>Ga0137418_10000117_pt1 | contig 57978 bp, 50 predicted proteins | sample CZODoug3_1_2_16f_FD_122242 | JGI IMG/M metagenome (GOLD analysis project Ga0137418, IMG submission 122242) | Vadose zone soil fungal communities from Angelo Coast Range Reserve, California, USA - CZODoug3_1_2_16fungal (Hybrid Assembly) | ecosystem: Environmental > Terrestrial > Soil > Vadose...
CGGTCTACAAAACGCGGGCCAGGAGACACTTCGGTACTTCAGTGCAGCGGCTCCGGCGTTCCCACGCGGCGACCTCGAGCGATTCTGGCCTCTCGAGCCAGACCGATCCGGGGCATGACGTGGGCTCGGCGATCCCGGAGATGCATGTATGGACCGGCCAATGGCACCCTGGCCCCGTGGGATCCTCCGCGTGCTGAACGGCCGAGCAAGACAGGCGTAGCATCGCGTCCATGGTGGTGTGCAGATGATCTTCGAGCTGCTTGCATTGATGTTCACCGCGGTCTTTGCCGGCGCTGCGATCTACATCACCTTCGTCGAGCACCCGGCGCGCCTCCGAGTCGTCGCGGATCGAATACGCGAAGGCGGGCCACGCCAGGCGGAAGGCCCAGAGCAGGAAGACGAGCGCCGAGGCGGGGTGTTTCATGCGGAAAATCGTATCACTGTAGTATCTTGCGCACCGGAGGTCCCTGGTGAACGTTCAGTCCGTTGCCGCAGAAGTGGCCGCTCCAGCCACATCGGTTCGCACGCGACACTCGACGCTCATCCGCGGGCTTGCGCCGTTCGTGATCGGCGGCGCGGTGCTGCTGACGCCGACGCCCGAAGGGCTCACCGCCAATGCGTGGCACTTCTTCGCGCTGTTTCTCGCCACGATCACCGGCATCATCACCGAGCCGATTCCGGGAGCGGCCGTCGGTCTTCTCGGCGTGCTGATCGCCACCGTGCTCGGCCTCGTCCGCCCGGCGCCAGCCCAGGCGACGGCGTGGGCGCTGAGCGGCTTCTCGAACCCGACCGTCTGGCTGATATTCGCCGCCTACATGTTTGCCTGCGGCTACTCGAAGACGGGGCTCGGCAAGCGCATCGCGCTGCAGCTCATTCGCGCGCTCGGGAACCGCACGCTCGGTCTCGGGTACGCGATCGCGTTTGCCGACCTGGCGCTGGCGCCCGTGACGCCGTCCGCGACCGCGCGCTCCGGCGGCAGCATCTATCCGGTCGTCCGCAGCATCCCCGAGCTGTACGACTCGCATCCCAACGACGCCAGCGCGAAGAAGGTCGGCGCGTATCTCCTCTATACCGCGCTGGCCGCCAGCATGGTGTCGAGCAGCATGTTCCTCACCGCGCTGGCGCCGAACACCATGGCCATCGCGCTGATCACAAAGGCGATCGGCATCACGATTCCGTGGACGCTCTGGTTCAAGGGGTTCCTGCCGGTCGGCATCGTCCTGACGTTGATCCAGCCCGCGCTCCTCTATCTGATCTATCCGCCGCAGATCAAGGATGCGCCCGAGGCCCCGCGATGGGCGGCCGGGCAGCTGAAGGACATGGGCGCGATGACGCGGCAGGAGATCACGATGCTGATTCTCGTGCTCGGCGCGCTCGGTTTCTGGATTGGCGGCGCGGCGTACGTCGATCCCGCGATCGTGGCCGGGTTCGTCATCCTCGGGATGGTGATCTTCCGCGTCGTGCCGTGGGACGAGATCGTCGGCCACTCGCAGGCGTGGAACACGCTGATCTGGTTCGCGACGCTGGTGACGCTGGCGGGCGGTCTCGCGGAGACGAAGTTCCTCGACTGGCTCGCCGCGTCGCTCGTGCCGATGCTCTCCGGGCTCGGCGTCTATGCGACGATCGCCGGCGTCGTGCTGACGTTCTTCTTCCTCCACTACTTCTTCGCCAGCATCACGGCGCACACCGCGACGCTGTTCCCGTTGTTCCTCGCCGTCGCGATCAAGATTCCCGTCGTCACGCCCGTCGCGTGGGCGCTGCTGCTGGCCTATCCGCTCGGGTTGATCGGCGTGCTGACCCCGTACGCGTCGGGGCAGAACGCCGTCTACTACGGCAGCGGCTACATCAAGCGGCGCGATTTCTGGGTCCTCGGCTTCATTCTCGGAGTGGTGTATATGGCCGTGTATCTCGCGATCATCGTGAAGTGGCTGGAGTATCTCGGTGTCTAGCGTGAGCGGCGCCGTCCTGTCGGGTCCGCCGACCCGCGTCCTCGCCGCGGCGCTCGCGGCCTCGCGCTACGACGACCTTCCGCCCGACGTCGTCGACCACGCGAAGCGCGCGGTGATGGACTGGCTCGCGTCCGCGCTCGGCGGCTCGATTGAGAAGCCCGCCAGGCTGGCGCAGGAGATTGCCGAGGGTTTCGGGAGATCGTACGAAGCGACCGTGTTCGCCGGAGGACGCGCATCGGCCCCCGCGGCGGCGTTCGCCAACGGCGTGGCGTCGCACATCCTCGAGCTCGACGACGTCCACGAAGGATCGACGCTCCATGCGGCGGCGCCGATCGTCCCCGCGGCGCTGGCGGTTGCCGAGCGCGAGCACGCGGACGGCCGGTCGTTCCTGGCAGCCGTGACGGTTGGATACGAGGCTGCCTTCCGCATCGGCGAAGCGGTGAATCCAGGTCACTACTACTTCTTTCATCCGACGGGCACCGTGGCGACCTTCGGCGCGGCCGCTGCGGCGGCGTCGCTGCTGGGTCTCGACGCGAATCAGATGGTGGATGCGCTGGGGACCGCCGGCACCCAGGCCGCCGCGCTCTGGGAGTTCAACGCCGATGGCGCGATGAGCAAGCACCTGCATCCGGGGAAGGCCGCGATGAACGGCATCCTCGCGGCCGACCTGGCGCGTGTCGGGTTCACGGGGGCGACGCGCATCCTCGAGGGCCCGCGCGGATTCTTCGAGGCGATGACTCGTGGACCCCAGGGGTCCGCTCCGCAGTACGACGCCTCGAGGGTGACCGACGGGCTCGGCGCTCGATGGAAGATCGTCGAGAACGGCTACAAGCTGTATTCCTGCTGCAGGCATACGCACACGGCCGTCGATTGCGCGCTCGGCCTGCGTGCCCGCCGCCGATGGTCCGCCGACGACGTGCTGCGGGAGGTGAACGCGATCACCGTCGAGACCTATGGGCCCGGCTACGAGATCGTGAAGGAGATGAACCCGCGGACGCCGTACCAGGCGAAGTTCAGCCTGGCGTACTGCGTCGCGGCGGCGCTGCTCGAAGGGGCGCTCGGGCTCGAGCAGTTCGCGGACGATCGCTTCGGAGCCGGCGGCGTGCGCGATCGCGCCATCGCGGAGCTGCTCCCGCGTATCCGTGTGACCGTGGCCGACGATCTCACCACGAGGTATCCAGCCGCGTGGCCCGCTCGACTGACGCTCGCGTTGAAGGACGGCGCGTCCGAGCGTGCCGCCAGCGACTCTCCGAAAGGAAGCCCCGAGAACCCGGTGACAACCGGGGAGCTCGAGCGGAAGTTCACCACGCTTGTCGGCTCGCGCTTCGGCGCCGACGTCGCGCGCGTGGCGCTCGACGCGGTCCGCGAGATCGAGGACACGGCCGACATGGCGCGCGTGTTCAAGGGGCTCGGCGACCTCGGGACGATGGGATTCGGGAGAGAGCCTCGGTTCCTGAGCCCATCGGTGCTCTAGTCCGAACCCCCGATCGCATGGCCGACATCAATCCCAAGGCAGACGAATATCCCGAATACCGCCAGGCCGTCCGGGAGCTCTGCGCACAGTTCGACAGCAAGTACTGGCAGGAGGTCGAAGCGCGCGCCGGCTACCCGGACGCGTTCGTCAAGGCGCTGACCGACGCCGGCTGGCTCGCGGCCCTCATCCCGGAACAGTACGGCGGCGGCGGGCTCAGCGTGGCGGAGGCGTCGGTCATCCTCGAGGAGATCAACCGCTCGGGCGCGAATTCGGGCGCGTGCCACGCGCAGATGTACATCATGGGCGCGCTGCTGCGGCACGGGTCCGAGGCCCAGAAGCAGCGCTATCTTCCCGGCGTCGCCTCCGGCGAGCTGCGCCTGCAGTCGTTCGCGGTGACCGAGCCGACGACCGGGACCGACACCACGAAGACGCGGACGACCGCGACGCGCAACGGCGACCGCTACCTCGTCAACGGGCAGAAGGTCTGGATCTCGCGCATCCAGCATTCCGACCTGATGCTGCTGCTCGCGCGGACGACGCCGCTGCCCGAGGTGAAGAAGAAGACCGAGGGGATGTCGATCTTTCTCGTGGACCTGCGCGGCGCGGAGCACAAGGGGATGACCGTCCGGCCGATCCGGAACATGGTCAACCACGAGACCAACGAGGTCTTCTTCGAGGACTTCGAGGTGCCGGCAGAGAACCTGATCGGCGAAGAAGGGATGGGGTTCCGCTACATCCTCGACGGCATGAACGCGGAGCGGATCCTCATCGCGGCCGAGTGCATCGGCGACGGCTACTGGTTCATCGACAAGGCGCGCACCTACGCGAACGAACGAATCGTGTTCGACCGGCCGATCGGCAAGAACCAGGGCGTGCAGTTCCCGATCGCGCGCGCGTACGCCAACGTGCGCGCGGCGGACCTGATGCGGTTCGAAGCGGCGCGGCTGTTCGACGCGGGCAAGCCCGCCGGTGCCGAGGCCAACATGGCGAAGCTGCTGGCGGCCGACGCATCGTGGGAAGCCGCCAACGCGTGCCTGCAGACGTTCGGCGGCTTCGGGTTCGCGGCGGAGTACGACGTCGAGCGGAAGTTCCGCGAGACGCGGCTGTACCAGGTCGCGCCGATTTCGACGAACCTGATCCTGTCGTATATCGGAGAACACGTGCTTGGAATGCCGCGCTCGTTCTAACCACGAAGGCCTTGCGGCATTCACGAAGACCACGAAACATGACTGATACCTCACCAGCTGATCGCCTCGAACGCAGCATGCTGTACGTACCAGCGTCGCGGCCCGACATGATCGAGAAGGCGGCCGCGAGCGAGGCCGACGGCGTCTGCATCGATCTCGAGGACGCGGTCGCCGTGGACGAAAAGCCGGCGAGCCGCGCCAACGTGGTGCGCGCGTTCCGCTCTCTCGACTTCGGCCGCAAGATCAAGGCGTTCCGCATCAACGGCCTCGACACGCCGTTCGCCTACCGCGACCTGATCGAGGTCGTCGAAGCGGCTGGCGACCGCATCGACGTCGTCATGATGCCGAAGGCGCACCTGCCGCAGGACGTCAGGTTCGTCTGCATGCTGCTGACGCAGATCGAGCACGCGAAAGGGTTCGAGCGGCAGATCGGCCTCGAGGTGCAGATCGAGAGCGCGAAGGGGTTCGTGTGGCTGCGGGAGATCGCCGAAGCGTCGCCGCGCATTCAGGCGCTCATCTTTGGCCCCGGCGATTACTCGGCGACGATGCAGATGCCGGTGGCCAACATCGGGGAGTTCGACGAGAACGATCGGATTTATCCGGGGCATCGGTGGCACGCGGTGATGCACGCGGTCGTCGCCACCGCGCGCGCGTACGGCCTGCGGGCCATCGACGGTCCATACGCCGGCTACAAGGACACCGCCGGCCTGGAGCAGGCCTCACGCATCGCGCGGGTGATGGGCTTCGACGGGAAGCAGTGCATCCACCCGAGCCAGATTCCCGTGGTCCATCGAATCTTCAGCCCGTCGGCGGAAGAGGTTGCGCACGCGAGAGCCGTGGTCGATGCGTACGACGAGGCGGCGAAAGCCGGCCGCGGCGCGATCGGCAGGGACGGCAAGATGATCGACTACGCGAACATCCGGATGGCGAGGGCGCTGCTCAAGAAGGTCGACGGTGCTCGTTAACCTCGTCGCATTCGTCGTTGCCGCGATCCTCGAAATCGCCGGCTGTTTCGCGTTCTGGTCGTGGCTGCGGCGCGGTGCGTCGCCGGCGGTCACACTGCTCGGGGTCGCAAGCCTGATTGGCTTCGCGACCGTCCTGACCAGGGTCGATGCGCCGTTTGCCGGGCGCGCGTATGCGGCCTATGGCGGGATCTATATCGCGGCGTCGCTCGCCTGGCTGTGGATGGTCGAGCGGCAGCGCCCGACACTGTCCGACCTCGTCGGCGCGTCCGTTGCGATTGTCGGAGCGCTCATCGTGATCGGCTTCGCAAGCCGGCGCTGATCCGGCAACCCGCCTGCCTGCACGGTCAGGACGAAACAGCCGCGCAGCGCGACCGTCCGCGTTCGCGTACTTCTCCGATGAAGCGGGCGTGATTTATGCGGGTGAGGCGATTCGATAGATAGGGCGGGTCCGAAAGGACCCGCCCTCCACTACCTGGTTGCGGACGACTCGTCCATGTGGACGATGCGATCGCTGCCGACCTTCAGCGTGGTCAGGCTCTGCGCGCGGTTTTCGACCGGCGCCTCGGTCTTGAACTCGACGTCGATGAGCGGCGAGTAGACCTCGAGGCTGCCCTTCAGCATCTTTCCCTGGCTCAGTGCCGCGACCTCGTCGGCGTTGAGCGCGGCGCGATACAGGAACACGTCCTTGTAGTCGGCTTGCCGCGGTCCCGACACGCCGTTGGCCTGTCCGGGGCCGCCGACGACGAAGCGCGTGGGCTCGAGGCGTTCCGCCACCTTCCCCGCCGGCTTGCCGTCCACGAAGAGCAGCGTCTCGCCGCGCGCGGTGAAGTGGCTCAGCACGATGTTGTGCCACTGACCATCCGCGCGGACCCCTGAATCGACGAACGCGCCGCCGGCCGGCTTGTAGCCGAATCTCCCGTTCTGCACGGCCAGCGACGCCGTGAACGGTTTGTCCGCATAGAGCGTTGTCGCCGTGAACGGCATGTTCTCGTTCAGGTGCGTCTCGGTGCGCGTCAGCAAGGCCGAACCGCTGACGGCTGTCAGCGTGCCGTCGTTCTGCGTCCGCACCATGAGGCTGAGCGCGAACGGGTGCATGGTCTCCTGTGGCGCGAAGGTGAGCGGCGCCACGCCGGAGGCGATGCGCGCGAAGCCGCCGGCGGTGGCCTTCACAGGATTGGGCTTGCCCTTCTCGAGCGCTTCGAAGAGCGACGGCACGAACGAGTAGAGGAATTCGCGATGGCCCGACGCCTGCGGATGCTTGTCGTCCCACCCGAGCGCCCAGTGCCCCTTGCCGTCGTCGATCGCGCCAAGAACGTTGACGGTCGGCACGTCCCACTGCGCCTGCTCGACGTTCGCGCGGCGGACGTACTCGTAATCCTCGGGCGTGTAGAGATCGCGCGTGTAGCAGAGCATGACGACAGGGATGATGCCGTTCTGGCGCGCGCGATCGACCACCGCGCGGATGCCCTTCAGGTACCCGTCGTAGACGGCATCCTTCTCGGCCTTCGTCTTCGACTCGTAGAGATTTTCGTTGCCGAACGACAGGCCGACGACCACGTAGCTCGGGTTGACGGTCATCAGGTAACGCGTCTTCGGATCCGGCGCCCCCTCGGGCGCGAAGCGCGTCATCAGTGTTCGGGTGTTGTCGCCGCCCCGCGACTGGTTCAGCACCTCCCAGCCGCGCTGCGCCATCAGCGCGCGCAGCAGGCCGGTGTAGCCGTCGCGGGCGAATTCGTCGCCGCGGCCGTTGGCGACGGAGGAGCCGAACACGGCAATCCGGTGTGGGTGCAGGCGCGTGGCCTGGCCGGATCCGACGATCTGTACGAGGGTGACGAGGCCGACGATGGCTACCAGGATTCGCCGCATGGATCCTCCTGATCTGGCGTAGCGGTAGGGGCCGACCTTAAGGTCGGCCCCTACGATCCGTACCTACGATCCGTACCTTGCGTGATCAACGAGGAGCATTTCCTCGGGTGCCTCGGCTTCCGCAACCGTCTCGCCGTTGAAGACGCGATTCAGCCGCTTCACGTCGAGCTGGTTGTCCCACTTGGCGACGACGATCGTCGCGAGCCCGTTGCCAATCAGGTTGGTCAGCGAGCGGGCGCCCGACATGAACCGATCGATGCCGATCAGCAGCGCGAGGCCCGCAACGGGCAGCGCCGGGATCGACGACAGCGTCGCCGCGAGCGTGATGAAGCCGCTGCCGGTCACGCCGGCCGCGCCCTTCGACGTCAGCAGCAGCACCGCCAGGATGCCGAGCTGCTGCGTCAGCGTCAGCGACGTGTCGGTCGCCTGCGCGATGAAGATCGCCGCCATCGACATGTAAATCGACGTGCCGTCCAGGTTGAAGGAGTAGCCCGTTGGAATCACGAGGCCGACGACAGGCTTCGCGCACCCCGCGTGCTCCAGCTTCGCCATCATCCGCGGCAGAACCGTCTCGGACGACGAGGTGCCCAGCACGATCAGGATTTCCTCTTTGATGTAGGCCAGGTACTTGAACAGGCTGATGCCCGACCACCAGGCGATGGCGCCGAGGACGACGAAGATGAAGAAGAGGCACGCGACGCCCATCACCAGCATCAACTCGCCGAGCGAGAACAGCGTGCGGATGCCGAACTGGCCAATCGTGTAGGCCATCGCGCCGAAGGCGCCGATGGGCGAGACGTACATGATGATGCCGACCATGCCGAAGAGCGCATGCGTGAACTGATCGATCAGCCCGATCAGCTGCTTGCCGAGCGTGCCGAGATGGAGGACGGCGACGCCGAACAGCACGGAGAAGAACAGCACCTGCAGGATGTCGCCCGTCGCGAACGCGTTCACGATCGTCGTCGGGATGATGTTCATCAGGAAGTCGATGGTCGTCAGGTGCGACGCGCTGCTGGTGTAGGCGGCGACCGCCTTCGGATCGAGCTGCGCCGCCGTCGCGTGCATGCCGGCGCCCGGCTTCATCACGTTGACGAACACCAGCCCGATGACGAGCGCGACGGTCGAGACGACCTCGAAGTAGAGGATGGCCCGCAGCCCGATGCGGCCCACTTCCTTCATGTCGCCCATCTTCGCGATGCCGACGACGACGGTGCCGAAGATGATCGGCGCGATCATCATCCGGATCAGCTTCACGAACCCGTCGCCGAGCGGCTTCATCGCCGCGCCGAGGCCGGGATTGGTCTGGCCCAGCACGACGCCGACGACGATGCCGACGATGACCTGGAACCAGAGCCGGGCATACAGCGGCTGATGGTCGGCGGTTCGGGTTTTCGCTGGGGACATGCGGAAAGCCTCCGGAAAATGGTGGGGCGAGTATACAGCGCCCGCCTTCGCGCTTCGGCGCGCTTCGGCGCGGACGGATCCCGGACCTTGCGGATTGGGCCGGCTTTCGGCGATAGTGCTTCGATTCAGCCCCACAGACAATCGACGGCCGGGGTTCTTTTGCGCAGGAGGCGTGAATGACAAGCAAGGCATCAGCAGCCGTGGCGTTCGTGGCGCTCGCGTTGCTGACGACGTACGCGGAAGCCCCGCAGGGGGAAGGCGGCGTCCCGCAGGGGGGAGGCGGCGCCCAGCAGGGAGGACGCGGCGGCGGCCAGAGACAGGCGCCTTCGACGACGGCGACCCCGAGCACGGACCCGAAGAAGGTCATCGAGACCATGCAGGACAACCTCGGGATGCTGCGCGGCATGCAGCGCAACGACTCGATCAACCGCGTCGAGATGTGGGGCACCAGCGGCACGAGGGTGATCAACGGCCGCAGCGTCACGCTCTCCAGTTGGAAGGTCAGCCTGAACTTCACGATGAACGCGATGCGTTTCGACTACACACCGCAGGGTGGCCAGCGCGCCATCGAGGTCGTCTCCGACAAGTTCGCGTGGAACGAGGACGCACCTGGCGGCAAGGCGACGCCGATGCCGGCGGCGCTCCAGGAGCGGCAGGTCCAGTTCGTCCTGACGCCGATCGGGATGGCGAAGGCGGCCAAGGCGGCAGGTGACGCGGCGAAGGTGTCGGTCGTCGCCGGCGCCACGACGCTGACGTTCGCCTCCAACGGCGCGACGCTCACCGCGACGCTCAACAAGTACATGGAGCCCGTCAAGGCCGAGGCGCGCTACGGAACGACGGTTCTGAACGTTACGTATGATCAATACGGCGACTGGAACGACGACGCGAAGGCCGACGTGTATCTGCCGAAGCACATCGTCCAGACCCAGAACGGCATGACGGTTCTGGATCTCACGGTGACGAATACGAATACGTACAACCCGTATGTCATCATGCCGATTCCGGCCAACGTCCGGGGCGGGGCGGCGGGTGCGCGGAGCAACTAACGCATTTATTGACTTGTATTTGGACGCTATGTTTCAGTATGGCGGGGCTGCGAGAACCCCTTCGCGGAGAGGTGCGATTATGAAAAAGATATTCGGTCTTCTGGCCATTGTCGCTCTGAGCCTGGCGGCACGGCCGGCTGTTGCGCATCACGCGCTGCAGGCGGAGTTCGACACCGCGAAGCGTGGCGAGTTCACGGGGACCCTGACCAAGTTCGCGATGATCAACCCGCATGTCCGCTGGTTCTTCGACGTCAAGAAGCCGGACGGCACCCTCGCGAAATGGGAAATTACGGGCGCGGGTCCGCAGGCGCTCCGGTCCAACGGGATGACCCGCATTTTCCAGGTCGGCCAGACGCTGAAGGTCAGCTATGCGCCCGCCCGTGACGGCAGCAACACCGGCCGCGTCGTCACCTTCACGTTCCCCGACGGGCGGACCGTGACGATGTATCACGAAGACCCGAACAACCCGAACGACCTCTGATTCAATGACTCAACTCAACCGGTTTGCCATCGCCGCCGCGGTTGCGGCGGCGATGAGCCTCGTGTCTCTCCACCCCTCGACTGTGCTCGGGGCAGGCGCGCAGGGTACCGCGCAAGCACCACAGAACGTTCCGGCGCCGCGCGCGGCCGACGGCCACCCGGATCTGTCCGGGATGTGGGGCGGCGGTGGTGGCGGCGGCGGTGCGGCGAAGCCCGACGAGAAGGGCAACCTGACCGTCCTTCAGCGCGGGCGTCCCTGCTCGTCGCAGCAGTTCGATGCGGACAACTGCGCGCCCGGCATCAACTTCGAGCGCGACTCGGGCGTCACGCAGCGCATGGGCCCCGAGATTCCGATGTACAAGCCGGAGTTCTGGGAGCGCGTCCAGTACCTCGATCGCAACGGCACGCAGGAGGATCCCGAGTTCCACTGCAAGCCTGCAGGCGTCCCGCGCATGGGGCCGCCGGCGAAGATCGTCCAGACGCCAACGGAAGTGATCCTGCTGTACGCGCAAGGCAACCAGTTCCGCGTCATCCCGATCGACGGCCGTCCGCACGACCCGATCAAGTCGCAGGACACCACGTGGTACGGCGACGCGATCGGCAAGTGGGAAGGCGACACGCTGGTCGTCGACATCGTCGGCTTCAACGACGAGAGCTGGATCGAGTGGCCCGGCTGGTTCCACAGCAACAACATGCACGTGACGGAGAAGTTCACGCGCACGGGCAACACGCTACGGTGGGAAGCGACCGTCGAAGATCCGGACGTCCTCACGCAGCCGTACCACGTGCGGGGCCGGACCGTGCAGCTGAACCCGAACGCAAAGGCGACGCTCACCGAGGACCTGCCGTGCGAGGAGCGCGACTCGCAGCACATGGTGACGCACGAGCGGGGGTAACGCTACGCCCGTAACTCGATAGCGGAGGGCGGGTCCTTTCGGACCCGCCTTTTCTGTTTCAGGGGGATTCCATTCGATGGAAGAGTTCCTGTTACGGCTCCAGGAGAGCGATTTCGGCGTCTGGGTGACGTCTGCACCGACGATCTTCGGCCCGGATGTGTATGCGACGATCCTGATGCTCCACACCGTCGGCCTGGCGATGATCGTCGGCCCGGCGTGGGTGCTCGACGTGCGGCTGCTCGGCTACGGCGCGCGCCTGCCGGTCGAAGCGCTGCGCGGCGCGTTCCGCATCATGTGGATTGGCTTCTTCATCAACGCGTCGACGGGCATCGCGCTGTTCATCTCGGAGGCCGACGACAAGGGGCTCCGGTGGATCTTCTGGGTCAAGCTGGCGTCGATCGCGCTGGCGCTCGTCGTGACGAGCCGGCTGCGCCGCGCGGTGTTCGACGGCGCCGTCGCGCCGGACGTCGCGCCGCCGCGCGCGCGCAGCCTGGCGAAAGCGTCGCTTCTGCTGTGGCTGGTCGCCATCACGGCCGGGCGCCTGATGGCCTACGTCAAGTAGAGCAGGTCCGCCTTGGAGTAACGACATGTTGCTTCCGTTCGCAAGCTGGATTCATAACACGTCGATTTCGCTCCTGCTGCAGCAGCAGGTCGCCTGGCTGTGGCCGTTCTGCGAGACGCTCCACTTCGCCGGGCTCGCGTTGCTGCTTGGCGTGGCGGGGATGTTCGACCTGCGCCTGATGGGGTTCATGAAACGCGTCCCGATCAGCGTCGTCAAGGAGTTCATGCCGTGGGCGCTCGTCGGCTTCACGCTGAACCTGCTCACCGGCCTCATCTTCGTCGTTTCCCAGCCCGCGCAGTACTTCGGCAACCCGACGTGGTGGCTGAAGGTGACGTTCCTCATCATCGCGGGCGTGAACGCGTTCATCTTCGAGACGGCGTACGGCCGCCGCGCCGCGGCGCTGCCGGCGGGTGAGGACACGCCGACGCCTCTGAAAATCATCGCGGCGGTCTCGCTGATCTCCTGGGCGGGAGTATTGTGGGCGGGCCGGATGCTGCCGTTCCTGGGGGCGGGGGTGGGCGCGGGACTTTAGGGTTACACTTTCCATTCTTCGGGGGTTACGTATGACGCACGTCGTGACGCGCCACGGCGGATCTGAACGGTCCGCCCCGCGTACGGTGGCGGCGTTCGCGGTCGCCGCCCTCACGTCCCTGGCTTCGCTCCACGCCGCGCCGCAGTACGGCGCGCCGGCCCAGCAGAACCCCTCGATGTACAAGCCGGAATTCTGGGAGCGCGTGCAATACCTCGATCGCGAGGGCATCAAGGAAGATCCGACCTTCCACTGCAAGCCGGCAGGCGTGCCGCGGATGGGGCCGCCCGCCAAGATCGTCCAGACACCAACGGAAGTGATCCTGCTCTACGCGCAAGGCAACCAGTTCCGCGTCATCCCGATCGACGGGCGCCCGCACGATCCGATCAAGTCGCAGGACACCACGTGGTACGGCGACGCCGTCGGCAAGTGGGAAGGCGACACGCTGGTGATCGACATCGTCGGCTTCAACGACGAGAGCTGGATCGGGTGGCCGGGGTGGTTCCACAGCAACAACATGCACGTGATCGAGAAGTACACCCGCACCGGGAACACCATCAGGTGGGAGGCCACCGTCGAGGATCCCGACGTGCTCCTCGAGCCGTTTCATGTCGCGCCGCGCACGGTTCGCGTGAACCCGAACCCGAAGGCGACGCTCCAGGAAGATCTGCCCTGCGAGGAGCGCGACAGCCAGCACATCGTCACGCACGAGCGCGGCTAGCGCCGCGCTCGTGCCAAGTGGGGTAGTGTAGGGCGGGTCCTTTTGGACCCGCCAGGTCGCCGAGCCAAGGAGTGTAGGGCGGGTCCTTTTGGACCCGCCAGATGCGCCAGCGAAGGAGTTCCTGCAATGAGGTCAGTCCGTATCGTCAGCGCGGCCGCGGTTGCCGCCGTCGTCTCCATGGTGTCCATTCACGCGCAGTACGGCGCCGCGCCGGCGCAGGGCGGCCGCGGCGGCGGCGCTGCCGCGCAGCCGCAGAACGTGCCGACGCCGCGGACGGCCGATGGCCATCCGGACCTCTCCGGCTTCTGGGCCGGCGGCGGGGGCGGTGGCGGCGGCGTGAAGCCCGACGAGAAGGGGAACATCGTGCAGCTCACGGTGGCGCGGCTCTGCCACCAGACGCAGATCGACGCCGGCGAATGCCATCCGGGCGTGAACGCGGAGCGCGACGCGGGCATCAACCAGCGTCCCGCGAATCAGCCGATGTACAAGCCCGAGTTCTGGGAACAGGTGCAGCATCTCGATCGCGAGGGCATCCAGCTCGATCCCGCGTTCCACTGCAAGCCGAACGGCGTGCCGCGCATGGGACCTCCCGGAAAGATCGTCCAGACCGCGACCGAGCTGATCTTCATGTACCAGAACGGCAACACGTTCCGCGTGATCCCGATCGACGGCCGGCCGCACGACCCGATCAAGTCGCAGGACACCACGTGGTACGGCGACGCGGTCGGCAAGTGGGAAGGCGACACGCTGGTGATCGACATCGTCGGCTTCAACGACGAGAGCTGGCTGGGATGGCCGGGATGGCTGCACAGCAACAACATGCACGTCGTCGAGAAGTACACGCGCACCGGCAACACCCTGCGGTGGGAAGTCACCGTGGACGACCCGGACACGCTGCTCGAGCCGTTCAAGATGGACCCGCGCGTCATCCGGTTGAACCCGGATCCGAAGGCGACCTTCATCGAGGACCTGCCCTGCGAGGAGCGTGACGCCGCGCACATCGTCACGCACGAGCGCGGCTGACGCCGCGTCGAAGGACTAGGCCACATCACTGCGCCTCGACACGTGGATGTTGAAGGAGGAGGGACTCGAATGCGTCTGCGACTCTACGGTCTGATCATCGCGTGCCTGTGTGGCGCCGTCCCCGCCATCGCTCACCATGCATTACAGGCGGAGTTCGATACCACCAAGCGCGTTGAGTTTACCGGCGTACTCACCCGGTTTGCGCTGATCAACCCGCATGTCCGCTGGTTCTTCGATGTGAAGAAGCCTGACGGCACCATCGACAAATGGGAAGTATCGGCGGCAGGCGCCGGTCCAATCCGGCAGGCGGGCCTCGCGCGCGTCTTCAAGGTGGGTGACACCTACAAGGTCACGGCAGCGCCGGCACGTAATGGCGCGAAGTCGGGACGCGTGGTCGACTTCAAATTTCCTGACGGCCGCGTCATCGTGCTGTATCACGAGAATCCCGATAACCCGAACGATCTCTAGTTCGATGTCAATCAGGCTTCTCACGGCCGCCGCCGCCGTCTGCGTGGTCCTGGGCCTCACCGTGCACGGCCCGGTGAGCGCGCAGCAGAACGTGCCGAAGTCGGCGGCGAAAGAGACGATGAACCCTGGAGGCACGCGGAACGACGTTCTCTACTTCTGGGCGAATCATATGGGGATGCTTCGCGGCGTCCAGGAGCGCGATTCCATCGGGACGCTCCATTACATGGGCACCGGCACGATCAGCGTCAACGGGCAGCCGTGCCGGTTGAGCCGGTATGACGTGTCCATCAACTATCAGGTTTCCGGGATGCGCGTCGATTACGCATGCACGCTTCCCAACGGACAGAACTTCGAGGAGACCCAGGTTGTCGGCGCCGAGTACGCGTGGAACGAGGCCGGTGGGCCCGGGGCCGGGCTCTCCGGCAAGGGGCAGGCGGTACCGATGAAGGCGGCGTTTGCCGAGCGCGCGATCCGCTTGTGGGCGGGCGCGCAGGGAGCGGTCAAGGCGGCGATTATGGCGGGCGAGAACACGAAGATCGGCGTCGAGGCCAACAAGACGACCGTGACGTATCCGATCCCGCGCGTCGCCGGTGCGGTGGCCAAGGCGACGCTGTTCAACGGGCCGATCAATGGCCTGTGCACCAGAAACTGCGCCGAACGCGTCGAGGTGCGGAATGGTGACCTCGTGACCGAGTTCTCGTACTCGAATTACGCCGATCACAACGATCCCGAGGAGCAGTTGGACGCGTTCTTCCCCGGCCGCATCGTCGAGAAGCGCGGCACGGCCACACTGCTCGATCTCACGGTCACGCGAACGCAGACGGCCAACATCTACATCGTCGTTCCAGTCCCGCCGGCGGTGAAGAACGCCGGCCCGGCCGTCGCGCAGCCGTGACGGCTTCTGGTCTGAGGAAGAGAGGGAAAAAAGCGATGACGAGTCGATTCGTTCGTTACTCCCTGATGACGGCTCTTGCCATCGTGGCTGCGTTCACGTTCGATCGCGCGGCAGCGGCGCAGGCACCCGCGCAAGGACGCGGCGCCGCCGCACAGCAAGACCCCGCGTCGGTTCCCACACCTCGCACCGCCGACGGGAAACCGGATTTGAGCGGGCTGTGGGGCAACCCGGGCGGCGGCGGCGAGGATGGCGGGGCACAGCTGGACGAGAAGGGCAACCTCGTGGTGCTCAACAAGTCCCGCGGGTGCCACCCGGGCATGAAGATCTGCACGGCGCCGGTGAACCAGTCGAACGACAGCACGTTCATGGACAGGTTCGACGCCAACCGTCCAATTTACAAGCCCGAGCACTGGGCCAAGGTGCGGGAGCTCGATTTCAACTCCAATGAGGTCGCGCCGTACTTCAAATGCCAGCCGGCGGGCGTGCCGCGCATGGGACCGCCGCTCAAGATCCTTCAGACGAAGGACGAAGTCGTGTTCCTCTACGCGCAGCAGGGCGCCTCACCGAGCGACTACCGCGTCATTCCAACTGACGGCCGGCCGCACGATCCCATTCGCTCACAGGATCTGCTGTTCTATGGCGACGCAGTCGGCAAGTGGGAAGGCGATACGCTCGTGATCGATTCGGTGGGTTTCAACGATCTCACGTGGCTGGCGCAGGGCGGATACTTCCACAGCGACCAGATGCACGTCATCGAGCGGGTCCGCCGTGTGGGCAACACGCTTCGTTATCAGGCCACGGTCATCGATCCCGAAGTGCTGGTCGAGCCGTGGGTGATGAACGAGCGCGTGCTGCGTCTCAACACCAACAAGAACGCGGTCATTCCCGAGCAGAATCCGTGCGAGGAGTACGACCTGGGAAATCTCGTGGGCCGCATCCGCCACTAATCGCGCGCGCCCTCGACGATCCTGGCCCTACGAGGCGGGTCCGAAAGGACCCGCCCTCCACTACCGAGTTGACGTATTCGGTTGCGAGGCCGGCAGCGCCTGCCACGTACCGGCCATCGGCTGCTGATCGACGCCCGGCTTCGACCAGTCGCACACGCCGCCCGGGAAGATCTGCTTCAGCCGCGACATCTCGTCAGCGGTGAACGTCACCTTGTAATCCGACGCGGAGGCCGGCTTCAGCTGGCACTTGATGACGTCCGCGGCGAGCGGGCTGCCGGCGACGCCGCGCGGGAACGAGTTCGCCGGATAGAGCTCGTTGCACTTGCCGGAGGCCGGCATCTGGCGCTCGACGATTCTCTGGGGATGCTCGTCGCGCGTCCAGCACGCGTCCACCAGGTCCGCCGGCTTCGCGCGCCGCAGCTTCGCGAGCTTCGAATCGTTCGTCGTGTCGCCGGCGATCTTCGTGAGCCACTGGTCCATCTGGCCGAGCGCCTGGCGCAGCACGGGCGCCTTCAGCGAGTCGCCCCAGCGCCGATCGTCGGTGAGCATCACCTGGTTGTCCGTGTAGCCGTTCGCTTTCTGCAGGCGCTCGCGCGTCGAGAACGAGTGGTAGCGCAGGTGGATGTTGCCGCCCTCCGCGTCGTCGAGGTAGGCGCGGTAGTCGATGATGGGCGTGGTCGCCAGCCCTCCGCCACCCCACGTCAGGCGTCCCATGCGGTAGGCAGTTCGGATGGCCGCGGGATCGGCAACGGATCTCGTCGTGCGGATTCGGCCATCGTTGTCGTAGCCGCCGACCTTGGCGTTCAGGTCGAGAAACTGTTCCCTGGTGATGACGCCGGCGTTGAGCGCGCCGAGGCCGTACTGGATGCCGACGTTGTCGAGCGGGCGGCGCGCGAAGCCGGTCTTCGGGTCGCGTCCCCATACGTTGACCGCGTGATCGTAGACGTCGCAACGCGCACCCGTCGGGTTCTTCACCGCATCGTAGCGGAGCGGCTCCGGCAGCGAGCAGTACTCGCCGACCGTGATGCGGCCCGGGTTCAGGCTGTTGGTCTTCAGCGTCGCAATCTGGCCGAGGCCGGCGATCTGACGCTGCTGTTCGGCGGTGAACGTCACCGTCCCGGCAAGCTTGTCGAAGTAGTTCGCGAGCAGGCGCGCGTCGCTGATCATGCCGACGGTGCCGAATTCCATGTCCGGGAAGCTGCGCTGCACCATCAGCCCGTCGAGCAGGCCGGGGTAGCCGTCGGCGATCTGATGCTGCTGGTACGTAGCGCCGGAGCCTCCCCAGCCAACCGTGAACGCCGGCGCGCCGTAGGCCTCGACGAAGTGCTCCTTCGTCATCATCATCGTTTCGATGGCGAGGAGCTCCGAGCAGTCGTTGCCGAAGACGTTCAGCGAGTTCGACGCCACGGCGTAGCCCTGCTGCAGCATCACCTCGTCATCGACGCCGCCTGTGCCGGTGCCCTGCTTGTACCAGCCGCCCGCGCACCCGCCGCCGAACGTGTAGATCAGGCGGCGATTCCACCCCGCGGGCCTGGTCGTGAAATCCGGCTGCGCGTCGCTGGCCGGGTTGAAGAGCATCGCGATCTCGTACACGCCGCGGTTGATCGTGCCGGTCTCGACGCGGACGATGAACGGCACCTGCACGCCGGTGCTCGTCGAGGTCAAGGTCACGTCCGGCGGCAGGTTCTTGAGGTCAGGCAGCGGTTTGAAGGCCATCTCGCCGCCACGGCCCCGGCCGGTCGGTGCGGCGGGAGCGGTCGACTTGTACACGTAGTCCACGCGCGTGGCGATGGAGCAGTTCGCGTCGAGCGCCTTGCCGGCCATGCCGCCGGACATCAGCTGGAACTTCTCGGTTTCACAGACGAACGGCTGCTCGTGCGGACCCGAGATGACCGGACCGGCGTTCGGATGGTTGACGATCGTCAGCTTCGACGTCGCCTTGCCGGCCGTCGCGACGATTGCGTTGCTGCCGTCGTTCAGGTTCTTCACGAGCGCGACGATCGACCGGCCCGTCGCATCGGGGCGCAGCGCGCCGCTGATGTCGGCGCCGTTCAGCGTCAGGCGCACGGCCGATGCCTGGACGCCCGAAGGCGGCGTCACGGTGACCAGCACGTCGCCGCCGCTCACGAACTCCGGCCTCGGGTTCGAGACGACGCGAAGCTGCAGGCCCTGCGCGGCGGTCGGCCACGGAAGCGCGAGGACGATCGTGAGAGCAATCAGCGAGGACACACGCATGGTCATTCTCCTGATTTCTACGTACGTGGGGCGGGTCCCGCGGAGCACCGGTGCCACGCGAACGCGGACCCGCCGTCGCGCATTACGCCGTCGTCAGCGCCCGTTCGGTCAGCAGCGCCGTGAAGTCGCGCACGTTCCCGACCTGGTCGATGCGCTCGATGCGCGCGAAGATGTCGTCGAGACGATCCTGGGGCAGCACCAGTGATCCGCATTCGTCGAACTTGTCGCGCAGCTCCTCGCGCGTGAACGGCCGCTCCGGTCCGCCCCGGTAAGGCCCGGACGGCTGGCTGAGCACGCGCCCGTCCTCGAGCTCCACTTCGACGATGCTCAGCATCCGGACGAACCCCTGGTTCTCGATCTCCTGGTCGAACACGGTCTCGACCTTGCGCATCATCGCCTGCACGGGCCCGCTGCGCACGAAGTCGTCGCTGAACTCGTTCACGCCTGCCTTGCGCCGAAGCGCGACCGCCGACAGCATGAACGGCGGACAGAACTTCGCTTCGAGCTCGGTGTTGGCCATCTTGTAGCGCAGCGGGTTCAGGATGTTCGAGCCCGCGCGCAGGCGGATGCGGCGGATCTGTTCCGGCTTCACGTCGTGCTGCGTGACCAGCGTCAGCATCGCATCCATCGCCGGGTGGCCGAGGCAGCCGCACGGGTAGGGCTTGATCGACACCCCCGGGCTGACGATCGTCCACGGGTTGCCGAGCGCGCCGACAATGCGCTCCGCATCGAAGCCGCCGCCGGTCACCTGGAAGAAGCCCCATTGCCCGTCGAGCGCATCGGCGCCGGACGTGAATCCCTTCGACGCGAGCTCCGCCGCGGTCACGCCGTTGAATGCGGCGCGTCCGACGTGCAGCGGCTTCGTCATCGTGCCGAAGCTGACGCGGATACCGGCCGACATGCTCGCCGTGATGCCGATGGCGTGCGCCAGCGCGGCGCGATCCAGCTTCAGCAGCTTCGCCGAAGCGGCCATCGCGCCGAAGGCGCCGATGGTGCCGGAGGTGTGGAACCCCTGCTTGTAGTGCGTCGGCAGAATGGCGTCGGCAATCTTGCACTCGACCTCGAAGCCAATCAGGAACGCTTCGAGCATCGTGCGGCCCGAGACGCCGAGCCGCTCGCCGAGCGCAAGCGAGGCGGCCAGTGGCGGGATCGTCGGATGCGTGAGCAGGCCGAAGATGCGATCGGCGGCCGTCGACAGCTGCGTGTCGTCGTAGTCGTGCGCGTGGCCGCTCGTCGCGTTCACGAGCGCCGCCGACGCGGCGCGCGTCCGGAAGCTGTCGTGTCCGACAATGGTCGCTTCGGCACGGCTCCCGTCTTCACGCACCTGTGCCCGCAGGATGTCGCTCGCGGCCGTCGTCGAGCCGGCCAGCATCACCGCGACGCCGTCGGCGATGCAGCGGCGGCCGATCGTGAGCGCGTCGGAGGGAATGTCGGCGAAGCTCGCCGAGGCGATGAAATCGACGACGGCGGCCGTCGCGCGGGTCTGGCTCATGAACGGCAAGTATAGAATTTTTTGATGCTCCCGCTGGATGGAATCACCGTCGTTGCCGTCGAGCAGGCGGTGGCTGCGCCGTTTGCGACGCGGCAGCTCGCGGACCTCGGCGCGCGGATCATCAAGATCGAGCGGCCGGGCGTCGGCGACTTCGCGCGCGGCTACGACGCGACCGTGAACGGGATGTCGAGCCACTTCGTGTGGCTCAATCGGTCGAAGCAGTCGCTGACGCTCGACTTGAAGCAGCCCGAAGCCGTCGACGTGCTGCGGCGGCTGCTCGGGCGCGCGGACGTCTTCATCCACAACCTGGCGCCCGGCGCCATGGCGCGCCTCGGGTTCGCGTCGGCGGACGTGCGGCGCGCGCATCCGCGGCTCGTCGTCTGCGAGGTCTCGGGTTACGGCTCGGACGGTCCGTATCGCGACAAGAAGGCCTACGACCTGCTGGTGCAGAGCGAAACGGGCGTGCTGTCGATCACCGGCAGCGAGGAGGAGCCGGCGAAGGTGGGCATCTCCGTCGCGGACATTGCCGCGGGCATGTACGCGTTCTCGAGCGTGCTGGCGGCGCTGCTGCGGCGCGAACGGACCGGCGAGGGATCGTCGCTCGAAGTGTCGCTGTTCGATTCGCTCGCCGAGTGGATGTCCTATCCGGTGTATTACGCGTACGGCGGCGCGCCGCCGCCGCGCAGCGGCGCGCGTCACGCGGTGATCGCCCCGTACGGACCGTACGCCGCCGGCGACGGGAAGATCGTCTACCTCGGGCTGCAGAACGAGCGCGAGTGGGCGCGGTTCTGCGCGAAGGTGCTGCTGCGGCCGGAGATGGCGGCCGATGCGCGATTCTCGTCGAACCCGCGGCGGGTCGAGCATCGCGTGGAGCTCGATGCGGCCATCACGGCGGCGTTCAGCGGTCTCACGGCCGAACAGGTGGTCGGGCGGCTCGAGGCGGCGCAGATTGCCAACGCGCGGATGAACACCGTGCAGGAGCTGATCGACCATCCGCAGCTGGGCGCGCGCGGCCGATGGCGCAGCGTACCGTCCGAGGCCGGCCCGGTGCGGATGCTCGTGCCGCCGTTCAACTTCGACGGGATGGATATTCCGATGAGCGCCATTCCGGCGGTCGGCGAGCATACCGACGCGATCCTCGGTGAGCTCGGCATCACCGGCGCCACCATCGCTGATTGGCGGGCTCGCAGTATCGTGTAGAGCGGCGCGGTCTGATAACGATAGGTCCGCGAGGAGACACATGGCTATCAAAGAAGGCTGGACCGGGCGCGTCTACGAGGATTTCGAGGTCGGCGACATCTATCCGCATCCGCTCGGCCGCACGGTGCTGCCGGTCGACAACAGCTGGTTCACGCTGCTGACGCAGAACACCAACCCGATTCACTTCGACCGCGCGTACGCGGCGCAGACCGAGTTCGGCCAGCCGCTCGTCGATTCGACGTTCACGCTCGCGCTCGTCACCGGGCAGTCGGTGATCGACCTCTCGATCAACGTCATGGCGAACCTCGGGTGGGACGAGGTGCGGCTGCCGAACCCGCTGTTCGAGGGCGAGACCGTCTATTCGCGGAGCGAGGTGCTCGAGAAGCGCGAGTCGAAGTCGCGCCCGAACGTCGGCATCGTGCGCGTGAAGACGACCGGCTTCACCGAGACGGGCAAGATCGTCATCACGTTCCTCCGCACGTTCATGGTGTACAAGCGCGGCCAGGTGCCGAAGCGCGGAAACATCCCGGAACCGCAAGTGGAAAAGTTGAAAAGTGGAAAAGTGGAAAAGTAGGTGGGAAGTCCGCCTGTCCGCGATATCGACGTCTCCGTGCTCCGCGACACGGTGTCGCGTCTGCTCGTCGAGGCCAACTACAACATTCCCGTCGACATCCTCGACGCGCTGCGCGACGCCGCGGTTCGCGAGGAGTCGCCGATTGGACGCCGCACGCTCGAGCAGCTCGTGCGCAACTACGAGATAGCGGCCGCCGAGCGCGTGCCCGTCTGCCAGGACAGCGGCCTCGCGGTGGTGATGCTCGAAGTGGGGCAGGACGTGCACTGGGTGGGGGGCAGCCTGCAGGACGCGATCTACGAAGGGATTCGCGAGGGGACGACGTCCGGTTACCTGCGATGGTCGGTGACCGGCGATCCCACGCGCATGCTGCAGACGGCGGGCGGCGACACACCAGGCGTCATCCACCTCGATCTCGTGCCGGGCGCCGAGGTGAAGATCACCGTCGCGTCAAAAGGGTTCGGCGCCGAGAACATGAGCGCGCTGAAGATGTTCGTCCCCGCCGATGGCGTGCCTGCGATTACGCGGTTCGTGATCGAGACCGTCGATCGCGCCGGCGCGAACGCCTGCCCGCCGATCGTCGTCGGCGTCGGCATCGGCGGCACGTTCGAGACCGCCGCGCTGCTGGCGAAGAAAGCGGTGCTCCGTCCCATCGACGTGCGCAACGGCCGGCCCGACCTGTGCCGCCTCGAACACGACCTGCTCGCGCGCGTCAACGATCTCGGGATTGGTCCGCAGGGACTCGGCGGCCGCGTGACCGCGCTCGCCGTCAACATCGAGGTGTATCCGACGCACATCGCCGGCCTGCCGGTCGCCGTGAACCTGGGATGTCATTCGACGCGGCGGATAAGCGCCACCCTGTGACGCCGCCGCCGCGTTCTGACATGTCAGTCGTTCAGTTGAACTTCAGCGAAGGCGTCTCCGACGCCGACCTCGATCGCCTGCGCGCCGGCGATTCGGTCGAGCTGACCGGCCGCGTCCTCTCGCTGCGCGACGCCAGCGCCGCTCGCCTGGCCCGTGCGCTCGAATCCGGGGAGCCGCCTCCCGTCTCCCTTGAAAACAAAATTCTGTATGCCGTCGGTCCGTCGCCGCCGAAGCCAGGCCAAATAATTGGATCGGCGGGCCCGACAACGACCGCCAGGATGGCGCGATTTTTTCCCGCGCTCTTCGCAGCCGGTGTCTGCGGCATCATCGGCAAGGGCGAGCTCCATGGCGACGAGATGGCACCGTTTGTGACGCACAGGGCTGTCTATTTCGCCGCGATCGGCGGGCTTGGCGCGCTGCTCGCCCGGCAAATTTCGTCAGCGACTGTAGTGGCCTACGACGATCTGGGGCCGGAGGCGCTGATTGCGATCGAAATACATACATTTCCGGCGGTTGTCATCGTCGACCGCCACGGCGGAAACTTTCACGAGGCGGCCCGGGCCCGGTGGAGGCGAACCAAGTAAACGAAGGTGCCACGCCGGCCGTAAGTCGCTTTAAATGGCCGACGAACAGATCGACACTGCCACTCTGGATGCGCATACTATAGTCAAGCCCTCGCGCCGGGCGAGCGCGCCCGCGCTGGACATCGAGCATCAACGCGACGTCCTCGCGCGACTCAAGCGCATCGAAGGGCAGCTCCGCGGCATCCGGAAGATGATCGAGGAGCCTCGCCTCTGTATCGCCATCCTGCAGCAGCTGGCGGCAGCGGAAGCGGCGATTGGGCGCGTCAGCCATGTCATCCTCAAGTTTCACGTCGAAAAGTGTGTCCCGCACAGCATCGCCCAGGGGTCTGACGAGCACACGGAAAGCCTCGCCGAGCTGGTCGACATCGTCGATCGTTTCTCCCGCTGATCGCGGACCCGGAGGGTCCGCGCCGCTCCGGTTCCCGTGGCGCGAACCCTGTCGGGTTCGCGAGGCGACCCTGACAAGGCTCGCCCCACTGCGGCCAGCCTGATGGACCGCTGGCGGATCCATAAATTCGGAGGGTCGAGTGTCGCCGACGCCGCCTGCATGCAGCGGGTCGCCGACATCATCGACAGCGAGAAGGGGTCGCGCCTGGGCGTCGTCCTGTCCGCGTGCCGCGGCGTCACCGACGCGCTGCTGGCGCTCATCACGCAGGCCGAGCGGCAGCAGCCCGTTGACGATGCCGTGATTGCGCTGCGCGAGCGGCACGTGGAGATCGCGCGGACCCTCATTCCGGGGACCTCCGCAGACGCCTTCACGGAAGTGCTCGATCGCGACTGCCAGGACATCACCGGCATCCTGCACGCCGTTCACCTGACGCGCTCGGCATCGCCCGCGGTGCGCGATCTCGTCTCGGGGTTCGGCGAGGTGTGGTCGACGCGCCTGTTCGCGCGGTATCTCGCCGCGCGCGGTCGAAGGCCGGGCAAGGTGCTGTGGGTGGACGCGCGCGACATCGTCCGCGTCGACTGGAGCGCGCTCGGCCCGAGCGTCCTGTGGGACGAGTCGCGCGGAAACGCGCGGCAGGTGATCCCGCAGGACATCGACGCGACGCTCGTGATCACCGGGTTCATCGCGCGCACCGCCGACGGCCTGCAGACGACGCTCGGCCGGAACGGCAGCGACTTCTCCGCGTCGATCTTCGGCGACCTGCTCGACGCCGAGGAGATCATCATCTGGACGGATGTCGATGGCGTGCTGAGCGCGGATCCCCGCCGCGTCCCCGACGCGCAGGTGATCGATTCGCTCTCCTACAACGAGGCGATGGAGCTCGCGTACTTCGGCGCGAAGGTGATCCATCCGCAGACGATGGCGCCGGCGGTGGCGAAGCGGATCCCGATCTGGATCAGGAACACGTTCGCCACGGAGAAGGCGGGATCGCTCATCTCCGAGTCGCCGAACTCCGTCCATCCGGTGAAGGGGATCACGAGCATCGACGGCGTCGCGCTCGTCAACGTCGAGGGTGCGGGGATGATCGGCGTCCCCGGCACCGCGCAGCGCCTGTTCGGGGCGCTTCGCGAAGACGGGATCTCGGTGATCCTGATCTCGCAGGGGAGCTCCGAGCATTCGATCTGCTTCGCGATTCCGCATGCCGAGGCCGAGCGCACGGCTCGCACCGTGCGGCACGCGTTTCACGCGGAGCTCAACGGCGGCCAGATTCAGAACGTGGACGTCGTCCGCGGCTGCAGCATCCTGTCGGTCGTGGGCGACGGCATGGCCGGGACCCCGGGGGTGGCGGCGCAGGTGTTCGGGTCGCTTGGCGCCGCGGGCGTGAACGTGCGGGCGATTGCGCAGGGGTCGTCCGAGCGCAACATTTCCGTCGTCATCGACGAGCGCCAGACGACCAGGGCGCTGCGCTCGGTGCACGCGGGGTTCTACCTCTCGCCGCACACGATCTCGCTGGGCATCATCGGGCCGGGCGCGGTCGGCAGCGTGCTGCTCGATCAGCTCGCGTCGCAGGCGGCCCGGCTGACGCGCGACTTCCACATCGACCTGCGCCTGCGCGGGGTGATGACGTCGCGCGCGATGGCGCTGTCGGAGACCGCGATCCCGCTCGGCGCCTGGCGCGACGCGCTCGGGAAAGGGAAGCCGCCCGACATGCTGCGCTTCGAGGACCACGTGAACGCGGAGCACCTGCCGCACGCGGTCATCCTCGATTGCAGCGCCAGCGACGAGGTGGCGCGGCAGTATCCGCGCTGGCTGGGCGCCGGCATCCACGTCGTCACGCCGAACAAGCGCGCCAACAGCGGGCCGCTGGAGCTGTACGACGACCTGCACGAGGCGCGGCGCGCGGCGGGCTCGCACTATCTCTACGAGGCGACGGTCGGCGCCGGGCTGCCGATCATCCAGACGCTGCGCGACCTGCGCGAGACGGGCGACGAGATCCGCCGCATCGAAGGGATCCTGTCGGGGACGCTGGCGTACCTGTTCAACGTCTGGGACGGCACGCAGCCGTTCTCGGAGGTCGTGCGCGTCGCGAAGGCCAACGGCTACACCGAGCCCGATCCGCGCGACGACCTGTCGGGCACCGACGTGGCGCGCAAGCTGGTGATCCTCGGCCGCGAGATGGGCCTGCGCGTGGAGCTCGCGGGCGTGGCGCTGGAAGGGCTGATCCCCTCGTCGCTGAGCGCGTGCAACGTGGACGAGTTCATGAAACGGCTGCCCGAGCTCGATGCCCCGATGCTCGCGCGGCTCGAAGCGGCGCAGGCGAAGGGGAAGGTCCTGCGGTACGTCGCGGCGCTCGATGCGGCGTCCGGCAGCGCGACGGTCGGCCTCGTCGAGCTGGAACGGACGCATCCGTTCGCGAACATCAACCTCACCGACAACATCGTGCGGTTCATCACGAGCCGGTACGACCGGAATCCGCTGGTGGTGCAGGGGCCGGGGGCCGGGCCGGCCGTGACCGCCGGTGGTGTTTTCGCGGATCTGCTCCGGGTGTGTGCGTATCTCGGGGCCAAGTTGTAAGATCGGGCGGCGAATGGGCTTCTGGAAGATGCCGAAACCGACGTTCCTCCGCCGCGCGCTCTTCCAGATCCACCTCTGGACCGGCGTCGCCATCGGCGTCTACATCGTCCTCATCAGCGTTACGGGTAGCGCGGTCGTCTTCCGCCGCGATCTGCTGCAGTCCAAACTCGGCAACATTCCCGCGAAGGATGTGGCTGCCGACGCGACGCGTCTCTCCGACGAACAGCTTCGCGAGGCCGTGCTGCGGCAGTATCCCGGCTACACGATTACCAGGATCGTCGTCTCGCGCCGCCGCCTCGCGCCGAACGAAGCGACGCTGATGAAGGACGGCGACGTCCTCCAGGAGCGGTTCAACCCGTACACCGGCGCAGACATGGGCGACGCGCACCCGCGATCGGTCGCGGTCATGGAGTGGTTCGTCGATCTCCACGACAACCTGCTCACGGGTGAGAGCGGCCGGAAGGTCAACGCGATTGGCGGCGGGCTGCTCTGCCTGCTCTGCCTCACCGGCGTCGTCATCTGGTGGCGCGCGAGCGGCGCCTGGTACAAGGGCTTCTTCTTCAACCCGAAGAGCAGCTGGAAGCGCATCAACTTCGACCTGCACGCGGCGCTGGGCTTCTGGGGCATCGCCATTCTGTTCCTCTGGGGGCTGACGGGCATCTATTTCGCGTTTCCCGATCCGTTCATCAAGGCCGTGGACTACTTCGAACCCGCGGACCGTTTTACGAGCGGGCGGCAGGGTGACGCCTTCATCGCGTGGCTCGTCCGGATGCATTTCGGGCGCTACGGCGGCATGGGTGTGCGGATTACCTACGTCGTCATCGGCATCGTGCCGGCCGTCATGTTCGTGACGGGGGCCGTCATGTGGTGGAACCGCGTCCTGCGGCGGTGGGTCGGCGAGACGAAAGCCTCGCGCGCTCGCGCGCGCGCCACCTTCCCCGTTCCTACGGCGGCGGACTAAAAGGGATCGGTGTCAGACGCGGTTGCCGAGCGGGCGCTGCGGCGCATCAGCCTGCGCGTCATGCCGTACGTCTTCCTCCTCTACATCATCGCGTTTCTCGATCGCGTCAACGTCGGGTACGCGGCGCTGCAGATGGCGGGGGACCTCGGCTTCAGCGCGGAGGTCTTCGGCTTCGGCGCCGGCATCTTCTTCTTCGGCTACGTCATCCTCGAAATTCCCGGTTCGGTGATCGTCGAGCGATGGAGCGCGCGCAAGTGGATCGCGCGCATCATGTTTTCGTGGGGCATCCTCGCGATCATGATGGCGTTCGTCAAGACCGCGCCGCAGTTCTACACGGTGCGCTTCCTGCTCGGCGCGGCCGAAGCAGGATTCTTCCCGGGCATCATCGTCTACCTCTCACACTGGTTCCGCTACCAGGACCGCGCCAAGGCCGTCGCCTTGTTCATGGCGGCGATTCCGATCTCGAACCTGATCGGGTCGCCGATTTCGGGATTGCTGCTCGGCGTGCACTGGCTCGATCAGCCGGGCTGGCGCTGGCTCTTCATCGTGGAAGGCATTCCCGCGGTGATTCTCGGGGTCACCACGCTCTTCTATCTGACGGACTGGCCGCGCGAGGCGAAATGGCTGCCGGACGACGAGAAGCAATGGATCATCCGCGAGTTGGAAACGGAAAAGCAGCAGCGGAAAGCGGTCCATCAGATCTCGATGTGGCAGGCACTCCGGCACCGCGACGTGCTGCTGCTGGTCGGGGCGTACTTCTTCGCGACCGTCGGCTTTTACGGCCTGAACATCTGGCTGCCGACCATCCTCAAGGCCGCGTCGGGCTGGAGCGATCTGAAGGTGACGATGGTCGCGATGATTCCGCACCTGGCGGGCCTGATCGGGATGATGGCCGTCGGCGCGTCGTCGGATCGCACGGGCGAGCGACGCTGGCACGCGGCGGGTGCGATACTTCTCGGCGCTGCCGGCTATCTGCTCGTCGTGCTCGCCGGCGGCAATCCGCTGCTCGTCGTCGCGGCGTTCTGCGTCGTTGCCGCGGGCGCCGATGGCTATTTCCCCGGCTTCTGGCCGTTGCCGACGGCGTTCCTCACGGAGTCGGCGGCGGCTGCCGCGATCGGTCTGATCAACTCGGTTGGAAATCTCGGCGGGTTCGTCGGGCCGTATATCCTCGGCTACGTGCGCACGGCGACCAACTCCTTCAATATCGGCCTCGTGCTACTTGCATTCTCGATGGTGATTGGCGCCATCTGCGTGCTCTCGGTCAGGGCGCGTCGCGTCTAGCGGGCGAGCAGCGTCCACCCGTCCTTCTCCACCACGACGCGGTACCCGTGATTCAGCCGGTCGCGGATCAGGGACGCGACATCCGCGGACGTGTCGAGCGGCCACGGGCTCACGTCGGCGGCGGCAATCACGTAATCCGCATCGGGGGCCACGCGCTCGAGCATGTAGATGCGATCGCGTTCACTGAGATGGGGCGCAATCGCCGCCTGCGCGACGACCGATGCACCGCGAGGGACGCGGCGGAGCACGTCGTAGCCGGCTCGGACCGATTCGCTCGAGTGGTAGTGGCGCGGCGAGAACAGCGTCCACAATGGCTGCCGCCCCGGCAGGAGCGACGACAGCAGCACCGCGAGCCCGGACACGGCGTACACGAACCGCATCTGCATCCGCGGCTCCCCGATCCACCGGCCCAGCCGCGCGAGGCCGTCGGACGCGGCCATCGCGGCGATCGGCGCCAGCGGGGCCGAATAATGAAAGATCGTGCCCCAGTGCGCCGGCGCGGCCGACAGCAATCGGGTGAGCGCGAAAGGGATCAGCAGCAGCGAGAGATCCGAGAGGAGAGGAAGAAACGCGAACGGCGCCACCCAGAGTACCGCCGTCAGGAGCTTTCCGGGCGGCGTCACCATGGCCATCGGTATCGTCCACGGCCGTTCGATGACGCCGCGATATGGCCCGGCGAATCCGTAGACGCCCGCCGGATTCAACGACGGCAGCAGGACGCCGACGACGAGCAGGAACGCGACGAACCCGCCGACAGCCAGCACCGCTCCCTGACGCCGCTCGCCTCGGATAAACAGGTAGATGCCGAAGAAGACGACCAGCGGGATCAGGTCTTCTTTCACGCCTGTCAGCACGATCGCCATCGTCCAGAAGAGCGGCCAGTGGCGCCGATCAAGTGCCAGGATGGCCGTCGCGATGACGAGCGGTGCGAAGGCGATCTCGTGCACGTCGAACGCGATCGCCCGCTGCAGGCCCCAGAACAGCACATACGCCGTGGTGAGCGACATCGACGGGCCGAAAGGGAGGCGTGCGCGCGCGAACAGGAACACGGGAACGGCCGAGAGCGCGAACAGCACCGCCTGCGCAACGATCAGCGTTTCAGCCGCGGGCGCCATCCAGTACAACGGCGCCAGCAATGCGATGACTGGATGGAAGTGGTCGCCGAAAAGGTTCGGCAGGTGGTTGAGGGTGCTCGCCGGCCGTTCAAACCGGCTCAGATGCCAGACGGCCTGATCGAAGATGCCGAGATCGAACGCGCTGCTGCCGAAATGCCAGTGACGCAGCACGCCGAACACCGAGTAGGCCCACGCGGATACGAGGACGAGCACCGAGAGCCACGCCGCCTCGCGCCGGTCGATCGAGCTCATCGCCTCTGCTGATGCTGCTCACCGATTGTGCCACGGGCGTGGGTATAATCTGCGTGGTTTTCAGACCGTTCGGCTCTCCCGAACCGTGATCAGGAGGCGGACATGCGGGACAGACTCACGCGCCTCGTTCACGCCTCTCAGATCTATGTCGTCGTTGGCCTGGCGATCGTGCCCATGATCGTGGCCGCGCTCGCTGACAGTGTCGGCGGTCCTTCCAAGGCCGCGCTCTACGCGAGCGTTGGCGAGGAGCTGATCACGTTCACCGTGGACGTCGAACAGGCCACGCTGACGCGCCAGTCGTCGATGATGCTCCCGGGGTTCGTCCAGGAGGCGTGGGCGTCTCCGTCAGCGCCATTCCTCTACGTCGCCTGGAGCAACGGCGGCACGAGTTACAACGGCACGGGGGTGGCCCCCCGGGGCGATCGACACGGCGTCACCGCGTTCCGCGTGGACGGCTCGGGCGCGCTGCACGCCCAGGGCGCACCGGGCGCGCTGCGATCCCGTCCGATCCACATCACCGGCGATGCGTCCGGCCGTCACCTGCTCGTCGCCTACAACGATCCGAGCGGCATTTCCGTTCACGACATCAAGAGCGACGGCTCCGTCGGTGCAGAGGTGCCACAACCCGGTGGCCTCGATGTCGGGATCTACGCGCACCAGGTGCGCGTCATGCCCGGCAACAAGGGCGTGATCCTGGTGACTCGCGGCAACCAGGCGACCAGCACCACGCGCGAGGATCCAGGTGCGGTCAAGGTCCTTCGCTACGACGACGGGAAGCTGGCGAATGTCGCGTCGATCGCGCCGGCGAGGGGAATCGAATTTCGATCGCGCCACCTGGACTTTCATCCGACCGGTCCGTGGGTCTTCCTGACGCTCGAGTCGCAGAACAGGCTCGACGTCTTCCGGAGGACCGGCGACACGCTGAACCCGGAGCCGCTGTTCAGCAAAAGCACGCTCGCCAATGGCGGCGGCGTCACGGCCGGACAAACCACCAGCACCGTTCACGTGCATCCGAACGGGCAATTCGTCTACGTCGGCAACCGCGGCGCGGCCGCCGGGAACTTCAACGAGATCGCCGTGTTCCGCATCAACCAGCAGACCGGCGAGCCGTCGCTGATTCAGAACATCGATACGCACGGCACCACACCTCGCACCTTCTCCATCGACCCGAGCGCGCGAATCCTCGTCGTCGGCAACCAGACCACGGCAAACCTGTCCGTGTTCAGGATCCGCGCCGACGGCAAGCTCGACTACGTGAATCGCTACGACGTGGCCGTCGGCATGAAACCGCTCTGGTGGACGGGGCTGGTGCCGCTGCGCTGATCTACGATTCAGATATCCTCCCTGACCCTACGCAGGAGACCCGATGAAACGATATACGTGTCAGACGATCGCATTCGTTTGTGGAGGATTGCTCATGGCGCAGGCCGCATCGGCGCTCGAGCTGTCGACGCCCGCGTTCAAGCAGGGTGAAAAGATTCCGTCGAAGTACACGTGCGATGCTGCGGGGATCAATCCCGCGCTGACCTTCAGCGGCGTTCCCGCCAACACGAAGCAGCTCGTGCTGACGATGCACGACCCGGACGTGCCGAAGACCCTGATGCCGAGCGGCAACTTCGATCACTGGATGGTGTGGGACATCGCGCCGACGAGCAAGGGGATCGCCGAGGGCGCCGGCTCGTCAATGGGGATGAACGGCACCGGCAAGGCCGGCTACATCGGCCCGTGCCCGCCCGACCGCGAGCACCGGTACTTCTTCCGCCTCTACGCGGTGGACATTCCGCTCGCGGGCCAGACGTTCAAGGACCGCGCGGCGCTCGAGGAGGCGATCAAGGGCCACATCCTGGCGCAGAGCGAGCTGATGGGACGGTACGAGAAGGTCAAGAAGTAGGTGGGTTAGTGGTTAGCGGTTGGTGGTTAGTTGTTGATGGCAACACTCACCACCTGCCGCGAATTTCCCGAGCCTGTCAAAATGACTCTGAAAATTCGCTCACATCAATGTTCACCAATCGATGATTGAGATCAAACTGATAGGTTGCGGTGACCTCCACCGGAAATGGCAGTCTGTGGCGGTTGATTACGCACTTGGTTTCCCAGCCAATCGACGACGGAACGTAGCCAGGGTCGTGTTCCAGATTCGCGGCGCCAGTTGACAGGCTTGGTGGTTCGGCTGGCTTCAAGGGCGGCATAAGCGTCCGTGTGGCGGCAGCGTCAACGCATCGCTGACGCAACCAATGCTCCGCGTCTGTCTGCCTTATTCCGATGGGCGTTTGAGTCTCGAGGAACCGCTCAATCTGATCTGATGACTGCCACCAGATGTTGAACTTCCTCTGATAGTCCTGATAGACGCTGATGCTGAGCGGCGTCGCGCTTACCGCAACGATTCCCATCGACAATACGACGGCCAACGTCGATGGTGCCCGTGCGGTTTTCCGAAGCCACGCTCCGACAGCAGCTGTGACGATGCAACCCCAGAACGCCATAATCGCGAACTGTGGAGTGACTCCAACGAGCCATAGCCGCCAAACACTAATCAGCCACAGCGCGCCGGCGAACGTTAGGATCAGCGCTCCTGTGCGTCGAGCCCTTCCGACAGTTCGAGAACCACCAACCACTAACGACCAACCACTAACAAACTATCACTTCGCCTGAATGTGGATCCCACACTCCAGCTTCTGGCCCTGCCAGCGGCCCGAGCGCGGGTTGTCCGGGTCGAGCGGCGGAGTGGTGCACGGCTCGCAGCCGATGCTCGTGTACCCGGCCTCGTACAGCGGGAGCAGCGGAATCGAATGCTCCTTCGCGTACGTCCAGACGTCGCGCGCCGTCCATGACGCCAGCGGGCTGACGCGCTGGATCACCTTGCCGCTCGGCAGGCGGAACGGCTCGACCTCCTGCAGGCTGGCGCGCGACGGCGACTGCTCGCGGCGCAGCGCCGTGAACCAGACGTCGTACCGTTCGAGCGCCGAAAAGAGCGGCCCGACCTTGTGGAGGGCGCAGCACTTCTCGGTGCTCTCCTGCCAGAGACCCGGCCTCGGCTCGGCCGCCTTCAGGGTGACGAGGTTCATCTTCCACGCGGCGGCCATCTCGTCGCGGTACGCGTACGTCCCGGCAAAGTGATGGAACGTGTCGAGGAAGAGCACCGGGATGTCCGGCTTCGACTCGAGCAGCATGTGCGTGAGCACCATGCATTCGGCCTGGAAGCTGGACGTGATGCACGGCGCCGTCGCGCGCGCGAGCGCGTCGCGAATGGCGCCCTCTGCTTCCGGTGCAGTACTCACGACAGAAGTTCCTCGAGCGCCTTCCGTATCGCTTCGACCGCCTCGGCGTCGGAGCCCGCGTGCCGGGCGAGCAGCGCGAGCCGCTCCGCCGCGCTGATCGGCGCATTCACCTGCCTCACGACGTGCTGCAGCGGGTTGGTGATCATGCCCGCGCCGGCGGTGAAATGCGTCGCCGGGTCGATGATGATGAAGCTGCCGGTCGCGCGGTTTTCGGTGTAGCGGTCGAACACCAGCGGCCGCGCGGTGGAGATGTTCACGGTGCCGATCTGGTTCAGCACCATCCCGTGATGGATTTCCGCGGTCACGGTTCGCGTGGACTGCTTGATCAGGTAGACGCGACCCGGGTCGGCCGGCCGCTCGTCCATCCAGACGACTTCCGCCTCCAATTCGGTGCCGACGTTCGGCGGATCGACGCTCAGCAGATCGCCGCGGCTGATGTCGATCTCGTCGTCCAGCGTCAGCGTCACCGACATCGGCGCGAACGCGTAATCGAGCTCGCCGTCGTACGTGACGATGCGGCTCACCCGGGCGAAGCGCCCCGAGGGGGAGGCGACGAGCCGATCGCCGACGCGAACGGTCCCCGACACGATCTGCCCCGCGTAGCCGCGGAACTCGTGGTTCGGTCGCAACACGAGCTGCACGGGGAAACGGAAGGGCAGTGACGTCAGGTCGCGCGTCACATGCACGGTCTCGAGATACTCGAGCAGGCTGGGACCGTCGAACCAGGGCGTGCGCTCGCTGCGCGTGATGACGTTGTCGCCGTGCAGCGCGCTCAGCGGAATCGCGTGCGACCGCGCGCCCGCGAGAATCTCCTCGAAGTCGTCGCGGATCCCCTCGTAGACGTCGCGATCGAAGTCGACGAGATCCATCTTGTTGATCGCGAGCACGAAGTCCTGGATGCCGAGCAGCCGCGCAATCCGCGCGTGGCGGCGCGACTGGACGCGCACGCCGTGACGCGCGTCCACCAGCAGGATCGCGACATCGGCGGTCGACGCGCCCGTCGCCATGTTGCGCGTGTACTGCTCGTGGCCCGGCGTGTCGGCGAGGATGAATTTCCGGCGCGCGGTCGCGAAGTACCGGTACGCCACGTCGATGGTGATCCCCTGCTCGCGCTCCGCGCGGAGCCCGTCGGTGAACAGCGAGAAGTCGATCGGCCCGGCATTGCGGTTCTTCGACGCCTTCTCGACCGAGTGCACCTGGTCCTCGTACACCGACTGCGAGTCGTAGAGCAGCCGCCCGATGAGCGTGCTCTTCCCGTCGTCCACGCTGCCGGCGGTGCAGATGCGGAGCAGGCCCGACATCAGAAGTACCCTTCGCGCTTCTTCAGCTCCATCGATCCGTCCTGATCGTGATCGATGATGCGCAGCTGGCGCTCGGACTGCCGCGTCGCGATCAGCTCCTCGATGATCTTCGGCACCGTGTCCGCGTCCGATCGAATCGCGCCCGTGCACGGCGAGCAGCCGAGCGAGCGCATCCGGCACTTCACCACCTGCGGCTTCTCGCCTGGCATCGTGACGACGAACGGCTGTTCCTGGACGATGAGGGAGGCGCCGCGGATGATGACCTGCCGTTCCTTGGCGAAGTAGAGCGGGACGATCGGAATCTTCTCGACGTTGATGTACTGCCAGACGTCGATCTCGGTCCAGTTCGACAGCGGGAAGACGCGGATGCTCTCGCCGGGCCGCAGCTTGCCGTTCAGCAGGCTCCAGAGCTCGGGGCGCTGCCGCTTGGGATCCCATTGCCCGCTGGCGTCACGGACCGAGAACACGCGCTCCTTCGCGCGCGAGCGCTCCTCGTCCCTGCGGGCGCCGCCGATGGCGGCGTCGAAGTTGCCGGCCTGCAGCGCATCGAGCAGCGCCTTCGTCTTCAGCAGGCCGCAGCAGCGCTGGGTGCCGACCTTGAACGGCTGCGTCCCGTCGCCAATCGCCTCCTCGTTGGTGTGGACGATGAGCCGCGCGCCGACGCTTTCGGCCATCTCGTCGCGGAAGGCGATCATCTCGTGGAACTTGTAGGTCGTGTCGACGTGCAGCAGCGGGAACGGAATAGGACCGGGGTGAAACGCCTTCTGCGCGAGGCGCAGCATGCACGAGGAGTCCTTCCCGATCGAGTAGAGCATCACCGGCCGCTCGAACTCGGCGACCACCTCCCGGAGGATGTGAATGCTCTCGGCCTCGAGCGCGCGGAGGTGATCCAGGCGCGGCGCTACGGCGACGTCCATGTCCACTGGCAGGGTAATAGTCGACATCCCATTGTCCCAAAACAAAAAAGCCCGGGGATTCATCCCCGGGCTTTCGATCTCTACGCGTTGTCAGGAGCCTTGACTGGTCCGTTCTCCCTACACCGTGACCGATAGCGCGGGGACCTCGAGGGTCCTCATACAGCGACAGGCGCACGGACAACAGCAGTTCGCGGTCACGGAACCCAAATTTTCGCCGCGGCTGGCGCCGAAGTCAAACGGCTATTACCCTACCCATGCTGTAGAGTGATGAAGCGGTGCTCACCAGAAAGTCGAAATACGGCCTGAAAGCGCTGCTCGCGCTTGCCGAGGATGCCGACAGCGGCCCCGTCCTCATCTCGGATCTGGCCGACCGGCAGCATCTCCCCAGGAAATTCCTTGAAGCCATCCTCCTCGAGCTCAAGCGCCACGGCCTGCTGCACAGCAGGAAAGGGAAGGGCGGGGGGTATTTCCTCGGGCGGAAACCGGCGGAGATCACGGTCGGGCAGGTGATCCGCATCCTGGAGGGGCCGCTCGCGCTGACGCCGTGCGTGAGCCAGACCGCGTACCGAAAGTGCGACGAATGTGTCGACGAACAGGCGTGCGGCGTCAGGCTGGCGATGAAGGAGGTCCGCGACGCCACCGCCCAAATCCTCGACAACATGACGTTGGCGGACCTCAACGCCCGGGTGGCGCGCTCCGCCGCTCGCCCCGAGCCCCGTCGAGGGGCCCCCGCCCAGGGCGCCCGCCGCGCCCGGAAGAAATCGCTGGCCATTTAGTCTACCAAGTATGTAGACTATGGCGGTTTCATGACCGCCGCTCCTCGTACCTGCTGTTGTCGCCCCTGCATCTGTCCCGCCGGCTGTTGCCGCCGCGGGTGTCCGGGGTCGACCACGCGCAGGTGTTCATCGAGGAGAAGCGTTCATGAGAGCTCGTGAGACAGTCCGCCTAGCCGCCATCATCATCCTGCTGTTGCCGGCGGCGCTCTTCGCGCAGAGCGGCAGCAGCATCATCTCGGGTCTCGTCAAGGACAGCACGGGCGCCCCGCTGCCGGGCGTGCTGGTGATGGTCCGCAACGTCGAGACCGCCGTCGCGTTCGAGGCCGTCACCAACGAAGACGGCGTGTACCGCGTCGGCGCGCTCGTGCCGGGCAGCTATCGCGTCGAGGCGACCGTGGACGGCTTCGAGCCCGCCGTGCGCGCCGTGACGCTGGCGGTCAGCCAGGCGCTCGCCATCGACATCACGCTCGACGTCGCGCGGCAGAGCGAGACGGTGACGGTCGAAGCCATCGTCCCGCTGGTCGATTCGCAGACGTCCACCATCGCGCAGACGATCACGCGCGAGATGCTGACGGCGCTGCCGCTGCCGAACCGTGCCGCCTCGTCTCTGGTGTCGCTGGCGCCGGGCGTCATCATGATCGATACCGGCGCGGGCACCGCCGAAAACTACCCGGTCTTCTCTGTCGCCGGCGGCCGCGCGCGCAACCAGAACTTCATCCTCGACGGCGGCAACGCCTCGAACGCGGTCGGCCTGACGCGCCCGCAGCAGCTGACCACGCTCCCGGTGGACGCGATGCAGGAGTTCAAGGTCATCACCAACAACTACCGCGCGGAGTTCGGCCACTCCACCGGCGGCGTCATCGTGATGTCCACGCGCTCGGGCAGCAACGACTTCCGCGGGACCGTGTTCGAGTCGTTCCGCGACGACGCGCTCGACGCGAAGAATGTCTTCGCCGCGTCGAAGCCGCCGATCGACCTGAACCAGTTCGGCGGTACCTTCGGCGGCCCGATTCGCAGGAGCAGGACGTTCTTCTTCGGATCGTGGGAGCGGACGCGCCAGCTGACGAGCGAGACCGTGCTCTCGACGGTGCCGACGCTGCGCAACCGCGCGGGTGACTTCTCGGATCTCCGCAGCAGCGCCGGCGTGCCGATCGTCGTCTACGACCCGGTGACCCGTCAGCCGTTGGCGGGCAACGTCATCCCCGCGGACCGGATCGATCTGGTCGCGCGGGCGGCGCTGCAGTACTACCCGCTGCCGAACCGCGCGGGCACGGCGTCCAACGCCAACAACTACGTCGGCAACAGCGACTCGACGCTCGACCGCGACATCCTCGTCGGCCGCGTCGATCATCAGCTCCGCACGACCGACCTGTTGACGGTGCGCTACTACATCAACAATAGCGGGACGAACGTCACGGGCTCGTACGGCAATGCGATTGCGGATCCGCTCGCGGGTTCGACCGACGTGCGCGTCCAGAGCCTGACCGGCGCGCACACGCACATCTTCACGCCGACGCTCGTCAACGAGCTGCGCGTGACGTATCTCCGGCGCAGGTTCATCGACGGGCGTCCCGGCCTCGGCTCGAACCTGGCCGGCACGATTGGCCTGAGCGGCGTCACCGCCCAGGCGTTTCCCGGGTTCAACATCCCGGGCTACGCGGCGTTGAGCAGCGCCGCTGTTTCGCGGTTTCAAACGCCGATCCTCGATCGGCAGGTGCTCGAGTCGGTGTCGTGGTCGAAGAGGCGCCACGCGTTCAAGTTCGGCGGTGAGTTCCGCGGAGGCGCCAACGACGAAATCCGCGACCGCGGCTCGTCGGGCAACCTGACGTTCACGCCGCTCATCACCAGCAACCTCGGTGCGGCGAACACGGGCAACGCGCTCGCCTCGTTCCTGCTCGGCGAGGTCAACGCGGGCAGCGTGCAGATCTCGGACCTGATCCGCTCCCGCGCGTCGTACTGGGCGTTCTACGCGCAGGACGACTGGCGTGTCACCAGCCGGCTGACGCTGAACTATGGCCTTCGCTGGGAGGCCGAACTGCCGCGCCGCGAAGTGGACAACCGGATGAACTCGTTCGATCCGCTGGCGATCAACCCGGTGTCGGGGACGCCAGGCGTCGTGACCTTTGCCGGGATCGACCGCACGCCCGCGCGCGCCTTCGCGACCGACTGGAACAACGTCGGGCCTCGGGTCGGCTTCGCGTATCAGCTGAATCAATCGGGGCGCACCGTGCTGCGCGGCGGAACCGGCATCTTCTACGGCCCGACCGTGAGCAACACGATCGGCGACGTCGCGGCGCTCGGGTTTTCCACCTCCGCGAGCTTCGTCGTCTCGCAGGCGACGACCGAGAGCGCGTTCCGCCTGCGCGACGGGTTCCCGGCATACGCCCGGCCGGCGCTGACGCCGGGATTCGGTGCGGTCCCCGCCGGTACGCGCCCGAACACCGCGGTGTCGTTCTTCGATCCGCACCAGGTCGCCCCCACGTCGTATCAGGTCAACCTGGACCTGCAGCACGAGCTGTCGCGCGGCCTCGTCGTCGAAGCCGGCTACATCGGCAATTTCAGCCGGCATCTCACCGCGAACGATTTCTCGATCAACCAGGTCCCGGACTCGCTCGTCGGTCCGGGCGACACGCAGGCGCTGCGCCCGTTCCCGCAGTTCAGCAACGTGACGCTGATCAATCCGTCAATCGGCAAGTCCAGCTACCATGGTGGATTTGTGCGCGTGGAGAAGCGCTTTTCCCGCGGCTTTTCGATGCTCGCGCACTACACGAAGTCCCGTTTCATGGACGACGTGGAGTCGGCCAACGAGTACGGCGTCACGGGCAGCTACATGGACCAGTACCACCGGCGGCTCGATTGGGCGCGAAGCGCGAGCGACGTCCCCAATCACGTCGTGCTGACCGCGATGTACGAGGTGCCGTCGTTCGGCGGAGGCCTCGCGGCGGCGGTGCTGGGCGGCTGGCGCTTCAGCGCGCTCGAGACGCTGCAGTCGGGCCCCCCGTTCACCGTCGTCAGCGCCGCGAACACGACGAACGCGTTCCCGGCCGGACCGCTGCGCCCGAACCTCGTCGGCGATCCGGAACTGCCGGCGAGCGAGCGCACGCTGAGCCGCTGGTTCAACACGGCGGCGTTTGCGAACCCCGCGGGCTTCACCTTCGGCAACTCGCCGCGCTCGGTGCTCCGCGGGCCCGGGCTCGCAACGCTCGACGCCACGGTGGAAAAGAGCATCGCGCTCGGCGCCGGGATGAAATTCGATATCCGCGCCGAGGCCTATAACCTGTTGAATCGCGCGAACTTCAACATTCCGGGCTATACGCTCGGCGCCGCCGACTTCGGCGTCATCTCCGGCGCGCGGCCGGCGCGCACGGTTGAACTCGGAGCGCGTCTGAGCTTCTAATCAGGCCCCCATGCCGCAGGTGTCGCCAGCAAACGAGGTAGGGCGGGTCCTTCCGGACCCGCCTTCACGCGCGTCTTCAGAGCCGCCGGATCGGAAATTCCTGATCCTGCTGGCCGCGACCGGGCTGCTGCTCGCCATCTACGCGCTTCCCACGCCGCCGCCGCTCGAACGCGCCGGCAACATGATTCCGCTCACGGCCGCCGGCAAGACGTGCCTCGGCATCATGGCGTTCGCCGTGATTCTCTGGGTCACCGAGACGCTGCCGTTCGCGGCGACCTCGCTGCTCGTGGTGCTGCTGATCCCGGCCTTCGGCATCGCCGGCTTTCGCGACGTCGTCCGTGCCAGCTTCGGCGATCCGGTCATCGCCTTTTTCATCGGCGTGCTGATCATGTCCGCCGCGTTCACCACCTCGGGCCTCGGGACGCGGATGACGTATCTCGTCCTGTTGCGCGTCGGGACCCGCACCGACCGTGTGCTGCTGGGGGTGCTGGTCGTCGGGACGCTCATCTCGATGTGGATCACCGACATCGCCGTCGCGGCGATGCTGCTGCCCCTCGGCGTCGCGCTCCTGCGCGACGCGGGGCTGCACCCCGGGAGCAACTTCGGGCGTTCGCTGATGATGGCCACGGCCTTCGGCGCGCTGATTGGCGGCATTGCCACCCCGGCGGGGACCGCCGCCAACATCGTCGCCATCGCGCAGCTGAAGCAGTTCGCGGCGACGGACGTCTCGTTCTTGCGCTGGATGCGGCTCGGCGTGCCGGCGTCGCTGCTGATGGTTCCCTTCGCGTGGTGGATTCTGCGGTGGCTGTTTCCGCCGGAGATCGATCGCCTGCCGATCAGTGTCGAGACGATTCGCGCCCGTCTTCGCGAGCTGGGCCCGCTGCGCCCCGGGGAACGGCGAACGCTCCTCGTCTTCGCGGTCGTCGTGGCGCTGTGGGTGCTGACGCCGCTGCTCGAGGCGTGGAGCGGAGGACGCATCGCCCTTCCCATCGAGGCGGTCGGCCTGGCCGGCGGCGTCGCGCTGTTCCTGCCCGGCCTGCGCGTGCTGTCGTGGAAGGAAGCCGAGGCGCAGGTCGAATGGGGCGGGGTGATGATGATCGTCGCGGGCCTGTCGCTCGGCCTCGCGGTGTTCAACACCGGCGCGGCGCGCTGGCTGGCGTGGGTGCTGCTCGGTCAGATCACGTCGGTGCCCGACGTGCTGCGTCCCTTCGTCATCGTGCTCGCCGTCGCGGGGCTGCACATGCTGTTCTCCAGCAACACCGTGACGGCGACGATCATCATCCCGATTCTCGTCGCGCTCGCGACCGACCTGCACCTCGATCCGTGGGCCACGGTGGCGCCCGCGGCCTTCACCTCGTCGCTGGCGTTCATCCTGGTGAGTGAGGGGCCGACCACGGTCATTCCGTATTCGTCGGGCTACTTCTCGATCCGCGACATGGCCAAAGCCGGCGTGCTGATGACGATCGCGGCCGCCGCGTGCATCGCGGCGACGCAGTTCGTGGCGCGCTCGCTATCCCTTGATCTGGGTGCGGTGCATGACGCGCCGGGAGCCCGCGTCGAACGCGTCGCGGCGGTGCATGACGCAGCGGTTGTCCCAGAGCACCAGGTCGCCGACCCGCCACTGGTGGCGCCACGTCAGGGCGCCGGCGGTGGCCGCCTCCCAGATGCGATCGAGCAGCGCGTTGGACTCGTCGAGCGGCAGTCCCTCGAGCCACGCGTTGCGGCGCCTGCCGAGATACAGGTGGCGGCGTCCCGTTTCGGGGTGGACGGGGACGAGCAGGTGGAACGTGCCTGGCGCGGTGCGCGGATCGTCGCTCGGCGTGACGCCGGCGCGGACGTAGCCGCCGCTGTTGTAGGTGCCGTCGTGCTTGACGCGGAGGTTCAGCGCGGTCGCGCGCAGCTCCGTGGGGAGCGCGTCCCACGCACCGTACATCGTGCAGAAGCTGGTGTCGCCGCCGCTGGGCGGAACTTCGAGTGCGTACAGCGCGCTCGCCTTCGGCGGGTCGGGCAGGTACGACATGTCGGTGTGCCAGACGGCTTCGCCGGCGCCGAGGCTGCCGATCGCGACCCCGTTCTCGACGACGTTCGACACCACGTAGATCTCCGGATGGCCGTCGACGAACCGCCGCCCGTTCTCCTGGATGGGCGCCTGGTCGAGCGCGCCGAAGCGGCGGCTGAACGCGATCAGGTCGCTGTCGGTCAGCTGCTGATCGCGAAACAGCACGACGGCGTGATCGAGCCACGCCTGGTAGATCGTTGCGTAGGTCGCATCATCGATCGATCGCAGATCGACGCCGCGAACTTCCGCACCGAGCGCGGCGCCGGTCGGAACGACGTCGATCGTCGAGCGCAGCAGAGCCATATCGAGTACGGCAAGATATCAAATTCAGCGCGGGGATTCGAGCCATGGACTCTCACACGATAGCGCTCGCCGGCATCACGCTGCTGGCCGCGACCGTCAACGGCGCGCTGGGATACGGATTCTCGTCTCTCACGGTGCCCGTCGCGCTGTTCTTCCTCACCAATCGTGTCCTGAACCCGGCGCTCGTCCCGATCGAGGTCGTGCTGAATGCCTACGTGCTGTGGGTCAATCGCGCGTCGGTTCCGAACATCTGGCGTCGGGTGACACCGATCGTGATCGCGCTGGCACCTGGCGTGATCGTCGGCACGACGCTGGTCTCGCTCGTCCATTCGGACTGGCTGAAGTTCATCACGTATGTAACGCTGCTACCGCTCATCCTGCTGCAGGCCGCGGGCTTCCGACGGCCGCTTCAATCGGAACGCGCGGCCGGCTACGCGTTCGGCGGCGGGCTCGGCGTGCTCTATTCGATGACGACGATTTCGGGGCCGCCGCTGGCCGTCGCGTTGAGCAACCAGGGGCTCGCGAAGCAGGAGTTCCGCGCGGCGCTCGGCGTCATTCGTCTCGCGGAATCGACCATGACCGCGGTTGCGTACGGGTGGGCAGGCCTGTACTCGCGCGAGAGCGCCGCGCTCATCCCCGTGATTCTCCCGAGCCTCGCGATCGGCGTGCCCGTCGGCGCGAAGCTGATTCGACACATCAGGCCCGAGACGTTCCGCCGGATCTGTATGAGCTTCGACGCGTGGGTGGTGGCGTTCGGGCTGTCGGGGTTGATTCGGACGCTCGGCCTCGGCGGCAACGGCGTGGCCTATACCGAGTTCTTCGCGGTGGTCGCGTTCGACCTGTGGCTCCTGTACCGGTTCTTCTTCGTGCAGCGCGCCGCCGCCGTGCCCGAGCCTTACAGCCGTTCGACGACGACCGCGATTCCCTGACCGACGCCGATGCACATCGTCGCCACCCCGTAGCGCGCCTTGCGGCGGCGCAGCGCGTGGACGAGGGTGGCCATCATCCGCGAGCCCGACGAGCCGAGCGCGTGACCGAGCGCGATCGCGCCGCCGTAGATGTTCACCTTCGCGGGTTCGAGCTCCAGATCGCGCATGCAGGCGATCGATTGGGACGCGAAGGCCTCGTTCAACTCCCAGAGATCGATCTGGCTGGTGGTGAGCCCCGCGCGCTTCAGCGCCTTCCGCACCGCGGGCACGGGTCCGATGCCCATCACCGACGGATCGACGCCCGCCACGGCTGACACGACGACGCGCGCGAGCGGTGTATGACCGAATGCCGCGTCGCCGCCGACCACGAGCAGCGCCGACGCGCCGTCGTTGATGCCGCTGGCGTTTCCCGCGGTCACCGTTCCGCCGGCGGTGAACGCCGGCTTCAGCGCGGCGAGCTTGTCGGCGGATGCGTCGGGCCGCGGATGTTCGTCCTGCGAGACCACGATCGGCGCCTCTTTTCCGCGGGGCACTTCGACGGGAACGATCTCGTCGGTGAACATCCCCTCGCGCATGGCGCACGCCGCGCGGCGCTGGCTCTCGAGCGCGAACGCGTCCTGCTCCTCGCGCGTGATGCCGTACTCTTTCGCGACCTTCTCTGCCGTCATGCCGAGCGGAATGGTCCAGTCGGGCTTCATCTTCGGGTTGACGAAACGCCACCCGACGGTTGAATCCGCGACCGGCGGCGGTTGACGGTTCCACGGCTCGCCGGATTTCAGCATCACGTACGGCGCGCGCGTCATGTTCTCGACGCCGCCGGCGACGAACGCGTCGCCTTCGCCGGCCTTGATCGCCTGCGCCGCGCTCGCGATCGCCTGCAGCCCCGAGCCGCAGAGACGATTGACGGTCTGCCCGGGCACATCGACCGGAAAGCCGGCCAGCAGCGCCGCCATCCGCGCGACGTTGCGGTTGTCCTCGCCCGCCTGGTTCGTGCAGCCAAGGATCACGTCGTCGAGGCGCGCGGGATCGAAGGAGACGCGATCGACGGCGCCGCGAACGGCAATGGCGGCGAGGTCGTCGGCGCGAACCTCAGCGAGGGCGCCGCCGGCGCGGCCGACGGGCGTGCGGACGGCGGAGACGATCAGGGCATCGCGCATTCAGGAGCATGTTAGCAGTAGGGGGCAGGGGCAGGTGGCGCTCCCAACTCCCGAGACAAGTCGTCTTGGGAGTTGGAAGTTGAAGGTTGGGAGTTGACCGATTACCAGCCGAACTGGATGGCCAGGTTCGCGGTCGGCCCGTTCAAGCGATCGCGCAGCACGTCGGCGTTCGCGGTCTCGCGGTAGCCGACGCCGCAGCTGACGCCGATCACCCTGGTGATGCGCGCCGAGACGCTCGCTTCGGGTTCGACGAACAGGAAGTCGTCCCGCCCGATGACGCGCGCGCGGATCGTGCCCGGCGGAGTGGTGGTCGTCCGCGGCAGCCTTGGATTCGTGACGCCGAAGCGGATGTCACCCGGCCTTGCCGACGTGACGTCGAAGCCGAGCGTCGCGCGGCCCACGCCGGCGGTGCCGCGTCCGCCGAAGCGGATGCGGGCGTACTCAGGCGACTGCCAGCCGACGACCAGACCGCCGTATGCCATCCCGAAATCGCGCGCATCGTTGGTCAACCAGTGCGCGGCGCCACCAATCAGCAGCGTGTTGTCGATCAAGCGTCCGCCGTACGCGCCGGCAAGCTCGCCGGTGCGTCCGTCGATGTCGGTCACCTTGAAGTCGGGCGCCAGCACCCAGCCGTCGTGAACCCGCTCGAGGATGAGTGGACCGTTTGCCGGCGCGGGCGCGTTCTGCGCATACGCAGCGGTCGCAACGAGCAGCGCCGCTGCAAAAAACAGAACCTTCATGGCTGCCTCGTCAGGCTGATGTTGACGGTGGATGTCTCGCCCGGTCTTGCGTTGATGTCGGTCTGATACGAGCGGTAGCCGTCGTGCCGCACCTCGACGTGATGGACGCCGGGTGCAACCTGGACCACCAGCCGCTCGTCACCCGACGAGCCGTCCCAGCGCTCGCCATCGATGACCACCTCGGCGTTGGCCGGCTGCACGCGAATCGAGAGCGACGCGGCATCCGATCGATTGCCGGGCGGCGCAGGAGGATACGCGCCCGGGGGCGGCCCCTCGGGGCGCTGTCCGGGAACGCCGCGCGGCGGCTGCGGCGGATAGACATTCGGTCCCGCTTGCGACGGCGCACCTGGCGCGCCCTGCGAGGGCGGAGGCGGCGGTTCCACCGGGCGCGGTTCGGCGGCCTCGCCCGGACCAAGCGGCACCATCATGTAGCGCAGCCGGAATGTGCCCGTCGGCTGGAGGTAGATCCGCTGCCGGACTGTGCGGTACCCGTCGTGGTAGAGCGTGATGTCGTGCGCGCCGGGCTCGATGTGGAGGCGCTGGAACATCCCGTCGAAGTCGTCCACGGTGCCCGCGTAGTAGTTGTCGATGTAGACCTCGGTCTCGCGCGGCGCGACCTGGAGGCGCAGCGCGGCGCTCCCCGAGAAGCCGCCGTAGCCGTACCCGACCTGCCCGTACGGATACCAGTAGAACGGGCGGTAGTAGTAGGGGCCGTAGAAGGCGTTGAAATAGAACGGGTCGTAGAACGACCGGTAGTAGTACGGCCGGTACGCGTACGGCCGGTAGACGTACGGCCGGTAGGCGTACGGGCGTCCAACCACGACCGAGACGCGGGTGCGCGGCGTCCCGGCCCGCACACCACCGCCGACTCGAACCTGAGCGTCAGCGTGACCGCTCGAGAGAATGCCCGCCGCCAGAACGGCAGCGAGGGGAGTCCAGGTGACTTTCACGAAAGTCCCTCCATACAGGCGCAACCGCACCGCCGACAGGCAATGGCCGTGCCTTTTCAGATGAGCTGAAATTCCACGTAAATCAGATCGGGGACGGGGCGGAGTCCGTCGGAGGAGACAGCGGCAGGAGGACATCGAACACCGCGCCGCCTTCGTTGTGCGCCGAGATGCTGCCGCCATGACGCTCGACAATGGCCCTGACGATCGAAAGGCCGAGCCCGCTGCCGCCGGCCGCCTTGCGCGACGCGTCCACCTTGTAGAAGCGATCGAAGATCAGCGGTAGATGTTCGGCCGGGATGCCCGCGCCGCTGTCGCGTACGCGCAGCCGCAGCCTGTCCCCAACCACATCCGCGGACATGACGATCTCGCCGCCGTCGGGGGTATGCCGCAACGCGTTGGCCGCGAGGTTCTGCAGCGCCTGTTCGAGCCGGTCGGGATCGCCCTGCACCGTTTCGGCGCCCTTGGCGATGTTGGCCGCGAGCGTGATGCGCCGCTCCGTCAGCTCGCGCTCGTGGCGCGAGTGGACGCGCTCGAACAGCGCCTGGACCGGCACGTCCTCGCGCCGCAGCGTGCCGCCGCCGCCCTCGAGGCGTGCGAGGTCGAGCAGGTCGCCGATGATCCGTTCGAGCCGGTGCGTCTCATCGTCGATGATGTGCAGGTAGCGGTCGCGCGTCGACCCGTCGAGATTCAGCTCCTTCATCGTCAGCGTCTCGATGTAACCGCGCATCGCGGTCAGCGGCGTCATCAGCTCGTGCGAGACGTCCGCCAGCAGCTGGCGCCTGGCGCTGTCGGACACCTCGAGCGCCCGCGCGCGGCTCGCGAGCTCGTCGCCCATCTCGTTGAACGACCGCGCGAGCGCCGCCACCTCGTCCCCGCCGCGTTCGGGCGCGCGCGCCGTCAGGTCGCCCGCGCCGAAGCGGACCGTGGCCTCCTGCAGCTGCTTCATCCGCCGCCGGGCGGGACCGAACACGAACACCGCGATCAACGCCGAGCCGACGATCAGCACCGACCCGCCGACCAGCGCCATCGTCGGCGCGAGCTCGCGGACGACCATGCCCATCGGCGGCCGTCCCAGGAGCACCGCCACCGTTCCGACCGGCTCGCCGTCCACGAACACCGCGGCGAACTCGCCGAGCTGGAACGGCGGCGGGCCGCCGCGGAACCGGTCGTCATCGGTCCGCCGGGGAACGAAGACGCGTCCGCGCGCGGGAAGCTCGCCGCGCGCGACCTCGCGCCGAAGCGCGTTGCGCAGCACGTCCGGGATGAACGCGGGATGATTGGAGACCTCGCGGCCGTCGCGCATCAGCACGATGAACGGCTGGAAGACCTGTGAATACTGGTCCCGCACGTAGTCGTTGATGTCGAGCGCGGGGTCGGTGTCGAGCGCCGCGGTGAGATCCGATGCGACGAGCACCGCCAGCCGGCGCGGCGACGTTGCCGGCATCGACCCCGCGATGCGGTCGCTCGTGTAGATGAAGAGCGCGCCCTGCGCGACCAGCATCAGCGAGAGGAACAGGACGAGGCCGACGGCGATGCGCCAGTAGAGGCTGCGGTACCAGATGGTGCCTGCCCCGGGCGAGCTCGAGGGGCTAGGCATCTGCGGCCTTGTAGCCGGCGCCCCACACCGTGAGGATGATCTCGGGGTCGGCCGGACTCCTCTCGATCTTCTTGCGGAGCCGCTTGATGAGCGTGTCCACGCTGCGGACGGTCACGAACGTGTCGTCCTTCCACACGCGGCTCAGGAGCGCTTCGCGGCTGAAGACGATGCCGGGGCTCGCGAGCAGCACGTACAGCAGCTGGAACTCGTTGGTCGTCAGCTCGACGTCCTTGTTCCCGACGCGTACGCGCCGCCGCGCTGGATCCATCTCGACGTGCTTGTAGGTGATCGCCTTCGCCGCTTCCTTCGTCGTGCCGGACGAGACGAGCGGACGCGGCCCGCGGCGGAGCAGGGCCCGCACGCGCGCGACGAGCTCGCGGACGCCGAACGGCTTGGTCAGGTAATCGTCGGCGCCGCTCTCGAGGCCCACCACCTTGTCGGACTCCTCGCGCCGTGCCGTGAGCATCAGCACCGGCACGTCGGGATTTTCCGACTCGCGGCGGATGGCGCGGCAGACGGTGACGCCGTCGAGACCCGGCAGCATCACGTCGAGAATGACGAGGTCGAACCGCCTGCTGCGTGCGAGCGTCAGCGCGCTCTCACCGTCGCCGCACGGGACGCACTCGTAGTTCTCGAGGCCGAGGTGCAAACAGACGAGCTCGCGGATGTTCGGCTCGTCTTCGACGACGAGGACGGCAGGTCGAGGCGTGTTCGCGGCTTCCACGGGCTCGGTGCCATGGTAGCGTGGCCCGAGCGGAGTCAAGGGATCTGCCGTCGGCTCGACTGACATACCGCTCTATTGCATCCCCGCCGCGTGATTCCCGGTTGACGCAATTGTGAAGAAAGCATGGCCGCGGCCCGTCGGGCCCGGCCATGCAAATGTCACCGGCTCGACATGGCCCAGCCACGCGCATCCGGTCCAATGGGGACATCGAGAAACGGAGTGCCATGTCCAAGCGCCTGCTGACCTTCATCGTTCTCGCCGTCTCGCTCGTAGCGGGCGGCATCTACTATTACCGCTCGCACGAGGGGGCGGACGCGCCGGCGCCGATGACGGCCGCGGTGACCCGCGGCGACGTCATCGCCAAGGTCGATGCGACCGGCACGCTGGCGGCGGTCACCACCGTCCAGGTCGGCACCCAGGTCTCGGGCACCATCAAGGCGCTGCACGCCGACTACAACTCGGAGGTGAAGAAGGGACAGATCGTCGCGGAGCTCGATTCGTCGCTGTTTCAGACGCAGGTGGACCAGGCTCGCTCGACCTTGATCAAGGTGCAGGCCGACACCGATCGCGCGAAGGTGGAGCTCGACGACGCGACGAGCAAGGCGCGGCGGGCGCAGGAGCTGTACGACCAGAAGCTGATTTCGCGCAACGACCTCGAGACCGCGGTGGCCACCGCGGCGCAGGCGGAGGCGGCGCTCAAGTCGGCGCAGGCGATGGTGACGCAGGCACGGGCCGCGCTCAACCAGAACCAGGTCAACCTCGATCACACCATCATCCGCGCGCCGATCGACGGCATCGTCATCTCGCGCAGCGTGGACGTGGGACAGACGGTCGCGGCGAGCATGTCGGCGCCGACGCTGTTCGTCATCGCGCAGGACCTGGCGCACATGCAGGTGAGCGCGAGCATCGACGAATCCGACATCGGCCGCATCGCCATGGGCCAGCCCGTGACGTTCCGCGTGGATGCGTATCCCGCGCAGCCGTTCCGCGGCACCGTGTCGCAGGTGCGCCTCGAGCCGAAGACCGATCAGAACGTCGTGAGCTACACGACGATGATCGACGTCCCGAACGAGGACCTGAAGCTGAAGCCGGGGATGACGGCGAACGTGACCGTGCAGATCGCGATGAACGAGAACGTGCTGCGGGTGCCCAACGCCGCGCTGCGTTTCCGGCCCGCCGATCAGGGGGCAGGTGGCAGTGGGCAGGGGGCAGAGGGTTCGCAGGTTTCGGAGTTCGCGGGTTCGCAGGTTCGCGGCACGAGCGGCGCGGGCGAGGGACTGCGCGGCGCGGACCCTCTTGCCCGACGCAGCTCGGAGAGCGAAGTCGGGTCAGGTCCGCGAACTTTCGGCCGCGTGTTCGTGCTTCGCAACGGCGAATTCGTTCCCGTGCGCGTGCGCACGGGCGTCAGCGACGGCGCGATGACCGCGATCGTCGACGGCGACGTGAAGGAAGGCGATCAGGTCGTGACCGGCATGTCCCAACCGGGTGCGACGGCACAGACCGGCACCACGTCGCCGCTGATCCCGTTCGGCCGCCGTGGCGGCGGCGCGAACGCGAATCGCGGCGCTGGCGCCGCGGCCGGCGCGCGCGCCGGAACGGGACGATGAACCCGATCATCTCGGTTCGTGAGCTGACGAAAACCTACGACCTCGGCGAGATGCAGGTGCAGGCGCTGCGCGGCGTCTCACTGGATGTCGCGCCTGGCGAGTTCGTCGCGCTCACCGGGCCGTCGGGCTCCGGCAAGTCGACGTTCATGCACCTGCTCGGCTGCCTCGATCGGCCGACCGCCGGACGCTATTTCCTGAACGGGAACGACGTCTCGACGCTCTCGCCGCGCGACCTCGCGCAGGTGCGCAACACGCAGATCGGCTTCGTGTTCCAAGGGTTCAACCTGCTCTCGCGCACGTCCGCGCTCGAGAACGTCGAGCTCCCGCTGCTCTACGCGGGCAAGATGCCCGCCGCGGAGCGGCGGCAGCGCGCCGCCGACGCGCTGAAGGCCGTGGGCCTCGGCGACCGGCTGGGCCACCATCCGAATCAGCTCTCCGGAGGCCAGCAGCAGCGTGTCGCCATCGCGCGGGCGCTGGTGAACAACCCGACGCTGCTGCTCGCCGACGAGCCGACCGGCAATCTCGACACGAAGACGAGCGTCGAGGTGATGGGCATCTTCCAGCGCCTCAACATCGAGCGCGGCCTCACCATCGTCCTCGTGACGCACGAGGCCGACATCGCCGAATACGGCACGCGCGTGATTACATTCCGCGACGGACTGGTGCGCGACGACAGCGCCATCGAGCGCCGCCGCATCGCGTAGGGGAGCTGCCATGTCGTTTCTGATGACGTTCGTTGTCGCGGTCAAGGCGCTCCGCCGAAATGCCATGCGCACCGCGCTCACCGCGCTCGGCATGATCATCGGCGTTGCGGCCGTCATCGTCATGGTCGCGATCGGTACGGGCGCAAGCGCGTCGATCCAGAGCCAGATTCAGAGCGCGGGCTCCAATATCGTCATGGTGACCGCCGGCTCCGGCGGCTTCGGCCCCGTCCGCCAGGGTCAGGGGGCCGTGACGACGCTGACGGCGGAGGACGCGCACGCGATTCGGCGCGAGGTGCCGGGCGTCCGTTACATCTCGCCCGGGCTCAATACACGCACGCAGGTCGTCGCCGCGGCAGGAAACTGGAACACGCAAATCCAGGGCGCCGGCGCCGACCTGGCCGCGATTCGCTCGTGGCCCGCGCAGTTCGGCACCTTCTTCACCGACGAGGACGTGACCGCGGCCCGAAAGGTCGCGGTGCTCGGGTCCGTCGTACGCGACCAGCTGTTCGGCGCCGGCGCCGATCCCACGGGAGAGATCGTCCGCATCAAGAACCAGCCGTTCCAGGTGATTGGCGTGCTCACGAGCAAGGGGCAGGCGGCGATGGGACAGGACCAGGACGACACGGTCATCGTCCCGTTCACGACCGTTCAGAAGAAGCTGATGGGCGTGCAGCACGTGACCAACATCACCGTGTCGGCGGAGAACGGCGTGCCGCTCGACGCGATGACCGATCAGATTGCGGCGCTCCTGCACACGCGGCACAAGCTTCAGCCCGGCGCGGACGACGACTTCCTGGTGCGCACGCTCGAGGAGATGGCCAGCGTGCTGACCTCGACCACGAGGACGATGACGTACCTGCTGGCGGGCATCGCGGCGGTCTCGCTCATCGTCGGCGGCATCGGCATCATGAACATCATGCTGGTGTCGGTGACGGAGCGGACGCGCGAGATTGGCCTGCGGCTCGCGGTCGGCGCGCGCGACGTGGACGTGCTGCTGCAGTTCCTCGTCGAGTCGATCGTGCTCAGCCTCGCGGGCGGCGCCATCGGCATCGCGCTCGGGTTCGGGATTTCGTACGGCGTCCAGCGGCTGATGCAGTGGTCCGCGATGGTGACGCCGTCGGCGGTGGCGATGTCGTTCGGCGTCGCCGCGGCCATCGGCGTGTTCTTCGGTTTCTACCCGGCCCGCAAGGCCGCGCGGCTGAACCCGATCGACGCGCTGCGTTATGAATGACGGCGCCGGCTCGGACACGGAATTGTCACCGGCGCGCGACCAACTTCGATTCGAGATGCCACGTCTGAACCTTTGGAGGCCATACCCATGGATCGTGTTCGAAAGATCGTTGTGACGGCGGGACTTGTCACCCTCATGTCGGCCGGCGCCGTGGCGCTGTTCGCGCAGGCCCAACCGGGACGCGGCGCGGGGCCGTTCGGGCCCGGCGGCCCGGGCGGGCGCGGGTTCGCGGCGGGCTTCGCGCTCGGTCAGCTCGACCTGAGCGACGCGCAGAAGCAGCAGGTGCGCGACATCACGCAGCGCCACCGCGAGCAGTCGAGCGGGACGATGCAGCGGATGCAGCAGGCGATGCAGGCGCAGCGCGCGGCCATCAACCAGGTGCCGGTGAACGAAGCGGCCGTGCGCCAGGCCGCGGCGGCGCTGGCCGCCGTGCAGGCCGATGCGGCTGTCGACGAAGCGCGGCTGCACGCCGACATCTTCTCGGTGCTCACCGTCGAGCAGCAGGAGAAGGCGAAGCAGCTCGAGGCGCAGGCGCGCGCGCGCGGACAGGAGCGGCGTCAGCGCGCCCCGCGCCAGCAGAAGAGTCCCGCCTAGAATCTCAGTTGAGGGTGGTCGTCTGCTCGGACGCCCACCCGATGCCGATTCTGACCGCGGCCAGCAGCTGGTCGCGGCAGACAGGCTTGGCGACGCAGGCCACCACGGCGTCGTGCATCGGCTCGTCGTGGGCCGCCGGATCACCGCTCGCCAGCACGACCGCCGTCTTGGGGCAGTGCTGGCGAATCATCTTCGCCAGCCAGACGCCGCTCGGCCCCGGCAGGTGCAGGTCGCAGATCGCGACCGTCGGGCGGTTGCTCGCCAGCATGCCGACCGCGTCGAACGCGTCGCACGCCCGCGCCACCCTGTAGCCTTCGTCCAGCAGGATTCGCGACCACACGTCGAGCACACCGGGTTCGTCATCGACGATCAGGACCGTGTGCCGGGAGATCGTTCTTGTAACCATGGGCATGGCTGAGGTTGGAGCCAGCTACAGTACAGGGGAAGGGCAGCGATGTCAGTACATCGGTGTACGAACCTGACACTCCTTGTGCAAGCGGATTGCGCACGATCATGGCGGGCTGCGCTGCATGCATTCGCACGCGTTGAACTGCAGCCGCAATCGATCCAGGATGTCGACGCGTCCCCGGAGGTGCGCGACGGCGCCCTCGGCGCTCAGCTTGTTGAGCCCCACGGTAACCGCGTGACGCGGCCCGCCCACTACCTGCGCCAGCATGTCGTGCGTGATCTTCAGCGAGGACTCGCCGCTCTTGTCCGCCATCATCAGCAGCCACCGCGCGAGACGCTGGCGGTGGGAGTGGAGGCGGGTGCAGGCCACGAGGCTGGAGATCTCGACGAGCTGACGGCCGATGTGCGCGAGCACCAGCGCCCGCAGCGCGTGGTGCTCGTCGAAGACACGGCGCAGCGTCTCCACGGGAAGGCGGTGCCCCGCCGACTCGAAGAGCGCGATGACGCGATGCGGATGCCGCGGGATGGCGATCAGGCTGCTGATGCCGAGCAGACCCTCGGTGCCGACGAGCGCCACCGCAACCTGGTGGCCGGTCCGCATGTCGCTGATCCAGCAGAACGCCCCCGTGTCGGGGAAGAAGGCAATCGACACCGGTTCCCCGGGAGCGGCAAGCGTCTGCCCCGCGGGCACGACGACGTATTCCGCCTCAGAGAGGAGTATCGCCCGTTCATCCTCGGGCAATTGGGAAAGCAGACGATTTTTCAGGGCGCTTTATGAATACCCATTCCGGGTTCGGGCAACCGGAGGATGCCACCTGCGTACGCGATGCGTCGGTACAGGCATGTACATGCTTGACGCATGTCCACCTCGTTTGGTTCCCGCCACGATTGTCTGCATCGAAAAGCGCGAGCCTCTGCAAGTCTAGTGCGGCCCGGCAGATCGGCGCATTGACGCGGATCAAACCGCGCGGCCGATTTACGCGCCGCGTGATCCTTACACACCGCGTGTGCAGATCGAGGATGACGACTGGCGCTGCCGCTCGATCGATCTATGCGCGGCCCGGTCAGGCGACTTCGGTTCCGCTCTTCGGCCGGTCGATTTCCATCCCGTAACGGAGGCGTTTCAGGTAGAGGCCTTTGCGCGACAGTCCGAGGAGCTTTGCCGCTTCGTCCACGCCGCTGGTCCTGGCGAGCGCGGCGCTGAGCATCGCGCGTTCGAGGTGCTGGACGGCGGCGCCGAGCGGCTGGTCGACGCGGACGAGGATCTCGCTGGGAACCGGCGGGCGCTCCGAGGCGGGCACGGTGCGGCGCGACGCGGCGATGTCGGCGGAGAGGTGCTCGGGCATCAGCACGGCGCCGGGCTCTGCGAGCGCCGCGAGGCGGCGCATCTCGTTCGCGATCTGCCGGACGTTGCCGGGCCACCGGTAGAGGATCAGGTACTCCATTGTCTCTTCGGCGAGACTGAGGTCGCCGCGGCCCATTTCCGTCGCGAACTTCTGCAGGTAGTGGTTCGCGAAGGCGGGGATTTCGACGCGCCGCTCGCGGAGCGGCGGGATGTGGAGGCGCACGATGTTGAGGCGGTAGAAGAGGTCCTCGCGGAACCGTCCCTGCGCGACGAGCGCATCGACGTCGGCGTTGGTGGCGGCGAGGACGCGGACGTCGACGCGCTGCGGGTGCGTCTCGCCGATCGGATGGACTTCGCCGGACTCGAGGAAGCGGAGCAGCTTCGGCTGGATCTCGAGCGTGCTCTCGCCGATTTCGTCGAGGAAGAGGGTGCCGCCGGCGGCGGCGCGGATCACGCCGGCGAAGTTCTCGGAGGCGCCGGTGAAGGCTCCCTTCCGGTGGCCGAACAGCTGCGCGTCGAGCATCTCGCGCGGCGTGGCGTTGCAGTTGAAGGGGAGGAAGGTCCTGGCCGCGCGGGGCGAATAGCTGTGAATGAGGCGCGCGAGGACTTCCTTGCCGGTGCCGGTCTCGCCGGTGATGAGGACGGGAATGTTCGCCGCGGCGACCCGGCGCGCGGTGTAGAGGAGCGTCTGCATCTCCTCGGCGAGGAAGAGCGCGCCAGCCTGCTCTTCGATCGGCTCGGACGGCCACAGCGCAGCCCGGCTGCGTTCCTCCTGGCGCGCCTTTTCAAGTTCTACCGCTGCGCGCCCGATGCGGAGTATATCGGCGATCAGGATCGCTTTCTCAGGATCGACTGGGCGACGCCATTGGATCCCGTAACCCACGCCGGCTTCATCGCCTAACCGAAATAGACAGGCGTCTTTCCCGGGCGGCTGCACCTTTCGCAAGTCCACTACCTGGGCATCTGATGCGCAACCGACCGCCCGCATAGTCGCTACAAGTTCGTGCGCGATGAGAGACGGATGATCGGTCAGGTCAAAACACGCGGCAAGAGCGCTCGTAACGCTCGCGGCCGTGGCTGGAATTAGGGGCTCTCCTTTACTGGCGATCGCGAGCTCGTGACGCACTTCGTGAATCGTTTCGGTTCCATCACCGATTTCGAGTCGCGGCGTAATCAAACCCTGTCTGGACCACAAGCGCGCCGCACGGCGCTTGAGCTGTTCGCCAAGCGAAGGTGTGTCTGCCATTCCCGCACATACGTAGTAGTACTGCGCTTGTAGATCATTTCGGCGTGTAATTCCTGCCGCCTCCGCGAAAGAGAGCCGCCTTGTGGCCTCCGCGCGCTGTCCAGTGGACATCAGGAGCTGCGAGAACGCCAAGTTTAGAGCTGCCGAGAAATGCGAATCATCGCTGGTGTTGCGGCGTTCTGTTTCGAGAAGCGCGTGAAGAGCATCCGCGATCCGCCCCTGACGTGTCAGTAATCGTGCGTTGGTGATCTCAGCCCAACGTGCGATGTACCCAGGGATGTCACCGCCATTCCCTTCTCTGTCGAGAATCGCCGACAGCTGGATGGCGCATTCGTCCAGTTCGTTGGACAAAAGATGAACACGCGCGAGCGTCTCGCGTAACGGTTGCTTGCGCGTTTCGGCTAACGTCGAGTCAGCGACGATTGATGCCAACGTACGACGTGCTTCAGGAAGTTTTCCCGTTTGAAGCTGAAGATATGCGAGAGAACCCGCCGCCATCGAGCCATGGTTTACGCTTTGAACATACGCCTCTTGAGCGGCGATCAGCTGGACCTCCGCGCTCTTGAACTCGCACTTCAGCGCATAAAGGCAGCCCCTATTCAGTAGCGTCGCTCCGAGGATCCAGGTGTTTGGGTCGTCCTTCAACAGACCTTCCGCCAACACGCAATGTCGCCACGCCTCATTCATTCGCCCCTTCTGGCCCTCAAGGACCGAAACGCACGAATGAAGATAGGCTATCGCCTGGCGATCACCGGCCGCGATGACCGCCTTTCGAGTTGAGTTCAAGATTGCCGAGACTGCATCAGCCGGATGGAAATCGATGTAGAAGCGAAACGTGTGAAGATACGTCCACGCGATGAGGCGCGGATTCTTCGACTCTATTGCGGTGCGTAGCGCTGAAGCGAACAACTTCGCCGCGTCCCTCACATCGCCAGCACGCCAAGCCGAGATCGCGAGTACGTATTCAGCGTGTGCGCGAATTGTGGTTTCACATCGAGCTTCGGAATAGAGGCGCGCTATTTCAAGCGCGCTGAACGAATCCCCTGTCAGGGCAAACGCTTCTGCAAGGTTGAGACGCTCTCGCGCGTTTGACTTTGGGTCACCCAGGGCGCCTGACGTTGCCTTTTGGATAAAGCGGAAGAATTCTCCACGTTTGAACAGATCTTCGGCGCGTTCCGAGTTGATGCTCATGTCTTACCCATGACCGTCGGCCTGAGCACATGCCCAACCCGGTAGTCGAACGTCGATTGATGCGCCAGAAGGCGCTACTGTCTCTGGAGAGGAAATGCTACAACGCTGCGTAGCTGCGGATTTCTCAGAAGTTGCTTTTGAAACTCCGTCACGACCTGCTCAAAAGTGTACCGATCTGATTCTCGAAAGGCATCTGGTTGGCTCGCGTAGGCCGTGAACACGCCAATCAACGCGTTTTCGTTGACGACTGGTACGCTCAAGGTGCAGCGAAGAGATGGCGAGTACCTTGTAGCGATTTGATTCAGATCTAGCGAAGCGTCGGCATTAACAGAAACGCGCCGCGTCGCTGCCGACCAACCGCTCACCCGCGTTCCGAGAGCAATCGTTAGTCCCTCCAGAACTTCGTGTCGATCGCCGACGGCGTTTTCGCACGTTAGCGCATCACAGTTCTTGTCGTAGCGATAGAAGACAAAAACTGTGGCTGCAGTCAATTGTCGCAGGCACTCTGCAGCTGCCGCCAGCGCATCCGCCGATGTCCGGGCACTTCCGATGCGCTTTCGATACGCATCGATCACGGATGTTTCCGTGGCACTAGCGCGGATTTGGTGTAACGGACTCGGCGCGCTATCAGAGACGTCGGATATCCTCATCAAGCCCGTGGCTTCGGCGCCAGCCCTGATTGCGTTCGGCGCGATTTGCGGATAGGCGGCTACGAACGTGTCGACGACGAGTGGGTCGTACTGCGATCCGCGCCCCTGAAGGATGATCGCAAAGGCTTCCTCAATGGTGAGTCGCGGACGGTAGGGTCGATCGGAAGTCAACGCGTCGAAGCAATCCACAACTGCAAGTATTCGAGCGCCCAATGGAATGTCAGTCCCTGCAATTCCAGCGGGATACCCTCGCCCGTTCCATTGTTCGTGATGGTGGCGCACGATCGGCACGACGGGATACGGAAACTTCACCGAGGACAACAGGTCCGCGCCGATCTCGGCGTGAAGTTTCATCTTGTCGAATTCGGGTCCAGTGAGCTTGCCAGGTTTGTTGAGGATGTGTTCAGGTATCGCAAGCTTCCCCATGTCATGCAAAAGAGCAGCTGCTTCAATTGCTTTCAGCTGTCGCTCATCCTTGACACCGAGCAGCTTAGCGAGTTCGAGTGCGTACACCTGAACGCGACGAATGTGCCCATGCGTGATCTGATCCTTGGCGTCGACCGCCATGGCCAACGTCTCGATCGTCGACAGGTAAAGGTCGCTCAGTTGTTCCACGTGTCGCTTTGAATCTTCGATGCGGCCGAGAGAAGTGCGATGAGTCAGATAGCTGATTACCAACAACGGAACGATGATCCCGATAGCGCTCAGGTCGACGGACCGCGTGTAAGACACGAGCAATGCGGCTACAGACACTCCCCCGAAATAGTTCAAGCTGAACCAAGGGAAGTTGCGCCACCAAAGCCCGACGACGCCTTGACGTTTTTCGAAGCCCAGTGCGATGGCAACGAGCCAACTGTTCAGCAGAAAATACGACGAGGCAAGCGCGAACAGGTGCCAGAGGTGATTCTCAAGCGGCAGGAGGTGACTTAGATCACCCGGGCG
>Ga0137418_10000118_pt1 | contig 57482 bp, 43 predicted proteins | sample CZODoug3_1_2_16f_FD_122242 | JGI IMG/M metagenome (GOLD analysis project Ga0137418, IMG submission 122242) | Vadose zone soil fungal communities from Angelo Coast Range Reserve, California, USA - CZODoug3_1_2_16fungal (Hybrid Assembly) | ecosystem: Environmental > Terrestrial > Soil > Vadose...
AACTTGACGCCGGATACATGCTGGTGCGGGGCAAGGGCGACAAAGAGCGCGTCGTCCCGCTGGGCAGATCAGCGCAAGCGGCGATGACGGAATATCTGACGCACTCGCGACCGTTGCTGGCGGCAGGGAAGCGCGGTGCGGTCGCGGCAGCAGCAGGTGCGAGGGCACCGATCACGAATTCGCCACTGCTTTTCATTGCCCGTAGCGGCCGCGGACTAACGCGTCAGAGGGTCTGGCAGATGGTGCGAACCGCGTCGGTGGCCTCGGGCCGCCACGCGTCGCCGCACATGCTCCGACATTCTTGCGCCACGCATATGGTGGAGAATGGCGCCGATCTACGAACAGTGCAGACCATCCTTGGCCATGCCGACATTACGACGACTCAGGTGTACACGCATCTGGCGCTAGACCGGTTGCGGACGGTTTATCAGAAGCATCATCCGCGGGCGAAGCCGCGATGAGCAATTATTGATTCTGGATTGTTGATTTGAAACCGCTCAGAGAGCCGGGTGTGAATCGACAATCAAAGATGGACAATCAACCATGCCCAAGGCAAACACCATTGTCGGCAAGGCTGTCGCGGATTTCCTTCGTCACCTGTGCGAGCGGAATTCTTCGCCGCACACGGTTAAGGCCTACAGCGGAGATCTTGCGATCTTCGCTGCCTATGCCGGTTCGCGCGGTTGGAAGGATATTGATCACATTGCGGTGCGAGGGTTCCTATCGCAACTCTACGAAAAGGGATTGAGCAAGACTTCCGTGGCGCGGGCATTGGCGGCGGTGCGTTCTCTGTATCGCTGGCTGGCTCGGGAAGGCGTAGTGGAGCAGAATCCGGCCAAGCTCGTGTCCACGCCGAAGTTGCCGAAGAAACTGCCGCGGGTGCCCACGATTGAAGAGATGAACTCTGTGCTCGATGGCCGGATGCCGGACGCAGCGGCCTTTCCCGAGCGCGATCAGCTGATGCTGGAATTGCTGTACGGATGCGGCATCCGCAATTCCGAACTGACCGGCATCAACATCGACGACATTCGCCTAAGTGCGGAAGCGATCCTCATTCGTGGCAAAGGAAAGAAAGAGCGCTATGTGCCGTTCGGGGGCTCCGCGAAGAGCGCACTGATTGCTTATCTGCCCGAGCGGCAGAAGGCTCTCGCCGAACTGCACAAAAGCACGCCCGCTTTGCTTATCAACCGGCGCGGCGGACGGCTCACCACACGCAGCGTCGGCCGCATCGTAAAAAAAATCGCCATTGCGAAGGGGTTGTCGCCGGACGTTCACCCACACACTTTGCGGCACGCCTTTGGCACCCACATGCTGGAAGAAGGCGCCGACCTGCGCGCCATTCAGGAACTGCTCGGCCACGAGCGCCTGGCTACTACGCAGCGCTACACCCAGCTCTCGATGAAACATGTGTTGCAGGTGTACGACCAGACACATCCGAGAGCGAAGTAGCGCCAGGAATTCCCGACGGCTATGGAGAGGTTCTAAATCGGAGTCATGCGGGGCGGAGCTTTTCCCAATTCGCTATCACCCGCACCTTCAACTCCGCAGTCAGTTTCTCATACGCCGCTTCTGACGCCTCTGATTCGGGCGGGGGATAAATCGGATTGCCGAACTCGATCTTCAGTGGCTTGAAACCTTGAAACGACCTGTTCCTCGGCCACACGTCGTGGAAGCCCTCAATCGCCGCCGGCACGATGGGAACCTGCAGGTGGGTAGCGAGAATCGCCGCACCCTTTTTGAAGGCCTTTGGTCTGCCGTCAATTGAGCGCTCGCCTTCGGGATAAAGAATGAGCACTCGTCCCTGTCGCAGCCCGAAGGCCCCCGCGCGCATGGCAGGAATGAGGTGTGCGTCCGGGTCAACTACGACCACCCTGATCCAGCGCGCCAGCCGGCGCATGATTCCACCGCCAAAGATGTCACTCGTCCCAACGGCGAAGAGGTGATAGAAGGTTTCTTTCGGCAAAATGCTGGCCATGACCAGAGGATCGATATAGCTCTGGTGATTCGAACAGAGGATGTAAGGACCGTTTCCGGGCAACTTCTCGATCCCCTGCACGTGCAAATCAAAACGGTCGAGAGCAATCATTTGCAGCAGGCGTGACGACAAGTACAAAGCCGTGTCGGTGACCGGCTGCGGCTTCGCCAGCGCCAGGATTTCTGGATCATCCGGGTCCTCCGCCAGAATCGCCCTCCAACCGGCGAACGTGGACGCCTTTTTTCGGGGACCGCTTTCGATTCTGGCGCCTTCGAGCACCGCGTCCACCAGATCGCGCACGGTGTAGATCTCTGCCAGTCGCGACTCTTCGACGTCGCTGTCTAATTCACCTTCGAGGTGGCTCAGCAATTCGACCCGTTGCATGGAATCAAGCCCGAGATCGAGTTCAAGGTTATGGCTGGGTCGAATGGCCGACGGTGCCGTCCGGGCCGATTCGCGCACAATCTCGAGTGCACGCTTAACCTCTGGCCGCTCGAGCCACTCGTTTTCGTCACCCGTGAGAGCTTGTTCGAGGGGTACGTCGGAATCAGCGCCGGTACCCTGCGGCTGCTTTGCACGAACACGCTTCTCAATTTCAAAACGCTTCAGCTTGCGGGTTGTAGTGCGGGGTAGATCCTCCTGCCATATCTCATAACCGCCTATGCGCTTGGTAGAAGCAATCTGCGAAGAAAGTCCTTCGATGTCGAAGCGGATGACTTCTTTTGCGTTGACGACCTTTCGCTGCCTGAGCGTGTCGAAATTGGGAACGACAACGGCGTGCAACCGATCCCCAGTACGGTCACCCGGACGACCCTCGAGACCGATGACCGCGATTTCCCTGATGAATGGCGACTTCAAATAGTGCGCCTCGATTTCTTCGGGGTAGATGTTCTTGCCATTGCTGAGTACGATGACTTCTTTCTTGCGTCCCGTGAGGAACAAATTGCCTCGCGCATCGAAGTGACCGAGATCGCCAGTCAGAAACCAGCCATCACGCATGACGGCAGCGGTCGCGTCCGGCCGGCTCCAGTAGCTGTTCATCACAATTGCGCCGCGCAGCGCGACTTCACCAACGATCGGCCCGCCTTCTTCTTGAGACGCGTCGACAATCTTCGCCTCCACTCCCTTCAGCGCCTGTCCGACGGAGCCGATCACGTTGTCGTGAGGCGAGTTGGCGAAGGCGGCACCGCTGGTTTCAGTGAGGCCATAGGCTTGAAGAACGTCGATGCCCAGGGCATAGAAGTCATACCCAATGGCAGGATCGAAACGCGATCCGCCCGTGGCCAGGTAGCGCATCTTCTTGCCCAGAGTTTCGTGTACTTTCGAGAAAAACATCGGACCGGCATTGATTCCAACCTGGCGCAGGGAACGGTTGAAGGTCAGCAAGGCCCTGAAGGCCTTCCGCGCAAAGGGACCCCGCTTGGCGACCTCCTGAAAAATTCGCTCGTGAATCAGGTAGTAAAACTGGGGCACAACTGCAAAAGCGGTAATGTTGCGCTCGCGCAGTGCTCGCATCAACTCGGTGATGTTTAGAGTTTCCAGATAGACCACCCGCGATCCCTTCACTAACGGCAGAAGCAAGTTAGCCATCTGTGCCAGCACGTGAAACAGCGGCAGCACGCCAAGCAGAGCATCGCTGGTTCCAATGTCCACCCAATGGAAGACAGCGTCGACCTCGCCCAGCACATTGGCGTGCGTGAGCATTACTCCTTTGGGGTCGGATGTTGTACCTGACGTGTAAAGGAGGGAAGCGAGATCGTCAGGTTTTGAGTTTACGGGAGTGAATTTCCCCGGGCCCGCATCGAAGATTCCCGACAGATTTCCCATCGAGCGTTCGTGAACAGAAGTCTGTTTGAGGCGTTCCGGATCCATGAGCACCACAGGTGCCGCCAGACCCTCGACTGCCTGCCGTGCAACCGTCGCATGCTTCGCGTCGCAGAAAAGCGTTGAGCTGCCGCTATCTTTCAACAGCTTGGCGACTTGGTCGGCATGCAATGCGGTGTCGAGCGGAACGGCAGCGCAACCTGCGGCGATAATCCCTAAATACACAGCTACCCAACGGGGATGGTTATCGGCCAAAATTGCCAGCCGCGCGCCGCGTGCGAAGCCACTCTCGGTCACCCATCGCCCGACGGACTCGGCCATCTGACGGACTTCCGCGTAGGTGTAGCCTTCGAGGTGGTCGTGCCCCTGAAGTTCAAGAGCGGGGTTGTTTGGCCACCGCTCCGCGCACTCAACGAAGCGGTCGTAAAAAGTTGGCATCGGGTGGTCGGAAAAATATACCTGAAATCTGCCGGATCCGTGGTTTGCCAGTGGTGGTGCAATTTCTAGAACCTCAGAGCGATGGAGTTGCTGAGATCTCGCAGAAGAACGTGGAGAATGGCTTCTCACTACTCCCCCTCGGAGCAGACGTCGGTGTACGCGAGGCTCTAGGATGTACTACACAGCTCCTTCCGCGCGTTTCATGGCATCCAAATATGCTAGGCTTTTAACAGCCAGTGCTGATGCGGCGGTTGTTCCCGCCCTAAGAAGGATTCTCAAGGTTGATTAACTCTCTGATAGCCAAGGTCTTCGGGACCAAGAACGAGCGCGTCATCAAGGCGCTGATGCCTCGAGTTGAGGCCATCAATGCGCTCGAGCCCCAGATGCAGAAGCTCACCGACGCTGAACTGCGCGCCCAGACAGACCAGTTTGGCCAGCGCATCCAGGAGCGTCTGAGTCGGTTCGACGCCGAAGGTGGCGATCCCACACCGGAGGTCGAAGTCGACGCCGAGGTCGACGCAGAGCCCGATCCGGATCGACGGAAGCGGCTTGAAAGAGAGCGATACGACGCTCTGCAGGAAGTCTTAAACGAAATTCTTCCCGAAGCCTTCGCCGTGGTTCGCGAAGCCGGACGCCGCGTGCTCAACATGCGTCACTTCGATGTGCAGCTGATCGGGGGCATGGTCCTGCACCAAGGTACTATCTCCGAAATGAAGACCGGCGAAGGCAAAACGCTGGTCGCCACACTGCCTGTCTATCTCAATGCCCTTAGCGGTCGCGGTGTGCACGTGGTGACGGTCAACGACTATCTGGCCAAACGCGACTCGGAATGGATGGGCAAGCTCTATCGCTTCCTCGGCCTGACCGTCGGTGTGATCGTGCATGATCTCGATGATGAAGAACGCCGCGCCGCATACGCCGCCGACGTCACATACGGCACCAACAATGAGTTCGGCTTCGATTATCTTCGCGACAACATGAAGTTCGACCTTAAAGACTGCGTGCAGCGCGGGCATAACTACGCCATCGTCGATGAAGTCGATTCGATCCTTATCGATGAGGCCCGTACGCCGCTGATCATTTCGGGCGCCAGCGAGGAATCGACTGACAAGTATTACAAAGTAAACCGCATCATTCCCAAGCTGGAAAAGGGCGAGGAGATCGAAGGACCTCCGGGCGAACCTGCGCAACTCACCGGCGATTTCGTGGTCGACGAGAAGCACCGCAACATCACCGTCACCGACGAAGGTTGGGAAAAGGTCGAGCAACTGCTGGGCATCGGCAACATTGCCGACCCGGAGAATTGGCCGCTCAAGCATCACGTCGAAACCGCCATCAAAGCGCATGCCCTATACCGCCGCGACGTGGAGTACGTCATCAAGGACGGCGAAGTCATCATCGTTGACGAATTCACCGGCCGCATGATGCCGGGGCGGCGGTGGTCTGACGGCCTGCATCAGGCGATCGAGGCCAAGGAAGGCGTGAAGATCGAGCGCGAGAATCAGACGCTCGCCACCATCACTTTCCAGAATTATTTCCGCATGTTCAAGAAGCTGGCTGGCATGACCGGTACGGCGGAGACCGAAGCCACGGAATTCGACAAGATTTACAAGCTGGAAGTCGTGGTGATTCCCACCAACCAGCAAATGCTGCGGCTGGAGAATCCTGACGTCGTCTACCGCACCGAAAAAGAAAAATACTTCGCCGCCGCGGATGAAATTCAAAAGCTCAACGAAAGCGGACAACCCGTGCTGGTGGGCACAACATCGATCGAAAAGTCTGAGCGTCTTTCCGAGTTGCTGAAGAAAAAAGGCATCAAGCACGTAGTCTTGAACGCCAAGTTCCATGAACGCGAAGCCGAAATTGTGGCGCAAGCCGGACGTCACGGTATGGTCACGATCGCGACCAATATGGCGGGGCGCGGTACCGACATTCTGCTTGGCGGCAATCCTGAATTCATGGCCAAGCAGGAGTTGGTGAAGAAGGGAATCGCGCAGGCGGTTCGGGTTGCGCAGGGCAAGATTGAAGGCCCCCAGGAAGACGGCCAGACCTCGGTGTTTTACTACAACGGGAACGAATACATTGTTCCCACCGACAAGTGGACCGAGGCCCTCTACCGCTACAAACAGCAGACCGACAAAGAACACGACGAAGTCACCGCTGTCGGCGGCCTGCACATTCTCGGTACCGAACGGCATGAGTCGCGCCGCATTGACAACCAGCTTCGCGGGCGCGCCGGGCGCCAGGGTGATCCCGGCTCGTCACGCTTCTACCTCGCCCTTGAAGATGATCTGATGCGCATCTTCGCCAAGGAGTGGGTCTCGAAGTTACTTGAGCGCCTGGGTATGGAAGAGGGTATTCCGATTGAGTCGAAGCTTATCACCCGCCGCATCGAGACGGCACAGAAGGCAGTCGAGGCACAACATTTCGAATCCCGCAAACATCTACTCGAATACGACGACGTAATGAATAAGCAGCGCGAGGCGGTTTACGGTCTGCGCCGCCGGCTGCTCGAGGGCATGGATCAGAGGGAGCTCATTCTCGAGGATTACGTCTCTGCCATTCTGGGTGATCTGATCAATGAATATTGTCCACCCAAAGCTCACGCTGATGATTGGAATATTAAGGGTTTGAAGGATGCAGTTTTCACTCGATTCGGCGTTGATTTCCTCGCCGAAGGAGTAAAGGCTGACACGCTGAATCGGGAGGAACTCGGCGACGCTGTCTTCGCCAAGCTTAAAGAACGCTACGACGCAAAAGAGAAGTTAATCGGTCCCGAGGCCATGCGGCATCACGAGCGCATGATCATGCTCAGCGTGCTTGACTCGCAGTGGAAAGATCATCTGCTGAGCATGGATCACCTCAAGGAAGGTATTGGTCTTCGTGGCTATGGCCAGCATGATCCGCTGGTTGAGTACAAGCGCGAGTCGTTCGAGATGTTCGAGGCCATGTTGCAACGCTTCCAGGAAGACACCGTGCGCTATCTGTACCTGATGCAGATTCTGGAGCGTCCTCCGGATGCGGCTGCTGCTGGCTCTGGTGGGCCGGCGGGACAAGGTCCGGAGGCAGGCGTGCCTGCGCAACGCGGCGGGGATGGGAACGGGCGGCGTCCACCGCGCATGGTCGCTACGTCCGCTGATGACCTGGAAGAAGCGTTCATGCGGCGCAAACGCCGAGAGCTCGAACAGGCTCGCATGGCTGGAGGCGGCGATCAGCAGACTGTGCAGCAGGTTGTGCGCTCACAAGAAAAAGTGGGACGTAATGATCCCTGCCCCTGCGGCTCTGGCAAAAAATATAAGAAGTGCCACGGGGCCTGAACCAAGAATGGCGTGTGAGAGTTGCTTTGCGGTCGGTGCGAAGCGCGGCTAGTAGTGGCCTTTCTTAACCGCTTGGAACGTCATCTCCTGCGCGCGATTCCTGGTTTCCTTCTTCCACTCGGCAAATAACGTCGCGTAATTCTTTGTTATGTAATCGGCATGATTCACGCCAAGCTTCTTTGCGGTCGCGTCAATCCATCGCGACGATCCCTCGATCTCGCAAAAATTACCGATCGGCGTTTCATCCACCACGACTTGCCCCTTACTGTCCGTCCATTCCTGACGAAATTTTTCATAGCGGAACGACGGTGAGTATCCCAAGGCCCGCAGGATCGCATCCATCATTTTCCCGTCGCTGACGCCAGTCTCCAACTCGTCCCGGGTGCTGTGCCGGCCAATCTTCCCTTTGCTTTTAAAAGTCAGTTTCCACTCCGAACCGTATTGCCGCAGCCGCAACAGCTCCTTGTGTTTGCGGAGAGCGCCGCCGGGCAAGTCATACAGCGTGTTCATTTCATGGGTACGCCGCGTTTTGAGGCGAAAGCCCGCTGCGCGCAGTTTCTGCCTTAACGTCCGCAGGTCGCCAACACGAGACTTGACTTCTATTTCACTACTCATGGTGAGGAGTGCATTACGGAATACGAGCAGACGGTTCCTGAAGGCTGCGCGCAATTCCAGAGATGGATGGCTTCAGTTTTCTCTTCCACACTATCGGCTCAACCGGACCGACGACGAGTCCCCATTGAAGCGCGCCCACCCAGGTGATCGCCGACGTGATCAGGAAAGGCCAATAAAACTGGCCGGTACGGTCAACCAGAAAGCCGGTAAGTGCGGGCGCAACTGCCCCCGCCAGGTTTGCCACGAAGTTTTGCGCACCCATCCATCGGCCCGCCGCCTGAGGACCCGCTAGGGTCTGCGTGATGGCATTGAGGTTTGAATTGATAAGCCCGAACGATGCCCCCGCAAGCAGCAGCAGCGCCACCAAGAATCCCTTAGGCGCCACCGCGCAGCCAGCAAGGAACAACCCATTGCAGATCATTCCCACGACCATAAAAGTTTTGCGGACACGCGTGGCCGTCGCGCCAGCGCAAATCCAGCGATCGGAGAGCCGGCCGCAGAGGAGAGCGGACAAGGCCCCCATGAGAAAAGTCAATCCCCCGACCTTGGCCATGCCATCCACGGAAAAATGGCGCTCACTCACCAGATAAAACGGCAGCCAGGTAAGCAGAAAATACAGAAAGTAATTGGAGCAGAAATGGCCGATCCAAGATCCCCACGCTGATCGCTTTCTGACAATTTCCGAAAGCGCCGGGCCCTGCTTCATGTGCAGCAGGCCGCAAGTGGGAGTGCGCGGCATCCACTGAAGCCACGGAGGCAGCCATAACAGACTGACCAGACCTAGGACAATAAAGAACGGTCTCCAGCCAAAACGCGCTACCAGCGTCCCGCCGAACAGAATGCCGAGGGCCGGGCCGAGCGTTTGACCGGCTCCAATGACGGAGTTGGCGACGCCGCGCTGGCGCTCTACGAAATGGCTGGCCAATATTTTCGAATAGGCGGGGTAGGCGACCGACTCTCCGACACCCAGAACGACGCGTATGGCCAGCAACGCCACAAAGGTGTGTACCACGCCGGTGAAAGCCGTCGCCGCTGACCAGACAAAAAAGCCGATGGCAAAAACCCACTTCACCTCGAAGCGGTCTACCAGCCACCCGACGGGAATTTGCATGCAGGAGTATGTCCAGAAGAAAGCGGAGAGGAGAATGCCGAGCTGCGAGGCAGAGAGGCCGAGTTCGCTTTTCAGCAGCGGCGCCGCAACAGATAAGTTGGCGCGGTCGATGTAGTTAATAAAAACGGACAGGCCGAGCAATACCAGCACGCGAATCAGCGTTGGCGAGATTTTCTCGGTGCTCGAGATGGGGACGGCGGCCATAACCACAAGCCGCACAATAATAAACCCGGCAATACAAATCCTGTCGGGTCAAAGCAAAGGGCCAGCACCGCTAGCACCCTCACGAAAACGTCGGCAGCTTCACCAGATCATCCTTCGGTACCGACTCCAGTGGCTCCCCTGCTTTGCGCCACGCGGTCAGGCCGCCGACAATCACAAACGTCTTAAATCCTTTTTCCCGCAGCAAGTGCGCCACCCGGGCGCTGGTCGCTTCGCGTGCTCAAGTGCAGTAGAGATAGATATCCTTTTCCCTGGAAAGATTCTTGATCTCCTCCTCCAGGTTGTTGGGCTCGATGCGAATAGAGCCTTTGATCCGCTCTGTGCCGGAGTCGTAGTACCCGTGGCTGCGAACATCGATGATCAGAAGATTGCTCTTTTCCTCGGAAGCGAGCCGCTGCGCCAGCTCCTGTACCTGCACGCGCGGCACAATTCGATACACGCTGTGCCTGCGATATTGAACGACACGATAGGTCGCGTAACTTATCAGTGCGGCTAGGATCACCGCTTCCATGGCCCGTCCCGCGGCGTGAAAGCCTCGCAGGATCACCGCCAGAAAATCACGCGCAATGTAGCCTAGCGCCAAGTAAGAGAGGGCGTAAAGGGCGGAACCCAGGAAGTCCAGTTGCAGAAATTGCGTGAAACGCATCTTCATGCTTCCGGCCAGAGGAGCTGCCATCGTATTCACCCCGGGAATGAACTTGGCAATCACGAGCGTAGTTTTGCCACGCTTGTAGAAAGACTCTGCCGAGCGCAATATACAAGTCTCCGGATTTACCGAAACGCGGCACAAGAACCCGAGCAGCGCCCATCCCATGTAGCGGCCAAGCACGAACTGCAGCGAATCTCCCAGCAGCAACGCAAGCAGTGCCACAACAAGCACAGACGGCGCCTGCAGTGCGTGTGAGGCTACCGCTGCCCCAGCCGCGACCAGTGCAATCGCCGCGGGGAAAGGCAGTCCTATGGCCTCCGCGAACAAAAGCCCGAACGTTAGGGCGTAACCATGACGAGCCATCAGCCCAGTCAGTTCATTCATAGTCAGTCTTGGATAACAAGATTCAGGAAAGGTTTCAGTATATAGGCTGGGGGTTCTACTTGTGCGTCGCTTCAGATTGGGAAGTGCCAATGAGCAGAAATGAGGGGCGGCGCTCGGCCGCCCCTTTTGAGCTCTCCTCTGAGGCCCGTTACTTGCTCATGGTTTCGCTCTTCTCACCCTTGAGCATCTTGACGTTCATTACGTGGATCGCATTCTTATCCGCGTACACGTGGGCGCTGAGTTGTACGTGATGACCATCGTGAGCTTTGAGTTCTTCGGGATTCATAACGTCCCAGCTCTTCTGGTCCTTGTCGCTCACGAATGTAACCTTGTCGCCTTCCACCTTGACTGTGCCTTTCAGCGTCTTCAGGGGAGCCGCAGCCGCAGTCTTGTCTGACGTAGACTGCGACATGGTGTCCTGCTGTGCAAATGCGGTGATGCTCATAATAAACGTCAAAGCCAACAAACAAACCATTACCTTTTTCATCGAAAGTCTCCTTTGATGTTCTTGGAATCCACGCCAGATTTCTGTACCGCTGCTTTCATTACGCACTTGGACCCCAAAACGGACTGTTTTCAGATTTCGGGTACGCTATGCAATGTTTGTGGCAGCCAAGTGCTGAAGAGTTGCCGCGAATCAATTGGAATAGAGGGAGCTGAGAGCGAGAACTCTCTTAAACTGTTACTTTCACGACGGCTACCTATCTTCCTATTTTTTTAATCCAATAGCGATGTTATCAGTGATCAATATGCGCTAGAATGCAGTCTCCGGAGGCAGCCATGAAAAGTCTGCTGGTGGTGGGAGCGGTCGTTCTGATCTTGGGCCTTCTGTCTTTCTTTGTTCCAATTCCACACTATGAACACCACGGGCTCAACGCGGGCGACGTGCACATCGGTGTGACCACTGAGCACAACAATTTGGTACCCCCCGTGGTTAGTGTGGTCTTGGTCATCGCGGGTGCAGGTTTGATGATTGCCGGTCGACCGGGGCGACAAAGCTAGTCCGGTCGGATCTTTGGCCTTCGAACCATGCTAGCCAGCCCACCGCCTCCAAATATTTCTGCTCACGGGTGCGATCGAATGAATGGCCCCTCCTTGCTTCTGAGCTAAGACTCCGAAGGGCTCTGTTTCACGGCCCGTTCTGTTTCCTCTCGCGCCTTCTCGTAAGATTCGCGGGGATCACGTCCGGTCAGTTCCCGATACCAAGCCGGATGAAAGGTCCAGGCCCAAGGCTCGCTGACGGCTCCGCGAGTCATCGCCTGGAAAGTGCCAGGCTCTCCGATCGTGCTCAGATAGATGTGGACGAAAATCCCGCCTAGCATGACGATTGCCGACATGTCGTGCAGGACATAGCTGATTGCCACGAGGGTGCTGCCGAAGGTGCGAGCGCCGGCCCACAAGATGATTCCTGTAATGAGGAACACGATAGAGCCGATAGCGATTTCCCAGAACTGCAGTTTCTGACCGGCGTTGAAAAATCCGGTGTCGGGCGGCTCAAGTTTTTCTTTGCCGCTGACAATCCCGCGCAGGTTGCGCATCCAGTTTGTGTCGGCCGGCGTCCACATCATCGGCTTCAGCCAGTTCAGCATTTGCAGGCCAAAGAAGAATACAAAGAAGATGCCAAACCAGGGGTGAAAAGCTCGGGCAAGCGGGCCTCCACCAAAGATTGGGGTGAACCAGCGGAACAGCCAGGGCAGGTAAATTCCGAAGCCGGAGAAGAGTGCAAGGAAAAAGAAGAGAGCGACCATCCAATGCAGGAAGCGGGTGTAGACGGGATGCCGCCGCAGTTCGCCGACATACACGACGGTGCGGCCGAGGGACTCGAACGTGCGGCGTGCTCTTTCGTCAAAGCGTTCAATCGCCGTTGCCATTCGTCCCCTCCTTCTCTGGCGGCTCGGGCTGCGGCCGACGCGGGCCCACTGTCACGTAGTGCAACAGCACTCCCAAGCCTCCAAACAGCGCGAACGCGCCCAGCACCGGCTTGAACAACCACTTCCACACGGTGTAACTCCAGGGAATAGTTGGATTCCTCGGCAGCCCGCCGTAGCGTTCCGGATCGGTCGCGTCATGCAGCACGTAGATCACGTGCGTGCCGCCGATCGATTCGGGATCGTAGACGCCAGCTTTTTCCATACCAAAGTTGTCGCGCAGTTGTTTGGCTCGCTCCTCAGCGATGAACGTCATGTCGTCCTTGGTGCCAAACTTCAGGCAGCCTGTTGGACACGCCTTAATGCACGCCGGTTCCAAGCCTTCGCCAACGCGATCGGAACAGAGCGTGCACTTGTAGACCTTCTTCGTCCCGGGGTTGAGTTTCGGGATATTAAATGGACAACCGGAGACGCAGTACTCGCAACCGATGCAGTTCTCCTGATTGAAGTCGACGATGCCGTTGGTGTATTGCACAATGGCGCCATCGGCTGGGCAAGCCGCAAGGCAGCCGGGATCAGCGCAGTGCATGCACTGGTCTTTGCGCATTAACCACTCGACCGTTCCATCTTCGCGGGGATGTTCGTTGAACTTGATCAGGTTCCAGAAGTTCCAGCGCGTCTCCGGCATCGTCTGGTAGGTATTGTCGAAGGTGGTCGCGCCGAAGGGCATATCGTTCCACTCGACGCACGCCACTTCGCAGGCTTTGCACCCGATACAAGTCGTGGTGTCCACTAACTTGCAGACTTGAACATCGCGCTGGACACCGCTGCCGGGGACGGGCCCGGGGTGGGCTGACATCCTCTGGATCTGTAGCGTCTTGCGGTCGCTCATCGTGGTCCCACTTCTGCGGCCTTTCTATGCTTTCTCAATCTTCACCAAGAAGCCCTTGAATTCCGGAGTGAATGCGTTCGGGTCGATCACCGTTGGAGTGAGTTGATTGGCCAGAGTCTTTGCAGTCTTTCCTTCATCCTCCGCGATGCCGCGGAATCCCCAGTGGATCGGCAAACCAATCTGAAACATTTCCTTGCCGTCGATTTTCATCGGACGGATGCGCCGGGTAACCATAGCCTTCGCGATGTAATGGCTGCGCGCGCTGGTTACCTTGATTCTCTCGCCCCCGCGAATGCCCATACGGTCGGCGAGTTCCGCCGGCACTTCGACAAACGGCTCAGGAACGAGCTGGACGTTCATCGGATTATTTTTCGTCCAGTAATGGTAGTGTTCTGTGAGCCTGTACGTCGTGCAGATGACATTGAATCCCTGATCCGCTGTTCCATACTTGTCGAACTCGGTCTTATACTTTTTCACCACCGGATTGCTCGACTGATTGGGATGAAGTGGATTCGCAATCGGGCTTTCGATCGGTTCGTAGTGTTCGGGGAATGGACCATCCGCCATTCCGCCGAGAGGCACAAACAATCGGCCGATGCCTTCCGGATTCATGATGAACGGACCCATGTGATCGTTGGGGGCGGAGTCGGGTTTGAAATCGGGAATATCGTTTCCCACCCACAACTGCTTGCCCTCATCCCACCATACTTGCCGTCGCGGTGAATCCCACGGCTTGCCATTCAGGTCACACGATGCTCGGTTGTAAAGCACGCGGCGGTTGGCCGGCCAAGACCACGCCCAATTCGGATAAATCCCGAGTCCTGATGGATCTTCCGTTCCGCGACGCTGAATCATTGCGCCCGCTTCGGTCCACGAACCAGAGTAGATCCAGTTGCCACAGGCAGTCGTGCCATCGTCCTTGAGCCAGGCAAAACCCGGAACCTGCTGTCCCGCCTTGATCGTCTGATTCGTCTTGGGATCGGTGATATCGGCAAGCGCCTTGCCACTGACCTCCTTCGCGACCTCCGCCAGTGAGGGGGCGTACGGGTTGGTGTACGCGAACGTCGCATGCAGAACCGGATCGGCGAACTTGCCGCCCTCTTTCTCATAGAGCTCGCGCACCTTCAGGTAGATCGTTGCCAAGATGTCCTGATCGAGACGTGCCTCGCCTGGAGGCGGCAGTGCAATCTGCTTCCACTGCAGCCAGCGCGCCGAGTTGGTGAACGAGCCATCTTTTTCGGCGAATCCCGCGCCCGGCAGCCGGTACACGGTGGTGTTGATCTTTTTCTGATCGTCGGTGGAGATGCCCGGCGCACGCCAGAACTCGCTGGTTTCGTCAGGATAGATCTCGCAGACCACGAGCCAGTCCGCCTTCTTCAGCGCCTCAATGTTCTTAGTGGAATCGGGGCCGATCATCACGCCGTTCATGCCGAAGGCAAACAGACCTTTTATTTTGCCTTCATACATGTCGTTCCAGATGTTTACCCACGAATAGTTGCGATCGATCTTGGGCAGGTAATTGAATGCCCAGTCGTTGTCCTTCGTGGCTGCCGGGCCGTACAGGGCCTTCAACAGAGACACCGCAAACTTCGGCGTGTTCGACCAATAATTGAACGAGTCCCAGGGATCGGGCTTGGAGGATGTTGGCGTAATCCGCTTGAGGTAAGTCGCGAGATCTACGTCGTTCGGGGTGGGCATTTTCAAATATCCGGGCAGAGTGTCAAACACGCCTGCCATGTCGGTTGCGCCCTGGATATTTGAGTGCCCACGCAGCGCATTTACGCCGCCTCCTGCGCGTCCTACATTTCCCATCAGCAACTGCAGCATCGCCGCGGTACGGATAATCTGCGTACCAAAGCTATGCTGGGTCCAGCCCACCGCATAGATGATGGTCGACACCTTCTTCATGTCCCCATCTTTGCGGATCGAAGTGTAAAGGTCGGCTGCTTTGAGGAACTGATCTCGCGGAATTCCGGTAATGCGCTCGACCATCTCCGGGGTGTAGCGCTCATATTGCTTCTTGAGAAGTTGGAAGACGCACCGCGGATGTTGCAGGGAAAGATCGAAGGCGACCTTCGGCGGCAACCAGGGCACAGCCGCGGCGCCAGCTCTTGCTCCTGCTAGGCTCGCACCCTGATATCCCTGGCCCTGCCCCGTGTCGCTACCCTGCACGTGCGTTGCTTGCGCATTCTGTCCCGAAGGCGTCGGCAAAACCGCCTTTCCCGTCAGGTCTCCACCTTCTTCATAGTTCCACGAAGATTTGTCATACATCTTGGTCTCAGGATTAAAGCCTGAGTACAATCCGTCATCAGGAAGCTTGAATCCCTGCTTAATGATGAACGCCGCATTGGTGTAATTGACGAGATACTCGTGGGCGATGCGGTTGTTCTCGAGCGCGTAGTTAATCACACCGCCCAGAAAGGCGATGTCGGCGCCGGCACGAATCTGAAGGTACAGGTCTGCGGTCGCGGCTGTCCGAGTGAGACGAGGGTCGACCACAATTGTTTTCGCATTGCGGTGAATCTTGGCTTCGATAGCCCACTTGAAGCCGCAAGGATGGTTCTCCGCTGGATTCCCACCCATGATCAACATCATGTCAGTGTTCTTGATGTCGATCCAACCATTGGTCATCGCCCCGCGTCCGAATGTTGGCCCCAAACTGGAGACCGTAGGGCCGTGTCAAACCCGAGCCTGGTTTTCCAGGTAGCAGACCCCCAGGCTGCGCATGCTCTTGACGACCAAATAATTGAATTCGTTGGTGTCGGTGCAACCGCCCGTCCAGGCAATGCCTTCGCAGCGGTTCACGGTTCTGCCCTGGCTGTCCTTTTCAAGGAACGTATCGTCGCGTGTCTTCTTGACCTTCTGCGCGATCTCGGCATAAGCCTGATCCCAGGAAATGTCTTCCCAGTCGGTGGCTCCCGGACGACGCACCTGCGGCTTCAGCAAACGCCGATCATTCAGGATGTCTTGTGCAAGCGACGACCCCTTGGGACACAACGTTCCGCGATTGATAGGATGGTCGGGATCGCCCTCCACGTGCACGACCTGCGGGATCGCATTCTTTGCCTTGTCGCCCAGCGTGTAGATAATCACGCCGCAACTCACCGAACAGTATGGACAGGTGCTGCGCGTTTCTGTTGCTCGCGAGATCTTTAAGCCTTGAGTCTGTGCGTAAAGCGGGGTGAGATCAAAGCCCAGAGCAGAAAGACCGACTCCTCCGACGAGCGTGCTCTTGAGGAAGGTTCTGCGGGAAAGTTCCATGCACATCCTCCGACTACTTTGCGTTCGGGCCGAAGGTGCCAATTTCAGTTGCCGATAAAGCTGCGTACCTTCCGGGTTGAGGTTCAATTCGTGGTCGTGATTGCCCCGGCTCACCTAACCATCTTTTCGGGCGCACTATATTCCCAATACTGGCGATGGTCAATACTGCGTGAGATGTATGCGCTGGCGGTTGCGCTGCGTCCCGCTTGGCATTGATAATCGGGCGGTGGCTGGAAATTCATGGGGCAAACGCATTGGACGGGCAGAAGAGCTGACGGTCCAGTATCCCTTTGCAGCGGAACTTCTCGGCTTTTATGTGCGCCTGGCCGGGTTTCAGGAAAGTCTCTCTCTGCGCCTTGATCGCGCCCCGGCGGGGGGATTTTGGGGTCCCTTGAAATCAGACCTGCTCATGGATTGCTCCGAACCGTTTCTTTTGATGGTTCAGGAGTACGGCCCCCCCCGCCTGGCCGATGTTGCTGGTCGGTTGCTGTCATCTGAGATGCAGAATGGGTGGCCTGATTTGTTGAATGCCACTTGGTCGGCGACGGAACACCTGCCGTCCGAGCCGCAAGACTTCTTGGCACGGGCGTTCTTGCAGCCCCTCGCTGAAAGGGTCCGTTTACACCAGCCCGCGCCACGAGGTGGTGCAGGTAACCGGCTCTGTCCCTTCTGTCAGCGAAAGCCCGGCGCCGGCGTTCTGCGTCCACGGGGAGACGGAGGGCTCCGGTCGCTGTTGTGTTCCTTCTGTTTTGCCGAATGGGACTTCCGCCGCGTCGCCTGTCCAAATTGCGGCGAAGAAAATAACAAGAAGCTTCCGGTATACACCGCGAGCGAGTTTCCCCATGTTCGAGTGGAGTGCTGCGATTCCTGCAGTACGTACATCAAGAGCATAGATCTTACCAAGAGCGGCCACGCAGACCCGGTGGTCGATGAAATCGCTTCCGCTTCTCTTGATCTATGGGCTCAAGAGCGCGCTTATGCCAAGCTGCATCTCAACCTGTTGGGTCTATGAACGGCGGCATGATTCTTTGCTACGTAGCGGAACTCCGAAACCATGAACTAATCTGCGCTGCGTAAGTCTCACAGATAGTGAACTCTAGAGGTAGATCAAACGCCGTGTTCTCGTAGTAACGTGAAGATGCCGCTGTGTCCCATCTTTTCCGCCCACGCATGTGGTCGCGCCCACGGTTCGGCGTCGACTTCCACCGGATCCGCGCCCCGTTCAATCATCACATTTGCCACCCCTGCGCGACCCCAGCGGCACGCCCAACCCAGCGGCGTACTCTTTAAAATGTCGTCGCGCACGTCCATCCTCGCCCCCGCGTCCAGCGCCGCCTTCGCGAACGCCGCCGCCTCTTCCTGCGTCACGTGCTCGCCCATCGCAGCGATCTCGTGTAGTACCGTTCGCCCAAGACTGCCGACCAGGTTTGGGTTGCACCGCTGCAAAATAAGGCGGAAGGAGGGGAGATATGTTTTCCGATCGAACTCGGGATTCCCCGCATACAGCCACGGAATGTGGTGCCAGAAAGAAAGCGGCTCTGTCAGGCACCGGAACCATCGCGGATCGTCTCGCGGCCAATCGATCCTTTCCAACGCCATCCGCACATTCTCCGGATCGCCGCCGCTCGCCCCAAAGCGCAACAGTTCTTCTGCTACCGGCTTGCCGGGCGAAACAATCCCCTCCGACAGGGCACCGCGAGCCTCCTCCGCGAGCATCTGCCGCGCCAGATCGGTTTGCCGATAAAGGGCCGCTATGTCCGCGCTCACGACGCCGCCATGGCGGCGCACCAATTCGACCATGTCCCACTGCTTATGGCTGTACGCGCTGTACACCGCCGAGCCGCTTGAGTCCACATGCACGTTGGGGCTCGCTCCGCGTTGCAATAGCATCGCAGCCATCTCGCTCCTGCCGAGCGCCGCGCAGTACCACAGTGGATATCCCTGCGAATACGCCACCCAATCGCCTTCGCCCGATGAGACACGCTCATCCGGGTCGAAGCCGAAGTCCAGCAGCAGCGATAGCATCTCCGGCCGGTTGTGCCGCACCGCGACCGTGAGCAGCCCGCCGCCATCCCACCGGACTGGGTTCACGAGGGTGCCTTCGGCGTGCCGGGCGCGCAGCCACTCCGTGTCGCCAGTAGCGATTGCCGCACGAGTCGCCTCGTCGCCGATTACCTCTGGCTCAGGCACGCTGGTCGCTTCGCTGCGCTGTTGCTCCTCCTCCTCCGCGATAATCGCGACGATCTCCTCATACCCGCGCTCCTTCGCGATTGTCCAAGCCGTCGTCGCATCCCGGTGTGGGTGGATGCCCCGCTGGGCACTGGCCCCGTGACGCATCAGCAGCCGCACCATCTCCGGCAACCGTCTCATCACCGCATAATGAATAGGTCGATGCTCGTCGCCATACGACATCGTCAGGTCGGCAAGTTCCGGCCGCGACCGGAGCATCGCGTTTACCTGCGCCAGATCGTTCGCGCGTACGGCATCGGCCAGCCGCTTGACGGTCACGCCGTCCACATAGGCCTTGAGTTTGGGCCAAGTCTCAAAACCGTAGCTTCTGGCAATTACAAGTTGCGCTTCATGCAGTGCGAATTTCGAAGCCTCAGCTATGAGGTAATGCGCGTTGACCTCCGCGGTGGCCTCCGCCTCACGAGTGACAAAACCCCGCAGCAACTCCTTCGCTTGCCGCTTCAGTTGTTGGAGATCCGGATGCTGCCGCATCCGGCGAGTGGGTAGCTTCTGTTTCACATGAGCTCCTTTCCGTAGCGCCCGGTGTCCGCTCGCTCGGGCAGAAAAGAGTTCATCGAAACCAGGATCGGTCCAGGGGAATAGTCATTTCAGGAGGACGCAGTCCTTTCCGCGGACACGGCGGCGCCCTGGAACGCGCCGAAAACATCATAACATCCAGCAGCTCGAGAATCGGAAGGGCTTTCTGGAAATTCGTTCGTTCGTGTCGCCACCTTCGTATCGACGGGCCGTCGGCGCAGTAAGGTCCCGCCCAAGTGATGGGCCGTACGGAAACTATCTGCTGATTTGTCATCAGCGGCCTGTTCAGCCCTGAGCGCTCGAGGAGCGGTCAGTGAGCGGCGCAAGCCCAGGCATTGTGATGAAGGCTCATCCCAAGGCCGGCGATTTCTATCGTCAGGAGTTCCTGCTGAACACGGCGGAAGACAGCGCTGGTGTGCTCAACGTGAATCAAACCGTTAGGTTCCCGCAGGAACCTTCCATCACCGCCTTGAGACGGCGGAGGTCACGGGACTGGAGCCAGGCTCGAAGATAAGGTCTACGCACCCGGAATCGGCAACGTGCTGACTGTGGACTTGGTTACCGGCGACACATCTCCGCTGGTTCAGATCACGGGCCAGGCGGATCGCAAGTACATGCGGGTTTGCGCTAGTTGTCCGGTTGCCCGACCCGAGCAGCATCTGTTCAGCGGTAAAAGACGAGCAAGTGAACCGCACTCATCTCAGACCATCAACAATTTAAAGGTCCGACGTATAAGGCATAAGCTCTTCGCAGGGACCACATCACTGGAGCAGAGGCTCAAGTACTGCCGTTTTGCAGCCCGGGAGGATGTGACCCCTCTGCAGAGACCGCTTAAACAATCATTTGCGATTCGGAGAGCTACCCCTCCGGATTGCGCTGCGATCCTTGAAAGTCTTCTGACAGCTTTCGCTCCCTATCGTGAGAGCTACACTCTTAAGGCGTTCTGGGATACCGTCTTGACCCCGGATACTTTTCGCCATCGCCTGGGTATGTCGCGTCCATGTATTGAAGCGTACAAGACTCTTTTCATAACAGAATATCTCCTTGGGACGCTTCAGTTTGAGTTGTGCTGCCCTTCCAGAAACAACCGTTAGCTTCGGATCGCCCCTGTCGCTGTCGGCCCAGGTAAGGCTTCTTGATTTGAGAAGGTCGTGTCACAATCATCAGTCGTTGACTAGCGGACGCCGGGTTCGTAGTATGAACCGACCCGAAAGCCAGACCTCTTCTGATGATCGGCCAGACCATCTCGCATTACCGCGTCATTGAAAAGCTGGGCGGCGGCGGTATGGGTGTGGTTTACAAAGCCGAAGACACGCGGCTGCATCGCCTGGTCGCGCTCAAATTCTTGCCCGACGATGTTGCCAAAGATGCTCAAGCCCTGGCACGCTTCCAGCGCGAAGCGCAGGCGGCGTCCGCACTAAACCATCCTAATATCTGCACGATCTACGACATCGGTGAGGCCGAGGGGCAGGCCTTCATCGCGATGGAATTTCTCGACGGTGCCACGTTGAAGCATCGCATCGCAGGCCGTCCGCTCGACATGGAGACTTTGCTATCGGTCGCTATCGAGATTGCCGACGCACTGGACGCGGCACATTCGTCCGGCATCATCCACCGGGATATCAAGCCGGCGAACATTTTCGTGACTAAACGGGGACACGCCAAGATTCTGGACTTCGGCTTAGCCAAGGTGGCAGTGTCCGCGAGTTCGGGGCACGAGGCGACTCTCACGGGGGATGTCGACGCTCACCTCACCAGTCCTGGTACAGCCGTGGGCACGATTGCATACATGTCCCCGGAGCAGGCAAGGGGCAAAGAACTCGATGCCCGTAGCGACCTTTTTTCTTTCGGCGCAGTCCTCTACGAAATGGCTACCGGCCGGCTGCCCTTTGGAGGAGATACCTCGGCAGTGATCTTCGACGCCATCCTGAATCGCGATCCGGTGCCAGTGTTGGAAGTTAACCCGGGGCTCCCGCCGAAGTTGGAAGACTTGATCCGCACTGCACTGGAGAAGGATCGAGACCTGCGATATCAGGGTGCGAATGAGATGCTAGCGGAACTGAAACGGCTGAAGCGGGATACCAGTTCAGGGAAGGTTCGCCAGATGGCGAGTGGTTCGGGCAACGCGACGGTTTCGCCTGGGTCCGGACCGTCCGTAGCAGCCCCGTCGAGCGGTCAAGTTGCGGCGGTGAGGGCGCACAGCGGGAGCGGCAAGGCTGTGCTGGCGGGCGCAGTGGCTGTTCTGTTAGCGGCGATGGGCTTCGGGATTTACAAATACGCCACGCACAGCCGGGGTTTCAACCTGCAGAACATGCAGATCGCGCCCCTCACCAATAATGGCAAGGCGGAGCGTCTGGCGATTTCACCCGACGGGAGATATGTCGCGTGGGTGGTCCGCGACGGTGAGAAGCAGAGCCTGTGGGTGCGCCAGGTTGCGACGGGAAGTGATGCGCAGGTCTTGGCGCCGGAGGAAGTGAGCTTCGAAGGCGTGACGTTTTCTCCCGATGGGAACTATCTGTACTTCGTTCGCACCGAAAAAGTGACGTTCAACTATTCGTATCTGTACCAGATGGCGTCGTTGGGCGGCGCGGCGACCCAAATCGTGAAGGACGTTGACACGGCGGCGAGCTTTTCCCCTGACGGGAAGCAGATCACATACGTGCGCGGCACCCCCGCGAAGGGTTTGTGGGGTCTTATGATCGCGTCGAGCGATGGGAGTGGTGAGCGCACGCTGGCAAGCTTTCACAGTTTTATCGGACGGCTTTTTGTAGCATCCCCGGCATGGTCCCCTGATGGAAAGAGCATTGCGTTCGCATTCGTGGAGGTCGGCAGCGGCGCCCACCCGGTGCTCAAGATCGTGTCCGTTTCGGACGGGACAGGTCGGGACCTGTATCTTCCCGAAGCCGGATCAGCTCTCGGCCCACCAGTGTGGCTACCTGACGGAGATGGCCTGCTACTGACGGTTCGCGATAGCACACCAGGCGCGCGGGGTCAGATCTGGTTCGTGAGTTCCTCCAGCGGAGAAGCGCGCCGTTTCACGAATGATCCCACCGATTATTCGATCTGTTGTCTGGACCTGACACGCGACGGCAAGACACTAGCAGTGATGCAGGACAATTGGAGTTCAGATCTGTGGGTCGCCGTGGCGAACAATCTCGACGAGGCCCGGCAGGTGACCTCCGGAGAACAATATCCGGCTGTGTTTTGGACCGCGGACGAACGATTGCTGACCCGCGGCTCCGGGCCGACCGTGACCATGGGAGCCGACGGCAGTGCTCCCTCCCGAGTGCCGCTCCGTGAGGCCGCTACGTTCTTGGCGTCGTCTTGTGGAGACGGGCGTTACTTCGTGTATATGGCTCGCAAGGGCACAACCTCCGACGTGTGGCGAGTTGATGCGGCTGACGGGGCGAATCCGACGCAACTCACCCAAGTCGGTTCTGTGGTTCGACCGGTGTGTTCTCCAGATGGGAAATGGGTGGCGTACGGCGCGAGCAGCCCGAACACGTTTGCCAGCGCCTGGCGCGTTTCGATCGATGGAGGCGCACCCAGCAAATTGGCCGAGAACCTCGATCGCCCGCGGCTGCCGATTTCTCCCGATAGCCGAATGGTGGCGGTCCGTCAATGGGGCAAGACGCCGACGAGTCCCTCGGTTCTTTCAGTCGTATCAGCGGAGAGCGGGAAAGTGCTTCACTCGTTCGAGGCTCCGGCGGGGATGCAAGTATTCGGCTGGTCCGGTGATGGGCGTGCTCTTAACTACGTATTGACACGTGGGGGCGTGGGCAACATCTGGGAGCAACCGCTTACCGGAGGTACAGCGAGGCAAATCACTCGCTTCAAGAGCGAACTGATTCGGGAATTCGACTGGTCCCACGACGGCAAGCAACTGGCAGTTGCCCGCGGACACCTGAATAGCAACGTTGTGCTGATCTCGAATTTCCATTAGGGGCTCAGTCGGCCGGACCTTATCGGCGCGAGTCCCACTCGCCTCCATTTGCGGGCGGATGACGGGCAATCGTGCGCCACGCGGGCGAAGGGCCGAAAGGCTGAGTAGTGCGTAACTGCTTAATTGATGAGGGTAGGCCCCTCCGAACTGGTCTGCAACGACAAGTTCCAAACCACCTTCGGCGGCTGTGAACCTCGGCTCCCGGTTTTCCTGACGTACTACTCTTCAGCTAAGCCGTCAGCTCGCTTGAACTCAACCACTGCAGACCCTTCCCTACCTGCAATAAGCCCTCATCAGTGCCGTGATGCGCGATTCGTAGTTTAGGCCACGTCCTCCAGCACGGTTTCGCTTTTGATTTCAGAACGACTCCGCGTGTCCTCGGACTCCGGACACAACTGGACACGACTTGAGCCGCTTAAGGTCAATAACTTACAGGTGGGCTGTTCCGTAAATGCAACAAACCAAACAGAGTCACGCCGCCCTGTTATGCCGGAACTTGATCGCCTGCTTTCATCAAGAGATTTCATCAAGAGAGGCACCATCAATGACGCGGTCGGCTACTGATTCACACCGCTGGCTAGGAAACCCCCGTCAACAATTACCACAGAACCTGTGACGTAACTAGCTGCATCAGAAGCCAAGAAAACAGCCGCTCCCACGAGTTCTTCTGGGTTTCCGAATCTCTTCATCGGCGTTCGCATCAACAGTTCCTGTCCCCTTCCGCTGTTGTGCAGCAACTCCGAATTTAGTGAAGTCGGAATCACTCCAGGTGCGATCGCATTCACACAAACGCCATGACCTGCCCACTCCACTGCCAACGACTTCGTCAGCGACTGGACCGCCGCCTTACTCGCCGCGTAGGCTGCAACCTCATGCAGCGAGACGAATGCGTTCAGTGATGTAACGTTGATGATTCGCCCATACCTTCTCTCCAGCATATGCCGTCCGAAGATTTGGCAGGCACGCAACACACCCATGAGATTGGTGTCAAGAATCTCAGTCCACTCGCTTTCGGTCGAGTCGATGGTTGGTCCCCGTTTAATGCGACCGGCCGAGTTAACCAGGATGTCGACACTTCCAAACGCATCTCGGGTGTCAGCACACAATCGCTCCAGTGAATTCTTGTCTGTTACGTCGGCCGTGATCGATAGAGTTCGTCCTCCGAGCACCTCAATGTCGCGCACTACTGCACTTGCCTGCTCGCGATGTCGGCCGGTCGGCACGACGTTTGCACCCGCGGCCGCCATTCCAACTGCAATGGCACGGCCAATCCCGGCTGTTCCGCCAATTACAACGGCAGTCTTCCCATTCAGGTCCAAGCTTGAATAAGTCATTGTGCCCCCGCGCGAGCGTACGTGTCTTGCAACGGGAATTCAGTTCCTGGCGGGTTATAAACTAAATGCCGACTGCCCACCTGAGCGGCCGACGGCAGAGTACCAAGAGTCCCGTGTCTGGACCAGCCGCTTAGAAATATAATTTCAACCCGAGCTGCAACTGGCGTTCGGTGTTCGCAGTGGAAGACACAACGCCAAAGTTCGGATCTTGAAGGTTATTATCGGGAATAGCAAATACCGGCGTATTGGTTACGTTGAAAGCTTCAGCTCTGAATTCGAATCTCTTGGACTCGGAAATGGAAAACGACCGGAAGAGCGAGAGATCCAGGTTCTTGTTCCAGTCGGCCCGCAGACTATTACGCCCCATGTTGCCGAATGTGAAGGGATCTGGGTTGGCGAAAGCTGACACATTTAGGGGAATCGTTTTGGTGGCATTCGCGTTTGGATCTCCCACTACATTGGCACGTTCGACGCCGTAAAGATTATTTGTGTTGGGGATCGATGGGTCGGTCAGGACGTCATACCGTGGTCCACTGTCCAAAGTCAGAATTCCATTCAGTTGCCAATTACCGATGATGTGATTCACAAAACCGCTCGAGGTGCTAAACCGTCTTCCTCCTCCAAACGGCAGCGGAAGTACGAAACTGGCAGAGAAGATGTGAGTGAGATCATGAGCGGCTGGGCCTCGATCCCGGTTTAAATGATATGGGTCCTGAATATCGCAGTCGGCGAAGAGCCCGTCACAACCGGTTACCAGCGTCTTCGACCATGTGTATGCAAGCGTTGAAGCCATCCCAGAATGCGATCTGAATTGCGAAGAAACTTGCAGGGCGTGGTAATCGCTGGTTCCGATGCTCTTGGTGTAGTTCATTGGCAGGATGTACGGGTAGGGCGCACGCAGTTGAGGATCGCCGGGCCCGGGTGTAGGCGCAGCGTTGGCCGTGATATTGGTCGAAATCCGCGCGTTTCGCGAGCCCACGTAATTGATGGTTGCAGTCGCGCCGGAAACCAACTCTCTCTGGAATCCAAAATTCCATTGATCGGAATACCCGACCTTGAGGTGTGGATCCGTATAGGAATTAACGTTCAACGGCGAAAAAGGCGTTGAGGCCGGCTCGATCGGCCCACTTCCCAAGTTGAGTGGATCATTGGCTAGGCCTGTGGGGATTCCTAGGTTCAGGTTGTTCGGTGCGGCAACGAAGGCCACATTTGGCCAAGCCTGAGTGTAGTTGGACTGGTTTTCGGTCATGCCTGCCCAATTATCGAAGAACCTTCCGTATCCACCACGCATGACGGTACCGGGCGTCAGGCGGTACGCAAAGCCGATTCTGGGCTGAAAGTTATCGTAGTTGTCGTTGTTGATTTTTCCATGCTTCGCGATGACGACGTGCGTGGGTAGCGTTCCGCCCGGAATGCACGGTGCTCCCTGAGTGGGCGAGCATGCCGGAGCTGGATTCTGGATGATGTAAGTCCCGTTGCCGAAGTCGAAGTTGCCAGTGATGTTGCTTCCATTAGAAGCCTTGCCTTGGCGTGGGTTAACGGTGATGTCATAACGCAGACCTAAATTCATTGTAAGCTTGTCGGTGACCCTCCATTGATCCTGAAAATAGCCGCCGATGATCTTTCCTCCGTGGAGGAGGGAATACACGTTGTCAACTTCCGCATAGCTTGGAACACCGATGAACATGGAGGCAAGCGCGTCGCCTCCGTTACCGTTACCGTCCGCAGTCTGAGGCGGATCGAAATTGGCCTGGGAACCATAAAACGGTTGCTCCCAGCCGTCACTCGCCAGACTTGCACCTGTACGGAAGGTATGCCGCCCATGGGTTTTGGAAAAATCACCCCGGTATTCCCAGATGTTGGAATAATGCAGTTTGCCGACGTAATTCGCGCCACCGATGTAACCGCTGACAAAAACCGAGGGAATCAGCGCGCCAAAAGTAAGGTGATTATAGAAAGCTGGAGCGAAACCGGATTGCTGCAAGAAGTCCAACGGCGCATTGGCAAAATGAGGAAGGACATTGAACTGTGCGGAAACGCGCCCAAATGTCAACTGCAGCACGGAACTTGGACCGAAGGTGTGGGTCCAGTTGCCCGCCACGTTGTAGTTATTGCTGCGAGTGTTCGTCGTCAAGCCGGGGAAGCCGCCGGAAACAGTATCGGGCTGCCAAGCGGCGGTGTATCGGACAAAAATGCGGTCTTTTGTGCCAATCTGTTCGTCACCACGGATAGAAATCTGGTCCTGGCGGATGATCGATGAAGTTGTATCCCTGCCATTAAAGTTGGGATTGCCAGTGTTGATCGGAGCCGGAAACAAAGTCTTGGCATAGTAAATCGTCGTCGAGTCGAGCAGGCTGGAGGGAATCTTGTTGCAAGGCGTTCCGGCCCCTTGTAAACCACTCGGATTTGCCGGCAGCGGAGTCCCTGCCCCATCGCACATGAAGGGCTGACGGTCAAATCCAGTGGCGCTATTCGGGTCAGGAACTGAACTGTACGGATTGAATAACTGTGTCGCCGTTCCGTCGAGGTTGCTGAAGTCGCCGCTCAGTTGCGCCGCAGTCGGTGTGAGGAAGAGGCTGTTCGATGCAGTGTGGTTGCGAAATCCCTCGTAGGAGAAATAGAAAAACGTTTTATTGCGCCCGCTATAGTGCGGCAAAATCACCGGGCCACCAATGGCTCCGCCAAATTGATTTTGCTTCAACGGCACCCGCACCGGATTAAAATAGTTCGCGGCATCGAAAACATCATTACGCAGAAACTCCCAAACATCGCCATGTAACTGATTGGTTCCCGACTTGGTGACCACGTTTACGATCCCACCCAAAACTTGTCCAAATTGGGCTTCGTCGTTGTGGGATTGGAGTTTGAATTCCTGGATGTCATCGAGGGTCGGTTGTACAGCGTAGGTGTCGCGAATCGAACCATAGTTGTTGATTCCATCCAAAAGAAACATATTGCTGCGATTGTTTTGACCGTTGACCGCGGGGAAGACGACGGTTCCCAGATAATTGCCAATCCCTCCCCCGCCAGCATTCCCCGAAGCGTTGGCTGCGCTCACCCCAGGTCCGAGCAGCAGAAGCTCTGTGAAGTTGCGCCCGTTAAGAGGCAAGGAGTTAACCTCGCTGGTTCCGATCACTGTACCGAGCTCGGAAGTCGACGTCTCGATTTCTATACCACCAGCTGAGACCGCGATCGTCGTCTCGGCGGTGCCGACTTTCAAATCGAAGTTAATGGTCGCCGTCTGATTGACCGCAAGGTCAAACTCGGACAGCTGCTCAATGGAGAAACCGGGTTTCGACGCCGAAATTGTGTATGTCCCCGGGGTGATGTTGAGGATGGAATAGTTTCCCGTGGAATTGCTCTCTGTCACCTGCCTGAAGCCGGTCCGGGAGTTGACTAGTGTTATGGTGGCACCAGGCACTACAGCGCCCGATGGATCGCGAACCGTTCCGTTCACAGCAGCCGCAGCGTTGCCGGCTTGACCGACCGATGTGAGGCAAAGGGTGATGCAGAGCGCCAGCCCGATTAGCGCGAGGATCAGGACTTTGACTGAGTAGCAACCTCGAGACTGCATAACGGTCACCCCCTGGGATCGATTTGGCTGTGGCAAGACAAGGCATTATTGGTCGAACCAATTGGCTTTTCCCGCTGGAAACCCTAGCATCGCCCGATTTCGGGTGTCAAGCAGTTTTGTTCTGAACGCATCGGCCAGTGCTGTTTCGCAGCACAGCCCGGTTGGGAGATTGACGAAAAGCATCGGCTGCTCCTAAGATGAGCGATCATATGGTTCAGCCAATGATGGATGGCAGGCGGCCCACCTCAATCGGGTGTTAAAGTCGCCTGATCCGGTCTTTTGAAGGGCTCTCCTATGGACTACGATCTAGGAATCCGCGATTCCGCACCTTTTGCCTTTATCTGCCTCGGCGCTCCGGTTCATCGTCTCGACCCGGGAATCGTCTCTTTTCGTAAGGCGACAGACTGCCAGGTACATGTGAGCGCAGGAGAATTCAACGTCGCGGCGAACCGTTCGAACTGGTTCGGCCTCCGCTCTGCTATTGTCACGGCTGTGGTCAAGTATGAGATCGGAGATATGGTTGCCGAACGCTTGCGGGCAATGGGCGTGACACCGTTTTACAGGGCTTTCGAACATAATGGGGTGACAGGCCCAGATATTTCCACAACCTGCAGCGACCGCGGCTATGGGGTACGTGGGCCCGTGGTTTTCTACAACCGCGCCGACGAAGCTGCTGCCCAGCTAGAGCCTGGCGATTTTGAGGCAAGCGATTTTCGGCCCCGGCGTGCGTCGGTTTCACAGTGGAGGGATTTTCGCCGCTGTGTCGGAACCAACACCCGAATTGGTGATTCATGGCATGCAGGCGGCAAAGACCCCGGGCGCGGTGGTTTCGTTCGATCTGAATTCTCGTGAGAAGCTTTGGAAGCTGTCCGGAGGCGAGGAAGGTGGCACGGAGCGAATTCAGCGCTGATTGATGCATGAAACGTTTGCTACAATGCGGGAGTCGAAGATGAGCGTTGTAGCCACTCCGGTTTCCTTGGGCGGCAAGGGCCATCCTGATTCCGACCTTTCTCCTTCTGAATTACGCCAAATCCTTGCGGAAGCGTTTTCCGCTATATGTGCAGGTTCGTCGGTGTTAGCCATTGTGGCGGACAAGACTCGCGACGACAACACAGATGTTTTGTTTCCGTTTGCCGCAAGGATTCTGCAGGATCGCAAGATCAAAAAGTTCGATGCACTGATCGCACAGGGCACCCATGCGCCGATGAGCGAGCGGGACAAACTGTCAAAGGTCGGAGCTTCCGAAATATCATTGATACCCAGGCTTGGTCACATCTTCGACCACGACTGGGCCGATCCCGTGAAGCTAGTGACCATCGGCATTCTGAATTCCTCACACGTGAGGAAGATTACTGGCGGTTTGATTGATCGCTCAATCGATTTGAAGGTGAACCGCCTGCTCGCGCCGGGGTTATACGACACGATTCTAATCTTCGGGACAACCGCGCCGCACGAAGTTGCAGGCTTTTCCGGTGGCGCGAAATACTTTTTCCCCGGCGTCGCGGGTCCAGAGTTGACGCATGCGACGCATTGGCTTGGAGCCCTGGCAAGCGTTGAGAAGGTTATTGGTCGGGTCGAAACTCCCACGCGTCATCTATTCGAAGCAGCGGCAGACTGTGTGCCCGCACGCGTCATCTCGCTCAGTTCAGTGGTAACGCGCGACAATGGCCGCCTGCGCACACATGCACTATTTTGTGGCGACTTCCGACAGGCGGTGCGACAAGCCGCTGAGGTCAGCCGGCATGTTCACATCAAGTACACAGGACGAAAATATCGACGCGTGATTGCGCTGCTGGATGAGCATCTCAATGATCTGTGGGTCGGGGGGAAAGCGAGTTATCGGCTAGGTCCCGTGATCGAAGAAAACGGTGAACTGATCATTTACGCCCCTCATCTCACTTGTTTGTCGGATGTTCATGGCGAGTTGATAAAGCGCTACGGGTACGCTCCGCTGGAAAGAATTCGAGAGCTGGTCGCCAAGTCTGGAGAACTGCAGCAGAACCTTTGTGTAGCTGCTCATCTGGCCCATGTGAGCTTTGCGGGGCGACGGCTTGCTGACGGAACAATTGTGCCACGATATTCGATCACGTTAGCGTCGGCGGTGGACGAGAAGACTTGCAGCCGTGTCAATCTTCGTTACATGGACCCGCAGAGCTTTCGTCGCGAAGACTACGAGGGCGATGCTGACACGCTGATCGTGGAACAGGCGGGTCGCGATCTTTACTTGGTTGAACCTCTTAAAACCTAGCGCGTTTCCTATCTCCACGCCCAAGAGTCAATGCATTAATGCTTTGCGGTCAACGTCAGCCTGAATTTAGTCGGCTGGGTCAGCTGTGCTCGAATCCAAACTACAAGAGCAGTACCCTCGAGTCGTTCGATGTGGCCCACGCGGAAGTCTTTGCCTTCAGCCACGGGCTTGCCATTCAATGTCAGTGACGCCCCTCCGTTCCCCCAGCCATCGATGACGAAAGCCGGGTTCACTGCCGGCGATGTATACCCAGCCTCAAGATTGAACTCAACGTCAGTGTTCAGCAGATCCAATCCTCGCAAGTGATAAGCGCGGTCGTCGCGGCTGTAACCATCAATTGCAAAACTTGATCCGGTTAGCTTCAGATCAGGTGGCTGTAACCACGCGCGCGCGACGGGGAGCATTGTGGTGATGGGCTGGTTGGTAAACCCCATGAGGAAACGCCCTTCGACGGCTCCGTCCTTCGCGCGCCTGTTTTCCGGTGGTTCGGGCGAGGTAATGGCCGAACTGGAGACGTGATCGAGCGCGAGAGCGTTGCGCCCGTCAGAAGGAATTTGTGCTGCGGGCCAGTGATTCCAGATGGGAAATTTGGAGAACCACGGGCGAGTCTCGACGGCGCCCCCGCCGTACGGAATGATCAACGTACCGGGTTCGTAAATGTACACTGGCTTGAAATCGGACTTGGTGTTCACGATCGAAATGTTTGCCTTGGGGACAGCATTGAAAAACTCGCCGCGGATGCTTCCGCCGGATGGCCAGGTTTCCCAGCTGAAGGTCCGCGTCTCGCCATCCATATTGGCCAACGTGGCAGCTTCGATGGAAATGTTATCTTCGGCCCGTTCGCCCGGGTTGTTGAGAGTTGCCGGCTCGGTGATGCTGTACCTGTCTCGCGGTGCGTGAACCAGAAAATGGCGAACCGCCAGACCGTCCGGATAAATTGTGTAGTACTCGTCCGCCCAATCCCCCCATCCGGTGATCGGGTCTCGCTCGCCGATGTTGTACATGACATCGGTAAGTGCGTAACGCCAGTGCACGACGACTCGGGCCGGACTGTTTTCAAGCAGGCGAACGTGCGAATAGCGAGTTTGCTTGTCCGACATGTGCTCGACACATCCGTACTCGTCGCGAGGCGCTTCGGCACTCTGGTCGCCAATCCAGCGGCCGTTTTCCGTGACCAAATTCATGTTGTAGGCAGTACCATGCCAGAACACCATCTTGTAAGAAGCGTCATCAAAGGTGACGACCAGGTCGGGATAGTCATCGATCCGCCAAAGCTGGTCCCACTCAGGATAAAACTTTAGGCTGGTATAGAAGGCACCAAAACGTTTCTGTCCGTCAGGAATGCGGGGCAGCTTGCGCCAGTTGAGTGGGGGAGGGGCGCTTGGGCGCGATGATTCATAGGACGTCTTGATTTCGCTCGCATCGAGAGCACGAGTATAGATTTTCAGTTCATCGATGATTCCATCGAACGAATAAGAGGCTGGAATTTCTATTGATGCTGCAGCGGGGATTGGCTCCAGATTTCGTCCGATCTGGAACGCACCTCCCCTATCCACGAGATGTCCGGAAACCGGCAGGCGCCCGGCATCTTGTCCATTGATATACAGCGCAAGACCCGTCCTGGGATCGAATGTTGCTGCGACATGTGACCACTGCATGAATGAAACGTGCGTGGCGGAGATGCATTCCCGCCATTGGTCGTCGATAAGGACGCGTAGCCCGAGGTGGCCAGTGGCGTCAACCCCGAAGAAGTAGCGGTTCTTCTGCTCGACGATAGCATTCCAGTTCCAAGGATAGGCCTGAGGTGCGATCCAGGTTTCGAACGTCAGGGCTTCATGGATTTCAGGCGCGGCCTTGGAGTCGCGGGAGATACGGGTGGTGAATCCGTCGAACTTAATCCCTTCGCCACGCACCCCGGGAGTATAGGAAAAGTTTCCCTGGATTTTATCCTCCACTTGCTTCCTGCTCTCAATTGCGGCCGTACCTCTAGAAGAATCAAAATGCCAGTATGCAGTCAGACCGTTATCTTGAGCAGTGAGCGACTGGGCGGCGATAAGAATTAAGAGAATATTCCATCTTAGAGAATGCATGGGCTCTTCCCTGGAAAAGATTTGGGCGTGCCTCTGGTCGCACCGTGGCCTACGGATTGTGATAGACCTCTTGCATCTTCGTCCAGGATTTCTCGCCGGACAGTGGGATCTGCATGGGATCCGTCACTGAAAGCCACTTCTGATTGCGAGGCTCGGTGGCGAGTTTTGCCATATCTGCCTTGTAATCTGTGCCGGTGTACTCGTAGTAGCCGAACAGGTAGTATTTCCCGTTGTCGAGTTGATGGATAAAAATTGAGAAGTTATGCATGTGATATTTCGTCAGCAAGTCGCGGACGCCGGGATTTGAGGCGGCATGCACAGCTTCATAGGCACTGATCTGGTCGGGTTTAATTCCGATGACCATGCCGATGCGCTGTACATGCGGGCCTTCACTCTTAGCGTAGAGTCCCGCTGAGCAAATTGCGGTTGCGACGGCAAATGTTGCAACTATGATTTTCTTCATCGATCCTCTCAGGTGTATTGCTCTAGCTGTTCGGCTCGCGCCACTGCTTAGGGAATTTGTCCGTCAATCCCCATTTACCCATTTCGAAGTTCTTGAAGCCTACTTTCAGGGCCGGTGATTCTGCGCGGACACGGAAGTCGTGGTTCGCAGGATCGACAAAATGCGGATCAGCGAACACTGAGTGCTGGTCGAAGCCCAGTTTGTGCCATTCCTCAAGGTTGTAACACTTTGCGTTTCGTTTTCCGGCTTCTGACCGCAATTGATCGACCACGGCCTGGAATTCCCCTCCTACACAGTAGAAGCAATTGTTGTCAATTTTTTCGAACCATGGTCCCACAGCGGGTGGGGCGATTACTGAATAGACCATCTGCGGCCACCACGGCCAGCCGTCGGGCCACTTCGTGTTTCCGGGGTTCATCACCGTGATGTTGTTGAAATATTGATCGTGATTCTCATTGTTTCCCACGTGGAAGCACGGCGCACCTTTCGACAAGTACCAGATGTTGTTGTACACCTTGCGATATGCGCCTTCGCGCAACTTCATACTCACGCCGCCGATCGAGAGGTTGTTGTAGATTTCGTAGTTTGAAGCGCCGTCGTCCAGGTCGAGTCCCCACCCTGACTTCTCGTCGAAAAAGTTATTGCGAACGATCACGGGTTCCATTGCGTCCACGAGAGCTTCCCAGACATCCAGGCTGCGGTCCGCCGTGTATGGCCCGTGGGATTGCGCGAGAGCCCACCCCCGATCGCGGCCCCACGCATTGAAAGGTCCGTGGTCGCTGGTTTCGCGAACCGTGTCATGAGTCTGGTTGTACTCGATAACGTGGCCGCCCCAGGTACCGTCCCCGATACAGATGCCCGCTCGCGGGAGGTTGTACATCAGGTTGTGACTCACGGTGATTCGCTTAGCCCGCGAAATATATACACCAGCGACCTGCTTGCCGAAGAACCCGCAATCGTGAATAAGGTTGTTGCTGGCCTGACATTCGTAGGGAAAGGGGCGCTGCGTTCCGTTGGTCTTCTCCAGGTCGCCGACAAAACAGATCGCGCTGTCGCCGGTCTCAGTGAACTTGCAGCCGGTGACAGAAAACGCACGGTTGTAGTTGTTAATGAACACAGCATTGCCGCCGATGGCGTCGAACCAGCATCCCTCCACGGAGCAGTTGCGGGTTCCTTCAGCGAAGACCGATCCGCCGCGGTGAATCGCCCAATCGCTTAAGGATGGGACATCGTAGGGCTTTAGGTAGGTTGTCGCGGTGTGGGCGATGCGGAACCCTTGCAGGGAAATGTTTTGAACGGGATCCTCCTGCGTACCGGCAAATCGTATGGCTTCTTCGAGCACAGGAACTTCGATCACAGCCGATTGCAAATCGGTCTCTTGGTCAGGATAGAAGAAGAGGGCGTTCTTCGTTCCGTCGAGGAACCATTCTCCTGGCGCATCTAACACCTCAAAAACGTTCTCGATGAAGAACCGTGAGTTCTGATTGAGAACAGCAGGGTTCTTGCTCCATTTGGCCCCGATTTGTTGGCCGCCGTCTCCAAACCAGATTGAGTTCGTGGCACAGTCAATACCCTTGATCTTCCACTGCAAATTCCCCCAGTAAGCGGCCTGGTAGATATGAATTTCAGCGTCTTGTAGGTTTGACCATTTCTTTGTGGAGAGTGTCGACGGATCGAATCGGATACCTCGCGGAGCTTGGGTGGAGAAGGTCATGTCCTCGTCCGCTCCTGCGTAAGGGTTCGGTGTGCCGGCAGGAATCGGACCTGCAGCCTGAATGTATCCTGACTTGCCCGGACTTGAAGGATCGTAGTTCGGATAGCGGGCACGGATCTGCCGCTTGCCGTTGACGAATAGTTGCGTGAAGTCCAGCCCCGGCGGAACGGAAGTCATCATGATCCCGTTCTTGTAAGATGTCCAGCTGCATGAGAGTTTGCGGCCGCCGCTGATAGTGACACGCTGGCCCTTCGAGGCGGCAAAGATGTTCGGAGCCATGCTGGCTCCAGAATCTTGGGCGGCAAACGTCAATGGGCTATCGAGATAGTATGTTCCTTCGAGGACAACGACCCTTGCCGCCGTGGATCCTCTTGTCGTTTCTCGAACGGCTCGCTGTGCCCTTTGCAAAGTGGCGAATGGAGCCGCCGCAGTACCGACGTTATTGTCGTCTCCTTGGGGCGAAACATAAAACGTGCCGATTTCGGGTGGCGGGTCTGCTAAAGTTCGTCGAACTTCGCCGCGACCCGAGGCGACGGTCGCAGCAGAGAGCGCTGCAGCACCGCTTAGTTTCAGAAATTCTCGTCGTCTCATAATTATGAAATGGACGAACCAAATCCTACACCAGTGATTTGACAAGTCAAGAGCGAACAGCAATTGGCCACTCTATGGCGCCAATGTGGCGGACGATTGACAGCTGCAGTGCGTGCGAATAGACTTCCCAGCGATTGGCTCATCCATTATCAAATCACCGAGCCTTGAAAGGTTGCTCATGAACCGGGTAGTTTTGGCGGCGGCCTCTTTTCTGCTTTGTGTCCCCACTTCAATCCATGCACAGGGCAATGGCCCTGCAGCGGAATGGTCATTCAACGAAGCCAGCGGACAGATCGCGCGTGATTCGGTCAGCGGCACGGACGATGCCATTGGCGGGCTGTTCAAGCGCGTCAGAGGTGTCTCTGGGAACGGCCTGCGATTTGATGGAGAGACCACGGTAATCACTCGCGGTTACAAGAGTGTCCCGCAAACCGGTGCTGGGGTCACGGTGGACGCCTGGGTGGCGGTCAACACATTTCCGTGGAATTGGGTCCCGATTGTGGAGCAACGTCGAGAAGAACAAGCGGGTTACTCTTTTGGGATCGATTCTTTCGGCCACATCGGATTGAAGGTCGCGGTCAACGGCCAGTGGTGGTCACTGGTTTCGAAGTCCCAGCTCCCGTTGAAGAAGTGGGCTCACGTCGCCGGTAGTTACGATCCCGAAGAGGGGGTGGCGATCTACGTGGATGGAAAGTCTGTGGGAGCGCTGCCACTGCAAGGAATTCTGAGCCGAGCGGAACGGGAAGATCTGGTCATCGGTAGAGCTCGTGATCCCATTCTTCCTGCGCAGTGGATCCACCCCAAGATTCCGGTTCGTTATTCGTTTGACGGGATTCTGGACGAGATCCGCATTTACGAACGGAGCTTGCCTGCCGCGGAGATCGCGAAGGCACATAGCGACGCGTACCCGCCAACCGAAGATGTCCTGCCGTGGCCAGTTCTTCCGTCGGGTCCGCCGGGAACCGGACGATTTGGTGCTTTCTATACCACACTGAAATATGACGAGATGTGGGAAGAGCCGCGCCGCACCGCACCCGATTCCGACGTGATAGTGCGGTTCGACCAGGCCCCCATTCGCATAGTGTTCTGGCAAGGCACGAACTATGGCGGGGATTGGGTTACGGAAAACAACAAGTGGTATACCGACGAGTTCATGGAGACCGGTGGCAAAGTCGATTGTCCAGGCGGCGAAGACTGCGAACCCATGTCGGACAAGCAGAACCGGTATTCCCACGTTCGCATTCTGGAGAACAGCGATGCACGAGCAGTAGTCCACTGGAGATATGGGCTCTGCGAAGTGGTGAATTACACGTGCGCGAATCCGGATTCGAACACAGGCTGGAGCGATTGGGCCGACGAATACTTCACCATCTATCCAGATGGTGTGGCCGTTCGAAAACAGGTCCTCTGGACCTCGAATTTCGAGAACTGGCACGAGTTTCAAGAAAGCATCGTTATCAACGGACCCGGTACGCGGCCTGAGGACAATATTCAGCCTGAGGCGTTAATCGTCGGCAACATGAAGGGTGAAACGGCAACATATTCCTGGGAAAAAGGTCCTCCGCCGAAGCAAATGGACAAGCCGGAGAGACCCAACATTCAAGTGGTAAATCTCAAGTCGAACTGGAAGCCGTTCCAGATTGTTTCGCCAATCAATTCGTCAATGAAGGCGTATACCGGAGAGGTGACCTACTCGATGTTCGAATGGTGGAACCATTGGCCGGTAGCGCAGGTGAGATCGAGCGGCATTTCCGCGGTGGCGCCGGACCGGCCGTCGCACTCATCGCTTTCGCATATTCTTTGGGATCCGTACACGAAAACGGATAACACCATGACCAAAATCCTGTTGCACGGTTTGACAACGAAGTCGGCAGCGCAACTGGTTCCGTTGGCAAAGTCATGGCTCTCCGCGCCCAGGATCGAGGTGAGTGGAGTAGGATTCCAGAGCCAAGGATACGACCAGACCCAGCGGGCATTTGTGGTTACTCGTCAAACCGCTACTTCCGCTCCACAGCTGCGGATAATGTTGCAGGCAAGTACCGAATCGCCATTAATAAATCCTGCCTTCGTGATCAAAAATTGGGGCGACGCCGATCTAAAGTTTCGCATTGACCGGAAACTGGTTGCTAGCGGGGCGGATTTTCGGTACGGCTTCGTGCCTACTCTTGAAGGCCGCGATCTTGTGGTCTGGTTGAAATTGGAGTCGGAAAGGCCAATTAGCCTGGAATTCGCAGCGAGGAAATAGCGCGAGGAGTTCGAGGTAGCGGCGCGATACGGCTACTTCGAGGAGGCCGAAGCGAGCAGCATCTGGGTATCGGCAATGTGCTCAAGCATTTGGCGGCGCGCGTCCTCCGGGTTCCGCTGCTGAATGGCGGCAAAGATCCGCTTGTGGAATGTCAGTGGCCGGTCAAGCGGCACACGTGTAGAAAGTTGTGACATGCTCGTTAACACGCTGCGGTGAATCACATTAAATAACAAGTGGCAGATGCGGTTTCCACTGGCCCGAAAAATGCATTGATGAAATGCAAGGTCGGCTTCCAATCGCTCCTGATTAGTACGGCAGTTCTCCATAGCGGCAATCGCGCGTCGAAGGCTTACAAGATCTTCCGTTGTTGCCCTTTCAGCAGCCCGCGCGGCGAGTTCCGGTTCCACGATCATCCGTGTTTCCATCAGTTCGTGATGCGAGAGGTCGTCCAATAGGATGAGGAAGTCAAGCGGTTCCTTCAGAATCGTTTCTGCGCTTGCGCTGAGGTAGGTCCCATCGCCGACTCGCTGAGTCAGCACACCCATGATCTCGAGCACTTTCAAAGCCTGACGAAGAGAAGCCCGGTTTACACCGAACTCCTTGGCTAGTTCTCGCTCGGGGGGGAACTTTGCTCCTGGTACAATCGCCCCGGTCGAGATAAGGCGTTTGATGCTACGGATGAGTTTCGCAGTGACCCGAGTGTCGGCTGGCGGCTTGCGACGAGTTTGCACCGAAGGCACCATGATCGCGCAGAAATTATAGGTCCCAAGCCCCGATATAGATACTGGAAAGCTACCCACCTAGGAACTATTCTACCGCCGGCAGCTCAATTGGTACAGCAACTACTGCAATCTCAACCTGGAAACGAGATCGTTGTTGCCCAATTCTTTTGCAGCTGCAACGTGCTTATCCCTATCTTGATACAGGATTTCCTTGACGGCGAGCATACCGCCTCCCTATAATGCCGTCTCGGTTTATTTGGCTGAACCAATATTAGGAGTAGAAGGACGCGATGAGGCAGATTCTGTTGGCAGCCCCGGGTCAGTTGGTGGAACGTCAAGTAGAACGACCTTCAGCGTTGCCCGGAGAGGCCTTAATTCGAATTCGGCGCGTGGGTGTCTGTGGCAGCGACTTTCACGCGCTTGCCGGACGCCATCCCATATATACCTATCCTCGCGTGCTAGGACATGAACTCGCGGGAGAGATCGTCGAGATTCCGGACAACAGAAACGGCATTAAGATCGGCGACAAGTGTGCCATCGATCCCTACATCTATTGCGGTTCCTGCAGAGCGTGCCTTCGTGGACGCACGAACTGTTGTGAGCAACTTCGCCTTTACGGAGTTCACGTTGACGGAGGTATGCAAGGCTTTTTATCGGTACGCCTCGATCTTCTTCATAAGTCCAAAACCCTCTCGCTCGACCAATTGGCGCTGATTGAGACACTCGGGATCGGTGCTCATGCTGTCAGCAGAAGCGGCTTGAAGGAAGGCGAGAGCGTGTTGGTCATCGGATCCGGTCCCATCGGCCTTGGCGTAGTCCAGTTCGCACGGCTTGCCGGAGCAACTGTACGAGTCGTGGAACTCAACTCGTGGCGCCGCAAGTTTGCCGAGATGATGGGTGCTGAAACCCTCCTCCAGGCTGATGATCGGCTTGCCGACGTGGTTTTTGACGCTACGGGGAGCGCTGCGTCAATGAGTACTAGCTTGCAACACGTGGCGGCAACCGGGCGCCTGGTATTCGTCGGACTCACCAAGGATCCGGTTGCGATCAATGATGCCTTGTTGCATCGGCGGGAGATTACGATTTATGCCAGTCGCAACAGTTGTGGCCAGTTCCCGCGGATCATCCAGATGTTCGAGGAAGGCCTTATTGACACGACTCCGTGGATCACGGATCGTATGGCACTGGTCGAAGTCCCGCAGCGACTCCAGGATCTGCCGAATAAGTTGACCTTGATCAAGGCAGTTGTCGAGTTGGATGATTCGGACGCGTAGAACACAGTTCCGGCACCTGCAAGGAGGAAAATATTGCGAATTCCGATCCTTGACTTGGCAATCATAGTTGGCTATATCATCGCAATTTTATCCATCGGCATACTCTCCACCAGAAAACAAACGGTAACCGGACAAGTTTTCTTTCTCGCAGGTCGTTCCCTTCCATGGGGGATTGTGGGTGCGGCTCTTTTCGCGAGCAACATTTCTACCATCCATCTGGTTGGGCTTACGGCCTCTGGATACAATGAGGGTTTAGTCTGGGGGAATTTCGAGTGGATGGCCGCCTTTACTCTAATCCTCCTCTCCCTGGTCTTTGCACCGTTTTACTTCCGCAGCCGGCTCTCAACGCTGCCTGAATTTCTGGAGAGACGCTACAGTCCCGCGTGTCGGTCTTTCCTCGCCTTCATGGCAATTGTGGCCGCGTTGTTCATTCACATTGGAATGAGCATCTACGCGGGAGCGGCAGTCTTTCAGCAGTTCTTCGGGATCAGTGTGGTTACTTCAATCCTGATCGTCTCGATTGTGGTTTCTATCTACACCGTCCTGGGCGGGTTGAAAGCGGTTGTGGTCACCGAAACTTTCAATACTGGTTTTCTGCTTCTCGGAGCCTGCATTATCACGGTATCTGCCTTACGTGCCCTGCCGCAACATGGCATTCACACCTTGGCGCAATTTGTCGCCGCGACAAAACCCGATCAGTTGCACATGCTGCAATGGCACAGCCCAGTCGGTCTGAACTGGTACGCCGTTTTTCTCGGGTATCCGATTCTCGGTGTTTGGTATTGGTGTACGGACCAGACGATCGTTCAACGCGTGCTGGGCGCGCGATCTGAACGCGACGCGCAACTCGGCCCCTTGCTCGCGGGCTTTCTTAAGATTTTGCCCGTGTTCTTCCTTGTTTTGCCCGGCGTGATCGCCTATGTGTTGTTTCGGGACCAGATCGGCACATCCAGCAATCAAACTCTTCCAGTTCTCATCAATCAATTGCTGCCGACCGGTCTCAAAGGATTGATCTCGGCGGCTGTGCTTGCCGCTCTGCTCAGTGCCGTTTCTGCTGCGTTGAACAGCTCAGGAACGCTGGTTGCCGTGGACATTGTTAAACGGCTCCGGCCGCAAACCTCAGATCGCACCCAAGTTTCGGTTGGCCGTATCAGTTCGGTTGTTGTCATGCTGCTCGCAATACTGTGGTCGACTCAAGGGGGAAGGTATTCCAGTATTTTTGAAGCGATTAACGTTATTGCAGCCGATCTTGCTCCTCCTATCACTACAGTATTTCTCTTTGGAGTCTTCTGGCGCCGCGGAACCAAAGAAGCAGCCCTGGCTACGCTCATATTCGGCTTTTTGATCGGCGCATTGGCATTCGTCCTCGATCTTCCGGCGTTCGGCACGGAAAAAATCATCAGCTATAGACTTGGGATCCCATTCTTGATGCAGGCGTGGTGGGTCTTCTGCCTGTGCAGCGTCTTGTACATCATTGTTAGCTTGATGACGCCGCCTCCTCCACCGGAACAGATTGAAGGTCTCACATGGAAGAATCCAATCGTTGTGATTTTCGGGGATGCCGCGTCAACCTCATCCACGCCAAGGTTGGCGGCGGGAGCGCTGCTAGCTACGATGACGGTGCTTTACTACATTTTTCGCTGAGCTATCCGGCTTAGCACGACACAAGGAGCAGCTTTTGGAATATCGAACTCTCGGCAAAACTGGCCTGAAGGTCTCAGCTCTGAGTTTCGGGGCATCGTCTCTGGGCGGTGTTTTCAAGCCGGTGGATGAGTCCGTGGCTATCCGCACCGTCCACACCGCGCTCGAATCAGGCATCAACTTCATCGATGTTTCTCCGTTTTACGGCTACACCAAGGCGGAGACAGTGCTAGGCAAAGCCCTGAAGGGAATTCCGCGCGATCGGTATTGTCTTGCAACAAAAGTCGGACGTTATGGCGACGCTGAATTCGATTTTTCCGCCAAGCGATCCGCGGCTAGCATTGATGAGAGCCTGCAACGCTTGGGAATTGATTACGTGGATATCATCCAGTCACACGACAATGAGTACGGAGATCTCAATCAGGTAGTCAATGAGACCATACCTGCTCTGCGACAGATTCAGAAACAGGGGAAAGCACGATTTGTGGGTATTACTGGCTATCCTCTGAAGATTTTCGACACTATCCTTTCCTCCACCGAAGTTGATACCATTCTTTCTTACAATCACTACTCCCTGAACGACACGACCCTGGCGGGCTTGCTGCCCTGGCTGCGAGAGAAGGGAGTCGGAATCATCAATGCGTCGCCAGTCTCTCAAGGTTTGCTCACAAATCATGAGTTGCCTGCCTGGCATCCCGCTCCCGAGGACGTACGAAAAGCTTGCGCAGACGCCGCAGCATACTGTCGCAGCCAGGGAACGGATATTGCCAAACTTGCTATGCAGTTTTCCTTGAGCAACCCTGAAATACATACCACCCTAGTCGGCACCGCGGACCCGGCGAATATCGTAAAGAACGTGAAGTGGATCGAAGAACCGATAGACAAGGTTTTACTGGGGAACGTGCAGAGAATACTGGCAACTATCAAAGACCGCGGCTGGGTTCTTGGTCGTCCCGAAAATAACTAGCCACTATGCGGGAAGAGCGGATCGACTCACACCACCACCTTTGGAGGTACTCCCCTAAGGACTACCCATGGATATTGGACGGAATGGACTCGATCCGGCGAGACTTTCTCGTAGGTGATCTGCAGCAAGCGATGGAAGAAGGGGGAATCGACGTAGTCGTAACCGTCCAGGCCAGGCAGAGCGTGGTTGAGACTGAGTGGCTGCTGGACCTTGTCTCTCGCCATGAATTTATGCGTGGAGTGGTGGGGTGGGTTCCGCTGGCCGATCCTGCAGTTGCATCACATCTTGAAAAGTATGCGGCCAATCCGAAGCTGAAAGCGGTTCGGCACGTCCTCCACGATGAGTCCGATGATTCTTACATTCTGCGCGACGACTTCAATCGAGGAATTGCGCGGCTCAAGGAATTCGAGTTAGGCTACGACATTCTCATCTTCGAACGTCACCTTCCGCAGACAATTGAATTCGTGGACCGCCATGCGAATCAGGTCTTCATTGTCGACCACGTGGCAAAACCAAGAATCAAAGATCGTCTGCTGTCTCCATGGCGCGAGCGCATGCGCGATCTTGCTCGCCGGGAGAATGTTTATTGCAAGCTGTCGGGGATGGTCACCGAAGCAGACTGGAATGCCTGGGCAGAGAGCGATCTGCAACCGTTCATTGAGACAGTTCTCGAATGCTTTGGCCCGGGACGCGTGATGTTTGGTTCTGATTGGCCGGTGGCGCTGGTTGCGTGCACTTACAAGCACTGGATCGACGTCGTCGAACGAGCTACAGCATCGCTTTCGCTTTCTGAGCGGAACCGATTGTTCGGAGGCACTGCCAAAGAAGCTTACCAGCTATAACTGCCCCGATCCATCCGTGCGCCCGTTGCAGGTAGAGCGAGAACTGGACTCCCGGGATCCTGACATACCCAGAGCCCTTCCCCCACATTCAGAAATAGAACTTCAGCGCCAACTGAAGCTGCCGCTCAGTGTTTGCAGTCGATGAGACCACCCCGAAGTTGGAATCGGTAATGTTATTGTCGGGTATCGCGAATACGGGAGTATTGGTCACATTAAAAGCCTCGGCACGGAACTCAAGCCTCTTGGACTCGGTGAACGCGAAGTTGCGGAAGAAAGAGATGTCCAGATTCTTGCGCCAATCGGAGCGCAAGCTATTTCGTCCCATGTTGCCGAACGTGTAAGGCGCCGGAAGTGCAAACGCGTTAATGTTGATTGGGTGCAACTTTGTGGCTCCGGCATACGGGTTACCAACAATATTCGGCCGCAGGGCGCCGCTGATGTTGTTGGTGTTTGCGATTTGCACTGGAACTTGCACGTCATAGGGCGTCCCACTCGTGAGCGCCACGATTCCGTTGAGTTGCCAACCCCCAACGATGGCATCGACCGCCCGGTTGTCAATGGCAAAATGTTTCCCCCTGCCGAAGGGGAGTTCGTACACCACGCTAGCCGAGAAAATATGCGTTAGATCGTAGCCGGCGACCCCCTTATCCTTCTGCCAGTGATAGGGGTCCTGCACATCGCAGAAGCTGCCGTAGGTGTCACAGCCATAGTTCAAGGCCTTCGAATAGGTGTATGCCAGCTTGTGAATCAGGCCACTGGTGGTTCGTCCTTCCGACGAGACTTGTAGGGAATTGTAGTTACTCTTTCCATAACTCCGTACATATCCGTTCTGGGGCTGTATGTACGGGAACGGGGCGCGCAATTGCGGATCGCCCGGGCCTGGCGTGAGAGCCGCATTGCCGGTGAGTTGGAGCTGCTCGCGATGGTTGGTCGAGCCGACGTAGTTGACCGTGAGAACCGAGTTGGTGCCCCATTGGCGCTGGAAGCCGAGGTTGTACTGGTCCGAATATGGGTTCTTGAGAAGAGGATCGAGGAACCCGTTGCCCTGGCCAAATGGATCCGGAGCCGGAGTGATCGTGCCGTTTCCTAAACCCAGAGGATTGGTCGCGATGGCGTTGGGGGAGGGATTGTTCAAGTCGCCGGCTGCAAGAAAGGCAACGTTCGGCCAGCTCTGAGTAAAGTTTGCTGCGAACCCGATAACAGCAGCCCAATTGTCAAAGAACCTTCCATACCCGGCTCGGAATGCGGTCTTGTCATTGATCCGGTATGCCACGCCAACACGGGGTTGCACGTTGTCGTACGTGTTGTGCATGATCTTCCCGTTCCTAGCGACCGTGACATGAGGAGGCAATGTGCCACCCGGGATGCACGGAGCACCTTGAGTGGCTGAGCAAGCGGGAGCCGGGTTTTGCAACACGTACGTGCCATTGTTCAGGTCCATGTTTCCCGTAATGTTGCTTCCGTTCGACGACGTCCCTTCGCGCGGCCAGTCGGTCACGTCGTATCGAATACCCAGGTTCAACGTAAGCCTGTCGTTCACCTTCCACTGGTCCTGAAAATATCCACCGAAGATCTTGCCCCCGTGCACCAGCGAGTACACAGTGTCTTGCTCCGCATAGGTCGGCAGTCCGAGCAGCATTGACGCGAGCGCATCCCCGCCGGAGCCGGCGCTCCCATTTGCCGTCTGGAAAGCATCGAAAACATCGACACTGCCCAGGAAAGTTCCGAGCCGGTTGTCGGTCGCAAGGCTCGCACCGAACCGAAGCAGATGACGGCCGATCAGCTTGGAGTTGTCATTCTTGTACTCGTAAATGTTCGAGAAATTTTCGGTGTTGGTAAAGTTGTTCTCCAGGAGATAGCCGCCGATGTCGATGGTGGGAATCAGCGGAGTCGACACTTTCCCAAGTGTATGGTCGGTGAAGCTGGAGACGAAACCAGCCTTCTGCAGGAAGTCTGATGGGGCGTTCGAAATGGTGTTGCTGTTGTCAGTTTGCCCGCGTACTCGGCCGAATGTGAACTGCATCAGGGCGTTCCCCTTGAAAGTGTGTGCCCAATTTACTCCGATGTTGTAGGTGTTGATCGTACTCTTAAGGATGTTCCCCTGGATGCCGCCCGAGCCAGTATTGGGTTGCCAGGAAGCCGTGTAGCGAACAAAGACACGGTCATTATCTCCCAGCTGCTGGTCACCGCGGATCGACATCTGGTCGGCCGTGATAATGTTCTCAGTGGTGTCCCGGCCGTTAAACCCCGCAACCCCGGTATTGATGGGCGCGGGATAGAGAGTCTTGGCGTAGTAAAGCATGCTGGCGTTGACCAAGCTGCTGGGAAGCTTGTTGCATGGTATGCCTGCCGGCTGGATGCCACTGCCATTCGTGGGGAGGGCGTTTCCTGAACCGTCACACATGAAGGGACTATTGATGAATGATCCGGGATTTAAGGGATCGGGTTGCGAACTGTACGGGTTGTAAATCTGCGCGCCCACGGCGCTGAAATCACCGTTCAGTTGGGCGGGCGTGGGGGTTACGTAGAGCCTAGAATTGGAGGAACGGCTGCGGAACCCTTCGTACGAACCGTAAAAGAAGGTTCTATTTCGGCCGCTGTAGTGGGGCATCATGACCGGGCCGCCGACCGAACCACCAAACTGATTCTGCTTCAGCGCAGTCTTGGGATTGAAAACATTGTTGGCATCCAGTGCGTCATTCCGGAAAAAATCCCACAAGCTGCCGTGGTACGAGTTGGTGCCCGACTTGGTGACCAGGTTTACGATTCCGCCCGTGACTTGTCCAAACTGAGCCTCATCATTGTGCGATTGCACTTTGAATTCCATGACGTCGTCAATCGTCGGTTGAACCGTATTCGTGTCGGTGATTCCACCGTAGTTGTTGATCCCGTCCACCAGGAACATGTTGCTGCGATTCGACTGACCATTTATGGCTGGATAGGCGAAAGCACCGATCGCGCCGGGTGCCCCGCCTGCATTCTGCAGAGGATTGGCTGGGCTTGCCCCGGGCGTTAGCAGCAGCAATTCGGTAAAGTTCCGGCCGTTCAAAGGCAGGTCCAAGACTTCCCTGGTTTTTACAACCGCACCTAACTCCGCCGTTGAGGTCTCGAGTTCAATGGCCTGGGCCGATACATTTACCTCACTGGCAGTCGATCCGACCTGCATAGTGAAGTCGATGGTTGCGGTTTGGTTGACCTCGAGCGCGAAAGGAGCATGAACTGCTGTCCGAAACCCTTGGCCGTTAGCTTCGAGCGTGTATCGACCGGGAAATATGTCCAGAAAACTGTATATACCTGCGCTGTTGGTCTCCCGTGTTTGGCTGATGCCAGTGTCTACACTTGCGAGCTTGACGGCGGCTTTGGGGATGATCGCGCCGCTGGGGTCTTTGACGGCGCCCCTCAGACTAGCCGTGTTCTGTTGCGCCCTGCAGGGCGTAGGAGCGAATGCCCAAACCAGCAAAGTCAAGGACAAGGTAACGGCGAAAGCGCGTACACCCGTGCGAGTCGAAGGCTGCATATAGTGGTCTCCGGACAGTGCCAGTCGCTTGCTTGATGCGGCGCCCCCGGGGCGCACACGAAATGCCGACTAACGTCAAGCAAAGCGCAGGCACACATTGGTTCGTCCAATCGCGGACACGCTAGCAGTTGTTTCCGTCAATGTCAAGACGATTTCTGCAATCCAGTTCACCTCACTTCAGCTGTTGTCGAAAAGGCAAGCGCACCTCTTTCTTCCCCCAGATACTTCTTGACACTTCACAACGGTGCTCACTAACATGCTTTCGCTAGTGGCTGAACCAATGAACTGCGAGCGGGCCTCGTCTTACACCCGCGTTGAAGTTTGCGGGAGGGCACGGTGCTGATCGTGATGTGAGAGTTATGAGGGGAGATATTACAAATGGGCTACACCCGGCGCAATCTGTTGACGGCTGGCTTGGCCGTGTCTGCGAGTTCTTTGATCGCGAACGCTCCGTTGCCGCTGGTCGAAATTGCCGCGGCAAAAAAGAAAGAGAAGTCGTCGCCAGCTGGCGGGTTTCAGCCAACATGGAATTCCCTGAGAAGCCTGCCTTCGCCGCAGTGGCTGAGAGACAGCAAATTCGGAATCTATACGCACTGGGGCGTTTACTCGGTTCACGGCGTGGGCAAGAACGTTACCTGGTACATCAACAAGGTCTACTGGCAGCCAGATTCTCCCGAGAGAAAACACCACGAACAGACCTATGGTCCTCTGGAGAAATTTGGTTACAAGGATTTCATTGCCAAATTTACCGGAGAAAAGTTCGACCCGGATGAGTGGGCAGAACTATTCCAGAAGGCAGGTGCTCGATTTGCCGGTCCCGTCGCAGAGCATCATGACGGGTTCTCCATGTGGAACACGAAGTTTTCCGAATGGAACGCCGCGAAGATGGGGCCTAAGAGAGACATCGTCGGTGAACTCTCGAGGTCGATTAAGCACCGAGGAATGAGGTTCGTCACCGCCTTTCACCACGCCGAAAACTGGTTCTTCTTTCCCACGACCGACATGCGATACGACAGCTCTGACCCTCGGTACTCGGGTTTATACGGTCCAATTCATGAGCCTTATGCTCTGCCGACCAGGGAATTCCTCGATAGGTGGCAGGGCAAGATTGTCGAAGTGATCGACAATTACGATCCCGACCTGATTTGGTTTGATTTCGGTTTGGAGCTAGTGCATGAGACTTACAAGCAGGATGTGCTTGCGTACTTCTACAACAAGGCGGCCCAGAGAAAGAAGGAAGTGGTTGTGACCTACAAGAAGCACAACCTCGTACCTCTGGTCGGTATTTTGGATCTGGAATTAGGGCAGGAGCGCGAACTAACTTACAACGACTGGATCACGGATTCGACTGTCGATGACCAGGGGTCGTGGGGGTATTGTCCGGAGGCCGGCTTCAAGTCTGTTGATAATCTGGTTGACAATCTCGTGGATCGTGTCAGTAAAAACGGCTACTTGTTGCTTAATGTCGGTCCCAAACCGGACGGCACCATCCCGGATGAAGCGAAGAAGCGGCTACTCGGTCTCGGCGAGTGGTTGAAGATCAACGGCGAAGCCATCTATGGCACGACTCCCTGGCTGATTGCGGCAGAAGGACCATCTCAGCTCGATAAAACCGGCTCTTTTAATGAGAGCAACGAGTTGAAATATACGGCACAGGATGTTCGTTTTACCGCGAAGCCAGACGCCCTGTACGCCATCGTCCTGGATTGGCCGGATGAAAAAGCTGTGATCAAGAGCCTCGCGCCCAAAGGGCGAACTTGGGCCGGCCTGTATCCGAGTGAGATCGTCTCCATCACTATGCTCGGCGACGGCAGGGAGCTTAAGTGGGAGATGACAAAAAACGGGCTCGCGATCGAAACTCCGAAAAGCAAACCGTGTAATTACGCCTTCACCTTCAAGATCGTTCGCAAGAGACCGGTGTGATTTGCGAGATCTCAGGCTTCGGGCATATCGGTGACAGCTGAACAGTCAAATATCGAATGCATTATGTTCGCCGACGACCTCAGCGGCAAGAACAAAGTAAGTCCTCAGAACATGATTGCTGCGTTGAAAAGGGGAGTGGCGTTGGCAAGCAGAAAGATTGCAGGTTCCCAGACAGAATTGGGGCAAAAGGACTGAACATGGGCTTGCGCTGGCTCGATGCATTGGTAGTCGTAGCCTACATGAGCACCATGGTGGCGATCGGTTTCCGCTTCGCTCAGCGCCAGACCACAACTGAGAGCTACTTTGTCGCGAAGCGCTCGATTCCAGCTTGGGCGCTGGGCATGTCACTACTCGCCACTATCATCAGCGCGGTTACCTTCGTTGCCTATCCTGGGGCAGGGTATGCAGGAAATTGGTCTATGCTCGTGCCCGGAATCATGGTCATTGCCGTGCTCGCAATTGTCGGTTCCGTGATCATCCCTTTCTATCGCCATACCGTAGGCATGAGCGCGTACGAATACTTTGGAAATCGTTTCGGATACCCAGCGCGGGCCTACTCCTCGCTGGCCTTCGTGGTGGGCACGTTCTCCAAGATGGCTTTCATCGTCTACCTGCTGGGATTGACAATCGCAGGGATGACGGGTTGGCGCCTCGACACAATTGTGGTTGGCGTTGGTATGGTCACCACTTTCTATACACTGCTGGGTGGGTGGGAAGCTGTGATCTGGGCAGACGTCGTTCAGGGGTTCATTCTCTGGATTGGTATTCTCATCTGCGTGGCATACCTGCTTTTTCTTCCGCCGGGTGGCCCGTCGGCCGTATGGGCGCTGGCCCATGCCAACCACAAGTTCGCCATGGGAAGCACTGAGCTAGCGTTTTCCAAGCCCACGATCGTCGTGTTGTCTATCTATGGTTTCTTCTGGTACCTGCAAAAGTACACGGCGGACCAAACGATGGTGCAGCGCTATTTGTCTGCGAAGAGTGATAAAGAGGCGCTGCGTGGGTTGATTTTAGGTGCGGCGCTTTGCATCCCGGCATGGACCCTGTTCATGTTCATCGGAACACAGCTATGGGCATTCTACAAACTCACGGGAGAATCAGTGCCGACGTACATAACGAAAGCAGACCAGGTCTTTCCTTACTTCATCCGAACCCACATCCCTGCCGGGGTGGCAGGCTTGTTCATTGCGGCGCTGTTTGGTGCAGCGACGGCAACGCTCTCCTCTGACTTGAACTGCATTTCGGTCGTAGTCGTGGAAGACTTTTACCGCAAGGTGTGGCTGCATGCTACCGATGGGCACAGAGTGCACATCGCAAAATACTTTGTAGCTGTCTGCGGGACCGCTGTTGTTATATTCGCGATCCAACTCGGGCGCAATCAGGGCACCGCGCTCTCGCTCTGGTACACAGTTTCGGCGATTGTCGCAGGAGGGCTGGCGGGCTTGTTCCTGCTCGGATTCCTCAGCACTCGTGCAAATCGGCAAGGCGCATATGCGGGCATCATCGCAAATCTGCTATTCACTGCTTGGGCAACATTGACCATGAATGGCGGAAGCTTCGTGAATTTGGGGCGATACAACTTTCCGCTGCACGAGTACATGATTGGTGCCATCGGCCATATCGTCTTGGTCGTCGTGGGGTACCCGATGAGTCTTTTTTTTCAGGGCACGAGCGCGAACATGGAAGCGCTGACCCTTTGGGGCTGGCTGCGACGCGATCCAGCGCCGGGGTTACCACTAACCGGACAATGAGAACGGCTATCGGGTGAAGGAGAAACCATGACTCGACTACAGCGTTTTCGGGAGGAACGGAGGCCCGGGCCGATATTGGGAGCAGCGGCATACTTTAATGACCCTATATTTATTGAGATGTGTTCTTATCTCGGCTTTTCAGTAATGTGGATCGAGATGGAACACTCGCATATGACGTTTGCAGAGGTGGCAAATCTATGCCGCATTTCGCAAGGCTGCGGGCTGCTCACGATGATTCGAATTCCGAGCTCGAGCCGGGAAAACGTCCTGAAAGCGGTCGAGTGTGCTCCTGACATTATTGATGTCCCAATGGCAAACTCCGCTCAGGAACTGCACGAATTAACGAAATATGGTCACTTCGCACCCAAAGGGGAGCGCGGGTTTTTCAGCGTTTCGCGGGCCGTGAGGTATGGCACGGTTCCAAATGTTCCTGCTGAACAGCAGAAGGTTAACGATGAACTCTGTCTCATGGCTCAAATTGAAACCTCTCAGGGACTCACCAACCTCGAAGCAATCTGTAGCGTGCCCGGTGTAGACATTTTCATCGGGCCTTCCGATCTGGCTGCAAGTCTTGGAGTGCCAGGGCAGACCGGTCATCCACGAGTGAAGGAATCCGGAGAGCTCGTACTTCGGACGGCCAGGAAGCACGGAAAACTCGTTGCTGTTGGTTCCATGCCGGCGGATTTCAAGTTCTGGGTTAAGGCCGGAGTGGATGTGTTGTTCTGTACCAACGACACCTCCTGTCTCAGGATTGGGGCCGAAGTCGTGCTGCAACAGGCACGTGAAGCAGTAGCTCAAATCACCGAGCAAGTGCAACCTGCTAAATAGTCTGATTTGGCAATAGCTAGGTTTTGCGAGCCCCGTGATGGACTCGCTAACTGATTCTCCATCCGAGCCAGGGATCGCCCTGTAGAGTGACTGGAGCACCTGAATCTGGTTCCGATCGTGGAACGGTACGCCGAGTTGTTCAAAGTGGTGAAGCAGCCCGCAGAAGCCGAGATCTGGAAACGCGCGCGCGCCGGATCCTGGAAAGATCGAAGGAGTGCAGTAACTCAAGATCGCGCGAACAGTAACTCGTAGGCTCCGCTTTTTTCTGCTCGAGGCGCAGGCGCTCTCGGAGGAGAATCTGTAGCCTTGGCCGCACACATCGGTTGTTTACTTCTATGGTATGGAAGCCAGCGCCGCTATGCAGAAGTCAGCCGGCTGGTCGACGGCCTGGATAAATACGCATTTCAGGTGAGCACGAGACTGGAGTCATTCGCGACATTCGCACGGGCCTCGAGCCGTGCCGCTAGCCCAACAAGAAGGACGTCCCGTTCATCTGTTCCGACATTCGGCCGGATCGCAGATGCAGGAAGTTACGGGTGATTTGAGCCGCAAGAAAAAGCCCTGACTCTTCACCTCCCCCGGGTGAGAGGCAGGGCTAGTCGTTCCCTTGAGCTTGCAGTACAGAAGTCTAGCCTTGGTGCAAAAAAGAGCAAGAAGCCTTTAGACCCTATGTTGATTTTACTATTGATCTAGCGGCTACGGGCAGCGACGACAGACTTCCGGCTCAAGAGAGTCGGCTGCACGAAAATAATTCGGAGTATCCTCGTTCGCCGCTCCGGCGCCCAGCGGCGTTAAGCAACTCAAGTTTACTACTTGGTTACTAATTGAGTCTGGTTTTGTTCCACAAATCTGATGGCCGATCGAAGACCGAGAGTGATGCCAGTTCAGGAGGTAGTTGAGATTCTGATTTAAGACCAAGGCAGCCTGCGAACTCCAAAGCGTCAGGCCGAATGGAACCTATTGCTCGCTGCTCCAGCGATGCCGCCGACGGTTCCAAGCAACAATCCCGGGAGGATCATCAATAGTGGCAACGTGAAGACTTCGCCTAAGCCCCCGCTCCCGCGAATTGCCATCATTGTCTGCGGACCATGCCACATCGCGAGCAGGCCGACAGCGCCAACAATGCTGATAAAACCGCCCATGGCGGCCGTCGTGACTCCCGCGACTGTGCCTGCAACCGCCGAGCGGGAACGCCAAGCAGCACAGAATCCGCTCGCCACCAGAAGTCCGATTCCCAGGTAGGTTGACACAGCCGCTCGAGTCCGGAAATTCAACGGTGGGGCAAACCAATCCAACGCATTCCTGGTAACGACCGCCGCACCGAACAGAGTTCCCCAGAGACGAGCAGACGAACTCTAACCCTGCGCTCCCAACCATGATGCCTCCAATGCTCAAGAGGAGAAGGCGAGAAATCTATAGCACGGCACAAAGACTGTCAAGGTTCTATCGAGCGAAGTTTTGGGGTACGGCCTGTTGGGACGGCACAGCCAGATGCTAGTGCATGCACAAGGTGACGTATGGCAAATCCTGGAATGGTGTGCGGACCAGGAAGGTCTTTCCGACTCAACGCGATAAGAGCGCTGTTAGGACCTCCCTGATCCGCCGTCTTGGTGTGAGAACGGGCCGAGCCCTTTTTATTTCTGGCAGGTTTCACTCACCATGGTCAAACCCGTCACAGTCATGTGACCGTGTTCTTTGGAGTCTTTGTCCATGCCGTGCTCTTTCATCTCCGCTTTCGTGTCCTCCTTCATCGCGTGTGCCTTGCGATGAGCGACTACTCCAGTTACTGTCACGGTATGTCCGACATGTTCGTCGAGTTTGACGCTGTCGCTCTTAACTTCCCAGGTGCCACCACCCTTCGTGGCGAGATTGTATTCGTTGGCTTCCTCGCCCTTTTGTAGGCAGCCGGTGAGCGTTCGGGCTTTCTTGTGTGTGGCTTTCGTTGTCTGCTGTGCCGGCGCCAGCCCAATGATAGTGGCCAACATGAACGCGATATACCCTATTGCGACCTTCCTCTTCATTGTGTTTTCCTCCAAAGTTACGTTAAGAACGTAAAACATACGGCTCGCATGATAGAGAACACTACAAATTAGTCCATACCATTCTTCCGGTAGAGGGCACACAGAGTAATTTAGGGAAGGAAGTAGCTGATCAATGGAAGATCGCATTCGCTTTATCACCCATCAGGGTAAGCAGATCCTCGGAGGTCAAAGAGATTATCCGAGCAGTTCCGCGCGATACACCAGATTGGCCCGCACCTCTCGTTCCAGCACGTCATAGCTCCAGTTCCGGATGTGCTTCAACAACCGCAGGCGCAACAATACTTCCGCCGGGGTTTGCATTCGGCCACGGCTGCGGCTCTGCGGATGACGTTCTCCTTGGGCTTCGTACACCGTGTCCAGAAGCTGCTCGTCGGTAAGCAGTTCGTCCACCAGCCGCATCCACGGTTCCCACAACCCCTCGATATCTTCTGCCAGACCGCGATGCCACAGTGACGGTTGTTGATGACGTAGTTTGATCATGGCCGCCATACTAATCACTGTTACTGCCCAAAACAATATGACCTCAAAATGTTTTATTACTTCTTGAATACCATCTCGCAAACTGAACACTCCGGCTCCAACCCGGGCTCTTGCCTCGCTGATTATGCTCCTCTCATGCCTCATTTTTGCGACGGAAAGTAACTAAGGTGTTGTGATTTGCGGTGGTGTAAGTACTTTAGAATCTGGCGGAGAGAGTGGGATTCGAAGCCGTTCTGGAGTGTCAAACAAAGGACTTAACTGAGCACGGTAAGCAATATTCGTCCACGTAAGTGCATGAAAAACCGAGAGATGATTTTAAGTGATTTGCTTAACCGGAAATCTTTCCGGAGACGAGTCCAAGACTTGGACTAACTCGCCGGGATTCCGTCGTCCAGCTGAGCACCCGGCGTTTCTGTGGCCTGTCCGTCGTGATCGGTGCGGACCGCCGCCACAATAGCTCCTCTACTACGCCTTTGTTATCTACGGAGTGCTCGGACGAAATGGACGCGCTCCGAGCCTGAATTCAACCTGAATTGGTGTAGGATGTGGCATCAAGAGGGCTGGCCATGAGCAGTCGCGTCGCGTCGTCGTTCGGCTTCGCTGTAGTCTCTTCACTTCTAATTCTCAACATAGTTCCGCTTGCTTTTGCGAGTGATGCGCAGTGGGTGGAAGTTCGGTCTCCTCATTTCAATGTGGTTACTGATGCCGGAGAAAAGCGTGGCCGGGAAACAGCATTAAAATTCGAGCAGATGCGCGCAGTGTTTGGAGCGCTCCTGACCAAAGCCAAAGTTAACCTGCCTGTACCGCTGCAGATCGTTGCGTTCCGCAATACAAAAGAGTTCCGGCAATTCGCACCACTGTGGCAAGGCAAGCCGACGCAGCTTGCGGGTCTGTTTCAAGGCGGCCCAGATCGCAGCTTCATCCTGCTAGACATGTCGGTGGAAGACCCCTGGACAGTGGTGTTTCATGAATACGCGCATCAACTGTTGAACGGCAATATCACCGCGGAGACCCAACTATGGTTCGACGAGGGCTTTGCCGAGTATTTCTCGACAATTGAGGTGGATGGAAAACAAGTCAAACTGGGCAAGAAACCGCCTCCGGGAGATTGGGAGGTCTTGCATCAGTACGGCATGATGAAGGTTTCGGACCTGTTCCGGGTGCAGCACAATTCGCGCGAATACAACGAAGGCGACCGGCGGTCGGTGTTCTATGCGGAGTCATGGCTCCTGGTGCATTACCTCTACGACACGAAGCAGGTCGCGAAGTTGTCTCCGTTCTTTAACGCAGTTATAGATCGGAAGGTCAGCATTGAAGACGGCATCCAGCAGGCTTTCGGCATGAGCGCTCCCCAGTTCGACAAGACATTGCGCGAGTACATGGCACGCGGCCAGGTGAGGTATATGAGCATTCCGACCCCGCCGGGGATCGAAATGACCGGGTATACAGTTGCCTCGATCGGTGTGGCAGTTGCGAAAACGCTCATGGCCGACGCTCACCTGCATTCGATGGATTACCAAGACAAGGCAGTAAATGAATTCGAGGAAGTCCTGGCGATCGAACCGAGTAATGGGGCAGCACTGCGCGGTCTCGGATACGCATCGCTGCGGAAACAGGACTTCCAGCGCGCTGCCGGTTACTTCCAGAAGGCGATGCAGGCCGATTCGAAGGATCCGCGAGTCTATTACTATTCGGCCCTTCTGATGAACCAGGAGGGTTCCTTCGCTCGCGATGCCGAAAAGCTCGCGACCATGAAGAAGGAATTACAGACCTCACTGGCGCTGGATCCTGACTTCGCTGACAGCTACGCTCTACTCGCATACACTCAGATGTCCTCCGGTGAGCACGATGCGGCACTGGAATCCATGAAGAAGGCATTACAGCTTAGCCCTCGCAACGAACAATACCTCTATAACCTGTCCCAAATTTATTTAGCCATTCAAAGAGTGGATGAGGCGGTCAATATCATGCGCGGCTTGGAAAGCAGCCGAGATCCGGGGATAGCCGCCAGAGCGCGAAATTCGATGGAGCAGGTAGCGAAGATGAAGATTGTCCTGGAGGCCATGTCCAAGCGACCGGAAAGTGGAAGGGTCGAGGGCGCATCCCCGGATCATGTCGAGCCGGCGAAGCCGAACGACACCGCAGCAGGTAACGAGTACAAGCCACTTCGAGACCCTCATCCATTGAGATTTCTCAAGGGCAAGCTGATGAACGTGGACTGTTCCGCCGCGCCGGCAGCGGTGCTGACGGTGATGTCCGAGAGGAAAACCTGGAAGATGAGGGTGGCCGACAGCAAGCACGTCATAATCATAGGGGCCGACAAGTTTTCCTGTGGGTGGACGAACCAGAGGGTCGCGCTTAATTACCGGGAGACGTCCGATGGCGAGGGCAACGTAGCGACGGTGGAGATCCAATAACCGAGATCGCGATCCGATCGTTGATGCAATCGGGCGTACGCTCACCACCCGGTCAATGAGTGCGATTTTGCGACATCAGTTAGCGTCTATGTAGCATCAGTTGTGCCATAAGAGTCAGCCGCGTCCGAGGGGTCCAACAGAAGTGGGGGTGCCGCAGAAGCTGATGCGGCACGCTCAGATTGCAACCACCATGAACGTCTATGGGGACGCCATGATGGAATCGAAGCGCGCAGCCAACAGGCAAGGTAGTACAGATGGTTCTTCGGCCGGCGCTGAGAGAGGCAAAATGAAAAAGGCCGCCGAAGCAGCCATGAGTGCCCCTTTTTGCCCTTGCGGGGAAAAGTAGCTTTGCCTGTAACCCTATGATTAGGTTGGTTGCGGGGGGTGGATTTGAACCGCCGACCTTTGGGTTATGAGCCCAAAACTATTAGTAGTTTCAACAACTTACAAGACGCGGGTGGCCCTCGAAAACCCTTGTAAGAAACGTCAAGGAATCGTTATCGGACAGCTAAAAGACAGCGAAACGATTGCAGTGTCGGCGGAACGCCGATTCCGACGGTTTAGTCCGGTTTTTTAGGCTCCAATGATTTTGCTCAAGAATTCCAGGATCAGATGCGTGCCTGAAATGCTTGGCTCCATGCGCGCTTATCGGGACCCATTCGGGTATCACTTACGGATTGCGCGTCATCAGCAGGCATTAACGACCGCCTCTTTTGCGCCGATAAATCACAGCGATGGAGGGCCAGTCAGTTGACGATTAATAAAGTTAAGCACCCGATCGCGCACAGAACTTAGACTCAACAGGATTCCAACGAGAATAGTGCTGCAACACCGGCATAGCAGAGCCGAACTCTGTGAGGAAACCTCCTGTGGGTGGGTCTTCAATGCGGGCTAATGTCAGGGCGTAACACCGCGAAGATCAGACGAACTGCCCGGGAGATTTGGTGTGAGATAGACGCCATTCTGTACCTTGGCCGGAGCCACGAAATGTTCCTGCAGGTGTGGGATGCACTCAAGAAACAACGCATCGTGCCCGAGAGCGACGTGATTGAAGAGCACCAGGTGCTGATGAATCTGGCCCATGTCTCCCACGTGGGGAACCACCGGCAGTCCGAATTTGCGCGCGAGTAAGGTTACGGTGATGAACTCGGAAATCCCGGCAACGCGAGTGCAATCGACTTGCACGAAGTGCACCGCACCGGCTTGCATCATGTTCTTGAACATGACGCGGTTGGGAACATGCTCACCGAGGGCAATTCGAGTTGGTGCAATCGCATCCGCGAGTTTCTTGTGCGCCGCGATATCGTCCGGATGCGTTGGTTCCTCAACGAAATAAGGTTTCATCGCCGCGAGTTCGCGGCAGATTCTCACAGCAGTTGGAAGCGTCCATTGCTGGTTCGCGTCCAGCATAATTATTGCGTCGGAGCCTGCCAGTTCACGCAACATAAAGGCGCGGCGCAAATCACGAGAGCCCTCTTCGGAGCCGACTTTGAGCTTGAATGCGCGAAAGCCACGTTGAAGAGCTTGTTGCGCTAAAGATTTTACTTTGTCATC
>Ga0137418_10000119_pt1 | contig 57353 bp, 58 predicted proteins | sample CZODoug3_1_2_16f_FD_122242 | JGI IMG/M metagenome (GOLD analysis project Ga0137418, IMG submission 122242) | Vadose zone soil fungal communities from Angelo Coast Range Reserve, California, USA - CZODoug3_1_2_16fungal (Hybrid Assembly) | ecosystem: Environmental > Terrestrial > Soil > Vadose...
CGAGCGTCTCGAAGCATGGGCAGCAAGCGACTCACAAATCTAACATAGTCGGTACTAGCGTCCCGCTGCGAAAGTGATCACGGTCACTCGTTGGCTTCGGGCGGCAGAAAATTCACCTCGTGCTCGGCGGAGATGCGCACCACCTCGTTGGGATCGGTCAGGTTGTGCAGCTTGTCGAACAACGCTTCGAGCTTCTGCATCGGCGAGACCCAGAACAGCGCGCGACACGGCTTGTCGGACTTGTTGAAATAGCCGTTCGGGATGCCGCGCGGCATCCGCACGAGATCGCCGGCCTTGGCCTGCACCCAGGCGCCGTCAAGCTTGAGGTCGAGCATGCCTTCCTGCACCAGGATGAACTCGTCCTGGGTCGGATGAATGTGCACCGGGACAAACTGGCCCGGATCGCTGTTGGTTTCGAACGCGAAAGTCGAGTCCGTCACCGCCTTGGGAAAATACACCTGGCCGAGAATATTCCATGTCTTGCCGCCGTAGCCGACGCCGTTTTGCGTAATGCCTTTTTCGAGCTTGCCCATATCAGCCAACCCCCTGTTTGGACGTCATTGGGACCTTAGGCTGTCGTCATCGCACAGCGTTGTCTATCCGATAAACGAATCGGGTGACGTTCGCGCCTATATTGCAATGCAAGATCACGGGGCTAAGCCCCACGACACGGGCACCTCCCAACGGCCACCCAAGGCTGCGCACGGTTGCGCATCGAAATCGAGTTCCCCTTTGCCTCTGAATACATTAGGGTCTCGATGTTTTAGACCTCAAACAACTCCGGACGGCCGGCGTGATCGCGATGAGCGCAGAGGTTTCGGCACAGGCAAGGCTGGTGGAATTCGCCCGCGTCGCCACCGCCAGTGTCGACGATGCCGCCGAGGCGATCGGGCGCATCTTTTGTCCCCACGACCTCAAGCCGGTAAACCATTCGGCGCCGGACTTCTGCGCCCTGCACAATTGCGCGGGCTTCGACGGATTTTCCGTCAACTACGTCGCCTATGGCGGGTGTGTGACGATCGACCCCGGTTGCCTCGACCGGTTTTTCCTGCTGCAGATTCCCCTACGCGGTTCCGCGCGTGTGTGCACGGCCGCGCGCGAAGTCACGGCCTCCCCCGGCAGGACAGCGTCACTGCTGTCGCCGACCACTCCAACCAAGATGACCTGGTACCAGGATTGCGCCCAGCTCATCCTGCTGATCGAGCGCCGGACGATCGAGCAGCGCGCGGCGGCGCTCGCCGGAGCTGCCCTGCGTCCGGTCGAATTCAATCCCTCGGTGGACCTGACAACACCGATCGGGTCCGCACTTTGCGGACAGATCGAACATCTCGTCGCCACCGCCGAACGCCTTGGACCCGGAAAAAGTCTGTCACCGGTGGCCACCGCCAACTGGCGCGAGACCATGCTCGGCGCACTACTCGGCGGCCAACACCATAGTTCGAGCCACCTCACCGATGTCTTCAACGGGCGGATCGAAACCCAGCCGGCAGCGCTGCGGCGGGCGCGGGCCTGGCTGGAGGCGCAGGCTGCCGAGCCGCTCGATCTCGAACAACTTGCAGATGTTGCCGGCACCGGCATTCGCGCGCTGCAGCTCGGCTTTCGCCGTCATTTCGGCACCACTGTCTCCGCGATGCTGCAGGACATCAGGCTCGCACAGCTCAATACCAGGCTGAAGACGGCACGGCCCGACGAGCGCGTCGTCGATATCGCCTTCGATCTCGGCTTCACCCATGTCAGCCGCATGGCGGGCGCCTATCGTGCCAAGTTCGGTGAAAGTCCGTCAGCCACCTTGCGCAGGCTGAGTTGAGGGACCGGTTTCAGCGGTGCCACAAGCACAGTCGGATGCCCACACAAACCAGCACCAGCGATCCCACCATGATCCCGGCAGATAAACGGCCGACATCGCCGAGCAGCAATGGGGACAGAGGGTGCGCTGTAGACGCTAGTCCAGTGCCGCTGCCGATCGATCCGATTGTGCCGATTCAGCTAGAACTCGTCGCCAAATGCTGCGTCGATTCGAAACGAGCCTGCAAATGAGCATTCCGGCCGTGCCTCCTTCGAGCAGACAAAGCGGGTCTGTGGGTCGCAGCGATCAACTGTTGCACCCGGCGCAAAAGTTGGCGAAGCGCAACACGTCCCTTCGCCTTCTCTTGCGCGAGCACCGTCAGACCGTCATCGAAGCCCGTTTCGGAGCCGGGCATTGCAACTTTGCCGATCTCGCCCAGACCCTTGGATATGCCGACGCCACGGTGTTCTGGCGGGCGTTCAAGAGTTGGAGCGGTACGACACCCCGCGACATGAGAAATCAGAGAGGCGGCACGCCGCGAACCAGAAAGAACGGACCGAACGAATAAGCACTTTGCCGCCTCGGTCGATCGAATTTCCTGCTCGCCAACCCAAATCCCTCTCTTCGGCGTTTTCCGCCTGCAGAAAATGTGGCCGGCGCCGTGGCGCCGGCCAAGTGTGGCGGCTTTGTAGATGCCACCAGGGAGAGCTGAAAATTTTCGTGAGTGTCGATGTGTTACATGGCGACGCGCGCACCAAGCAGCTTTGAATGTCGAACCATTATTTTCTCAGCTTTCTTCTTCCTGGAATGCTCCCTCGCGCGCCTTTCTCAGGCTGGGTAGAACCATCAGGATCAAAAGAATCGCCTCCGTGATCAGCAGATCTAGCTGATCGGTCTTTGAATGAACACGAAGGGGTCGCCACGCGACAGGAGCATGGCGCGACCGGGCCGAGCACGAAGCCCAGCAAGAATGGCGCGCCTTCGCAGCCTAGCCGCGCAAAGATGTAGCCCAGCACACCAAAGAGCGCGACCTGCATGATGTGGAAGGCGCTGTTCTGCAAGCCGTAGAAGAATGCTCGCCAGGAACCCGATACCGAGGCGCCCGGAGTTGATCACGGTGCCGGCACAATTGTTGTAGTGTGAAAAGGATAGTGAGTGTTGCCTCCCTCGAACGGCGGAAAGTTCATGAAATCCTGCCGCATCTCGTCCCGCACCGGCGAAAGCATCGCAACGTTCATGGCCTCGGCAGAGTCAAAAACCGTCACGTTGCGCTGCATCGCTGAGCGCGCAACCAGAGGCAACTCGCAGATCACCAGAGCCGGCGTATAGATTTCGATACGGCGGATCCCAGGGAATCTCGCCATGATCTGGAGATGATGCGAAACATAGAATGCATGCCAGGCATTTACGTCGGAAGCCGAACCCGGATATTCAACGAGATATGTCAGGGCCCGGCCATCTGCGGATGCAAGCGCAGGGTCCGGAACGGGATATTGCCGGCCCAGAAAGCCTTGATGGGAAACGATCGCACTAGCCAGGCTCGGCAGGGTATCGCCGTTCGCCAACGGAGCCAGATAGCCATCTCTTTTCAAACACCTCTCAAGTGCGAGGACTTCAGAGAATTCAAGATGCAATACCAGGCTCGGGAAGCCTGACATATCGGTGTAATAGGGATCGTGCGCCGAGGCCGGCGTCAGGATATGACCTTTAGCCATGCCTGGGCATTTGGATAGCAAGTGCTCCAGGGCGTCCAGATCCAGACGATTTAGCGGCAACATCCCATCATCACGCGCCTGCCACTGACAAAACCAGGATACTGACATTTTCAACACCCTCTATCGGTCGGATTGGCGGGACCGATCGCGTTTGTCACTAGATCCATGTCGCGGACGCCCATGACCATTGATGATGCTCAGTGCCCGCCAAGATAGGCCGCAATCAGTTTCGGGTCGTGGATGAGCGTTTCCGCCGGGCCTGACTGAACGATCTCGCCTGTCTCCAGAACGTAGCCGAAATCCGCCGTCTCCAGCGCGGCGCGGGCGTTCTGCTCAACCAGAAGCACCGAAACGCCAAGCTCCCGAAGCGAAGAGATCGTTCGGAAGATTTCGCGAACGATGAGTGGCGCTAGGCCGAGGCTCGGTTCGTCGAGGATAAGAAGTTTCGGCTTCTGCATGAGCGCACGGCCGAGCGCGAGCATCTGCCGCTCGCCACCGGACAGAGTTCCGGCGGCTTGCTTCCTGCGTTCCTTCAGCCGCGGAAATCGACGAAACACGTCCTCCAGGTTGCCCTTTGTGCCCGAGCGGTCGCGCTGGCTGTACGAGCCGAGCAGGAGATTGTCGGCAACGGACATATCGGAAAACAGCTCGCGTTTCTCGGGGACGAGGCAGAGCCCGCGCTCGACGCGCCCCTCGACGTCCACCCTCGAGAGGTCCGTCCCCTGGAAGATCATCCGCCCCGTGGACCGCAGGAGCCCCATCGCCGCCATAAGCAGCGTGGTCTTGCCGGCGCCATTCGGTCCGATCACAGTCACGATCTGTCCGTCCTCGACCGACAGCGAGACGTTTCGGACGGCCTCCACCTTGCCATAGGAGACACAGACATTTTCGATCGAGAGCATCTGCGTCACGCGACGCCTCCGAGATAGGCCTCTTGAACGCGGGCGTCGTTGCGTATCGCCGCCGGTTCGCCCTCGCAAAGTTTCGAGCCGAAATCCAGAACGACGATGCGATCGACCAGCGCCATGACAAATTCCATGTCGTGTTCGACCAGGAGAATTGTCAGGCGGTCGGTGCGGAGCGATCGCAGCAGTTCCGCGAGCTTGAGCTTCTCCTGCCGGCGCAGGCCTGCCGCCGGCTCATCGAGGACGAGCAGCGTCGGGTCAGCTGCGAGCGCGCGGGCAATCTCGAGCACGCGCTGATTACCGAGCGGCAGATCGCCTGCGAGCTCGAACGGCTTGTCGCCAAGTCCGACACGTTCAAGCTGCCGGAGCGCCTCATAACGCGCGCTCGCCTCCTCGGCGCGGTTCAATCGCAAGGCGCCCGCGAGTAGACCGGTTTTGGTGCGCGAGTGGGTACCTAGCAACACGTTGTCGAGAAGCGTCATACGCGGTCGCAGCTTCACGTGCTGGAAAGTGCGGGCGATGCCCGCACGAGCGATGCGGCACTGCCCGTCGCGCGTTATCGGTCTCCCCGCGAACGCGATCTCTCCACTGTTTACGCGCAACGCGCCGGTGAGGAGGTTGAAGATCGTGCTTTTGCCCGCGCCGTTCGGTCCGATGAGTCCGAGGATTTCGCCGGACCGGACCTGGAAGCTGACGTTGTTGACGGCAACGAGACCGCCGAAGCGCCGTTGCACCTCTTTGACCTGGAGGAGAAGCGTGCCGGCCGCCGGCTGCTCGCGGCGCGGAAGGGCCGCGGCAGGCTGCGGTCGGGACCGTTTCGGCTCCGGCAGAAAGCGGGCGAGGAGCGGAACGATACCTTGGCGCGCCCTTTGCAGGAACAGGATGAACAGCGCTGAAAAAGCGACGATCTCAAGCTGACCGGAGGCGCCCTTCGCGAGCAGCGGAAGGTAGTCCTGCACGGTGTTCTTCAACAGTGTGACGATTGCCGCGCCGACCACGCCCCCCAGAATGCTTCCCGAGCCGCCGACCATCGCCATCATCAGATACTCGATGCCCATCCCGGCCTCGAATGGTCCCGGGCTGATGAACCGGCTGAGATGTGCATAGAGCCACCCTGACAGCGCGCCGAGAAAGGCGGCGAGGACGAACGTCAGGAGCTTGATCTGAAACGCGCTGATCCCGAGGCTTTCGACGAGGGTGTTGCCGCCTCGCAGCGTACGCATCGCGCGGCCGATGCGGGAGTCGAGGAGATTGTAGAGGAGGACCAGCACCCCGGCGACGATTCCCCAAATGAGGAAATAGATTTGCCAGCCCTCGACGAGGGCGAGCGAGCCGATCGAGATCGGCGGAATGCCCGAGAGGCCGTTGTGGCTGCCAAGTTCGTCGATGTTTCCGAACAGGAAGGCGATCGCCAATCCCCACGCCACCGTGCTCAGCGACAGGAAATGACCCTGCAGACGCAATGTCACGAAACCGAGGATCGCGGCAATACCACACGTCAGAATGATCGCCAGCAGGAGACCGACCCAGGGCGAATAACCGCTCAACGCCGATGTCCAGGCCGTCGTGTAGGCCGCGACGCCGACGAATGCGGCCTGGCCGAAGGATACAATGCCGCCGACCCCCGTGAGCAGCGCGAGCCCGATCGCGGCAAGCGAATAGATACCGATATAGTTCAGGAGCGTGATGCTGAAGGGGTTGAGGACATAAGGGGCCGCCACCAAGCAAAGGATCGCCGCAGCAACCATGAGACGTATCTGCGACCGTGTCATTCCTCGACCTCCTCTTCGGAATGCTCCGAAGCGAGCGACCGCCAAAGCAGGATCGGAATCAGCAATGAGAAAACGATGACGTCCTTGAACGCGCCGCTCTGAAACGATGCGAAGCTTTCGAGAATGCCGACGCCGAGCGATCCCAGCGCCGCGCCCGGATAGCTGGTCATGCCGCCCACGATGGCGCCGACGAAAGCCTTGAGGCCGATCAGGAACCCCGAATCGTAGAAGATCGTGTTCACCGGAGCGATCAGGATGCCGGATACGCCGGCCATCAGCGATCCCAGCAGGTAAGCAATCGTTCCCGAACGAGCCGGTCTAATACCCATCAATCGGGCGCCGGTCCGGTTAATCGCGGTCGCCCGCAGCGCCTTTCCGGTCAGCGTGAAATCAAAAAAGAGAAACAACAGGCCGCTGAACACCATCGCCGCGACGACGATCAGGATTGTCTGTCCGGACACGTGGATTCCCGCGATCTCCATCGAGAAGGCCGTCAATGGTTCGGTCCTGACGCCTTCGGGGCCGAAGAAAAGCAGGCCAAGTCCGACCAGTGCGAAATGGAGCGCCACCGAAACGGTCAACAGCAGGAGAACCGAGGCATCGGCAACCGGGCGGAAGACGATCCGGTCGAGAAGCGGCGAGATAGGCATGATCAGCAGAAGGGCGAGCACGATCCTGACCGCCATGGGGGGATCGTACCGCATTGCCACCCAGACGATTCCAACTGCCATCAGGGGAAGCGCGAGGTAAAAGAACACTGCTCGCGGCGTCTCGCGGAGCGCTCCCCCGCGCACAAGTGAGACGACCTCCATCAGGCACGCCAGGCACGCGAGGACGATGACAAGTCCGAACGTTCCCGGGACCCTCTTTGTCTCGAGCGCCGCGAGCGTCAGCGCGGTGAACGCGGCGATGTCTCCGAACGGGATGAAGATAACCCGTGTCACGGTGAAAATGAGCACGGTCCCGATCGCCACCAGGGCATATATTGCCCCGGTAGCGATGCCGTCGATCCCGAGGATCGTCGCAATGTCCATCGTCATGCGGTCGGCCGCCCCTGCGTCTGTCCCCCCGACATCGCTCAGGGCTCGTACTTCCAGGCGCCGTTCGTCAGGCGAACCATCACGAGCGAACGCTCATCGACCCCGAGATAGGAGCCGGGCTTGAAGTTGTAGACCGCGTGAACGCCAGGGAGTTCGTTGGTTTTGAGGATTTCGTCGCGCAGGGCTTGGCGGAATTCGACGGTTCCCGGCTTTGCGGTCTTCAGTGCTCGATCAGCAGCGGTCGTGAAAATCCTCCAGGCATCGAACGAGAGGGCGGAAAATCCGTCCGTGCTCGGGATGCCGTTGGCCTTCTGATAGGCGGCCCGGAAGTCGAGCGAGAGCTTTTTCGCGAAATGGCCGTCCGGTAGCTGTTCGGCCACGATGACCGGACCGGCGGAGAGCAGGATACCTTCTGCCGCCTTGCCGCCGACCCGCACGAAATCCGGATTGACCAGCGCCATCGTTCCGTACGTTGGCCCCTTGTAGCCCCGCTCGGCCAGCGTAAGCAGCGGCAGGGCACCCTGGGTTCCTGATCCTCCAATCAGAACGGCGTCAGGTCGGGCCGCGAGGACCTTGAGGATTTGACCTGTTACCGAAGTATCGACACGCGCATAGCGCTCGTTTGTCAGAACCTTGATGCCCCCTTCGGCCTCCGCCGCCTTGGCACCGTTGTAGACGAGGTCGCCCCACGCATCGGAAAACCCGATATAGCCAATGTTCTTCATGCCATCGCGCTTCATGCGATCAGCAACGACCTTGACCAGAAGCGCGGCGGGCTGCGGAATGGAGATGCCCCATTGATCGGCCGCGTTCGGTTGCCCGGTCACCGGGGCAATTGCAATCATCGGAACCTTAAGCTCGGCGGCGACCGCCATCATGGCTATGGTCGAAGGAGCGGTGGCTGTGCCGATCAGCAAGTCGACCTTTTCTTCCTCGACGAGCTTGCGTGCGTTGCGGGTCGCGGCCGACGGATCGGAGCCGTCGTCGAGTTGAATCAGGCGAATCTTCTCGCCGTTGACTTCGCTTTTGTACTCGACGGCCGCGGCGATGCCACGCGCGTACGGAATGCCGATCGAGGAGCCGTTTCCGCTGAGCGACGTCACGAATCCGACCGTGATATCAGCCTGCGCGGCCGAGGCCGCGATGAGGCCGGCGACCAGTGTGGTCAAACCTAGGGTCTTGCGCATTGAATTCCCTTCCTTGAAGGCAGCCGTGACGGGAGTGAAATGTTTTTTCAAGCATTACGTGAGGTGGGTTGCTTCGTTTGCAATCGGCCGCTCGCCCGAGGCGGTTCGCCGTCGGACCTACTGGCGCCTGCTACAACAAATCCGAGACTTCGGACAACAGGCGCCTCCCCTGAAAGCAACTGCGCTTTGAGCCAGATCTCGTCCACGGCCGCCCCTTGCATAAATATGCTTGTGCATATATTTATACGTTTAGTAGTTTGCTGTCAACGAGCTGCTATGTCGCCGAACGCCCAGCCGGTCGAGTGTCAGTAACATATCTTGTGATATTTTACAATTGACGCTCAAATTGTTGTCTGATTGAAATAGATGGATTGATGACGGATGACGCGCCTGCCCAGCCCAATCGGTACCACCGACATGCTCTACGCCTCCGTTTCGGCCGGCAGCGAAAAAGAGCTCGCGCGACCTAGTCCGACGGCACGCCTCAGCAAGCCCGATGACATCGCGTACGCGGAGCGGCCCTTCGCAAGCGCGCCTTCGAGCTTCGTCGACGGCCGGACGCTCCAAGTTTGCGGAGACGCGAGCGCCGGAGCCCCTTCCCTCTGAACAGGAAAGCCTGAAATGCGCATCTTCTGGCAGAGCTTCGTCGATTCAACCACGAGCGCGGCATACCTGGCCAAGCTCGCAGACTATCTCAACGAGATCGCCGCGCCCGGCACCAGTGTGCAGGTCGAGGGATTGTCTCCGCCGGACCGCGATTTCGGCCGGCTGAGCGAATTCCGTTGCGCCGTTCAGGCCGTGGACAACGGCCTCGCGGCAGAGGAGAGCGGCTTCGATGCCTATGTAATGGGACACTTCCAGGATCCCGGGCTGTACGAGCTGCGCTCGGCGCTCTCAATTCCGGCTATCGGCGTTGGCGAGGCGACGCTGCTTGCCGCATCGCAACTTGGCCGCCGCCTCGGTCTTGTCACTCTCGATGCGGCTTTCGAGGTCTGGCACTACGAACAAGCCGATCGATATGGGCTCACCGGACGCGTGACGCAGGTGACCGGCATGGGTTGTCGGCCCGAGGATTTCGGCGCCGCTTTCGCGGGTGACGAAGCCGCGAAGGCCCGCATGCTGAATGACTTCGCCGCTTGCGCCAGGCCGCTCGTCGATGCCGGCGCCGATGTCGTCATCCCCGCCGGCGTGTTGCCCGGTCTGCTGCTCTGCAGCGAGCGCGGAATGAAGATCGGACACGCGCCAGTCGTGAACTGTGCGGCGGTGGCGTTGAAGAGCGCTGAGATGTGGGTGCAACTGCATCGACTCAACGGCACCGAGCCCAGCCGCGGGCCGAGCTTCGCACTCGCAACGGATCAAGCTCGAAAGGATTTCCGGGCTCTCGTTGAACGTGGATCGCGGCCAGCTTCCGGAAAACCAGACAACTCATGAGGACACCAGAGATGAAACCCGAAAAGATCCTGTACGAGGCCGAAGTCACCGCGACAGGCGGACGGGACGGCAAGGCCTCGAGTTCCGATGGTCTCCTGTCCGTCTCGCTCTCGCTGCCGAAGGCATTGGGTGGGCCTGGCGGACAGGGTACGAATCCCGAGCAGCTCTTCGCAGCCGGCTATGCGGCTTGTTTCCTCGGCGCCGTGAAGCTCGTGACGCGCACCAGGAAGGTCCCGTTGTCCGATGAGCCGACGGTCACCGCAAAGGTCGGAATGGGCCCCGTCGCGGTCGGCTACGCGCTCGAGGTCGAGCTCAGGGTCTCTTTGCCGGGTGTGGAGAAATCACTCGCCGAGGAAATCGTAGCCGGCGCGCACGAGCGATGCCCTTATTCGAATGCGACACGCGATAATGTCGACGTCACGCTAACGGTAGTCTGAACCCCTCATTATGGAGTAAGAAGACATCCAAGTGCGCAGTTCCATTCGAACACCTTACGACCGCGTCGTATTGGCGGCCCCGGTCACGATCCCCTACGTGCGCTATTCGATCGAAAGCGCGCAGTGGTGGATTGGACGTGCGCTGAAGGCGCTGGTGGAGAATGCCGGGATCACCCCACGCGACATCGACGGGTTCTGCCTCTCCAGCTTCACGGCCGGACCCGACAGCGCAATCGGTCTGACACAGCATTTCGGCCTGTGCGTGCGGTGGCTCGACACGATTCCGCTCGGAGGCGCGAGCGCCATTGCGGCGCTTCGCCGGGCAGCGCGCGCCGTGCAATCGGGCGACGCCGACATCGTGGCCTGCGTGGCGGGCGACACGAACCATGTCGATAGCTTCCGGCACACGCTCGAAAACTTCTCGCGCTTCAATCAGGATGCCGTCTACCCCTACGGCGCCGGTGGCGCCAACGCCAGCTTCGCCCTGATCGCACGAAACTACATGCGCACCTTCGGAGTGACGCGCGAGGACCTGGGAAAAATCGCCGTGTCCCAGCGCGCCAACGCGCTGCGTAACCCCCACGCTCTGATGAAGGCGCCGCTGACGATCGAGCAATACATGTCGGCGCGGCCGATCTCGGAGCCGATCCATCTCTTCGATTGCGTAATGCCTTGCGCCGGCGCGGAGGCCTTTCTGGTGATGCGGGAGGATACCGCGGCCTCATTGAAGTTGCCTGCCGCCAGGATTCTCGCCACGATCGAGCGCCATAACGCTTTCGGCAGCGACCCCGTTCAGGTCCGGGGCGGATGGGCGATGGATATCGGCGAACTCTATTCCATGGCTGGTGTGAGGCCGGATGGACTCGACTTCGTTCAGACATATGACGACTATCCGGTCATCTCGATGATGCAGTTCGAGGATCTCGGCTTCTGCCGGAAGGGCGAAGGGCCCGACTTCGTGCGTCACCATGACCTGACGATCGACGGCTCCTTCCCGCACAACACGTCGGGCGGCCAGTTGTCAGTCGGCCAGGCCGGAGCCGGCGGTGCTTATCTTGGCCCTGTCGAAGCGCTGCGCCAGGTTCTCGGGCTTGCAGGACCGACGCAGGTGAAGAATGCCCGTGTCGGTCTCGCGTCCGGTTTCGGCATGATAAACTACGATCGTGGCCTCTCGTCCGGGGCCGCGATCCTCGCAGGACCCGCGTCATGATTGAACCGATCGCAAGGCCGCTCCGGAAGAACCCGCTGAAGCGAACGCGGCTCCCCACGTTACCGCCGCGGGCGCGCAGCCGCACGGCGCATGGCTTCACGGCAGCGGCCGCCGAGGGACGCTTTGTCCTGCAGCGCTGCGGCGCCTGCAGCGAATTCTCCTATCCGGCGCGGGACGCCTGTCCCGTATGTCTTTCGGCGGAACTCTCTTTTGTAGATGCGCCGCGACGCGGCACCCTGCTTTCCGAAACGACCGTGCGCCTGCCCGCCGACGTGCATTTCCGCGAACGCGCGCCATGGCGCATCGGCCTTGTCGGAATGGAATGTGGTCCTACAATGGTGGCTCACCTGCATGCCGATTGCGAAGAAGGATTGCCGGTCTTGATGTCGCTGCAGATAGACAAGAGCGGCCAAGCCGTGGCCTTCGCGCACCCGGAGCATGAGACACCCAATATGGCGGACGACAGACAATGGCGCGAGATGACGGCTGATCCCAAATTCAGGCGAATTCTCGTGACCAACGGGCGCAGCGCCGTTGGCCAGGAAGCGGTGGCTGCCCTAAAGGCGGCCGGAGCGACGACCGTTTTCGTCGGCATGGCCGATCCCTGGAAGCCGTTCCCCGGCGAGGACGCCTTGCGGGCGCTGCAAGGCGTCCAGATCGTGCCGCTCGATATTGCGGATGAAAAATCCGTCTCCGATCTCGCGGCAGATATCGGCGGAAAGGTCGACATCCTGCTTAACACGACGGAGCACGTCCGTCCGGGCGGGCTTCTGAACCGCCGCGGCGCCAACGTGATGCGCGAGGAGATCGACCAGGCGTATCTTGGTTTCGTACATCTCGCGCAGGCGTTCGGCCCGGTGATGCGGATGCGCGGTGCGGACGGCGTCAACAGCGCCGTCGCGTGGGTGAATATCCTGTCGGTCTACTCGCTCGCAAATTGGCCGGCTTTCGGCGCGTATTCGGCTTCCCAAGCGGCATGCCTGTCCTTGTCGCATTGCCTTCGCGCCGAACTGCGGCCAGGCGGCATAAAGGTCATCAATCTGTTCGCCGGGCCAATCGACACGGAATGGTTCCAGACAGTGCCGCCACCGAAGGTCGCGCCCCGAGCGGTCGCGAATGCAATCGTGTCGGCTCTCAAGAGCGGACGTGAGGACGTGTTCGTGGGCGACGTGGCCGAGGATGTTCGACAGCGCCTGGTCGACAATCCCAAAGCCGTCGAACGAGAACTCGGCGACTAAATCGCGACACTGGTCAAAAGAGGAGAGCCCGCATGGATACCAAGAGTCTTCTGGAATTCGCCGAAGCGGTCGCGTCGGGAGCCGTGCGCGTCGTCGATCTGACGTTCACGCTCAGTCCGGATTTCCCGGTCATCGTGCTGCCGCCCGAGTTCGGTCAGGCTGCGCCGGTGCGCATACAGCGGATCTCACACTACGATGAGGCGGGGCCTGCTTGGTATTGGAACAATCTTACCTTCGGAGAGCATACCGGGACCCACTTCGATGCACCGATCCATTGGTTTACGGGCAAGGATCTGCCGAACAATTCCGTCGACACTCTCCCAGTGCGCGACATGATCGCTCCGGCTTGCGTGCTTGATTGCTCCGCGCAGGCCGCACAAGACCCAGACTTTCTGCTGACGATCCCGATCGTCGAAGCATGGGAGAAGCAGCATGGGCGTATTCCGGAACGTCGTTGGGTGCTGTTGCGCACCGACTGGTCGAAGAAGGGCTGGCACGATTACGCCAACCTGAAGGATGACGGCGCGCATACGCCGGGGCCGGATGCTGCCGTGATGCGGTGGCTTGTCGAGGAACGCGGCGTTCTCGGCTTCGGCACCGAGACGATCGGAACGGACGCCGGTCAGGCCGGTCACCTCAATCCGCCGTACCCGGCGCATCATTTCCTTCATGGCGGCGGCCGCTACGGCCTGCAATGCCTGCGCAACCTCGACCAGCTTCCTGCCACGGGCGCCGTGATCTTTGCGGCGCCGCTCAAGATCCAGAATGGCTCGGGCAGCCCGTTGCGCGTGCTCGCGCTGGTTCCAGCGCGCTGAGGCCCAGTCCCCCTCAGCAGGGAAATACAATGACAATAAAAAAGACTTTGTTGCTCGGCGCCGCGCTGCTGCTTACGGCGGCTCCAGCGCATGCCGAAATCGTCATCGGTTTCGTCACGGGCTTGAGCGGACCGGTGTCCTCGATCGGGATACCGAACGCAAAAGGTTTGGCGGCAGGCCAGACCTACATCGGCGAAGTTGACGGTGAGAAAGTCCGCGTCATTCAACTCGATGACGGCTCGGATGCGACCGCATCGACACGCAACGCGCGCAAGCTGGTCGAGCAGGAGAAAGTCGACGTCCTCATCGGCACGTCGGGCGCCCCTCAGACGCTCGCGATGGCAACAGTCGAGATGAAGGTGCCGATGATCGCCGTTTCTCCGATCGCGCCGGTACCTCCCGGCGAGGGCGGACCGTGGGTCGTGCAGACGCCGCAGCCTGCGCCGCTGCTGGTTCAAGGCATCGTCGATCACATGAAGAAGCGCGGCCTGAAGACGGTTGCATTTATCGGCTTCTCCGATGCGTTCGGCGATCTGATGTACAACTCGCTTGTCCAAAGCGCGGCCGGCGCCGACATCAAGGTGGCCGCGAACGAACGCTATGCACGCTCCGACACGTCCGTCACTGCGCAGGTGCTGCGCGCCGTTTCAACCAAGCCGGACGCGATCATGCTCGGCGGCACCGGAACCCCGGGGGCGCTGCCCACGATCGCGCTCGCCGAGCGCGGATACAAGGGACCGCTCTATGGCAATCACGGGATGATCAGCGCGGACTTCCTGCGCCTTGCGGGCAAGTCGGCCGAAGGCATCATCTGCCCGACCGGGCCGGTGACGGCGGGCGAGCAGCTTCCGGAGAGCAATCCCATCCGCAAGATCGTGCTGGCCTTCCGCGCGGCTTACGAGAAAGCCAATGGCGAACCGCCGACCGACGCGTTCTCACCCTACGCATTCGACGGGTGGCTGGTGTTTATGGATGCCGCCAAGCGCGCCAAGGCCACGGGCGTGACCCCAGGAACGCCGGCGTTCCGCAATGCGCTTCGCGACGCGTTGTTCACGACCAAGGAAGTCGTCGGCACCCACGGCGTCTACACCTACACGCCGGCCGATCGTCACGGCGTCGACGATCGCTCGCGCATAATGGTCCAGATCGAAAATGGGAAATACAAGCTGCTCCCATGATGCCTTGGGTCCAAAATATTGTCTGCCACAAATGCCCGTGGCCGTTCGGAGGCGCGAATGCCGGTACATGAGGCGAGCATAGGCGGGCCGGTTTGGCCGCTCTTGGCAGATCGCTTTGCGCCTGGCGAGCGCGTCCTTTCCACCATCCTGAAGCGCCAGGCTGAACGCTACGGCAACCGCGCGCTGTTTGTCTTCGGTGACATTCGGTGGAGTTATGCCGATACGGCGGCGATCGCGGCAGCGTCTGCACAGCGTTTGATGCAGGCCGGCATCCGCGCGGGCGACCGCGTTGCGCTCATGTGTTCCAACCGTGCGGAATTCCTTGAGGTCTATCTCGGCTGCGCCTGGATGGGCGCCGTGACCGTGCCGATCAACACGGCTCTGCGCGGGACCCAACTTGGACACATCTTCCGCAACTCTACTCCGCAGTTGCTGGTTGCCGAGTCTTCGCTTCTTTCGGCACTCAAAACATTGGAAGACAGCGTCGCGACGCCGACGCGCATTTGGACGATCGGAGACAACGCGCCGCCGCCCGGCCTGAAAGCATCGATGTTGCCGCTGCCGCCCCTCACGGACGGGATCCCGCCCCCCGCGATCCGGCCCGGCGATACAGTCGCGATACTCTACACCTCGGGCACCACCGGCCCCGCCAAGGGCGTATGCTGCCCGCAGGCGCAAATGTTTTGGTGGGGCGTCTATTCCTCGCGCGCGCTCGGAATCCGCGAAGGCGATGTCTTGTTCACGACGCTGCCGCTTTTCCACACCAACGCCCTGAACGCGTTCTACCAGGCGATCCTGAGCGGCTGCACCTACGTGCTCGAGGCGAGGTTCTCCGCCTCCGGATTCTGGTCGGCCGCACGCCGGCATCGGGCGACGGTGGCCTATCTATTGGGAGCGATGGCTGCGATGCTTCTGGCGCAGCCCGAGACCGCCGATGACAGTGCTCACAGCGTTCGAACCGCGCTTGGCGGAGGCGTGCCGGGTCAGTTTCACCTCCCGTTCCGCGAGCGTTTCGGGGTGAACCTTGTCGACGGTTACGCCTCGACCGAGACCAATTGCATATTTGCGAGTTCAATTCCATCCGATCGCCCGGGGACCATGGGTTATCTGCTCGAAGGGACGGAGGCCCGCATCGTCGATGCCGACGATTCGGTCCTCCCCGACGGCGAGGTCGGCGAACTTCTCCTTCGATCCAGAGAGCCTTTCGCTTTTGCCACCGGCTATTTCGGCATGCCCGATCGGACCGTCGAGGCGTGGCGGAACCTTTGGTTCCACACCGGCGATCGCGTCGTCCGAGATCCGGATGGTCACTACCGCTTCATCGACAGGATGAAGGACTCCATCCGCAGGCGCGGCGAGAACGTTTCGTCCTGGGAAGTGGAGCAAGTTCTCCTGACGCATCCGGCCATCACAGCCTGTGCAATCTATCCGCTGCCGTCGGAACTCGGCGAGGATGAGGTTAGCGCTGCGATCCAGCTCGAACCGGGCCATTCGCTTGAACCCGCGGAAGTGATCCGGCATTGCGAAGGAAAGATAGCCTATTTCGCCATTCCACGGTTCGTCCGGTTCGTGACCGAACTGCCGCTAACCGAGAACGGCAAGATCAGGAAGGTCGCCTTGCGCGAGGCCGGCGTAACGCCGGAGATGTGGGATCGTGACGCTTCGGGATATCGGCTGCGCAGGTGACCCGGCCTCGTCTTGCAATTGTCGATTTGGCTTATTAGGGGAGATGACGTGACGCGATCGGTCCGTGAAATCTTCCCGAAGACTATTTTCGCGAATGCATGGTCCGAATCTTCTCGTGCAGACTGCGGCTTCCGACAACTCATGACGGTCGCGCAGATAAATCAGGTTCGGAAAGCGGGATCGCGTCCTCGGCGCGCACGTGCTCCTCCAACGCGTTGCGGATGTCATCCGGCCAAGGAATGGCGCGATGGCTTGCGGTCGATGTCGCGACAACGGTTTGGCGCGCCTTCCAGCGAATTCCGTCAGCGCCGGAAACCACGTGGGCAAAGCATAGAGATGCTCGACCGAGCTGGCGGACGCAAAGATCGAACGTCAGCAGATCGCCGAAGACCGACGGCCGGGAGAAATCGCAGTCGAGATGGACGGTGGGGGTCCCGATCTTTCGGGCAACGATCAATTCGTGCCAAGGAAAACCCACGACCCCCCAAAACTCCTCCACGACGCCATTCAGGATGTTTAGGCATGAGGGAAAATACGCAATCCCGGAGGGATCACAATCTCCGAATCTGATTTCCCGATTGGCCGAAAACATTCGCGTTTCTCATGTCATGGGCGCTGTAACGATCCGTGTTCGGCCTCCGAATCTTCGGAACAAGCAGCGTGAAATTTACTTTATGAGTAAGATTACTATATGTCAAATAACCGAGGCCTGTGACGACCAGAACTGAAGGAGCTTCGCATGCGCATCGCTGTGTTGGGTGGAGGAAACGGTAGCTTTGCCGCGGCAGGAGATTTTGCGCTTGCCGGTCATGAAGTGCAGTTATGGCGACGAGACGCTGTCGCGGTCAACGAACACGTCACTCAGAATAAGACGGTCGTCGTGAAAGATGGCAATGGCTCTCGGACCGCAGCATTGTCGATGGTGACCACTGATATGGCATCGGCGGTCAAGAACGCGGAATTAATATTTTGCCCGAGTCCAGCCACTTCCCATGAAGACATCGCCAAGCTGGTTGCGCCGCATCTCGTATCGGGTCAGGTAGTCTTTCTAACGCCGGGAACGCTCGGAACACTGATCTTCGCGCAGGCTGCGCACTCCGCGGGGACATCCGAGGGCGTCTGTTTTGCCGAGACAGGAACCCTGCCCTGGCTCGTGCGCAAGCACGGTCCATTTGAAGTCGCCATCACGATCCGGGCCGTGCGGTTACCTGTCGGTGTGTTTCCGGAAATTTGTCAGGATCACGCCCTCGCCGTCATTGGACGGGTTTTCCCTGACGTCATTGAGCCATGTGGTGATGCATTGTCAGGCGCCTTGATGAACGCCGGGCCGATCATCCATCCGCCTCTTATCCTGATGAATGCAGGGCCGCTGGAGCACTTCGATCGATGGGACATTCATAACGAGGGAACCCAACCCGCCATCCGCCGCGTGACCAACGTGCTCGATTCAGAACGCGTCGCGGTGCGCGAAAGTTTGGGCTACGGCGCACCGCATTTTCCTCTAGCCGACAATTATGCAGAGGACGGTGAGGAGTGGATGTACGGACGACGTGCCCAAGGCGAGCTAACAAAATCCGGTGACTGGCGCGAAAAGATCGATCTCACAACTCACCGCTACATGCGTGAAGATACTCTTTTGGGACTGTCCCTGCTCGTCTCGGTGGCCGATCTTGCCGGCGTTGATGCGCCCTTGGCACGAAGCTTCCTGTCACTCGGCTCAGCAATCTGCGGCTTCGACGTCGAAAGGGAGGGACGGACACTGGCCAATCTCGGTTTGAACTCGCGCGACAAGACGAGCCTGCAGAAATTCCTTGAAGCGGGCTTCGCCTGAGTTGTGGCCATTGAGACGCAGAACCCAGGGAGTCAGCATGTCCGAAAAAGAAAGAATTACTTGCCTCGGCGCGGGCCGTATGGGCCGCGGAATTGCTGTCGTATTCGCCTATGCGGGACATAGCGTCACGATCCTGGACCTGAAGCCGCGATCCGACGACGATTTTGCGCGCCTCCAGCAAGAGGCTTTGTCCGAAGTGGCGAGCACGCTTCACATTTTGGCCGGCGCCGGGTTGTTCGATCCGGCTCACGTCGATCGAATTGCCGAAAGAGTTCGCGTCGTACCGGACTCAGGCATGGCAAAAACGCTGGCCGATTCGGACATCGTATTTGAAGGCATCCCGGAAGTTCTCGAGATGAAGCGCGAGCTTTTCGCGCGAGTCACTCCGCTAATACCGAAAAATTCGATTGTGGCTTCCACCACCTCGACTATTCTGGTCGACGATCTTTCCGGGTCCGTTGCTCATCCCGAGCGCTTCCTTAATGCTCACTGGCTCAATCCGGCGTTTCTCGTTCCGCTCGTCGAAGTGTCCCCCGGAGCCAACACCCTGCCGACCGTCACCGCGAAGTTGTGCAAGCTGCTTGAACATGTCGGAAAGGTTCCAGTGGTTTGCGCGGCGAGCCCCGGATACATCGTTCCCCGAATCCAAACTCTTGCGATGAATGAAGCCGCTCGAATGGTTGAAGAGGGCGTGGCCAGCGCCGAAGATATCGACAAGGCACTGAAATACGGCTTCAGTTTCCGCTTCTCGATCCTCGGGGTCCTGGAGTTCATCGACTGGGGCGGAGGCGACATACTCTATTACGGGAGCCACTATCTCTCGAAAGAATTGGACAGCGATCGGTACGCGCCGCCCGCGATTGTCGAGCGAAATATGAAGGAAGGCCGCATCGGACTGAAAACAGGTCGTGGCTTCCTGGATTACAAGGATCTGGATCTGGTCGCGTATCGCGAGCAGCGGCTCCGCGCGTTTGCCGACCGACTGAAGAGTTTCGGTTTGTCCCGGCCACCGGTTCTGTAGGTGCGGCGTCGGCTCGGGCGCAATTCTCGGAAACCCCAGCACGGGGTCAGACAGCCCCTGCTTCCGATCAGCGCGGCGGCGCGACTAGCGCTGCCGGCGACGGTACAATTTGGCCATTCAGTAGTTTCTGGTCGCGGGCAAACTCAGACCGCGACCACGGGATGGCGCAGGACGCCTATTCCATCCACGCCGGCCTCGACGACGTCACCAGGCCACAACCACTCCTGCGGATCGAGCCCCGCCCCCACTCCCGCAGGCGTCCCCGTGGCGATGATGTCGCCAGGCTCAAGCGTAATGCCGGACGAGATATCCGCGATCAGGAATGGAACATCGAAGATCATGTACTTGGTGTTGGAATCCTGCTTCTTGACGCCATTCTTGGTCAGCCACAGGCGCAGATCGTGAGGATCCGGGATCTCGTCGGCGGTCACGATGCAAGGGCCGAAGGGTGCGTAGGTATCCATGCCCTTTGAAAAGATCCATTGGCCTGCCCGTCGATTGTCGCGCGCGGAGACGTCGATCATTACCGAGTATCCGAAAACGTGGCTCATTGCGCTTTCGACGGATATCCTGGTCGCGGTCTTTCCGATGATCACGGCCAGTTCGACCTCCCAATCGAGCTGTTGGGTCATTTTGGCGTTGTGATGGATCGCCCCGCCGGGACCGACGACGGTTGTCGGCGGTTTCGAGAACAGCACCGGCTGCTTCGGCAGGTCCTTGTCGGTGTCGAGGCTCTTCGCGGACTCCGCTACGTGCTCGCGGTAGTTAAGTCCGATACCGAAAATATTCTTGCGCGGGCGCGGAATGGGGGCCTGCAAGCTCACATTTTCCAGCGGCAACGCAGATCCAGCAGGCAGCCGTTCCGCAGAACCACCGAGTAGTTCTTTCAGGACAGGCAGCAATGTGACGCCATTGTCGATGAACGACAGCATGTCGTCAGGCAACGCAAGACCGTGCGCGGATCCAAAGCGCTCGACGTCGACAACCAGACCGTCTGCCAGCACACCAAGCCGAGCCGCGCTCAAACCCGAAACATATGTAACCAAACGCATGCAGATTTCATCCAATCATTTTTCGTGGCTGAGGGTCCAGGTGACGGATCACACCGGGTCGACGATTACGCTGCGACGGCTTGATGCCCCGCGTTGTCTCCGAATGCTTCTTCCCGATACAGACCGAGACCTTCGATCACCGGCAGATCGTTGAACGAAAACAAACAGGCATCCTCGCTGTCCGATGCATTGCCGTGCTCATGCCATGCCCACGAGGGAACGCAGAAAATGTCCCGCTCCCGCCACTCGAGGCGCTTGCCGGCGACAATCGAATGACCGCTGCCTTTCGCGACTTGATAGATGATGCTTCCGGTATGCCGATGCGCCTTGGTTTTCTCACCCGGCCGCAGCAATTGCATGCTCGCGCCGATGGTCTGCATGACGTGGCCACCGGTAATCGGATTGACGTAGTTCATGAGAATGCCGTCGAAAGGAGACCCTTCGGTCGCGGCCGCATATTTTGTCAACGATTCGTAGGTCGGCTCCCATTCGTACTTGAACAAGGGAGAGTAGTCCTTCGACCACCGACCGGAGGCCGGTCGGAGACCGGGATTGCCCCAGGTCTTGGTCGTGTCATCCACCGGATACCCCGACTCTTCTTGCTGGATTTTCGGATGCACCGCGTAAAAATTGGCTTCCAAGGCGTTGACGAGCGGGATGTCCAGTCCGTCCTGCCAGATGCAGGGAGAACCGCTCGACTCGACCCCATGCTCGTGCCAGGTGCCATTCGGCGTGAGAACGAAATCACGCGCGCCGAGGGTCATCTTGTGGCCATCCACGATGGTATAGGCCCCCGAGCCTTCCATGATGAACCGAAGCGCGGATGCCGAGTGCGCATGCGCCGAGGCGACCTCGCCGGGATGCATCACTTGGAGGCCCGAATATAGCCAGCCGACTGCCGCGGAGACGTCGCGCCGACCCGGATTATTCAGGTAGATCACCCTGCGTCCCGCCTTCTCCGGTGAAACAAGCTCTACCGAGCGCATCACGTGTTCGCGCAAATCGCTGTATCTCCAGAGAACCGGAACCGAAGCGGATTGTGGCGCCCACGGCTCGATCTTGTTAGCCACCGTCCACAGCGCGCCCGTTTCGTATTTTTCAAGATCCTTGTAGTAGGCCTTGAGCTCGGGGGTGTCCTCGACGTTTGCTCGGCCGACAACATCTTCGCGCATTTCTTCCTCCAAGGTTTAATGTCCCAAATTCCTTGACGCAGGCGCCGGTCTTCCTATTCCTGGGGCGCCAGCAGGCTCGGCGAGGCATCATTGACGGGATCCAAGTCATCCTTGGCCGAACGCTCTCCCGTGGCCCAACTGATCGGCGTCAGCGGGCGCCGATTGACCTTCAGGTCAAAAACATCGAACCGATTATAGTGCCCGACAATGTCGTGCATCTGCTTCGGCTGAATGCAGCGACCAAGGTCGATATCCGCATAGACGATACCCTCATCGTCGATGAGAGACTCGCCGACCACGCGGCCGTCCGGGCCGATCACGCCGGAAAACGCGCTCGATTCGCGCTGGAGCCGCGCGCGGGCATCGGGAACGACTCCCTCCATTGCCGCAATGATCTCCTCGGAGACCGTCGAACAGGAAACGATGGTAAACAGCTTGCCTTCAAACGAGTGCGCAATCGCCCGCAGTTTGATAGCTTCCGCCATGTCATAGTCGGGCGGTGCTACGGGCAACGAAATGTAACTGGCGATATGGACAAGCTCACCCTGAGCCAGCAGCGCAAACCTGGCAAGCGTGTTGGTGTTTTCGCCGCAAGCCAGCCCTCCCAGGGGACCGATGGCGGTATCGTAGACCTTGAGGCTCGAACCGTCTCCGCCGGTCCACGTCAGCTTTTCCGCCCAGGTTGGCACGAGCTTGCGATGCTTTCCCAGCAATGCGCCGTCGGGACCGATGAAGACCAACGTGTTGTAGAGTGCTCCGAGCGATACGGGGCTGCGCTCGTTAACGCCGATGACCACATAGGTTTCGGAGTCGCGCGCCGCTCTACGGATCGCGTCGATCTCCGGACCCGGCACAAGAATCGACGCTCTTACGAGCTTCTCGAACCAGGCTCCCCCGGTCACCGGATCCGTTATCCAGCTCCAATACGGATATCCGGGAATGAACACTTCCGGGAAGGCGACGATCTGAGCGCCGTTTTTCGCCGCTTCACGTATCAGCGACACCGCTTTGTCGGTCGTAGCGGCGGCATCCAGAAAAACGGGAGAGGCTTGCACGGCCGCAGCCTTGAAACGTGGAAGCTTGAGCATCAACTTCACCTTTGTCACCGCTTCCGTCGACGAAAGCGACCATGCCTGCCGTGAAGCTGGTTTCGTTGACATACTTCACATATAAATGTATGCTATAGCATATTCTTTGAGGAATGCAAACCATGGCAGAGAGATCTTTTGCAAGGGAAGTCGCCGACCTGCGGCTCGGCGAAGGTGACGTCTTCCGAGGCGAAGGCATCCTGGCGATCACAAAGGCGCTGCTTCAGTCGGGTGTCTCCTATGTCGGCGGCTACCAGGGTTCGCCGATCTCGCATCTGATGGACGTACTTGCGGATGCAAAGGATGTGCTTGATGACCTTGGGGTCATCTTTCAGAGTTCGGCGAATGAAGCGGCGGCGGCGGCGATGTTGTCGGCATCGGTCATGTATCCGCTTCGCGGCGCGGTCGCCTGGAAGTCAACCGTCGGAACCAACGTTGCTTCCGATGCGCTCGCCAATCTTGCTTCCGGCGGGGTCACCGGCGGCACAATGATCATCGTCGGCGAAGATTATGGCGAGGGCTCCTCAATCATGCAGGAGCGAACGCACGCCTTCGCCATGAAATCGCAGATGTGGCTATTGGATCCGCGACCCGATCACGCGTGCATCGTCCACCTGATCGAGAAGGGTTTCCAGCTATCGGAAGCATCCAATACGCCCGTCATGTTGGAGGTGCGCGTACGCGCTTGCCACATGCACGGCAGCTTTGCGTGCAAGGACAATGTCAAACCGGCCTTCACAATCAAGGACGCGCTGAATAGTCCGCATCGCGACCTGAGCCGCATCGTTTTGCCTCCGGCCGCCTATGCGCACGAGCAGGAGAAAATCAGCAAGCGAATGCCTGCGGCGATCGATTTCGTCCGGCAGAACCGCCTGAATGAGTGGATGGGACCGCAACAGGGCAAGGTCGGCCTCATCCTGCAAGGCGGGATGTACAACAACGTCGTCCGGGCGCTGCAATATCTCGGCCTTTCGGACGCCTACGGAAACACGCAGGTTCCGCTCTACGTCATGAACGTCACCTACCCGATGATCGATTCGGAAGTCGTTGAATTCTGCAGTGACAAGAACGCCATCCTCATGGTCGAGGAGGGTCAGCCGGAATATCTGGAGCAGGCGGTGAACACCGTGCTGCGGCGACGTGACGTCAACGCACGCGTGTTCGGGAAGGACGTGCTGCCAAAAGGCGGCGATTATTCCGCTCAAGTTCTGCTGGCAGGCATCCGGGAATTCCTGGAAAAGACTGAACCTCGATTGCTGGGCAACCGGCCGCCCGCCCCCGACGCGACTTCGATGCAAAAACATCCGATGGTGGAGAAGCTCAGAGAGGTGGTCCCTGAGCGGCCGCCAGGGCTCTGCACCGGCTGCCCCGAACGACCGATCTTTGCTGCCATGAAGCTTGTCGAAGGAGAACTCGGCCAGCATCACGTTTCGGCCGACATCGGCTGCCATCTCTTTTCGATCCTGCCTCCGTTCAACATCGGCGCGACGACGATGGGTTTCGGACTCGGTCCGGCATCGACGTCGGCCTTCAATGTCAAGGCCGACAAGCGATCCATTGCCGTGATGGGTGACGGTGGCTTTTGGCACAACGGCCTCACAAGCGGGATCGGAAACGCCGTCTTCAACAAGCACGACGGCGTCTTCCTCATCGTCGACAACTTCTACTCTTCGGCAACCGGCGGCCAGGACATCCTGTCGTCACGCGCGCTCAACAAGCACCGCAATACCAACAATTCAATCGTCGAGGCGGTGAAAGGGATCGGCGCAAAATGGGTTCGCCAGATCGACTACACCTATGATGTCGGAAAGATGCGCGACACGCTCAAGGAGGCGCTGACGACAGACGAGGAAGGACCCAAGATCATCGTCGCGTCGTCCGAGTGCATGCTGAACAAGCAGCGCAGGGTGAAACCGCTGGCGACCAAGGCAATCGAAGACGGCAAGCGCGTCGTCAAGGAGCGCTTCGGGGTGGACGAAGACGTGTGCACCGGCGATCACGCCTGCATCCGCCTGTCCGGGTGCCCGTCGCTTTCGGTGAAAGTCCTGGACGATCCGTTGCGCGACGACCCGGTCGCCGCGATCGACAATTCGTGCGTGGCTTGCGGCAATTGCGGCGAGGTGGCGGATGCCGCAATCCTGTGTCCGTCGTTCTTCCGTGCCGACGTCATCCATAACCCGACCCGCTGGGACAAGTTCAAGGCCAAGCTGTCGATGACCTTCATCCGCTATCTGCAACGGCGGCGGGACCGGCGGCGAGTTGCTTTCGAGGTGGCGGCATGAGGGATGAAACATTGCGGCTCTCCCTTCCCGCGGCCGGAGCCCCGACTGAGCGACCGATCGCTATCGCCGTCGTCGCCATGGGCGGCCAGGGCGGCGGCGTACTGACCGAATGGATCGTCAAACTGGCCGAGGACCAGGGTTGGGTTGCCCAATCCACCTCGGTACCCGGAGTCGCACAGCGTACCGGTGCCACCATCTATTACGTTGAGATGATGCCGCCGCTCGACGGCCGCAGACCGATCCTGTCGCTGATGCCCACGCCGGGTGACGTGGACATTGTGATGGCGTCGGAATTCATGGAGGCCGGGCGATCGATCCTGCGTGGCATTGTGACGCCCGATCGCACGACGCTCATAGCCTCGAACCATCGGTCCCTTGCGATCGCCGAGAAGATGGCCCCGGGCAACGGCATTGCGGACAAGAGCAAGGTGACCGACGCGATCGGCGTCACGGCCAAAAAGGAAATCATCTTCGACATGGATGCCCTGGCCGTCGAAAACGGCAGTGTCATCTCGTCCGCGCTGTTCGGAGCGCTGGCCGGCTCCGGTGCCCTGCCCTTCGAGCGCGCAAGCTATCTGGAGGTGATACGAGCAGGCGGTAAAGGCGCGGATGCCAGTGCGCGGACGTTCGATGCCGCGTTCCGGCGGGCCCAAGCGGGAGATGCCGCCCCTCTTTCCGAGCCGGCGCATTCAAGACCAAAGGCAGTCGTGCCCGCATCGGCGCACGATCATCGGTTAGGGCCGCTGCTCGTTCGGCTGCGACAGGAACTGCCGGAAGCGACCCAACTCATGGCCTATGCCGGGCTCCGGAAAGTGGTCGACTATCAGGACCTCGCATACGGGCAAGAGTATCTCGACATCCTGAAACGTCTCCATGGCGTCGATCGGGACTGCGCCGGCAGCGAAAAGGACTATCTGTTCACCAACGCTTCGGCCAAATATCTGGCGAACGCCATGACCTATGACGACGTGATCCGCGTCGCCGATCTCAAGACCCGCGCCAGCCGCCGTGAGCGCATCGAAAGAGAGATGAGCCTGGGGAAGGATCAGGTTCTTCAGACGACCGAGTTCATGCATCCCCGCATGGAAGAAATTGCAGGGATGCTGCCGGCCCGCCTCGGCCGATGGATCGAAGCGCGACCTCGCTTGTTTCATTGGCTCGACCGTCGCATCAGTAAGGGTCGCCGAGTACAGACCTACTCGATCTACTGGTTTCTAGGTCTTTACGTCGTTGGTGGACTTCGCGGCATGCGGCGCCGTTCGCTTCGCCATGCTGCCGAGGTCACCCATCGTGATGAATGGCTCAAGACCGCCACGGACGCCGTACGCAGCAATTATCAACTCGGGGTCGAGATTCTCCAGTGCCGGCGGCTCATCAAGGGTTACTCGGACACCCACGCGCGAGGGCTCTCGAAATTCGATCAGGTGATATCCGCGATCAAGCTCATCGAAACACGTGCGGACGCCGCCGATTGGGCACGCCGCTTGCGAGACGCAGCCCTCAAGGAAGGCACAGGTCGAGAGCTCGAAGGAACCATCCAGACGATTAAGACATTCGCGTAAAACTCGCCCGCGGAAACAAGGGTATTCTCGTCGGCCCACGGGACGCTCGGTCCGCATTGATGTATAGTCCGCCGTTTTTTGGTAGCTTAACCGACAGAATCGAAGAGAACGACCGGCCGAGACGGCGTCACCCAGTTCGCTTGATCGCGCCGCTGTCTAAGGACAATTAATTGGTGGTTTCCTCTCTTACGCGCGTTCTAAGGCGAGAATCCGGTTCAAAGGACGCAGATCATATCATGCTAGTAGGACTGAAGGATTTAGCCACTGTCGATTCCGGACAACGTGAAACGCGTTTCTGGTTACAGATACTGTCGCTGCACGGCTACATTTTCTCATCGCTCAATAGCATCCTGAATTCGCAATTCGACCTGTCGGTAGCAAAATTTGACGTCCTGGCGCAACTCGACCGTCATAAGGAAGGCCTGGCCCTGGGCCAGCTATCCCAAAATCTCAAGGTCTCTGGAGGAAACGTATCTGGATTGGTCCGACGCCTCCTGGCAGACGGCCTGATTAGCAAGAAGATATCCAGCGACGATCGAAGGTCGTTCATTGTGAGATTAACACCGAAAGGCGATACGTTGTTCCAGAAGGCCTCCGGCATTCACAAAAGGCATCTCGTCCAATGCTTTCAAAATGCATCGGCCGGAGAATTGGAGGCGACCTCTGCCGCCCTGAAATCCCTGTCCGCCCTCGTTCACGCGCCAAAGAAGAAGTGAAACTGCATCATGGAAACCGTATCGCCAACCAAACAAAAGTCGGGTCCGCCGAAAACTCCGGAGCAGTTGCGAAACTACCTCCCTTATCTCATCAACCGACTGGCCAACCGGTGGAACCTTGATCAAAACCGCGATCTGAGCGAGCACGGTCTGAATAACGTCGTCCTGAGGACGCTCTCCATCCTGTACATCCACAAGACCCTGACGGTAAATGAACTGGCGGTCCTGGCGGTGACCGAGCAGTCGACCGCCAGTCGAGCGATCGATTCCATGGTTTTGGCAGGCTGGGTCAGACGTGAGATCGGCGAGAGGGACCTGAGGCGCCGAGAGATCGCACTTACGAAAACGGGGGAAGCCCTGCTGAAGAAAATCTGGCCCATGATAGAACGACACTATGAGGCGCTGGTCGCTGGCATAGACCCCCGTGAGGTCGAGATTTGCGCACGTGTTCTCGACAAGATGATCCAAAATGTACGGCAACACGATATCTGAGTCAGACTTGCCGGTCTCCGGAGTGCTCAGACCGACAGACCGGCCAAGCTGGTGCCCCCGCAGACGTATAGAACCTGGCCGGTGACGAAGCCGGAACGCTCGTCCAGAAAGAATTCCACCGCATGCGCGATGTCCCCCGGTAAGCCAGCCCGCCCGACGGGTACGTTATGCGCGATCTTCCGCTGCAACTCCGAATCTTTCGGAACGATACCCCAGAAATTTTCAGTCAGAACTGGTCCGGGCGCGACGACGTTCACGGTGATTCCTTTGGACGCGAGCTCGAGGGCCCAGGTCCGCGCCAATCCATGCATGCCCGCCTTGGTTGCGGAATATGCCGAACGTGTCGGCATGCCCATCGAGGCGCGGGAGCTGACGAAGACAATGCGTCCAAAAGACCGTTCTTGCATGCCCTCCAACGCCGCCTGGGTCAGGATCATCGGTGCACCGAGATGCAGTTGGGCCAGCGTGAGAATGTCCTCGGCCTTGGCGTCGGGAAGCAGGTTTGGCAATATCATGCCGGCATTGTGAACGAGATGATCGATCTCGTTGTAACGGCAAATCGCTTGCGCAATGCCCCGCGTCTGCTCGATGTTGGTCAGATCGACCTGGTAGGCGTGCAGCAGATCGTGGGTCCAGCCCGGCTTTTCCAATCCAAGCGAAATCACCCGCTGCCCCTTCTCGACCAGCTTTCGCGCCAGCGCTTCTCCGATACCGGAATTCCCACCGGTGATTAGGGTGGTGCGAACGACACTCATGACTGCGCTCCGGGCCTCAATGCCAAAACTTGAAGCGGACTTCGGATCCGCGCTGAATATTCAACGAAGCGGCGATGATGACGGAGCCGAACGCCGGCGGTTTCAGTCCGGTATGCTCCGACTGCGCCCGCGGCGTGCTGCTGCCCGTGGGCCAATTCGCAGCCTGAGCAGAGCAACGCTCATGAGGAACCCCTATCGGAATGCGCAGCACAATGGCACCGACTCCCATCCTGCATTTCATCACACCTGTCGCCTCTTCAGCGCGCGCGTGTCGAAGAAGGCTCCCCTGTTCATCGTGTCGGACACCATATCCTTCAAACCGGCGCGCTGGATTTTCTCGGTCGCGGTCAGCGGCAACTGATCGACGAAAGCGACCCAGCCGGGCACCTTGTAATAGGCCATCCGATCGAGACACCAGCGGACGATTTCCTCTGCGGTTACGCCATCTGCACCGGCGCGCTCCGCGACGATGAGTGCGGCCACCTCGTCGCCGCGCACCTGATCGGGAGCGGCTGCTACCGCAGCCTGCCGGACCAGGGGGTGGCGGTTCAGGACAGTTTCCACCTCGACGGCAGCGATGTTTTCGCCGGAACGTCGGATCACATTCTTCTTGCGGTCGACAAAATGAAGGTCACCGTCGGCATCACGCGAAACGATGTCGCCGGTGTGAAACCATCCGCCCTTCCACACCTCAGTGGTCGCCTCGCTATTCTTCAGGTATTCGCGAAAGAAGCCATACCGAGGATTTGCACCGGCACGTCGTACCAATAGTTCACCCGGCGCGTCACCTTGCACTTCGTTTTCATGCTCGTCGACGATTCGCACGTCTACTTCCGGTGCGGGCCGGCCGATGCAACTCGTCCCGATCTTGCGCGGCTCGCGACTGGCTGCAACGACACCGCCGCTGCCGGTTTCCGTCATCGCCCATGCCTCAAGCAGCGGAAAGCCGAAGCGCGCTTCGAACGGTCCATGGAGCTGCTTGTCGACGCCGGCGCCAAAGCCGAACCGAATGGAATGAGACTTGTCCAACTCCGACGGCTGGGCCCCCATCAGCATCGACGGCATGACGCCCAGATAGTGCAAGCAGGTCGACCGGCTCGCGCGTACGGCATCCCACCAACTGCGCGGGTGGAAGCGATCGACCATCGTCAGGCATCCCCCTGTCGTCACCATCGCCATTACCGAGACCGCCATGGCATTCATATGGAAGACAGGAAGCGGCGTGATCATCCGCTCCGCGTCCATCCGCAAACTGATCAGACCGCCCACGTCGCGGTACCAGTCGCCCGAATGCAGGAAGTACTCATTTGTCAGTACGCAGCCCTTGGGTTGCCCTGTGGTTCCGGACGTATAAAGCAGCGCGCATTCAGTAGATTGCCCGCCGTCGACCGATTGCCGCGCACCGTCAAATGGTGCGGGAACATCGCCAGAAACGACAACCACTGGAATAGGCCGGCCGCTGTTACGCGCCGCCATTTCCACCTCGTCGCGTCGTTCAGCCAGCACAAACGCCGCGTTCATCTCGGAATGGGCGATGATGTATTCGAGCTCGCTCAATCTCAAGTCGGGGTTCATCGGTACGACCGAAGCACCCAGGCTGTTCAAGGCGAGCCAGATTTCGAGGAAGACCGGACGATTCTGCAGGAGAAGACCGACCCTGTGTCCCTCCCCATACCCTCTTGCCGCGAATACGGCCCACCATTGCGCGACCCGCTGCATCATGGAACGGTAGCTGATCTCGCCGGCCTCGATGCCATAGATGGTCGCCGTCTCATCAAGAACGTTGAGGAACGCAGCGCCCTGTCGCCGGAGAGCCGTGTCGCGGAAGCGTGAGAAAACCGTCTCGCTGGCCAAGGTGCATCTCACATGAATAGTTGGATGTTGCTGAAGGGCGCGTCGAAGTTGATCAAGTCGATGCGCTTGAGTCTGATCTTCAGGTCGTTGTCGACAACGACCAGTTCGTGGGAAGCCCAACCGGAAAAACGTTCAAGCACGTCACCGCGTGTCTCCGTATAGATGTAGGCGGTCCGCGCCTTGAAACTGCCGGCGTTAGGGTCGCATTCGATGATTTGCGGCGCCTGTAGCAGATGATGGCAACGGCTCTTCGGCTTTTGGCTGAAGGTTCGCTCGCCCGACAGCCTCTCGACTCGAACCTTGAGCAGCAGCAGATCCTCATACATGAGGGAAGGCTGCAGGACAGGATCCTCCTGCGCCCATTCCAGCGGCAGCCAGTAGCGTCCCTCGGGGTGGAACAGCTCCAGCCAGGTTTCCCACTGCATCGAATCGAGAAGTCCCGCCTCCCGATAGATAAAATCGACGATTGCTTTCTCGTTCACGACGTCACCCCTGTCCGCCCGCCCATATCCGCAGTCATGAATTGCGCCCAGGCGTGATACTGGTTGCGCATCTGCCGTTCAGACGTACCATTGATCACGGCGGCGACGTTCTTCTCTTCTCCCGCCTCATAGAGACGCTGCAAGTTAACCCACTGATTGCCGTTGGATAGCAGGCCTTCTTGCGCCCGTTCGTACATCTCAAGATCGTCGTGGCCGACGATCGACGTCGGCGCATTGATGAAGCGGTTGTACATCAAAGCGCGCTCGTACAACTTGTCCGGCGCGCCGACCAGGCGAAACACCCAGCTCTCAACCAGCGTCCTGTCCACGGCAACCGGAATGAAGTTCCGCAGGATTTGCACGGAGTTTTTGACCATGATGTTCGGGAAATAGACGGTGTTGTGCCGCACCTCACCGAGAATCTCTCGAGCCCGCGTTTCTCCGTAGGCAGAAACCATTTGGTCGAAATAACCCGCGATGTCCGAATAATCCGAGTGAATTGAGCCCGCCACGCCAGTGTGTCCGTGCCCGTTCGGCCAAATCCTGATTCCGGATTGCTCGTAGAATTCGTACGGGCTCATGAAGGGGCCGTAGAGCTGCACGGCCATGGGCGTTTCTTTCGAATCGCCTTGCTCACGCTTCCAGACTTTTATCGCCGTTCCCGCCGAACTCTCATGGGCCACCATGGGGTGACACGTGTCCGTCTGATTCTCGACCAACATCTTCCAGTTGCAGGTGTGCATGTAGCGGATCGGAGCCGCCTGAATAACGAGTTTTCCCTCGGGTGACCGATCCACCATGTTGTCGATTGTCGACAGGCTTTCGCCAAAATAATCCTCAAAGGAAGGGCCGCCGTCGTTCACTTTGGCAAAAATGAAATCGCGGTAGACGGCGACGTTCTTGACCTTCGCAAGCCCCTCGCTGGCCGGCATTTCTTCGAAGCCAGTTCCGTCGTAACCCTTCTTGAGCGGAATGGCGAGGAGAGAGCCATCCGTCTTGAACGACCACGCGTGGTAGGGGCAGCGGAAAAATTTGCCCGTATTTCCACATGGCTCCGAGGCGATCTTGGTCCCCTTGTGCGGGCAGCGGTTGTGGAAGACGTTGATCGCGCCGTCACTGTGGCGGGCCGCCAGAACAGGCTGTCGTCCTATGCTTGCGGTGATGAAATCGCCGGACTTGGCCAATTGGCTCGCATGCCCGACATAGACCCAACTGTTCGGAAAAAGATGCTCTAGTTCGAGCTCAAAGATTTCGGGATCGACATAAACGTCGCGATGAACCTCACGGTCCCTCACCAGAGCCTGAATGGCGAATGCATTGTTCCTGTACATGTCTACCTCGTTTGGTCGGCACTAAATATCGAGCACAAGCCGTGGGGATTTCGCACGCGAGACGCAGATCTGCATGACCTTGTTGGATGCCTTCTCGTCATCGCTGAGAATGACATCACGATGATCGGGAACGCCCGAAATGACGCCGCACTGGCAGACACCGCAATCGCCTCTCTTGCAGTCGTAAAGAGGATCAAGGCCGGCTTTCTCGAGAGCGTCGATGATGGACTCATCGGCGGCGACCTCGATGACTTGTCCGCTGGACGATATCTCCACCTCGAACGCCGTATTCTCGGAGGCAATTGGATCAGATTTGAAGAGTTCGTAGTGGACGTGCTCCTGGGGAACGCCCTGCTCTGCCGCAGCTTGCTTGACGGCTTCGATCATGCCGGACGGTCCGCAAACGTAGACGTGCGCGTTCGACGGACCGTCCTTGAGGGCCGCGCGGATATCCAACCGAGTTTCATCGCAGTCGTGATGCACGGACAGGGCTGCTGCGCAAATCGTGCGCATCTGCGGCAGGAACGCCAAACTTTCCGGCGTGCGGCCTGCGTAGTGTACCCGGTAGGGCGTTCCGCGCGCGTTCAACACCGCCGCCATCGACAGGATGGGCGTGATTCCAATCCCCCCCGCAAAGAGGATTGCCGGAGCATCCTTCTCGTGCAAACGAAAATGGTTGACCGGTGCGGACACGCTCACCACGTCACCGACTTTTAACGAGTGCATGAACCGGGAGCCGCCACTGCCCTTCTCCTCAAGAAGGACCCCAAGGCCCCAACGCGACTTGCCGAGCTCGGGCAACGCCATCAGCGAATACGGGCGATTTCCCCCACCCGGAAGCGAAACACGAACATGCGCACCGGCTTCCCAATCAGGTAGAACGCCCTGCTCCTTTACAAACACGAGACTTCGGACGACTGGCGTCTCCGCTGAAAACGACTGCAGTTTGAGCCTGATTTCGTCCACGGTGGTCTCTGGCATGAATATGCGGATGCATATGTTTATACATTTAGTATTTTGCTGTCAACGGGCGGTGGCGCGGCGCGAGCGTGAGGCAGCCGCTTTCGGCTGCTTTTTGCGGTTGGATCTTTCTCCCTCCGGGATCACGTAGTGCGCGGCTCGCTCGCACTGAGAGCGAGAAGCCCGGTTCTAAAGTTTCCCGCGTCACGCCCCACGCTCCGCCTGTTGCGTCGACGCGGCGCGGACATCCACTGGCAAAGCTTCGCGGCCGTCCGGGGAAAAGTCTTGAAGGACGCCTACCTTGGCGAAGCGCGTCGCCACTGTTAGATATGATGACGGAATCGCAGGTCGGTCCGGATCCGGAAAACAGAAGACCGTACAGGCTGTTGGGTGCTCAGCCCGCTCGACTGGGCAAAGTGACTCTGCTAGGATTTATCCGGATAGTGCAATACTCACTGCGAAAGCACGACATCGCAAGCCCATGGCAAAACTCAAGAAAGCAAAAAAGAAGATCGCCGCAAAGGGCAATGGCAGCGTGATGTCGCTCACGGACCAGGCGTACGAGGCAATCAAGGAGAAGGTGATCACGCTCTATTTTCTGCCTGGTCAATATCTCAACGAGGCCGCGATCTGCGATCTTCTGGATCTAGGTCGAACTCCCGTCCATCAGGCTCTGCAACGGCTTCAACTCGAAGGACTGATCGACGTCGTCCCGCGCAAGGGCGTCATCATACAGCCGGACTCCATCAGTCAGATATTGGAGTTTCTCGACGCACGGATGGTTGTGGAAGCGGAACTGGCACGATCGGCGGCGACGCATGCGACGGCGGACGACATAAGGGATCTGCAATCGATCTTGGATACGCATAGCGAGGGCAGCCACGCGGGCAACGAGATAAACGCCTTTGTAGAGTGCGATCATGCCTTTCATACCAAGATGCATCAGATTTCCCGCAGCCGGGTTCTGGGAGATTTCGCAAAAACGCTTCACGAGCGCTGCACGCGCTCATGGTACCTCCATCTTTGGCAGACGCTGGATACCGATGCCTCAGACAAACAGCACCGCAAGATTCTCAAGGCGATCAAGGCCCACGACGCGGATGGCGCGGCCAAGGCGCTGCGCGATCATTTAACCAGCCTCAGGGAGCGCGTGGCCCTGCTGCAGAATTCGCCTGTAAGGAACTTTCTGCACCTTGAACGGCCCAATCCAGGCTTGTCCAAGCAAAAACAGGCGTCCTGACGCGACCTGTGAAACAGCCGAAAGCCCGGCCTTTTTCAATACCAGCCCGCCAGCAGACCTGCCGAACCAACGCCGGGAATCGTGGGATTCGCGACGCAAGCCAATGCCATAGCCCGGGGGCATTTTTCGCTTTCCAAAACACATCACGTGAAATATCATGATATGTGGCGGCCGGGCAGTCCGGTCGTTCTTGCGAGGGCATAAAGATGAACCTTCCGGCTGGTGCACCAAGCCTCGACGAACTGCTGATCGAGACGGATTCGGTTCCGTGGCGCGCAAAATCGCTTGCAGGTATTCACGAAAAGATGCTGTGGCGTGACGAGGCGACAGGCGCCTCAGTCGCCCTGATCAAGTTCTCCAAGGGAGCCAGCATTCCCGAACCGCATATGCACGCCTCCAACCAGATGATGTTCTGTCTTTCGGGGCACTACGAGTACACCCGCACCGGCGTGACGCTGAAAGCCGGCAGTTTCTATTGCAATCCGAAAGGTAATGTACACGGGCCGACCCTGGCGCACGAAGAAACCGTGGTGGTCGAGATCTATGATGGTCCGCACTACCCGGTAAAACCCTCCTGGTACACCGACGAACGCGACGCCCACTGATGCCGTGCTATCGGATAGCCTGGTCATGAGCCAATCACTGGTCGTAGCATCGAGCGAGCTGGCGGGTTTTGTGCAGAGGTTGCTGGTCGCGGCCGGAACGCCGGCGCCGGAGGCGAACATCGTGGCGACAGCCTTGGTCGATGCGGACATCGAGGGGCTGCCATCTCACGGAACGATGCTACTACCGATGTATCTGGACCGCATCGGCGCGAAATCGGTGAATCCGGCGGCACAAGGAAAGATCGTTTCAGACACGGGAACGCAACTGGTCATCGATGCCGAGAACGCTCTGGGTCATGTCGTCGCCAAACAGGCGGTCGAGCTCGTGGTGGCGCGTGCGCGGGCAAAGGGAATGGCGGCCGTAGCCGTCCGGAACGCCTTTCACTTCGGGGCCGCCGGCCGGTTTGCGCGCCAAATTGCGCTGGGCGGTTGCGCCGGCATCGTCATGGCGAACACACGCCCGTTGCTGCCTGCGCCCGGCGGGGGCGAGCGTGTTGTCGGCAATAATCCGCTCGCAATTGCGGTTCCCACCCAGGACGAACCGATCGTGCTCGACCTCGCCCTGAGCGCGGGTGCCATGGGCAAGATTCGGCTGGCCGAGAGCCAGGGGCGCCCCCTTCCCGATGGGTGGGCGGCCGACGATCAGGGTGTGCCGACCAACGACCCCACCGCCGCCATCAACGGCATGCTGCTTCCTGCCGCCGGCGCCAAGGGCTTTGGGCTCGCGGTCATGATCGATTTGCTCGCTGGAGGACTTTCATCGGGAGCTATCGGGGACGCCGTGCAGCCGCTCTACGGTGGTGACCTGGCAAAGCCGTATGGCTGTTCGAATCTGTTTCTCGCCATCGATATTGCCGGCTTCCGGCCTGTCGAGGAATTCGCCGCGCAGGCTGCCGAGTTCGGGCAAAAAATAAAGTCGTCTCGCCGCGCGCCTGGCGCAGGAGATATCCGCATGCCCGGAGATCGGGCCGTCAAGGCCCATCGGGAGTTTTCCGGCGATCTTTCGGTCGCGGCGCCGACGGTGCAGGCTCTGCGCGACGCCGCGCAACGACTAAGCGTGCCCATTCCCCAACAACTCATCGCATAAGCAGGACCTCAAATGCCCAAACAGAAGATTACGAGCGATAAACTCCGCCAACCGAACGGACATTTCGCGCAAGCGACGATGATAGAAGCAAAAGGCCGGCTGGTCTTCATCTCGGGCATGACGTCGCGCAAAGCTGACGGATCCATCGCGGGGATCGGCAACGTCGAAGAGCAGACCCGGCAAGTCTGCGAAAATCTCAAGGCGGCAGTCGAAGAAGCCGGCGGCACGCTGGACGACATCTGCCGGGTCGATGTCTACGTACGCAACATGGAACATTTCGACGCGATTCACAAAGTCCGTCGAGAATATTTCACCGGCATTGCGCCGGCGTCGACCATGGTCGAGATCTGCAAGATGACGTCGCCCGACTATCTGATCGAGATCAATGCGATCGCCGTTTTGGCCGACTAAGCTGAAGGACGATGCAACATGAGGTTCGCCAATGTTCGCCTTAACGGGGCGGAGCGCCCCGGTGTCGTTGCAGACCAAGAAATCGCGCTGTTTCCGAAAACGGTCGAGGATTTCGTCGCATTCATCTCGGCGGATGCCGCGACGCGCGAGCAGACTATTCGGGGAGCGCTGAAAAGCGGACCGCGCGTTCCATTAGCCCAGGCCGATCTCGCCGCACCTATCCGGCGCTTTCGCCGCGATGTTCTGTGCACGGGTTGGAACTACTGGGACCATTTCGAAGAAGGTTTTGGCAAGCGCGAAGGTCAGGACGTCGAGCGACCGAAGGCGCCCACTTTCTTTTCAAAATCACCGGAATCCGTCATCGGCCCCAATGATCCAATTGCCTATGACGAGCGGATCTCGCGGAAGTGGGATTATGAGGCTGAACTCGTCGTCATTATTGGCCGAGGCGGTCGAAGTATTCCCAAGTCGCAGGCACTGGATCACGTGTTTGGATACTGCCTCGCCAACGACATTTCGCAACGCGATCTGCAGAGGCGTCATGGCGGTCAGTGGTTGAAGGGTAAGAGCATCGACGGCACGATGCCCTTGGGACCCTATATCGTGACGGCGGACGAACTGGACGTCCGCAAGATCCGGCTGCGCTGCGAGGTGAACGGTCAAACTCTGCAGGATGCCGTCATCGCGCAGATGGCGTTTCCGATCGAGGAGTTGATCGCCGAGCTTTCGTTCGGCATGACTCTCCATCCAGGCGACGTCATTCTGACGGGAACGCCCAGCGGCGTCGGCAATGCCCGCGAGCCGCAACTGTTTCTGAAAGATGGCGACGAGGTCGTCGTCCGGGGCGAAGGCCTCGGCGAACTCAGGAACGTCCTGACTGCACGGGACCTTGCCGGAACTTCGGACGTCAACCTCGGCTGACGCGCCATCATTTTTTGCCGAGCAAACGGGCGGGATTGTCGCAAAAGATCGCTTGTCTGGTGCGCGGGCTGGTCTGCGCCAGTTGCTGATGCGGCTGCAGCAAACCCATCGGAAAAGGCCAGTCCGACCCGAACAAGACCCTGTCGTGACCGAAAGTCCCGGCAGCAAGATGCAGGGCGACATCGTCATGCGCGATGCAATCGACGCAGAAGCGGCGGAGCGCGCGTTTGGGCGCCTCCAGTGTGAGATCCAATCCGGGACGCGCCGTTGCCTGGCCGCGCTCCCATCGTCCCGCCAGCGCCGCCGTGGTGCCCCCCGCGTGCGCCAGACAGATCGTCATCTGTGCATAGCGCTCCAAGATGCCGGCGAAAATCAAATGCGATGCACCAATTGCGGTTTCGGTCGGATTACCCAGCAGATTGTGGAGGTAAAACGGGTCGAGCCTCGGATCGCAACCCTCGCCCGGATGCAAAAACAGGAATCCGGAAGCATCGTGCAAACTTTGCCACAACGGCTTTAACTCGGCCGCCGACAGGACATGTTCGGTCCCGCCCGCGGCCATCGAGAAATGCGTGTGGCCCTTTGCGATCTTTTCTGCCGCAATGCCGGCGGCCAGCTCCGGATGTTCGACGGGCAAGTGGAACAGCGGTGCCAACCTTAAGGGATGGGCGGCGGCGATGGCCGACAGGCCGTCATTGAGCGCAGCGACCCAGCGTGCGGCGCTGCTTCTATCGAGTTGCGGCCGGTACACCGGCGGCGGGACAGATATCCAGGCATTTTCGACCCGGTTCTTATCCATCCATTCCAGCAGATCGAGCGGCTTGAACAAACTCCTAATGCCGACGGGATGACCGTCCACGGAGAATTTGCCCGATGGTTTATCCCAGACCACCCCTTCGAAATCCGCCAAGCCGGCTTCCGCCGCGGGGATCAAATGGGCATGAACGTCTAGCAGGATTTTTTCCATTACAGAGTCTCGTTATGTCGCCGCAGGAAATTTGCCATTCTGTCTGCGCTGGTGGTCCCGCAGCAGCATCGGCCATGGACCATAGCTCCTATTCCGGTTTGATGCCCGCCTTGGCAATCACCTCTTTCCAGGCACGGGATTCCTGTTCGATGCGGTTCGCCAGTTCGGCCGACCCCTCTGCCGCAACGGTAATGCCGACCGCTGCAAGGCTGTCCTGGATGTCCCGATCGTTCAGGACGCTTGCCACCGCCTGTTCGATCTGCGCGCGCACCGGCTCCGGGGTTTGCTTGGCTACCATCACGGCGAACCACGCACTGCTGTCGAATCCGGGAAGCGCCGCCTCGGCGACCGTCGGCACGTCCGGCAGCAGCGACGTTCTGGCGCGCGAGGTCACGGCAAGCGCGCGAAGCTGGCCTGCCCTGATCTGTTCCAGCACTGACGGCAGATTGTCGAACATGATCTGGACCTGGCCGCCGATGAGATCGGTGACGGCCGGGGCGCTTCCCTTGTAGGGAATATGCACGATATCGATGCCGGCAAGCTGGCGAAACATCTCGCCGGTCATGTGCCCGTTGGACCCGTTGCCCTGGGAAGCATAATTAAGGGAGCCCGGCTTCGACTTGGCCAGAGCGATCAGGCTTTTCAGATCTGTCGCTGCGACCTTTGGATTGATCACGATCACGTTGGGAACGGCCCCAGTGCGGGAAACCGGGGCAAGATCGCGGCCGGCATCATAGCTGAGCTTCGGATAGAACAACGGATTGAGCGTCAACGCGCTCGATGCCACCGCGAGTAGCGTGTAACCGTCAGCCGGCGCATGCACGACCGCATTGATACCAATGCCGCCGTTGGCGCCGGGGCGATTTTCCACAATCACCGTCTGACGCCACAGATCACCCAGTTTTCGCGCCAGCGAACGGGCGATAATGTCGCTCGTTCCGCCGGCTTGATATGGAGAGATGATCGTCACCTGGCGACTGGGGAATGTTTCGGCGCGCGCCGACATGTCCCGATCGCCGATCACCAGGAACAAAACCAGCATTATCACCGTCGAACAGAACGATGCGTTCTTAGGCCTCAAGCGGCACCTCCTGTACGGGACCTCGACTGTGGTACGCCAACCCGTGGCGTGTCGTTCGACCGTCAGCAACGTTACGGCAATATCGGCTGTTCAGGCAGGAAGCCGGGAACGAATATCTGCTCGGCAGTCAGCTTTTCTCCTGAAACCTCGATATTCTTGTTGATGAAATCGACCGTACTTTTCATCTTCTCGGGCGAGGCATATCCGTAGCCGTGCTTGCTGACGTCGTCGGAGAGCGCGACGCGACGCAGAATGTTGATTTCCTCGAGAACGATCTGCGGATCCAGCGCCTTGACATACTCCAACTGGATCTTGGCCGCCTCTTCCGGATGCTCGAACGTATACTTCCATCCGCGCAGCGACCCGCGCACGAACTTCTTCACGACGTCTGGATTCTTCTTGAGGAACTCCTCCCCCACGCCGATCGAATTGGCGTAAATGTCGAGGCCAAAATCGCCCGCGAACAGGCAAACCGGTTTGGCGGTGGGGATAGCCCTCTTGATGGAAGGTTCACTCATGATGAAGACGTCGATCGCCGGCACCTTGCCCGCCGCCAGCATCGGTACCCGCGCGGCCGCATCGATGTTCGTGACCTTCATGGTCTTGCTGTCGATCCCGTTCATTTCCATGAAGGCCGCCCAGATCTTCGGCACAAATGAAGCCGTGCTTGATCCCAACTCAAGGTTCGCGAGCTTCTTCGGTGAATCGATATTCGCTCCCGGATCCAGGCTAAAAATGCAGTACGGCGCCTTTTGATAGTTGACCGCCACAATCTTGACGGTCGAAGCATTGTTTCCGGCCGCGACGAGGCTTGGAATATCGATAAAACCGAATTCGGTCGTCCCGGTCGCGACCGACCGGATGGCGTCGGCGGTGCCCTTGGAAGGAAGAATGCTGACGTTCAAGCCTTCTTCTTTGTAAAAACCTTTGCCCAGCGCGACGTACCAAGGCGCGTGACGGCCCAGGCTGATGAAATCGAGGGCAAACTTTACGTCCCGATCCTGCGCCTGAGCAGCGCTCGAAACGAGACAAGCCGCGCCTATCAGCAACGACGACAATCGTTTGAACATCTCACACTCCTTCTCGAGAATATGGCTTCCTCGGAAACATGCCTTGCTTGGCGCCCACGGCGACTGAGCGGTGCACCAAATTGACAACTAAGATATCATAAGATATTTCAGATGAAAGACAGAACTTTTCGATTTCTGCCGCGACACGTTCCGGACCTCGGCTATCGAAGATCGCCCCAGTGATCGCGCAATCGGATTGGTCTTCAAAACGCAATTTTTGGGCCACCTGCCGAAGTGCGGCCGGGGCGGCAAGTTGAAACGGATCAATGGCTTTCGGATCGGTCGATCGCGTCAGAAAGGTATTCGCTTCGGAGGAGCTTCTCACCCGAAGCAGCGATCCCGTCGTCGCACTAGATGATGCCAGCTTCGACTTCGAACAGGGGCAGCTCATTGCTCTGCTCGGTCCAAGCGGGTGCGGCAAGACAACCTTGCTGCGGATCATCGCGGGACTGATCGCCAAGACGTCCGGCTCGATCGAAATCGGCGGCAGGGATGTCACCGAGCCGCTCGGGGACTATGGATTCGTCTTCCAGGCTCCGAGCCTGATGCCTTGGCGTTCGGTCATCGAAAACGTACTGTTTCCGATGGAAATATTGGGGCGCCGCGATCAGGCGGCCCGTCAGCGTGCAGCGGACCTTCTAGATCTAGTCGGGCTGTCAGCATTCCTGCAGGCACGCCCGCACCAATTGTCGGGAGGAATGCAGCAGCGCGTGGCGCTCTGCCGCGCGCTCATCCATCGGCCGCAATTACTGCTGATGGACGAGCCGTTCGGGGCGCTGGATGAATTTACCCGGCTTGAAATGAACGACCTGCTGCTGCGAATAAGGCTCGAGACCAAAGCAACCGTCCTGTTCGTGACCCACTCCATCTCCGAAGCCGTTTACCTGTCCGACAAGGTGCTGGTGTTCAGCAAGCGGCCGGCTCGGGTGGCGAGGGAAGTCATCATCGACCTGCCCTATCCTCGCGTTCAGCAAGTCCGGTTCACGCCGGAATTCACGGGCTTTGAGCGCACGGCCAGCGAGGCGCTCGGCGTCATTCCACCGCAAGACCAGGCGATACCGGTGCTCCCATGAGAACACGGGTCGCCTCGCAAGTCGGGTACCCGCTTCTTGGCGTGCTGCTCATCTTGGTGACGTGGCTGCTGATCTGCTGGATCGGCAATCTGCCGACCGTCGTGCTTCCAACTCCGGACAAGGTTCTCCGTGCCTTCATCGACCGCTTTGATCTGCTTGTCAGCGAGGGCTGGTTCACCCTGAAGGAGACATTGGGAGGGTTCCTGCTCGCCTTGTTGATCGGCTTGCCGATCTCGATCGGGATCGCCAACTCGCGGCCTCTGAACCTGATGTTCTATCCACTGCTGGTGGCGCTGCAATCGGTGCCGAAGGTGGCGCTGGCACCGATCGTCATGATCTGGCTCGGCACCGGCATGCAGTCGAAACTTGCCATCGTGTGGCTGGTCGCGTTTTTTCCCATCATTGTGGATACCACGGCAGGCCTAAGGGCAACGCCGAAAGAACTGCTTGAACTGGCCCGAAGCCTGCGCGCCAGTCCGATGCAAATCTTCCTGAAAATTCAATTCCCGGCCGCACTGCCATTCGTCCTGACCGGCGCCAAGGTCGGTATGACCCTGGCGGTGATCGGCGCCGTGATCGGCGAATTCGTCAGCTCCAGCGAGGGGCTCGGCTACCTCCTGCTCAGCGCGACGTCGCAGCTCGATACACCGCTTGCATTTGCTGCTTTATTTGCTCTCTCACTGCTCGGCATTCTCTCCTATCTTCTGGTCGAGCTCGCCGAATTACTGGTGGCATCGTGGCTACCGCCATCATCGCAGAGACATTGAGGCAGCCATGCACCCCTGCGAGACCCAACAGGAGTCTTGAACAATGCGTGTCCGGTTCGACTTTGAAGGCAGCGTACTCACGATAACGGGCGGCGCAAACGGGATCGGAAGGGCCTTGGCCGTCTCCGCTGCTGAAGCTGGCGCGCGTGTCGTCATTCTGGATCTGGACCAGGGCGCCATGGACGCCACGGCCCGGCCAAACCCGCGCATCGCGGCGATGCATCTCGATGTCGGAGACCGCGATGCCGTGATCTCGACGTTCGGCCGCATCCAGCGCGAGTACGGACGTATCGATGGTCTGGTCTGCGGTGCCGCGATTCAGCCTCGCACGGCGGTGCACGAGATGAACCCGGCTGAGTGGCGCAAAGTCATCGCCGTCAATCTGGACGGCGTCGTCTGGTGCTATCAGGCCGTCATCGGCGGCATGATAGCGCGCCGGAGCGGCAGCATCGTTGCCTTCACGTCGGGATTGGCCGGACAAGGATGGCCCCTGGCATCGGCATATGCGGCCAGCAAGGGTGGCTTGATCGCTTTTGTAAAGAGTGCCGCCAAGGAGGTCGCACAGCACAGGGTTCGTTTCAATCTGATCGCGCCGGGCGTGATCGATACCCCACAGTACCGGGCGGCCAATGCCGGCGAGGATAACGAGCGGTGGCGCGCCTCGACAGGGATTGGCGATCCCGAGGATGTCGTCGGACCGCTGATGTTTCTGTTGTCCGATGCCGCAACAATGACCGCGTCGACTTTGAGCCGAGACACGGCCTATTCGGCAAAGGATCGTTAGAACGATGGAAAAGTCCCCAATGAAGCCCGTGATCATCGTCGGCGCCGGCCCGGTCGGCTTGACCACAGCTTTGGCGCTGCAATTCTACCGGATACCATTCGAGCTGTTCGAAGAGGACGAAGGCCTTTCCAGCGACACGAAGGCTGGAACGATCCTGACCAGAACACTCGAAGCCTTCCGGCGCTATGGCATCGCCGATGAGGTGTTGGCGAAAGCGCTGCGAGTCGATGAAATCGGCGATATTCAGCGGTCCACCAATACGGCGCGGGCCTCAGTTCGAACCGAACTTCTCGCGCAGGAGACCCGCTACCCCTTCGTGATCAACCTTCCGCAGCATCATCTAGAACCGATCCTGCATCACGGACTTGAAGATAAGGCACCCGGTCGGACCCATCTGCGCCACAAGTTCGTCGAATTTGCTAACACCACTGAAGGCGTGATGGCGAAGTTTGAAACGCCGGAAGGCGTGCGTGAGTTCGAGGGGTCTTATCTGCTCGCATGCGATGGAGGTCGCAGTACCGTTCGCTCATTGCTGGATATTCAGGTCGAGGGCGATTCCCTCGATGTCCGCAATCTCCTCGTCGATGTCCGCGTGGACCTCGACATCGCCAACCCCCGTGACTATCCATACCTTGCCTACTTCGCGGATCCCGAGGAGTGGATGATCCTGGTCCGGCAGCCACATTGCTGGCGCTTCCTGTTTCCGCTTCCCGCCACCGCGCCGGAGCCGGATAATGAGGCCTTGAAGGCGAAAGTTCTTAAATTCATCGGGCCGGTCACCGAAATTGAGATTCTCAACAAGATTGTCTATCGAATTCATCATCGGATCGCGACAAGCTGGCGATCGGGCCGGATCTTGCTGATGGGAGACGCCGCGCATCTCATCACGCCGATGTGGGCGCTTGGGCTCAACACAGGAATTCTCGACGCGATAAGTCTGCCGTGGCGCCTCGCCTGGGTTGCACGCGGGTGGGCCGACGACGCGCTGCTCGATGGCTACGGACGCGAGCAACAGCCGGTCGCCGCCAAGGGATCCGGCGAGATGGCTGAGGCCAGTCGCAAATACATGTCCGGACAAACCGAAGACGTGAAGGCGATGTCCGGCGATGCCTGGGCTAACGCGATGACGCGGACCATGCTCGGTGTTCGCCTTGACGTCGATCAATCCGGCGACTGGTCCATGGTGAAAACAGAGAAGGGGCCAGTCCGCGTCGGCGAACGAATTCCCGACTGCACTTTGCAGGGGCCGCAAGGCAGGCCGATCCGGCTTCACGAACTGATGGACGATTCGTTTGTCGCCCTCTACTTCGCCGACGCGCGTCGGCGTCCGGAGATTCCACAAGATGCTCCGGGTCTGAAACATCGCATCGTTTCGCGCTGGGACGCTCCACTGGATTCAGGACTGCGCGAGCGTTCGCTGTTCGATGTGGGCGACCTTTTTCGTCAACGGACCGGATGCGACGTCGGTACGGTCGTTCTCGTTCGCCCGGACGATCACGTGGCCGCTATTCTTCCGATGAACGGCGCCATGGTCGAAGAACTTTACAACCGAATCGTGCGCCCCAAGCCACATACGTAGTTTTTCTCTCCGAACAGCAGAATGAGTTTCCCAAATGACAACCGATAGAAAGCTAGGCCCGATCGGCGACCGGATTTTGTTCGAGAACGAGCGCGTGCGCGTCTGGGGGGTCAATCTCGAACCCGGTCAGCGGCAACCCTGGCACAAGCACGACCTCCCCTACCTCATCGTTCCTCTTACCAAGGGCAAGAACATCATGTTCTTCGATGACGGACGCGAGAAGGAAACTAACGAAGCCGTCGGAGAGGTGCTGTGGCGCGAGCCGGGGATTCCACACGAATTGCTGAACGTCAGCGACTGGCATTACAGCAACGTGCTCATCGAAATCAAAGGCACAGAATCCTGATGTCTTGTAGGCGGCCAGCGACCTCCTTGCACCGCACAAGCAGAAGCAACTATCCCACGCCAGGATCGAAACGGATCAAGCTCAAGAGCCGCCCGATGTCGTTTTGAGGGCGAGCGGAGGGGTTTCGTGAGAAAGCACACGAATTGCAAAGGACATGGACATGCGCAATTCCAATGGTTGCTCGACGGTAGAAGCCGACGCCGCACGACGTGGACTTCGTAAACGCCAGACCGACGAAGAAGTTGGGTCGCTCTGGATGGCCAGGCCTGCAGACCACCGAGTTCGTCGCGCCCCGCTGCCATGACCGGTCGATCGGCGCGTCAGCGGGCGCAACGCGTCAACACCACCCGCTACCGTGGTTCCTTGTTCTTAGTTGTCGGCGACGTACGTGGCCTTCGACCTTGGTTGTTGGGCACCGAATCGAAATGGCACCGCGACGGCTGGCTTGCGACTTCGGCACGGATGCTTCACGGCAAATACCAACTTGGCGTCAAGGTTGTGAAGACCAAGCGCCGGGTAAAGGGCTATTTTGACCCGGCATTTCGCGACCAAACCGATTCGGACCTGGGCGCGACAGGCATCCTCTACACCCCAAAATTCTTCGATGTCTTTAATGTCGTCACAAGAAGTGGTACGAGCACGCACCTGCCCGTCGCGTAGGGATCAGAATGGCTTACGCCGGTTTCTTCTCACGATCTACATCACGCTCGAAGTTGGAATGCCCGGGCCATTCCTCGTCCTTCTTCCTGCACCACTTTAGGGCGAAACGGATGGAACGTTTCACGGTCGTCACGAGGTGGCCAACAACAGACCTACTCCCATCCTTCGGGGATCTTCGCAGTGCGAAATCACCTAATAGATTGAAGAGGAATCAAACCATGCGACCGGCACGATTCAAAGACGAGATTAAGCGGTAAATTCACGACGAGCGAGGTTCCAGGTGCCGAAAAATACCAAGACACTTAAGGGAAGAGACAGGAGGAGGATCGAGACACGCGTCTGGCTTCAGATACTCTCCCTTGAGAGCACGATATTATCACAGTTGAATAGGGCGCTTGGCGCGGAATTCGGACTCTCGGTTGCGAAGTTTGAATTTCTTGCACAGGTGGAGCGTTATCCGGAAGGGGTCAGCCTCGGAAAGATTTCGTCAAATCTAGACGTAACGAGCGGAAATGTGTCCGGACTAGTAAGGCGACTGCTGGCCGATGGACTGATTTCCAAGAAGATGTCGAAGGAGGATCGACGATCGTTCATTGTGAGTTTTTCGCCCAAGGGCAAGGCTCTTTTCGACAAGGCCAACGTGCTGCATACAAAAAAACTTGCAGAGTGCTTTGCAGAATTTTCTTTGGATGAACTCGAGCACTCATCCACAACGCTGAGATCTTTATCGCAACGTATCCCAGAGAAACCACGATGAATGAAGCAGTAAGAGCGCCGCAGGACCATGAATTGTGGTACGCCGTCCGCATTTTATCCGATCGTCATTTCTTCGAGTAGCCTCATCGGGCGTCTCTGTCTTCTTCGCCCCTCCGTCCTGCCGGACAGTTACGTCCGAGTTCGTGTTGTCTCGGTCGGTTCTTCGCACCCGCACAGGACGAAGAGCGGCCGGCCGCTCTGCGTTCGCCAGTCCCCGATGCCGATAAGTTGTCTCCGAGGAAGCACAAAAAACAGATCGAGTTGCTATATCGGTAAAACAATGCGAACGCATATTCCTATAGGATCACCATCTGGGAAATCTTCGAAGCGCCGACGCTTTTGCGTCGCGATAGGGACGGGGAAATGACAACATCACTTCTGTCAGAACTGCTCTCACCTACGTTCCGAATGCAATGCTTGCCGCACGGTCTTATCGGCCGTCGGATTCATTCGGAAAGCCGTCGGTCACTGTCCGGAGCGTCGGAGTAAAACGTTGAAGCCGAAGGATCTCAGGAATTTTCTGGCCAGTGTCGCTGCCGATCCACAGCTTAAGATTGAAGAGATCAACAGGCCGGTTCATAAGGATTACGAACTTTCAGCTATCGCCAAGCATGCGGAAGCCTCGTCGAACCCTGTAATGATCTTCCGCTCCGTGATCGGAAGCGAGATGCCGGTCGTGTCAGGCCTGTATGCCTGCAGACGACGTGTCGCGTTGGCATTAGGCGCCGCGACCGAGAATGTCATCAAGCACTATCTCAATTGCCTGGCCAATCCCGTTCCCACGGTTGAAGTTGAAGAAGCTCCCGTCAAGGAAGTGCGAATTTCCGGCGATGATATCGACCTGAACAGGCTTCCTGTCCTTACCAACGAAAATAGGCGTTTTTCGCACCGCAGCTGCGGGTTTCGGCCGCTCATAACGGTCTGGTTGCAAGTTCGAGTCATGCCGGGCACCAGCCTTCGCTCGCGACGCGAGCAAGGCTGCCGCGCCGAAGCCCAGGGGGCGAAGGCGAGCCGCTGTGCGCGAGCCAGGGCTCGGCCAACCATCCTGCTCGGCACCGCTGCCGGCTTTCTCTCCCGCGTCATATCGCCCGCGACCGCAATAAGCGCCCGGGGTGAACGCCGTCGACTTGTCCCATGAACGGAGGATAGATGGAATAGCCGATCAGCTCACGGGCGCGCTCCGGCAATTTTTTCGCGAGCTCGGCAGGTACCGCCAGCGCCATATTCTCGAGCTGCCGCACCCAGCCCACGCAGTATTGCGGCGTAATGATCAGGCGTGACCGATCCGACCGGTTGGCGCCGCCGCGATGCCAGAGCGTTCCCTTCGTGATCGCCAGCGATCCCGATGGCATCATCAGCTTTACTGCGTCAGGCCGGTTGCCGAAGTCACGATTCGCATTCGGCGCTGTCTCGTTGCTGAAGTCGGCAAGCTTTACCGCCCCCTCGACCATCTGCTCGTCCCACAGATGGCTTCCCGGAATGACTTCGGTGCTGCCGTTCAATTCAGTCGTATCGTCGATCGCCCAGAACGCGCTGATGCCAAGGGCCGGGCGCGGCCGCGGCACCTTGATGCCGCTATCGTCGAAATGCCAGGGCTGCACGGTTTCGCCGGGATGCAGGTTGATCGCGAGCAAGGCCGACAGCAGGCAGCTTGGTCCGAGCTCCGCTTCGGCAAAAGCCAGCGCCAGCGGATGGATCGCAAGCTCGGCGAAAAGCGGCGACTTCGCCAGCAACGCATACACCCGATTGGTCTTCAGGCCCTCGAAATCGTTGCGGCCGGTGAGGTCACGCTCAAGATACGGCGCCAACGCGATGCGTATTTCGGCGACACGGTCCGGCGAAAGAACACGTTCGAAGATAAGGTAGCCGCTGGAATCGAACTGTTCCCGCCACGATGCGAATGTTCGTCCCTGCAACCAGGGCGACGCCTGCTCGATTGCTGTTGGCATTGGCTTGCACTCCCTATCAAACAAATTGTTTAAATGCTGGCGCGATCAGTCCGATGATCGCGCCAGCATACGATGAACTCAACAGCCTGTCTAACTGAGGCGAGCGTTGGAATAGGGAGCCAGCACGATGCACAAGGTCTGGATTGAAGCGGCGCTGAACGGTCCCTGGAGCCGCGCGCTGCAAGGCGGCATTCCCGATACGGTCGAGGCCATCGTCGCCGAAGGCGTCGCCTGCGCGCGCGCCGGCGCCACCATCATTCACACCCATGCCTATGATGGCGGCGGCGCGCAGACCTTCGACTGGCAGGTTTACGCGCGCATCATCGAGGGCATTCGCGGCCAAGTGGACGTTCCAGTCTATCCGGCCTACCCGTCGATCATGACAACCAACATCGACGCAGGTTTTTCCGTCGCGGATGCGGCGGTTCGATTCGCCCATATCGAGGCGCTGGCCGCGCGCGGTTTGCTCGAATTTGCGGTGATCGATCCGGGCAGCGTCAATTTCACGCTAACCGCAACGACGTCAGGAGCGAAGCCGGCCGGCACCTACATAAATCCGGAAGGCCATGTGCGGCATGCGCTCGACCTTGCCGCGCGCCACGGTTTTCATCCGGCGTTTGCGATCTACGAACCGGGGTTCACGCGCGCCGGCGCCGCGCTCGCGCGCGCGGCCGGCGTCAAGGCACCGATCTACCGTTTCATGTTCTCGGAACAATTTGCCTTCGGCTTTCCGCCGAAACCCTACGCGCTGGCGGCGCATCTGGCGCTGCTGGAAGAGGAAGCGGGCCCTGCGCCGTGGATGATCGCGGGGCTCGGTGCGGATATTCGCCCGCTGATCGGCGAGGCGGTGGCGCGAGGCGGTCATGTTCGCGTCGGCCTCGAGGATGCGAGGCTCGGCACGACGATCAGCAATCTCGTCATGGTCGAACAGGCGGTGCGGATGGTGCGCGATCACGGCGCCGAACCTGCCTCGGCAGCCGAACTGCGGCAGGCGCTCGGGACATTGGCCTGAACGTGAACCGCAACGCCGGCGATTCACGGCGTTCACCGCGATGTCACAGTCGCACGCCAAGCTGGGCAATCTCGAAGCGAAGCAAAATCTGGGGGAGATGCGAAGGAGACGGCAGGGCCGCCGTCCATCGCAATCGCGTGCAACTGCCCGTCTTGCAACCTGTAATTTACAAGCGCATGCTCTGCATGCCATTTACCAATGGGAGGTCAATGATGATCCGAACCATCCCTGAATTTGCGCTGCAGATTTTCGTTGTCGCGGCGTGCGCAGCTTTCTCGCCATGCGCCTTCGCCGAGAAATCGTCTCTCGGCATCCCAATTCCGGTAGATCCCCATTATACCGCGCCCGCCTCGGATAAGAACGGCAAGGCTCGCGGCATCAGCGGCATGACCTGCCTCGGCAAAGCGGGAGACGCCAAGCGCGAGTGCTTCGTCATCAACGACGAAGAAACTTTTGGCGAGGTTGCGATACTGACTGATGACGGATTGAAGCCCACCGGGAAAGTGCTGCAATTCACCCGGAAAGGCGAGAGCGGCGAAGGTGTGTTGGGGACCGCCCGAGATCCCAAATGTGGAGATGAAGGCAAATTCGGTGAGCTGGACGGCGAAGGCGTGGGACGAGGCGGAGATTATGTCTACCTTGTAAGCTCTCATTCGTGTTCCGGCGGAGGAAAATATAAGCCTTCGAGCTATCTGTTGGTTCGCTTCAAGCCCGCCAGTTTAAATTCCTTCATCGGCGATACACCGCCGGCGGTCGAACGTACCTGGAGAGTAGCCGACGCCCTCCTCGCCTCCGAAGTAAAGAGCGCCTATGGCGACAAGAAGGGCAAAGGCACGAACATCGAGGGCATCGCGATCGCAGGCGAACGTGTCTATTTTGGGCTGCGGACTCCCGTAAAGGCGGGTACCGCCTACATCGTCAGTGCGCCGGCAAATGACCTGTTTGCTCCGGGCACGGAAGCTCTCAAGAGTGGCGTTGTCAAAACCCGATCACTGTCTCTCGGCAAGAAAACCGGCATCCGCGATCTTGCGGCTTTGGAAAACGGCGGCTTGTTGATTCTTTCAGGGCCATCGGTCGATCAGCGAGAGGTCGGCTACAAGATTTGGCACCTCGCTCCTCCGATTTCGACTTCCGAGCCCGTGGAGTTGGTCACCATCGGAACAAAAGTGAAGGCCAAGGATAAAGATGAAATCCCGAAAGCTGAAGCCATCACGATTATCGAGCAAGCCGGCGACAAAGTCGTCTTGATTGTAAACTATGACAATGTCGATGAGGGGGCTCCGTCGCGACACGAAATAAATCTGAAGCGGTAATTCGGTTGCCCTCGTCATAATCCTGTTCGTCGGCGCTGTTATCGACTTCGAGTAATAACGATAATTTGTTACAATCGATCTGCATATAATATCTCACCGGGCCAGGGAGGAGAGAAACACAATGACCGGTCGTACGTTGCAGCGACGCGCGAACTTGACCGATCGGCTTGCACGCGGCGGGCCGCGCAAGCTTCTGGCGATCGACGGCGGCGGCATCCGCGGCGTCCTTTCGCTCATGGTTCTTGCCAAAATCGAAAGCATGCTGATCGAGGAAAGCAAACGCCCTGACTATCGGCTGGCTGATTATTTTGACTATGTCGCCGGCACCAGCACCGGCGGAATCATCGCCGCAGGGATAGCGATGGGAATGTCGGTCGAAGAAATTCTCGCCTTCTATGTCGACAACGGCGCCAAGATGTTCGACAAGGCGAGCCTGCTCAAGCGTCTCCAGACCCAATACAAGAGCGAGCCGCTTGCGCTGCAGCTAAAAAAGGTATTTGGCGAAGAAACGACTCTCGGCGCCCCGGAGATCGAATCGCTGTTGCTCTTGATCATGCGCAACGCGACGACCGACTCGCCGTGGCCAATTTCGAATAATCCGTTCGCTAAATATAATGAAGTGGGACGTCCCGGGTGGAATCTACAATTTCCGCTGTGGCAATTGGTGCGCGCGAGCACGGCGGCCCCTACCTATTTCCCGCCGGAGGTGATCGACTGTAACGGAAAGCCGTTCATCTTCGTCGATGGCGGGGTCACGATGTACAACAATCCGGCCTTTCAGATGTTTCTGATGGCCACCGTGGACCGTTTCTGGATCAAGGCCGCTCCGGAAAAGCGCGGCTGGAAGACCGGCGTCGACGAGATGCTGATCGTGTCGGTGGGTACGGGCACCAGCGCCGGCGAGAATTACAGTCTTAAGCCGGACGAGATGAACCTTCTGTTCAACGCGACCACGATCCCATCCGCGCTGATGTATGCAGCGCTCAACGAACAGGATTTTCTTTGCCGGGTGTTCGGGGATTGTGTCGCCGGCCCGCTGCTCGATCGGGAGGTCGACACCATGATGCCGTCACAGGGACCGTTGAACGCGAAGCTGTTCCGCTACGCCCGCTACAATGCGGAACTCACGGCCACGGGCCTCACGGCGCTGGGCTGCGGCAGGATCGAGCCGACCAGCGTCCAGAAGCTTGATTCGATTGACGCCATCCCGGACCTGCAGACGATCGGAAAAGCCGTTGCCGAGCAAAAGGTCGACCGCGCGCACTTCAATTTTGGAGTTTTTAAACCGTAATAGGTCGATCGCGTTCGAGTCGCCTTCAGATTGGTAATGACGTCGGCGAGGCGCGCAGCATCGCCGACGTAACTCTTCGCTGATCCTTCAGCTCCAGAGCTTTCGGGTATCCAGCCAGTAGACTCGCTCGCTCTTGTGTCCCGCCTCTTCCATCAGGTGCCGCGTCCCTCCCGGTCCGTCGCCACCTTGACCATCCCAAAGACAAACAAAGACGATCTTCTCCGGACCGAAGCGCGCGGCAGATTCCAGCATCCACATGTTGTTGCGTCCGTACGGCTCTTCGCCCGGCTGCAGCGGGCCAAGCTCGTCCGGCATCACATGCAACGTTGCCTTCGCCTTCGCCGCAAGGAAGCGCTCGTGCCAATTCGCGTCGGCGAAGTCGACGGAATTTGCCAGGAAGGTCGGCTGGTCAAACGGGATATAGAGTTCAAGCCGCATGTCGCGCGCGAGGCAGGCTTCGGCAAAGATCAGGTCCCCGCCGCATGCCGCGCCACAAATCGCGAGATCGCCCGGACCGGCACCCGCCTGTGTCAAGGTGTCGACGATCGCGTCCCTCGCAATCAACTCCTTGTCCGCCGGGAACCGCGGCTGCTTTCGTCCGGGGGCATCGATCATGTGGCCGCTGAAAAGCAAGACGGTGCGGGGCATCGTACCGGAATCGTCGTTCGACATCGCTGGAACCCTCCAGGTCTTGCCCCCGGCCATTCTGGCGATATTTTCTGGTGCTGGCTACCGCGGTCATCGTCTGCACCCAAAGCAGCGGCACTTGATCGTGCTCTCATTTGTGATCCGGTCCGTATTCGAACTAGGATGGTCAGGGCCGGGGGCAAGCTAACTCCGAGGAGCATTTTCATGCGCGCCTTCGCCGTGCTGGTGACATTCCTGATCGGCTTCGCCGTGCCTGTCCACGCCGCGGACGACGTGGCCAGCGCGCAGAGCGTCATACGCTCCCAGGTTGAGGCCTTGGGACGCGACGATGCGGCGGCGGCCTACTCCTATGCAGCGCCCGCGATTCAAGACATATTCCCGCAAGCCGACATCTTCATGGACATGGTGCGTCAGAGCTACGCGCCGGTGTATCGCCACAAGAGTTTCGAGTTCGGCGAAGCACGGACCTTGGACGGCAAGATCGCCCAGCGCGTTCACATCATCGACGCCGAAGGCGTGCCGTGGGAGGCACTCTATACGCTGGAACTGGAGCCCGACGGCAGCATCAAGATCAGCGGCTGTGTTCTGCTGAAGGCAGGCCAGCCGGTGTGACGGCCTTGTGCTTATCGCGCCCGGATCGACAGCGACATCATGATGATGATGCTGAGCGCATTCCAGCCGAGGCCGCACTACCCGGTGGTGCTGCGCTTGCTCGCCGTTTTCAATTTGCCATCAAGAAAATCGACGAACGCGCGAACGCGGGGAATGTTCTGCCTGCCGGGCGGCATCAACGCACTCAGTGGCGTCGGGTCGTCGTCGTGGCAGTTTTCAAGTAGTGGAACAAGTTGTTTGGCGGATAGTGCGGCCTCGCCCAAGAAATCGCCAAGACGAATAATGCCGATTCCAGAGACAGCAAGATCGAGCAACATGTCAGCGCTGTCCGAACTTACCGATCCCTTTACCGGCAACAGGACCCGCTCACCGTCGACATACATTGGCCATCCCGCGAGACGTGAGAAACCGCGGAGGTACAAGCAGTTATGAGATAACAAGTCACGGGCGTGCCTCGGTCTGCCGTGACGCCTGAGGTAAGCCGGACTTGCCGCGATGATGCGCCGAACTTCACCGAGACGATGAGACACAAGCGAAGTATCGTGCAGCGGGCCCACGCGTATGGCGACGTCAATTTGTTCCGCAACAACATCGACGCGGCGGTCGATGACTGAAAGCTCGACCGTAATGTCCGGGTATCTCTTCTGAAATTCAGGCAATAGAGGTGCGAGGCGGTGTTTGGCGAAGGCCGTGCCGGTATTGATGCGAAGGTGCCCCCGCGGCTGTCCGCGGCCGGCCGTTACTTCAGCCTCGGCTGCTTCGATTGCAGCCAGTATTTCGCGACCACGGATGGAATAAGTTTCGCCTTCCTGGCTGAGCACAAGTCGGCGCGTGGTTCGCTGCAGCAACTTCACACCAAGACGATCTTCAAGTCGTGACACAATTTTTGAAACCGCCGAAGGCGAAAGGTTGGCTTCCTTGGCAACAGCGGCAAAGCTGCCGAGGTCTACGACCCGGATGAAGACGGCTATGTCGTCAGAAGGGTTCATCGCTCTCCATTCGTGACCAGAAGTACGTATTGAATACCAAAAATCGATATTTATCGAATTTTATGGATGGAATATCGGCTGATCCGACATTTCGGTCAACTGGAGGAGCACGCCAATGCCGTTGGTACGGATCTCAATCCCTGCGCATCTGGCCGTCGAAAAGGCGCGGGCGCTGGCCGATGCAGTGCATGGCGCATTGGTATCGACGTGCAATATACCTGCAAACGAGCTCTTTCAGCTCATATCGCGGTTCTCGGACACGAATATGCTGATTGATCCGACATTTCCGGATGTAGAGCGCTCCGCTGACGCTTCGATCGTCGAGATCACCTTGTTGACAGGACGGAACGACGATAGGAAACGCTCGCTTTACAGAGCGATCGCCGCAGGTGCGGTTGCGGCCGGTTTCCGTTCCGACGATGTGATGGTAGCGCTGATCGAAAACGGCCCGATCGACTGGTCGCTCGGGCGCGGTGAAGCCTATGACAAGCACGGGTCCGGGTAGTGCGGCATCTGCCTCACGCCATCGCCAGCCGCTGCCGCGCGCGGATCAACAGCGCCACCATGATCGTCACGTTCACCGCATTCCACGCCAGGCCGTTCAGGAACGCCGCACCGTAAGAGCCGGTCGCATCGAAAATCACGCCGGACACCCAGCCGCCGAACGACATGCCGACCACGGAGGCCAGAATCACGATGCCGACGCGGGTCGCGGCTTCGCTGGCCGGCATCGATTCACGGACGATGATGGCGTAGCTCGGCACGATGCCGCCCTGAAACAATCCGAACATCGCGGAGATCAGATAGAGCGAGGTCAGGCCGTCGAAAAACAGATAGAACAACAGCGCAAAACCCTGCGCCACCGATCCGATCAGCAAGGTTCGGATACCGCCGATCCTGTCGGCCAGAAATCCCGAGCCGATGCGGCTGACGACGCCGAACGCCATCATCAGCGACAGCATCTCGGCGCCGCGCGCCACGCCGTAGCCGAGATCGCCGCAATAGGCGACGATGTGAACCTGCGGCATTGCCATTGCCACGCAGCAGGAAACGCCGGCGATGCACAGCAGTGCCGTCAGCGTATTGGTTGAAAGCCGCAGGTCGATACGCGGCGGCGGCGCGTTCTCGTGATCTCGCGCCTTGGCACTGCCGATCTGGGCGCGAAGCACCAGCAGCACCAGCGTCATCGCCACCGCGCAGAAAATGCCGATGGCAATATGGGTGGTCCGCCAGCCGGCAAATTGCGTTCCCCAATTGACCAGCGGCGGCCAGATCGTGCCGCCGACATAATTGCCGCTGGCGACGATGGTCACCGCCAGCCCGCGATAGCGTTCGAACCAGTGCGAGGCTTCCGCCATCAGCGGCGCGAACGTCGCCGACGTGCCCAGCCCGATCAGGAAATGCACCGCAATGAACTGCCACAGCGTGCTCGAAAGTCCGGCGGCAACATAGGCCACGCCGAGCACGGTGATGCTCAGTCCCATGGCGAGCACGATGCCGAAGCGATCGGTGATCTTGCCGGTAGCGACGCCGCCGAGGCCGAAGCCGAGCATGGTGAGCGTAAAGGCCAGCGATACCGCGCCGCGGGTCGCCCCGAACTCCGGCTGCACCACCGGCAGCACCACCACCACCGACCACATCCCGACACTGCCGATCGAGCCGATCACCACGGCAAGCGCAAGCCTCACCCATGCCTGACCGGAATCCGGGGTGAAGGCGACCGCGCGTCGGGATGAATCGGAGGGGGCGTGCACGGGCGCAACTTCGTCGCCCGCAGCCTCCGGGTCAAGCAACATGGCGCGATATTGGGCATGCAGATGCGCCGGGGCGGAATCCTCCTCCTGGTCGCTGGTCATTGGCGTTCACCGGTTTTGAGGTCATTCGGCATCGTTTTGCACGCCGGCGCTTCGTGACGACAAACGATTTTATCTTCGCGATCGGCTCAGAAAATCTATGGCTTGGTGAGCGGTCGCCGCGATGGCGCGGCCCCCCAGGTGAACCGCACGCAGCAGATGATCCCGTCATTCCGGGGCGCCGCGCAGCGGCGAACCCGGAATCCAGAGCTGATCACGGCGAGATTCCCCGATGTGCGCTGCACATCTGAGGTTCGCGCTGGCGCGCGCCCCGGAATGACAAGGAAAATCACCCCGTTAACGCTTTCCTAACCATAAACCGGGCAAAAATTGCCGAGTGGAGTTTGAGTATCGTCAGCCGCGTAAAACGGGGGGACTACCCGTGGACGCCAGTGCGGTGCCTCACTTTCGAAACGGGGGTCCTTCGGCCGCCGCGCAGACGTTTGGCGCCCGCGACCGGCATACGCGGGGGGAAGCAGCAACGATGGTCGATATCACGGCAGGTCAAGGCGGGGCGACGGGAAGCGGATTTCCGGGTTTCAGCGAAATCGGCACCATCTTGAAGCGCGGCGATCTCGCGCTGGCGTTCGGCATCCTCACCATCCTGGTCGTGCTGATCCTTCCCCTGCCCTCGATCGTGCTCGATCTGTTCCTGGCGATCTCGATCACGCTGTCGATCCTGATCCTGATGACCTCGCTGTTCATCCAGGCGCCGCTGGAATTTTCGTCGTTCCCGACCATCCTTTTGATTTCGACCATGCTGCGGCTTTCGCTCAACCTCGCCTCCACGCGGCTGATCCTGTCGAAGGGCCATGAAGGCACCGCCGCCGCCGGCCACGTCATCGAGGCCTTCGGTAATTTCGTCATGGGCGGTAATTTCGTGATCGGAATTATCGTGTTCGCGATTCTCGTGATCGTGAATTTCGTCGTCATCACCAAGGGTTCGGGGCGCATCGCGGAAGTCGCGGCGCGTTTCCACCTCGACGCCATGCCGGGCAAGCAGATGGCGATCGATGCCGATCTAAGCGCCGGCCTGATCGACGAGAAGGTCGCCAAAGAGCGCCGCAAGGCGCTGGAAGACGAAAGCGGCTTCTTCGGTGCGATGGACGGTGCCTCGAAATTCGTGCGCGGCGACGCGGTCGCGGGCCTGCTCGTCGTGTTCATCAACGTCATCGGCGGCATCATTATCGGCGTGGCCCAGCAGGGCCTCGGTTTCGGCGAGGCCGCGCGCACCTACACGCTATTGACCGTCGGCGACGGCCTGGTCACCCAGGTGCCGGCGCTGATCGTCTCCACCGCGGCGGGCTTGCTGGTCTCGAAAGCGGGCGTCAGCGGCGCCGC
>Ga0137418_10000024_pt1 | contig 57351 bp, 56 predicted proteins | sample CZODoug3_1_2_16f_FD_122242 | JGI IMG/M metagenome (GOLD analysis project Ga0137418, IMG submission 122242) | Vadose zone soil fungal communities from Angelo Coast Range Reserve, California, USA - CZODoug3_1_2_16fungal (Hybrid Assembly) | ecosystem: Environmental > Terrestrial > Soil > Vadose...
GAACCCTGAAGGTACGCGCCCACAAGCGCTTGACCCAACACGGACTTCGTGCTGGCGACAAGTTCTTCAAGGACCTCGTTGAGTTCCGAGTAGGGAGTTGGATCGAGCATTCAGTGCGCGGCCTAACGGGATGCGCCTAAGCTGCGGCGCCGATTAGAAGATTTCACAAATAGAAGACTACCACAGCAGGACGGCGCCGCCAGCTTCAGGCGCTTGTTAGGCGCCCGCGCACTTATCTGGCACGCAATGAGCGGGCGACGGCAAAAACGACGGCCAACAACACGGGGGTCAGGATCGCAAACATGACCAGGACCGCCAATGGGAGACCATGGCGACCGCGTGTCCTAAAGGCATACCATGGAAGCAAAGCAGGCCAGGCCAACCAGAGGAAGAAGCCCATGTCGTGAACGAGTTCTACGCGACGGGCGCGCGCATCCGCCCGAAGCCAACTGATCGCTGCGACTAGCGGCGCCAGCGCAACGACTAACCGTACAAACGGACGGGGCTCCATTCCAAGAATCCCGTACGCGATCACAAAGAAGCTGCAGATCCCTACGGTCATGAATAGTGTCTTAAGAGATGCAGTTGGTAGCCCTGAGGCTGTCATTGATCGGGCGCCTAACGGGAATTGGACTGAACTGTCTTAAACGTTTCGTAACCCATAGCCCGCTGCCTATCCTCTGAGTACGAGCACAAATCAACGAAATAGACCGGTCAGCCTAAACACAATATCACTGCATCATACTAAAAGCAGGCGCGGTAGGTGATCAGTCTACCGCGCCTCACTGACTTACCCATCACGCCGCCTTCGGCGTCTGACTACCGCCCTCGCCCGCTGCCTGCCCCTTGGGCTTGAACGGCCCGTTGCGGGCGCTGTCCCTGTTTTATCAATTCTGGAAACGGCTCGTTCACTTGCCTCGGCGGCGCGGTGAATTGCCGAAGCGGCTCACGGAAATGCGGTGTCTAAATCTCCCAATTCGAAAACAGCACGCCTGGGGCAGCGTGGCGTTCGGGGTAGTTCTCGTACGTCATCCGCAGATCCGTCCAGCGCACGCGATAGCCGCGCGCGATCAGGCGCCGGAACGCCTCGGCATACTTCGTCTGACAGCGCACCGCGATGCGGCGGATCCCGGCCTTGGCCGCCGCGGCTTCAACCGCAGCGATCGCGGCGTCGAACGCCGCATCGGTGCGCGCGGCCAGCTTGAGCACCCGGACCTCGTCCCGCGTGCGACTGTCGGCGAGCGGCGCGGAGTGCCACACCGCCATGGCATCGAGCCCTGTGTCCCCCTCGACGAGCGACGTATCGCCCAGACCGAGCTCCGCGGTCAGCAGAATCTCGCGCGAGAAGTCGATGCCGGAGACGAGGTCGCTCACGAGCGTGCGGCCCGCCGCCATCGCCGCCTCCTTCTCATCGGCTGGGCGACGCGACAGCAGCACGGGCGCGGGGTGACCGCGCGTCGCGATCTCGTTGGTCAGCGTCACGGTCAGATATGCGGGAATGAACCCCAGCCGGGCATAAAACCCGATGTTCTCCGGGGTCCGCGGCATCGTCTCGAGGCCCAGCGTCGTGATGCCGCGATCGATCAGCCAGTCGGCGGCGGTGCGCACGATCGTCTTCCCCACCCCGGTGCTTTGCCGGTCGGGACGGACGGCGAGCGGCCCCATCCACCCTTCCACACCGGCCTGATGCGCGACGTTGAACGCGGCGATGTCCTCGTGCTCGTCGCGCCACACCATCGCGCCCTCGCCGGCGTCGAGCAGCGCGTAGCGCCAGACCAGCGGATTGAGCTGCGGCACGCGGACGCCGATGAGCCCGTCGCGGCGGTAGCGGTCGGTAAACGATTCCGCAAAGACGCGGTTCAGCGCCTCGATGTCGCGCTCGGTGGCGCGCTCGGGGCCCGTTACGCGGGTGTCAGGCAGCCACGCTCGCATCGGGCGGTCCCAGGGTTGCAGTGTCGTCGCGCACGGCGCTCGCGCCGGTACTGGCATCGTACGTCACGCGAATGACGCGGTCCAGCCCGTCGCGTACCTGCTCGATGTGCGTGATGAGAATGACCTGCGGGAAACGGTCGCCGAGGCGGCGCAAGAGCGCCAGCACGTGCTGGCGCCGCGATTCGTCGAGCGAGCCGAAGATCTCGTCCAGCACCAGCAGCGACAGCGGCTGGCCCGCGCGCTCGGCGATCATCTGCGAGATCGCGAGGCGCAGCACGAGATTGGCGATGTCCTCTTCGCCGCCCGAGATCACCGGCTTGGGCACCCCCTCGTCGAGCACGACCACGCGATAGTCCTCGTCCAGATCGACTTCGTCGTAGCGACCGTCGGTGAGGTCCGCGAGGAAGCCGGAGGCCAGCGCACCGATCTCCGGCCGCATAGCGGCGTTCAGCTCGGCCCGCAGATCGGAGAACGCGCGATCGAGCTCGTTGTGCAGCCGCAGCTCGACTTTGCGGTCGGCGATGGTGCGCTCGCGTGCCGCGCGCTCGGCCGCGCGGCGTTCCGTGTCGCGCACTGCACTCTCCGCCGCGACCAGCTCGCCACGCGTCTCGGCGACGGCCAGCTCGGCGGCGCGCAACGCGTGCGCCGCGCGGTCGTGCCGCTCGCGTGCCGCCTGGAACTTCGGCTCCGAGAACCCCTGTGCTTTCACGGCATCCGCCAGCTGTTTGACGTGTTCTTCCCGTGCCGACAACGCTTTCTCCGCCAACTCCGCCTCACCGACCAAAGCCTCGGCGCGGTCGGCGCGCGCCGAGAGTGCGGCCGCCTGTAACGCCACCGGTTCGAGCCGGGCAAGCTCCGTGCGCACGGCGTTGTGCCGCTCCGCATTGTACCCGGCATCCCGCGCGGCTACGCGCCGCTCGATCTCCTGCGTGCGCTTCGCGAGGCCGGCCCGCTCCTTCTGAATCCTGCTCCGCTCGGTTGCTTGCGCATGGAGGTTGCCTTCCCGCTCGCTCGCCTGCCGCGCCTCCTCACGCAGCGCGTCGCGGGCGGCCTCTGCCTGCGTCACGGCCGCCGGGGGCGCCGCCAATTGCTCGATGCGCTGCTTGAAGTACGTCCCGTCAGTGACGATGACGTCGAGCTGGCTGTTCAGCACATCCAGCACGGCGCGATGCTCCACGCCAAGCGGCCGCAGGCAAGTCGGGCATTGTCCCTCAGGACCGAGGCGCTCGATCTTGTCACGCTGATCCTTGACCTCGTCGTGCTGCTTGAGCAGCTCGGCGCGACGGGTATTGGCGTACTCCTTCTCGCGGACCCACGCACCCAGTTGTTCTCCAGCGACCTTGTCCGCCGCTTCCAGCCGTTCTGCGAGCGCGCGCGCCTCGGCGCTGGCCCGCGCGAGCGCTGCCTCGGCGTCGGCCAGCTCCGCGATGCGACGGTCCAGCACGTTCAGGTTGCGGGTCAGCTCGGTGACCTTCGCCTGCTCCTCGCGCCGGGCGGCATCTTCCCGGTGCAGCCGCTCGAGCTCGACGAGCTCGGCCTTGAGCCTGGTGATCGGCGCGACCTCGGCGTCGAGCTTGCGCAGCTCCTCGCGCGCGGCGAGCGCCTCGGCCAGCTCCTTGTCGAGCCGCTGAAATTCCTGGCGCGCCACCACCACGCCCTGCTCCGCCACGCGCAGGTCGCCGTGGAGCGAGAACGTACGCTCACGCCGCTCGACCCATTGCTGCCAGCGCGGCTCTTCCTCCGCCAGGGCCTGCTGTGCCTTGGTGCGTTCGTTCGCCGCCGCGGTGGCGGCTTTGCGGGCGTCAACCAGGCGCGCTTCCGCAGCCTTGCGCTCTTTCTCGAGCTCGGCCTGGGGGGGCAGTCCCGTCTCGAGGCCATCGACTTCGTGACCGAGCGCGTTGCGGCGCTCGCGGATGCGCTCCTGCGCGATCGTGAGCTGCTCGTGGCGCAACACGCGTGAGAGGAAGGCGGCACGCTCGGGACGCGTGGCGTCCGCCAGCACCGCCAGCTCTTTCTGACCCGTGAAATAGGTGTTGAAGAACTCGCCGTGCGTCATGCCAAGCACGCGCTGCAGCCGGCCCGACACCTCTTTCAGAGAATTGGCAACGACGACGCCGTCCTGATAGAGCTCGGCATTGTTGAGCCCCCGCTCCACGCGGTAGGCATGCGTGCCGAGTCCGAATTCCAGCTCCACGCGCACAGCCGCGCGCGCCTTGGCGCGCAGGTTGCGGATCGAGTCCTTGTCACCGCGCGCCGCCGGATTCCCGTAGATGGCCCACGCGATCGCCTCGAGCAACGAGGTCTTGCCCGAGCCGTTGGGCCCGATGATCCCCGTGATACCGTCGCCAAATACGATTTCGGTATCGGCGTGCTGGCGGAAATTGACGAGCCGCAGCCGCTGCAGCTTCATGTGGACGGTGGCTCGGCGGTCTCGAGGTACTCCACGCCGAGCTTCACGAACGTTTCGCGATTCAATTCCGCATCGAGCGGCCGGCGGCCGAGGAAATCGCGGACGGTCTCGGTGAGCGTCTGGCGCTTCGTCCCGGCACCGGCCGCGCCGACCACGCGCCGTGATTCCGGGCGGCGCAGCTCGAGCTGGAAGTTCAGCGCGCGGGCCTTGTACCCGCGGATCGCCGCGTGATCCAGATCGCGGGCGACCGCGCGCTCCACGTCCCACACCACGAGCCGGACGATCTGATCGTCGATCTTGGCGGCGCTCACGCGCTCGGCGATTTGCGCATCGATCTCCTTCGCGCTCAGGCCGGCGCCCTGAATAAAGGGGAGGTCGATGTGACGACGCGACGGTGCGATAGAGCGGAACGCGACGCGGGCGCCGGGCAGGTCCACGAGCAGATACCCTTTGCCGACACGCTCCTTTTTCCCCTTGGCTCCGGTTCGCTGCGCGGCTTCGTCCTGGAGCTGGCCCCAGGGATTGGGCGGCAGGTACTCGAGGCTGCCGGAGTACCAGGCATTGGTGGCCACCGACTGTGCCGTGTGATAGTGGCCCAACGCGATGTAATCCCATTTCTCGGGCGCGAGAATCTCACGCGACAACTCCGCCCCGCCGTATTCCATCGTGCCGCGTTCTTCCCCCAACCCGCCGTACACGCCGTGTGTGACGAGCACGTTCAGCGTCGGTCCCCCCGACTCTGGGCGGAGGGCGGGACGCTCCGCCTTGGCGAGCGCCTGTTGTGGGACGGCGAGCACCGCACAGTCGAGCTTGGGCAGGACGATGCGGCGAGCCTCCTCGACCGCGACCTCGACACCGAGGGCTTCGTAGAGACGCAGGATCGCGCCGGTTTCGGTCGAGCGCGGCGTGTCATGCTCGCCCGCGATCACGACGATCGGCGTTTCCGCCAAACCCGCGCGCAACCGATGGAATTGGCGGAAGCAGAACAAGATCGCGGCGTTGGTGGGCCGCACCGAGTGAAACAGGTCGCCCGCGATGACGATCAGCTGGGGCTTCTGCTCCAGGAGATCGTCCACCGCCCGGCGAAACGCTTCCGCGACATCCCATTCACGCTGATTGATGCCCTTGGGGGTCTGCCGGTCGAACTGGCGGAAACCGAGGTGCAGGTCGGCGAGGTGCGCGAGCTTCATTGCAGGCGGAGCGTCGTTTCCATGTGGTGGCCGCCCATCTCAGTAGGGCTCGTCGGATATGGGGTTGAGCGGCGGCACCGCGTGGTGCTCTCGCGGGACAGCGCTCTGGGGCGCGACGCGGGCTCCCAGCACCTTCCGAAAATAGGCGAGCACGTCATCGGGGCGCGTGCGCCGCACCGCCGCGAGCGCTCGACGCACGTCGTCCTGCTCCCGGTCGGCGATCAGGTCTTTAACCTGGTTCGGCCGGACACGGCGATCCAGCCGGACGAGGTGGCGCACCACCGCATCCTCGAACGGCACGTCCGCCGCCGGCGGAAACCGCTCGACGCCGTCCCGCCCCCGCAGCACCGGCGGCTTGGGGAAGCGCACGAAGATCGGCTGGGTGAAGTGCGGATGCCGCACCATCAGCTCGCCGATGGGAAGGGTGGCCAGCTTGCTCTTGATCGCCGGCGTGAGCACCTGGTACCCAGGGGTCGCGAGCTCATCCATGTCCATGCGGCCGAACAGCTGCGTCCCGGCGTTACCCACCACCCGCCGATGCACCTGCGAGCGGAACTGTTCGGCGCCGAACAGGACCAGGCCGAGGTAGCGGCCGCGCTCGGAGATGTCGAGCAACATTTTTTTCACGTAGGTGTCGGGACCGTCGCCGGGCGCGTATTTGTTGAGCTCGTCGACGAACACGACGACGGCGTCAACACCCAGCTCCCGCCGCTCCAGCTGCTCGCGCAGTTTCGACACGACGCGCGCGAACACGAGATCCTGCCCCAGCGGGTCGACGTTGGCGATATCGATCACGTAGACGGACCTGTCCTCGAACTCGTTCCAGGGCAGGTCGCTGGACGGCCCGTCGTCGGTCACGAGGCCTTTGCAGCGGGTCGAGATGTTCAGCAGCCGGTTGCGCACCTTGCGCATCGTGGCGATGTGATGCGTGCGCCACGTGTCGCCGCGGCCACCCGAGATGACCTCCAGGCCATCGAAGATTGACCGGAACAGCCGGTCCAGATCTGCGAACGTCTGCACGCGATGCGTCGTGCCGAATCCATCGTCGAACGTTCTTCCCAGCACCCGATCGCGCAGGTAATCAATGAACGCGTCAGCCTTGGCGTCGATGTCGTCGCGATTGAGCAGCACTTCGGCGTAATCGACGACCTCCTGCAATCCCCACGTGAGCGGCTCGACGTCGCCGACCAGATCGGGATGCGTGCGCAGGGTGTTCAGATTCACCCCGTCCGCCTTCAGCGGCGCGTAGAGGTGAACGCGTTCGAAGGGTGTGGACGGCACGCCGAGGCGTTCGTAGCGCTGCCGATCTTCGTCGCTCAAGTCGCCCGGTTGATCGAGGAAGCAGAGATCGGGGCCTTTGACGTTGAAGCAGAGCGCCGCGACGCGGCCCTTGTGCGCCGGAAAGTGCGCAAAGATTGAAGCGAGCAGGAACTCGACGGCGCTCGTCTTCGTCGCCAACCCTGAGACGCCCGAGATGTTGAGGTGCGCCGCTTCGGGGCCGAGCAGGAAGTCGGCGTCGAGGTACACCGGCGCGTCTCGGCCGGCGGAGGTGTAGAGGCCGACGGGGATGGCCGTTGGCGTCGCCGAATACAGGAACCCATCCATGCGGAGCGCCTGCGCGACGTCCGCATCATCGGCCAGGAAGACCTGACCCAGTGGCACGGGTTGCAGCGGCTCCTCAGGTGTGTGCCGCAGCACGGCCGCTGTCCAGTAACGGATCTGCTGGCGGACAGTGGGTGCGTCTGCTGCTCGGGTGGGATCGCCTTCGGCGCCGACGACGTCGTGTAACGGCGTCGCCAGGTCCGAGTACGCGAATCCTTCGGTCACGACGGCGTACACAACGCGTTCTGCTCCCTGCTCCGTGCTCCCTGCTCCCTCCTGAACTTTCACAATGGCGCCGATCCCGATCGACGTCTCGGTCGCCGTCCAGAAGTGGAATTGGTGCGGCGTCGACGGCTTCAGCTCGGTGGCGACGACGCGGCCGATCGGATTCGCATCGGGGGGGGGGCGCGCGATCATGTGCCGGTCCGCGGCAGCCGCGACGCTCGATGCGATCGGATGTCTCGAGGGGCTAGGGCTTTCAGATACTCTTCCACGTGATGTAAAGGATACAACAGCCGGTCCCAGCGTGCGGCCGGTGTCGCGAGCGGCGCGCGCTCGGCGAAGAGCCAGCCGCTCAGGTCCGAAGCACGCGCCACGGTGTCGGGGTGCGCGCGCGCTTCGATGCGCAGCAGCCCGTAGAACAGGTCGTTCCCTTCCCACGGCCAGAGTCGCAGGTACCAGGAGTACACTTCCGTTCGCGTGTGACCGCCGCGCACGGCGAATACGCTGGTGCGATGACCGGCGGGCAGCGTCAACGCGCGTTCAAGGCCTCTACCCTCCAAAAATTGCGCGCCGTGACTCTTGATGACGCCCAACGCGCGCGGATGCCGCGCCACGCTGGGGGATCGCGACAGCAGTCCGTCGAGCACCAGCCACTCGTCGCCGCCGAGTTTGTCGATGCACGCCTCGGCGATCTCGCGCTCCAGGTGCGCGCGCACGCGGCGCACCGTGGACTCGACCTGCTCGAGATAGCGGGCGGGCTGGCCCGCCAACGCTCCGTCCATCGGTTCGACGTCAGCGCCGGATTGCTCCAGGATCTGGCGCAGCGCGGGACTCATGCTCTGGAGCGGGGCGATCGCAAAGGCGCGGCTGCGCTCGACGCTCGTGTGCAGGACGCCGTGTTTGTCGCGCCGCCGCACGGCAGCCGCGACGAAGGCACTGACGACCTGCGCGACGCCGTCGTAGGCGACGACGTGCCAGCGCTCGATCCCGTTCAGAAAGGAGACCACTGCGGGAATCTGCGCGTTGTGATCACCTACCGGATGGGTTGTAAGCTCCGATCCTTCTACGAGATCTGCGTGATCAGCGGCTCCGGGCTCGTCGCCCTTGCCGCCGCTGCCAGGCACGGCGCCCGCGGCGATGAGCGCTTGCCACCACGTCATGCGCTGTCCTTCGTTTTCACGCCGATAACCAGCCCATCCCGCACGGGGATGATCGTCGCGACCAGGCGTGGATCATGCGCGGCCAGCTCATTGAACGCCCGCACGCCGAGTGCATTGGGGGACCGATCGTCGGGATCGATCGCCGCTCCGTGAAAGAACGCGTTGTCGCAGAGCAACAGACCGCCGCGCCGCAGCAGTTTCATGCCCCACTCGAAATACTGGGGGAGCGGTTCCTTATCGGCGTCGATGAAAACCGCGTCAAAGCCGTGCGGCAGCCGCGGCAGCACGTCGAGCGCCGATCCTTCGATGAGCTGGACACGGCCGTGCAGGCGGGCGAGATCGAACGAGTCGCGGGCTATTTTCGCGTGCTTGGGGTCTTTTTCAATCGTCGTTAGCTCGCCCCCTGGAGGCAATGCGCGCGCGAGCCAGACGCCGCTGTAGCCGCCGAGCGAGCCAATCTCCAGCACGCGCTTCGCCTGGATCGCGAGGAGCAGCACGTACAGCAGCTTTCCTTCTTCAGGCGAGACGTTGATCGCCGGAAGATTCTCGGCGGCATGACGGGCGCGGATTTTTGAGAGAATCGGGTCTTCAGCGGCGAACAGCTCGGTGACGTAGCGCTCGAATCGTTCGTCCACTACGCCGTAGCTTCGACGTTAGGGAATGGGGGGACCTCCAACAGCCACAGTCCGGCGAGCCGCGATTGCTTGTCCATCTCCACCAGCATGTGATCGGCCACCCGCACCACCGTCGCGGGCTTCTGACGTCCCACGCGGATGTGAAAGACCGACTCGGCCTGATTCTTGTCGACGGTGAGCGGCGTATCGACTTCCACGGCTGCCACGCCGGGTTGGGACTGGCGACCGGGAAACGTGACCTGACCTTCCTTCGAGACCGCCGGCGGCGCGAGCGACGCAACGGTCCGCACGTCATCGGGCCACGTCACGACGTCGAGGCCGCGCAGCGCGCCACCAGCGACGTCGATGACGACAAAGGAGCCGTCCCCGCCTTCGAGATCCACGGTGCCGTTCATCCCGTTCCCTTTCGTGACACCTTTGCAGGCAACGGTGAGAATATCTGTCTCAGGATCCCAGCGGTACGACACCTTGGGCAGTTTGCCGTTCAGCGGCTCGATGCGTGCTTCGAAGTGCATGCAGTTGTGCGCCTTCCCGCGCGAGTAAGGCTCGGGTAATATAGCTGCACGATGGAACGACGCGAGTTCTTGACGCTGGCGGGGACGGTTGCGGTAGGGACCGCAATGCGAAATGGACTAGCTGAGCCAATTTCGCATTCCCCATTTCGCGTTTCGCATTCACAGACTCCCACCCTTGGTCCCGCCGTTTTCGCCCAGCGCATCGAGCGCCTCCAGGCAGAGCTCAAGACCCGCAAACTCGAGCTCTACGTCGCCGAGCCCGGCACAAATTTCCAATACTTGACCGGCTACAACCCCGGCCGAAGCGAACGTCTCATCCTGTTGATGATTCCCGTATCCGGCACGCCCGCGGTCGTTTGCCCGTCCTTTGAAGTCGAGCGCCTCAAGCGCAACAGCGCGATCACCGATGTGCGAGGCTGGGAAGAGCAACAGGATCCGTGGGGGCTCGTGAAAACGGCGGGCCGTGAGATGAAGCCGGCGCATCGCAACGGAACGGCCGCGGTCGAGCCCTCCACTTCCTACCAGAGCTTTCTGCACCTGGAAGACGGGCTCGGCGGCTGGAAGTTCGTCGAGGGCGGCGCGATCACCGAGCGGCTCCGCATCATCAAGAGTCCCGAGGAAATCGCGCTGATCCGACGCGCCATCGCCGCCACCGAGGCGTCGATCGCCGCGACGTTCTCCCAACTTGCGGCCGGCATGACCGAGCGGGACGTGGCCACCACCCTGTCCCGGGAAATGAGCGACCGCGGCTCGCCGGGCGGCGGGCTCGTCCAATTCGGACCCTCCAGCGCGCTGCCGCATGGCGGCCCCTCGGCGGGTCAGCTCGCCCGGGAGACCGTAGTCCTCATCGACGCGGGGTCGCGCATCGAGGGTTACACATCCGACATCACGCGCACGATCTGGTTCGGCGATGCGCCTGCCGCCGAGTTCAAGAAGGTCTACAACCTCGTGCACGACGCGCAGACCGCGGCGATCGAGACGGGAAAGCCGTTTACCACGCAGTGTCAGGAGCTGGACCGCGCCGCGCGCAAAGTGATCACGGATGCCGGCTACGGGCCGTACTTCACCCACCGCCTAGGGCACGGCATGGGGATGGACGGCCATGAAGCACCGTACATGGTGGAAGGGAACGAGACGCGGATCGAGCCTGGGATGGTGTTTACCGACGAACCGGGGATCTATCAGCTCAACAAATTCGGCGTACGGATCGAGGATGACTGTTTAATGACGGAAAACGGCATCGAGGTGCTGTCGCACCGAGCCGCAAAGCTCTAGTCCCCGAGCTTCCTCGCAAAACTCACAATTCGATCGAGGGCCTGCTTGATCGAGTCAGTAGCGGCGGCGTACGAGAGCCGCACCCACCGATCATCTCCAAATGCCGCGCCAGGGACTAACGCCACGCCGCTCTGCGTTATCAGACGAGTGCAGAAGTCCGTGCCGGTAATCTTCCCGAACGAATCCACTCTAAAGAAGAAGTAGAAGGCGCCGAGCGGGTCGACGAACTCGCAGCCGGGCAGGTCCTGCCGGAAGCGCGCCACGACGAGGTCGCGGCGCTTGCGGAACTCGCTCACCATGCGGTTGACGTCCTGCTCTACGCGCTCGTCGCCGAGCGCGGCCGCGGCGGCGAATTGGGCGGGGTGATTCGCCCCGGTCGTCGTGTGTGACTGCAGCGCCGCCATCGCCTTCGCGATCCTGGCCGGCGCGAGCGCAAAGCCGATGCGCCAGCCGGTCATCGCGTACGTCTTGCTGACGCCGGTGATCAGCACGACGCGCTCGAGCAGGTCGTCGGGCAGATCGAGGAACGACGGCGCGGGGCCGGTGCCGTAATGAATGCGCCGATAGATCTCGTCCGCAATTACCCACACCTTCTTTGCCTTGGCCCACTGCGCGATCGCGCGAATCTCGGCGTGCGTATAAACGGCGCCCGTGGGGTTACAGGGCGAGCAGAGAATCAGGCCGGTGGCACCGGGCAGCATCCGCTCCAGATCCTTCACGCTCGCCTTGAGGCTCCACTCGGGGTCCCCGGCGATCATCACGGGTCGAGCGCGCGCCAGATGCACGATCTGCGGATAGGAGACCCAGGCCGGCGCCGGGATTGCCACGACGTCGCCCGGACCGAACAGCGTGAAGCAGGCGTTGAACAGCGACTGTTTGGAGCCGTTCGACACGACGATGTGATCCGCGTTCACGGGGCGGCCGCCCGACAGCAGCGACAGATGCGTTGCCGCCGCGGCGCGCAGCTCCAGAATGCCCTCGTTCGCGGAGTAATGAGTCTTGCCGTCCTTGATCGCGCGGATGCCCGCCTCGGCGGGAATCGGCGGCGTCGGGAAATCGGGCTCCCCCGCTCCCAGGTCGATGACGTCCTCGCCCGCGGCTTTGCGCCGCTTGGCCTCCGCGGAAATGGCAATCGTCGCCGACGTCTCGAGGTGCTGCAGGTTCGCGGAGAGACCGTCGCTCATCGTGGAATTCGCCCCGTCAGATGGAGATCGTTGCGCATCGGGTCCCCGGAAGTTAGCATGCGCACCGTAAAGTCGCCCTTTGACAATCGAGGCTCGTGTGCGGCATGTCGTGGTCGTGACCCCTCCCGCGATGGAGCAGGCGGGAAAGGCGTGGGAGTTGATGGATCCGCATTCCGTCATTGTGTGCGCGGATCATGAGCACGCCATGCATTGGGCCGACGCCGCACCGGCCGAGCTCCCCGTTCATGCCGTTACTGGCCTCGCCCGCACCGCAGCCCTCCTCAAGGACGGGCGGGTCGGCATCCTTGCCGGCTCCCCAGCGGACCTCGCCGCGCTCGTCGCGCGCTCCGCGCTCAAGCTGGAAACCATCGAAACGATCGTCATCGCCTGGCCCGAGAGCTTCAGCGATCAGCTGGACACGCTGCTCGCCGAGGCTCCGAACGCGCGTCGCGTCATTCTCAGCTGGAATCCCTCCGCCCTCGAGGAGTTTTTCGAGCGCCATGCGCGCCGACCCGAGATCATCGGCGACATGCCGCTGGACGACGTCGGGCGACCGCTGGGGCCGGTCGCCAGCGCGCGGTACGCCATCGTCGCCGCCGGACGCAAACGCTTTGGGGACGTGCTCGATGCGCTGAAGTCGGTGCGACCCTACGTCTGGTTTGGTGGTCCGGTCGCAGCGCCGCCGGAAACTCCCGACGCGGTCGTGGCCGCCGTGCTTCCCACGCGCGATGAGCTGCGGCTACTGGCCGCCATTGGGCAGCCCACGCTGGTGGCACTCGCCTCGCAGCTGCCATACCTCCGGTCCATCGCCACGTTGAGTCCGCTCGCATTGCCGTCGCCGGCGGATCGCGCGCAGGATCGGAACGCGCAATTGCGGGCGCAGATCTCCGCACGGCTGCGGCAGGGTGACGTCGATGCAGAGCTGGCGGTGCTCGCGCCGCTGTTCGAAGAGCACGCTCCCGCGATGGTGGCAGCCGCGTTGCTTGCCATCAGCCGCCAGCCGTCAATCGTCCCGCCAGCCGCGCCGGTCGCCGAGCCGCCGGCGGGATGGGCGAAGGTCTTTGTGACAGTCGGAAGGAAGGACAACGCGAGCGCCAAGGATCTCGTGGGGGCGTTGATCAAGGAAGTCGGACTCCAGAAGGGCCAAATCGGGAAAATCGATGTGCGGGAAACGTTTTCGCTCGTCGAAGTCGCGGCGCAGGTGGCCGATGAAGCCGTGCGGCGTCTCACGGGTGTCACGATCCGCGGACGCCGGATCGCCGCACGGCCCGATCGGGGCTAGAGCCTACTTCTTGTTGTTGACCGCCTGCTTCAGCTGTTTTCCGGCGCGAAATGCCGGAGCAATCGACGCCTTGATCTGAATGACGCTGCCCGTCTTCGGGTTGCGACCCATCCTTGCGGCGCGCTTGCGTGCCTCGAAATTGCCGAAGCCGGTGATCTGCACCTTCGAGCCCTTCTTCAACTCTGTGGCGATGATGCCCTTGTCGTCGAAGAGTGCCTCAACAGTGCGCGTAGCATCGGCCTTCGACATCTTGGTGCGCATGGCCAACGCGGAGGTGAGTTCTGCCTTGTTCACTGCGATCTCCTTGATGGGGGGGCGCGAAAACCCGCATAGATACTGGCAGAACTATGGGATATCCCCCGGAAATCCGCAAGTTTGCTGGACTTTCTCGACTCACCCGTCCCCGGGAAGGCGTTGCCGAGCGGGGCGGTCGCCGTGTAACGTGAGGGCCCATGTTTCAACAAGCCAACCGCCCAGGGTGGGTTGAAGTCATCTCCGGCGTGATGTTCAGCGGCAAGTCCGAAGAGCTGATCCGCCGGGTGCGCCGCGCCGTGATCGCCCGCAAGCAAGTGCAAGTCTTTAAGTCGCATCTAGATGCGCGCTACGCCGGGCTGTTCTCGGTGTCCTCGCACGACGGCGTGACGGTCGAGGCGGAGCCTGTCGATTCCGCCGAAGAGATCGCGCGCCGGCTGCGCGACACCACGGAAGTCGTCGCCGTCGACGAAGCCCAGTTCCTGGACGACGGCATCATCGACCTGGCGAACCGGCTCGCCAATCGGGGGGTGCGGGTGATTCTCGCCGGCACCGATGTCGATTTCCGCGGTCAGCCGTTCGGTCCCATGGCGACGCTTATGTGCATCGCCGAGGTGGTGGACAAGTTCCAGGCGATCTGCGTCGTCTGCGGCGGCCCGGCCACCCGCAATCAACGGCTCGTCAACGGCAAACCGGCGCTGTGGGACAGTCCGATCATCATGGTGGGGGGGCGGGAGTCGTATGAGGCGAGATGCAGGCACTGCCATCGGGTTCCCAGGCAGGATGAAGATCAGACAGCACTTCTATAGCTATTGGCTATTGGCTATCGGCTATCAGGTGTTGTCACCCAATAGCCAATAGCCGATACCCGATAGCTTCTTTCCATGCTCAACGTCGGCCTCACCGGCAACATCGCCGCGGGCAAATCGACAGTGGTGGAGCTCTTCAAGAAATGGGGAGCCACCGTCATCGACGCCGACGCACTCGCCCGGGAAGCGCAGGCACCCGGCAGCGCCGTCCTCGCCGCCATCGCGAAACGGTTCGGGACCAACGTGTTGGCCTCCGACGGCACCCTGGACCGCGCCGGGCTGCGCGCCAAAGTCATGGGCGACGACGCGGCCCTCACCGCGCTGAACGCCATCGTCCATCCCGCCGTGCAGCAGCGGCGGCTCGAGCTGCAGCGAGCGGCGCGCGAGCGGGGCGACGCTATGGTCGTGAACGACATTCCCCTGCTGTTCGAGGTCCTCGATCCGGCGCAGTTCGACGCGGTGGTGCTCGTGGACGCTCCGGCGGCGCTGCGGCGCACCCGCTTGCGTGCCCTGCGCGGTCTGTCGAACGAGGAAGCCGATCGCATGATCGCTGCACAGATGTCGGCGGAACGCAAGCGCGCACAGAGTCAGTACGTGATCGAGAACGCCGGGACGCTCGCGGAACTGGAGGCGCAGGCGCAGGCGGTGTTTGCGGAGCTGCGCAAACGAGCCGCGAGGACGGGCGTCCAGGACGAGGCGCCCGGCCAGAGGCTGCTGCTGTGCGCCACGGACGCGAGGGACTCGGCGGCCGTGCTGCACGCCATCGAGCGCCGCTACAGCGACGCCGGCATGCGAGTCGAGCACGTGACCGTGAAGGCGCTGCCGAAGGCATTGCGTGCCGCGACGCCGCTCTCGATCGTCGCGACGGCCGCCGCGAGTGACGGGGCTCGCGCTGGGTGGGAAGGCGCCGTACCGCCCCGACCCTGCCGGCTCTACCATCTCTCTCCCGATCCCGATCCGGTGGCGGTGCGGCTCGATTTGCGGCCCTGGGGTTTCGACCGCGTCGCGCTCAGTGAAGAGGATGGCGCAGGGCTGGCGCCCCGAGCAGACCTGTTGTAGGCTCCGCACCCATGTCGAGCATCCCCAAAGACCTGCGCTATACCAAGGATCACGAGTGGGTGCGGGAAAGCGACGACCCGCAGGTCGTGGAAGTCGGCATTACCGATTACGCGCAGGGCGAGCTGGGGGACGTCGTGTTCGTGGAGCAGCCCAAGGCCGCAGCGGCATTCAAGCAGCGCGACGTCTTCGGCACGATCGAGGCGGTCAAGGCCGTCTCCGAGCTCTACTCGCCCGTGTCGGGCACGATCGTCGAAACCAATAAGGCACTCGAGCAGGATCCCGCGCTGGTGAATCGCGATCCCTACGGCAAGGGCTGGATGGTCAAGGTGAAGCTCAAGGATCGCAAGGAATTGGAGGGGCTGCTCCGCGCCGACGCGTACGCGAAGCATGTGGGAGAGTGAAAGCGACATTCCACGGACATGCCTGTTTTGTCTTGGAGCGGGACGGTAAACGCGTCATCATCGACCCCTTCCTCACCGGTAACCCCGCCGCCGACATCGGACCGGACAAGCTCCCCAAACTCGACGCCATTTTGCTCTCGCACGGTCATGCGGATCACCTCGGCGACGCCGTCGCCCTGTCGCAGCGGCATAAGGCGACGATCGTCGCCACGTATGAGCTGGCGCAGTTCTGCGCCGATCAGGGCGCGACGAGCCACGGCATGCACATCGGGGGAGCGCACCAGTTTCCCTTCGGCAAGGTGAAGCTGGTGCCGGCGTTCCACGGCGGCCGGGTCGAAGGGGACGAGACCGGCAAGTACACGACCAACCCCGCCGGCGTGGTCGTCACGATCAGCGGGAAGACCGTCTATCACACCGGCGACACGGGCCTTACCCTGGAGATGCAGCTGCTCGCCGGCCGCATCGATCTCATGCTCGTGCCGATCGGTGACAACTTTACGATGGGTATCGAGGACGCCGTGCGCGCGGTGGAGTTCGTGAAACCCAAAAGCGTTATTCCAATGCACTACAATACGTGGGACTTGATTCGCGCCGACCCGGAAGAGTTCCGGCGTCAGGTGGGAAACAGGGCCGCCGTCACCATACTGTCGCCCGGGGAATCGCACACGCTCGCCTGACATGAACGACAACAACTGGGATTTATTCCAAGACCGGCACATCGGCCCGTCGCCCGACGACCAGGCGGCGATGCTGAGCACGCTGGGCTACGACTCGCTCGATGCGTTCATCGACGCCGTCGTCCCCGCCGACATCCGCCTGCGTGGCCCGCTGCGGATTCCCGCGGCCAGGACGGAGCAGGAAACGCTCGAAGAGCTGCGCCTCCTGGCGGCCCAGAACCAGGTATTCCGCTCCTACCTGGGGATGGGATATCACGACTGTGTCACGCCGACCGTGATCCAGCGAAACGTGCTGGAGAATCCCGGTTGGTATACGGCCTACACGCCCTATCAGGCGGAGATCGCCCAGGGCCGGCTCGAGGCATTGCTCAATTTCCAGACGATGGTGTCGGATCTCACCGGCCTGGAAATCGCCAACGCGTCGCTGCTCGATGAGGGAACGGCTGCCGCCGAGGCGATGCATCTGACCGAGGCGGTATCCAAGCACGAGGGGAAGCTCGTGTACCTCGTCGACGCCAATTGCCATCCGCAGACGATCGCGGTGGTGCGCACCCGCGCCGCCGCTCGCGGCGTCGAGATCGTCGTCACCGAGCCCGACCAGTTCGACTTCCAGCAGGGCAACGTGATCGGCGCCCTTCTACAATATCCGGCGACGGATGGCGCCATCCGCGACTTCCGGCCGCTGTGTGAGAAGGCGCATGCCGCGGGTGCCCTCGTCACCGCCGCCACCGACCTGCTCGCGCTGACGCTGCTCACGCCGCCCGCTGAATGGGGCGCGGACATCGCCGTCGGCAACTCGCAGCGCTTTGGCGTGCCGCTCGGCTACGGCGGCCCCCACGCGGCGTTCTTCGCGACGCGCGACGAATACAAGCGCCACCTGCCCGGCCGCATCATCGGCGTCTCCAAGGATCACGCCGGCCGGATGGGACTGCGGATGGCGCTGCAGACTCGCGAGCAGCACATCCGCCGCGAGAAGGCGACGAGCAACGTGTGCACCGCGCAGGTGTTGCTCGCCGTCGTGGCCGCGATGTACGCGGTCTATCACGGGCCCAAGGGCTTGAGCCGCATCGCGCGCCGCGTGCATGGCTATACGACGGCGCTGGCAGCCGCACTCGAAAAACTGGGCTACGGCATCGCCCATCCGAATTTCTTCGACACGCTCGCCGTCGAAGTCCCGGCCGAGGTGCTGCCGCGGATCATCGACGCGGCGCGCGTGAAGCAGATCAATCTGCGCACGCTCTCACAGACGCGGATCGGCGTGTCGCTCGACGAAACGGTGACCGACGCCGACGTCCAGGATGTCATCGCGGCGTTCGCCGGACCGGCCGGACGTGACGCAGGGGCGCAGCATGCTGCGCCGCTGCGCAACGCGTCCGCGATCCCCGAATCGTTGACGCGCACCACCCCGTTCTGCACGCATCCGGTCTTCAACACGCATCACTCCGAAACGGAGATGCTGCGCTACCTCAAGCGGCTCGAAGACCGCGACCTGTCTTTGACGGCGGCGATGATCCCGCTCGGCTCCTGCACGATGAAGCTCAACGCCACGACGGAGATGATCCCGATCACGTGGCGGGGCTTCAATCGCCTGCATCCCTTCGCGCCGCGCGCGCAGGCGCAGGGCTACGCCACGCTGTTCCGGCAGCTGGAAGGTTGGCTCGGAGAGATCACCGGCTTCGCGAAGGTGTCGCTGCAACCCAATGCCGGCTCGCAAGGGGAGTTTGCCGGGTTGCTCGTGATTCGTGCGTACCACCAGCACCGCGGCGAGGCGCATCGCACCACCTGCCTGATCCCGCAGTCCGCACACGGCACCAATCCCGCCAGCGCGGTCATGGCCGGTATGCAGGTCGTGGTGGTGAAGACCGACGAGCACGGCAACATCGACGTCGCGGATCTCGAGGCCAAGGCGAAAGAGCACGCCGCCACGCTCGGAGCGCTGATGGTGACCTATCCGTCGACGCACGGCGTGTTCGAAGCGTCGATCAAAAGGATCTGCAAGATCGTCCATCAGCACGGCGGCCAGGTCTACATGGATGGCGCCAATATGAACGCGCAGGTGGGCCTGTGCCGGCCCGGCGACATCGGCGCCGACGTGTGCCACCTGAACCTCCACAAGACGTTCTGCATCCCGCACGGTGGTGGCGGTCCCGGCATGGGTCCCATCGGCGTCGCCGAGCATCTGGCGGCGCACTTGCCGACGCATCCGGTGATCGACGTCGGCGTGCCGCTCGCCGAAAGCGCCGGCACGGTATCGGCGGGACCATGGGGCAGCCCGTCCATCCTGCCGATCTCCTGGGCCTACATCGCGATGATGGGACGCGATGGTCTGACGCTGGCCACCAAGGTGGCGATCCTCAATGCCAACTACATCGCGCGACGCCTGCAGGACGGCGGCCATTACGAGCTGCTGTATGCGGGACAACACGGACTCGTCGCGCATGAGTGCATCATCGACACGCGCCCGTTCAAGGCCTCGGCCGGCGTGGACGTCGAAGACATCGCCAAGCGGCTCATCGATTACGGCTTCCATCCACCCACGGTCTCCTTCCCCGTCGCCGGGACCCTGATGGTCGAACCGACCGAGAGCGAGCCGAAGGTGGAGCTGGACCGGTTTGTGGACGCGCTGATCGCGATCCGCGGTGAGATTCGCGAGATCGAGAACGGCGAAGCCGATCGCGAAAGCAACCTGCTGAAGCACGCACCGCATCCGCTCGCCGATCTGCTGGTCGACAACTGGGATCGGCCGTACGCGCGCGAACGCGCCGGTTTCCCGACCGCTGCGACGCGGGATCACAAGGTATGGCCGCCGATCGGCCGGATCGATGCCGCGTTTGGCGACCGGAACCTGGTGTGTACCTGTCCGCCCGTGGAAGCGTACGCTGAAGTCTGACGGCCTGTGGAACGTGATGATCGATGCCCAGGGGCACTCGGGCGTCGAGAACATGCGCTTGGACGAAGCACTGCTCGACGATGCCCTGCACTCCGGCCGCGCGTCGCTCCGTTTGTACCGCTGGGACCCACCAACGCTGTCCATCGGCCGCAACCAGCCACTCGACGCGATCGAGCAACGCGACGTCCCGATCGTGCGCCGGCCGACTGGCGGACAGGCGGTTTGGCACGAGCACGAGGTGACGTACGCCGTCGCAGCTCCGATCGCGGTGTTTGGTTCTCTGCGCGAGGCCTATTGCGATATCCACACGCGACTCGCGGCCGCCTTGCAGGCACTCGGGGTCGACGCTTCCCTTGCACCGGCCCATCGGCCCATCCGCCCATCGGCCCGTCCCGGCTCCTGCTTCGCAGCGTCGGTCGGCGGCGAGATCCTCGTCGCGGGCCGCAAGCTCGTCGGTTCCGCCCAGGTGCGGCGCGGCGCGGCGTTCCTGCAGCACGGATCGATCCTGCTCGACGGCACCCAACCTTCTTCTCACAACGCGGAAACGACGCTCGCCGCGCTACTCAAACGACCGGTGCGCTTCGACGAAGTGGCGGACGCCGTGGTCGCAAACTGGAGCCATCTGGCGTCGCTGGCCGCCGAGTGAAATGTTAAGCGCCATGCCACGGCGCTCGCCATTCGCTTTCATCGTCATTCTTGCCGTCGTCACGATCGCGGGATGCGAGCGTCGCGGCGGATGCACCGGCCAGTACTGCGGGACGCTCGTCAACGCCGCGGTCGCCGAGCCCCCCACGCTGCTGCCGCCGTCGACCGACAACGTCGTCGCGGGCGACGTCGGCGAGCAGCTGTTCCTCAAGCTGGCGGACGTCGGAATGTCCGTGAACACGATCGGCGATGAAGATTTCCAGCCGCTGCTCGCGCAACGGTGGGAGTGGGACGGACCGCTGACGCTGGTCTTCCATCTCGACCCGCGGGCCCGCTGGCAGGACGGCCAGCCGGTGACGGCGGCGGACGTCGAGTTCACGTTCAACGCGTACACCGACTCGACCCTCGGCTCGCCGTTCCGGCCCAAGTTGCGGCGGATCGCGAGCGTCACGCAGCGCGATGCGTCGACCGCCGTGTTCCGGTTCCACGATCGCTATCCCGAGATGTTCTACGACGCGGTCTACCACATGCGCATCCTGCCGGCGCACTTGCTGCGATCGGTGCCTCGGGACCAGTGGAAAACGGCTCCCTTCGGCCGGCAGCCGATCGGCGACGGCCCGTACCGCTTTGTCGGCTGGCAGGCAGCCCAGTCCCTCGAGCTGGGCGCCGATTCGACGTTCTTTCTCGGCAGGCCCGCGATCCGGCGCTTGATCTGGCGCTTCACGCCCAACCTCCAGGTCGCCGTCCAGCAAGTCATCGCCGATCAGGCGGATGTCCGCGAGCAGCTGGTGACGCCGGACAACGTCGCGCGCGCCCGGGCGGCGCCGCAGCTCGCCGTGTACCCGTTCCGCGGCAGTATCTACACCTCGCTCACCTTCAACCTGCGGGCCAACGGCGACACCTCGAAGCCGCATCCGATCTTCGCCGATCGCGACGTGCGCCGCGCGCTCACCATGGCGGTGGACCGCGCCAGTCTGGTGAAGAGCACGCTGGACGGCCTCGGAAAGGTCCCGCCCGGCCCGATGTCGTCGCTGCTGGGAATCTGGGATCCGGAGATCCGGCAGCTCCCCTACGATACGGCGCAGGCCGCGCGGATTCTCAACGCTCACGGCTGGCGCGATCACGATGGCGACGGCATCCGCGACAAGAACGGCCAGCCGCTCGCGTTCCACATTCTGGTGCCGACGACGAGCGTGTTGCGGCGCCAGTACGCGCGCCTGTTGCAGGAGCAGTTCCGTGCGATCGGCGTGCAGGCCGACATCGACGAGCTCGAGTTCAGCGTCGTCAACGAGCGCCTCGGCTCCGGGAAATTCGACACGTCGATTCTGTCGCGCGCCAACGATCCGTCGCCCGGCTCCGGCATCACGCAGATCTGGACGCGCGCCGGCTTTGGCGGCTCCAACTTCGGCCGTTACTCCAATGCCGAGTTCGAGCGGCTCGTCGATCTCGCGATCGCCGCGCCGACGCGCGAACGGGCGCGGGCGCTGTGGCGGGCCGCGATGGCAACGATCAACGCCGATGCCCCCGGCATTTTCCTCTATTCCCTCGAGAACGTCGCCGCGGTGCACAAACGCTTCGACAACGTGCAGATCCGTCCCGATTCGTGGGCGGCGCTGCTGCGCACCTGGCGCATCCCTCCCGACCGGCTGATCGATCGAGACCGCGTGGAGCGTTAGGTGACGGCAGTAGGCGGGATGTGGCTCGTGCGGCGCCTCGTCGCATCCGTCGCCATCATCTTCGCCGTGGTCACGTTCGTCTTCATTCTGATTCATGTCGCGCCCGGGAAAGCCTGCATGGGGGAACCGGGCGAAAGCGCCGATCCGGTCGAGTGTGCGCGGCGCGCCCGGGAATTCGCGCTCGAGCGGCCCCTCCCTGAGCAGTACCGGCGTTACCTGGTCGCGCTGGCGCAGGGCGACTTCGGGTATTCATTCTCGCTGCACCGCCCCGTGCGCGAGGCGCTCGCCGACACGATTCCCTTCACCCTGCAGCTGGCGGGCGCGGCGCTGCTGCTCGATTTCCTGCTCGGCCTTGGCCTCGGCATCTATCAGGCAGGCCGCGTCAATCGCCTGCCGGACCTCATCATCGGGAATGTCACGCTGTTCATCTATTCCTTGCCCACGTTCTGGCTGGCGTTGCTGTTGCTGCTCGTCTTCGGCGAGAAGCTCGGGTGGTTCCCCGTTGGTGGGGCGAGCGATCCGATTTTCTGCCCGGTAGTCGATTCGGCGTACTGCGTGTTTGACCGGCTCTGGCACCTCGCCTTGCCGGCGGCGACGCTGGGCCTGGTCGGCGCGGCCGGAACGGCCCGCTTCCAGCGCGCGGCCATGCTGGAGGTAGCAAGTCAGGACTACGTGCGCACGGCGCGCGCCAAGGGCGTCCCCGAGCGGCGGGTCGTGCTGCGCCATCAGCTCCGCAACGCCTTGCTTTCCTTTATTACGCGGTTCGGTCTCGCCTTCCCCTTTCTGCTCACGGGCGCCGTCCTGATCGAAACCGTCTTCGCGTGGCCGGGAATGGGGCGGCTCGCATTCGATGCCATCCTGACGCGCGACTATGCGCTCGTCACGGCGACCGCGCTGATCGCGAGCGTCGTCGTCGTCGCGGGAAACCTGCTTGCCGATGTCCTCCTGGGAATTGCCGATCCGCGCCTGCGAGTACGCAGCGGCGTCGACGCCGAGAGCATCGCCGCATGACGCTCGGCAGCTGGCTCGCGCTGTTCGTCGCGCTCATCGGGGCCGCGGAGATCGTGCGGGCGTTGCGCCAGCGTGGGTTGAAGCAGGAGCGCTGGCGGCGCTTTTTCCGCAACCGCACCACGTCGTGGGGGCTCGGCATCCTGGTATTTCTGGTCATCATCGCGATTGCCGCACCGCTGGTCGCACCGCTCGATCCGATCAAACAGCATGATCCCGTCCACCTCAAGAATCTGCCGCCCTCCTGGACGTTCATCCTCGGCACCGACGTCTTCAGCCGCGACGTCTGGAGCCGGGTCGTGTATGGGGCGCGGGTCTCCCTGGGCATCGGCGCGCTGGGCGCCCTCGTCGCGGTCTCGCTTGGCTCCCTGGTCGGCGCGGTCGCGGGTTACTATGGACGTCGCGTGGATGCCGTGCTGATGCGTGGTGTGGACGTGGGCCTCGCCCTGCCACGCATTTTCATCCTGCTGATGGCAGTGGCGCTGTGGGATGGCCTGCCGTTCGTGACGCTCGCCCTGGCGATCGGCTTGACCTCCTGGTTCGGCACCAGCCGGCTGGTCCGCGCGGAGGTCCTCTCGCTGCAACAGCGAGACTTCGTCGTCGCCGCGCGGGCGCTGGGCGCCGGCGATGGCCGCGTTATCTTTCGCCACGTTCTGCCGAACGCCGCCGCGCCGATCATCGTGTCCGCCGCCCTGGGCGTCGGCAACGTGCTCCTGCTCGAAGCCTCATTGTCCTTTCTCGGCATCGGGGTCGCGCCGCCGCGGCCGAGCTGGGGCAACATGATCGCGGACGGCGCGTCGAGTCTCTATACCGCGCCGTGGACGACGCTCTTTCCGGGCCTGGCTATCTCTCTGGTCGTGATGTCCCTGAATGCGGTGGCGGACGGGCTGCGTGACGCGCTGGATCCGCGCGAGGAAGGAGGGGCCGCGTGACCACGGAGACTTCCGGGGGGGTGGGGGCGCTGCTGCGCGTGCGCGACCTCAAGACGTATTTCGTGACGGAGCACGGCAAAGGGACGGCCCGGGCCGTGGATGACGTCTCGTTCGACCTGTATCCCGGCGAGACATTGGGCATCGTCGGCGAATCAGGATGCGGGAAAACCGTCACGTCGCTGTCGATTCTTCGTCTGATCCCCGAGCCTCCCGGCCATATTCTCCCCGGCAGCCTGATCGAATTCGAGGGCCGCAACCTCCTGGCGCTCCCCGCGCCGGAGCTGCGCGCCGTCCGCGGCAATCAGATCGCGATGATCTTTCAGGAGCCGATGACCTCGCTCAATCCGGTCTTCACCGTCGGGGACCAGATCGCGGAGGCCGCGATCATCCATCAGCACCTGTCGCGCGGCGCCGCACGTGCCCGCGCGATCGAGATGCTGCAGCTGGTCGGCATTCCCGACCCCGGGGAACGCGTCGACCATTATCCGCATCAGTTGTCGGGCGGCATGCGCCAACGCGTCATGATCGCGATGGCGCTCGTCTGCCACCCCAAGGTGTTGATCGCCGACGAGCCAACCACCGCGCTCGACGTCACGATCCAGGCGCAGATCCTTGAGCTCCTCGACCGGCTCCAGAAGGAGCTGGGCATGGCGGTCCTCCTGATCACGCACGATCTCGGCGTGGTCGCGGGTCATGCCGACCGTGTCGTCGTCATGTACGCGGGTCGCGTCGTCGAGACCGCGCAGACGGACGAGCTGTTCGAGCATCCCACGCATCCGTATACCGAGGGGCTGCTCGCGGCCGTGCCGCGCATCGACGCGCCGCGCGCCCGGCTGCACGCCATTCCCGGTCAGGTCCCGGCCGCGACCGCCTGGCCGACGGGTTGCCGGTTCCGCCCGCGCTGTCCGTATGCCTGGGACAAATGCCTCACCGAGCCCCCGCTGCTCGAGACCGGCACTCCCGGACACACCGCACGCTGCTGGCTCGTCACCGAGCCGGAACGCCGCCAGGCCAGCCGATGACGCTGGTCGACGTACGCGACCTGGTGAAACACTACGCCGGCACGCGCAGCTGGTTCGGCCTGGGCCCGGCGCAGCCGCCGGTGCGCGCCGTCGACGGCGTGTCGTTCAGCATCGCGTCGGGCCGTACGTTGGGCCTGGTGGGCGAGTCGGGATCGGGGAAGACGACCGTCGGGCGCACGATGCTGCGCCTCCAGGAGCCGACGGCGGGAAAGGTGCTGTTCGCCGAGCACGATGTGTTCGCGCTCGACGCCGCGCGGCTGCGCGCGCTGCGGCGCCGGATGCAGATCGTGTTTCAGGATCCCTACAGCTCGCTCAACCCGCGCATGACCGTCGAGGAAACGCTGCGCGAGCCGCTGCAGATTCACGGCCTGCATGGTCAGGTCTCCGCGCTGCTCGACGAGGTCGGCCTGGACGCCGCGTTCGCGAAGCGCTACCCGCACGAGCTGTCCGGTGGCCAACGGCAGCGCGTGGGGATTGCGCGCGCGCTGTCGGTCGAGCCGCAGTTCGTGGTGTGCGACGAGCCGGTCAGCGCACTCGATGTGTCGGTGCAGGCGCAGGTCTTGAATCTGCTCGCCGACCTCCAGGCACGGCGGCGACTCACCTATCTGTTCATCGCCCACGATCTCGCGGTGGTCCGTCACATCGCCGACGACGTCGCCGTGATGTACCTCGGCAAGCTCGTCGAGCGCGCGCCCGCCGCGGAGATCTACGCGCAGCCGCGGCATCCCTACACCCGTGCCCTGCTCTCGGCGATCCCCGAGCCGAATCCGCGCGCCACCAAACGCCGCATCGTACTCGCCGGCGACATCCCGTCGCCCGCGCATCCGCCTTCGGGGTGCCCATTCCATCCGCGCTGTCCGCACCCGCGCAAGAGCGAGCGCTGCCGCACCGAGCCGCCGCCGCTGCGAGAAATCACACCCGGTCACCTCGCGGCCTGCCATTACGCCGCAGAGCCGATGTGACGGCGGTCCTGCTGCTGGCGCAAACGCTCACGAATCTCGCGATCGCGCCGGCCGGGCCGGGCTTGCCGTCCGGCTGGCGGCTGAGCCGAACCCAGGGAGTCCAGCCCCCGACTTTTGAAGTGACGCGCGATCACACGCTGCGCATGATCGCGATCGGCCATGCGGGTACGGCAACCTATCGCCTGCGGAATCCCCTCCGGCCGCCGTCATCAGTGCGGCCAGGAGCGTTGACCTGGCGCTGGCGCGCCGGGACGCCGCTGCGCGGCGCCGACCTGAAACGCCGCGCGACCGATGACAGCCCCGTCCGCGTGATTGTCACGTTCCAGGACGGCCGCACGCTGACGTACGTGTGGGGTAATCGCGAGAGCCGCAACGAAAGCTTCCCGAGCTGGGCGGGACGCAACAGGATGGTCGTCGTGTTGCAGCGGGGTGAGGACGCGGACGGATCCTGGCATGTCGAGCGCCGGGACCCGTTCGGCGATTATCGCCGGTTCTGGAGCAATGCGCCCAAACCGATTGTGTCGGTGGGCGTCAGCATCGATACCGATGGTCTGAAGGTTCGGGGAGCTTCAGAGATCGGAGACATCACCTGGCGAGGTCCCGACCGCGGCTCACCGTACTAGCGAACACCACCCATCAGTCTGCGTATCAGCGGCGTCAGGACCAGCAGGATAATGGCGGCGACAAATGTCGTCAGCGCAACCGCGCCGAACAGCCGCGGCAGCGGCAGACGATCGAAGAATCCGCCGGCAAATCCCGCGAGTTTATTGCCCGTCGCAATGGAGAGAAACCACACGCCCATCATGGCGCCCGCGATGCGCCGCGGCGCGAGTTTCGTCACAATCGAGAGGCCGACGGGGCTCAGGCACAGCTCGCCGATCGTATGCAGGAAGTACAGACCGACAAGCCACCACGGACTCACGAGCACTCCCCGTTCCTGGGCCATCTTTGCCGCTGGGATGATCAAGGCGAATCCCAATCCCACGAAGATCAATCCCAGCGCGAACTTTACCGGGCTCGAAGGCTGCCGCGGCCCGAGGCGAATCCACAGCCACGCGAGCAGCGGCGCCAGGCCGAAGATCATGAACATCGAATTCAGCGACTGATACCAGGTTGACGGAAACGCGTGCCCGAACGCGTGATTGTCCGTGAGTCGGTCGGCGAAGAGATTGAGACTCGATGCCGCCTGCTCGAACGCCCCCCAGAAGATCGACGAAAACACGAAGAGGACGGCGATAGCGGCCACGCGACCCCATTCATCGCGGCTAAAGCGCCACCACGGCTCGGCGGGGGAGGACGGGGTTGCGCTCGTTTCGGATTGTCCCAGTCGCTGCAGCGCCGGGACCAGCCGGGGACGCCCGGCGACGTATTGGATCAGTCCGGCAACCATCCCGACCCCGGCGCAGCCGAAGCCGACGTGCCAATCCACTTTTTGACCGAGCGTGCCAACCACGAACGGCGCGATGAACGCGCCAAGATTGATACCCATGTAGAAGATCGAGAAACCGGCGTCCCGACGCTCGTCGTCTTTGTCGTACAGCGAGCCGACCATGGTGCTGATGTTCGGCTTCAGCAGGCCGGTGCCGATCACGATGAGGCACAGTCCCAGGTAGAACGTCGTCACGCTGGGGAACGCCATGCTGAAGTGGCCCAGCGCGATGATGCAGCCACCGACGAACACACTGCGGTATTGACCGAGCAGGCGATCCGCGATCCAACCGCCGGGAATCGCCGCTGCATAGACACCGAAGCCGTACCACCCCACGATGCCCGACGCCTTCTGGGACGTAAAGGCGAGCCCGCCGTCCGCGACCGCCGCCGTCATGTACAACACGAGCAGCGCGCGCAGACCGTAGAAGCTGAACCGCTCCCACATCTCCGTGAAAAAGAGCGTCGAGAGACCGCGGGGGTGTCCGAACCACCCGCGATCCGCCTTCGACGACGTGAGCACCGGTTGCGTCATGCGAACCCTCTCAATCGAAGAGATCGTCCTGTTGCGCCGGATCGGGATGCTCGGCCGGTCGCAGCAACGTACTCAGCCGCTCTTCCCATTTCTCGACGTCAAAATGGTGCTCGTTCTGCAGCGCGCGACGCAGCACGGGCGAGAACTCGTGAAACGCCTCGAGCAGCTCGCGGGTCGCCTCGCGCAACGCTTCCAGCCGGAAGCTGTCGTCCGTCGCCCCCATGTCCTCGAGGATGCTCTGCTCCGTCCGCGATGCGACCACCGGCTCGGGACGTCCCTCGATGAAGACGTTGGTGCGTTGCCCCGGCCCGCGGCCCTCTTCGATCGGCATCAGGCCGAGGATCCGGTCCGAGCGCCAGTATTTCCCATAGCCGAGGAATACCATGCGCCCCCGTTTCACATCCATAGTTACCTCCGCGGACGCCGGTTTTTGCGAATGTCTTCCAACACAACGCGATCAATTTTTCCGTCCATCCGCACGCGCACGTCGTAGTTCTCCCAATACATGAAGTTGGCGAGCGCGGTCAGAAACGTCTCGCTCAGCGCTGGCTGGGGAGCGGCGAGCCATTTCTCTCGTTGATTCGCGGGCTCGACCAACAGAATCGTCTCGAGCTCTTTCTGCAGCGCCGGCGTAATCGGCATGAGGTCGGCGGAGTCGGTGGTGAAGAAGTAGAGCTTGTGCAGCGCGTACAGCCGCTGCAGCTCCTTGATCGGATCGGGCGCATCGTACACACGGATGTCGATGTAGCGGTCGTTGTTGCCGAGGTAGCCGGCATTCGCCCGCACGACGAGCAGCGCCGCCGACTGCATTCCGCGTTTGTCGCCGCCGCCCGCCTGGCCCGCGACCAGCGCGGCAATCAGCCGATCGGCGAGCGATCCACGGCTGCGCTCGAAGGTCTCCGCCATGTTCCGCACCGTCGCATCCGAAACCATGATGTTCGCCTGGGCGGCATAGCTGCGCCCCGTGATCATCTGTCCCTTCCCACCGTTCTGGCCACCCCCCGTGCGCCCGCCCGCCCAATCGAACGTCGAGTCGCCGGTCCAGCTCGCCGAGTTGCCGTGTGCGTCCACCATGCCCACTTGCCGCTGCGACGGGCGCGGATCAGTGCGCATGATGATGCGCATCGCCTCTGGGGCGGTCGCGCCCCGCGCCAGCAGGTCCAGCCCCTTGTCGCCGTAATCGGTGTTGCTGAGTGACTGGGTCGCGACGGCACCGATCCCCGCCCGCGCCCAGGGCACGATCCCGCCGACGTTGGGGAACTTCGACTGCACGGCGATACCGAGATCCCCGGTGGCGGAGTCGTAGGCGACAATGCTGTAGGTGTGAGCGCGTTTGGTAAAGTCAGATGGTGGAGCGTGTGAAGGTTGGTGGAGGACCTGCAGGAGTGAGAGGAGGAGCACGAGTCTATTCCTTTCTCATTTTCTTCTTGAGCTCGTCGAGCTGGCGCGCCGCCGCCGCTTCGCGCGCCGCCCGGTCCATGTCCGCCTTGAGCACGTCATCCTGCAGATCCAGCTCCTCTCGGGGAGCCATGGCCGGCCGGTCGCGGTCAGCGCTCTTGAGTTGTGTGTGCATTTCATCCAGCTCGCGCTGGGCCAGCGCCAGCTCCTCGCGCTGCGCGACGAGCTTGTGCTCGAGCACGGCAACGCGCTCGCGGTGCTTGGTCGCAAAGCGTGCGGCGACCGCCACCGTTTCCTGGTCCTGGATCTCGGCGGCGAGACGACCGCGCCGCTCGGCATCCGCCAGACGCTGGCGCTCGAGCCCCACCTCGCGCTCGGTGCGCGCCACGGCCTCCTGGACCTCGGCGACCGCGACTTTCGCGTCCACGACCGCTTCGCGCATCTGCCGGGCGAGCGATCGGAGATCGGCGGCGCCTTCGGCAGCGTCGAGAGCAGCGCGGAACGCGTCCCGCAGACGCTCGAACAGGTCGGTTGCCTCGCTCAGCTCTTACGGATGGTTTTTGCGAAGAAGTCGGAGAAGACGGGCTCCACCGCGGCGGACTCGCACTCGGGGCAGGCCGGATGAGGCCGCTTGGAGTGCTCCGCCATCGATTCGGTGCGCGAGAACAGAGCGTGGCAGGCGGTACAACGGTACTCGTACAGGGGCATGGGGGAAACGTTATTCCCGCGCAAAACCACGGTCAAGTTGACGCTTACGGCGGCAGCGGCAAATTGGCGGGATGCGGAAGCTTTGGTTGCTGCTGGCCCTGCTCGCGGCTTGCAACGGCGGCCTCGAACCGGAGCGCATTTGCCCGCCCAGCCTGGTGGGGCTGTGCGGCACGCTGCGATTTCACGGCACAATACCCGATAGCACGGACAATGTCTTCCTCGCCGCCTACGTCACGTTCCCGCAGAACTGCAACGACCTCATCAACAACCGCAAGCCACCGATTCCCGGCTCTGTCACCTATACCGATTCGGCTGCGGCCTACAGCGTGCCGCTCGACCCAGGCACCTACCATTGGGTGCTCGCGGTCTGGAAGAAGGTCGGCATCCTGACCCTCTCGCCACAGGACACGGCGCTGCTGCGTGTCGCCGGCTATTACCGCAATCCCGCCGACTCGACGCAGTTCGGCATCGTCACGATCCCGGCGGGCGGTACGGTCGGCAACATCGACTTCAGAGTCGACTTCGACAGCCTCCGGCCGGCAACCGATTTCGTTACATGCACCGCGCAATAAGGCTGCTGCTGTTGCTCGTCGCGCCACTCCCGGCGGCTGCCCAGGGAGTGCTGCGGGGCACGGTCCGCGATTCGCACGGCGTGCCGATCAGGGCGGCGATCGTGGGCGTGCCGAATACGACGCTGTACACTCAGACCGATCCGGAGGGCCGTTATCGCCTGGCACCGCTGCCCGCGGAAGGGGGCGACATCCGTGTGCGCGTCGCGGCCATCGGGTACGTGCCCACGGCCAGTACGGTGTCGCTCCCGCCCGGCGACTCGGCAGTCGCCGACTTCACGCTGGAGTCATCGCCCCTCGAGCTGCCGCCGCTGGATGTCGTCAGCACCAAAGTGGCGCGGTTTGGGGATCGTCCCGCGACCAGCGTCGTCCAGGTCCCCGAGCGCGAAATCGATCAACGCGCCGTCAACACGGTCGACGAAGCCGTCGATAAGGCGGCAGGCATTCAGATGCTCAATGGGCAGATCAACATTCGCGGGTCGACGGGCTACGTGCAGGGACTGAACTCGCGGGTCCTCCTGTTGGTCGACGGCGTCCCGGTGAATCAAGGCGACCGCGGCGGGATCAACTGGGACCTGTTGCCGGTGGATCAGATCGAGCGCGTCGACATCCTCAAGGGCGCCGGCTCGTCGCTGTATGGATCGGCGGCGCTGGGGGGCGTCGTAAACCTGACCACCCGTGACGTGCCCGAGGGTACCCACGTGCGGGTGCGATTGACCGGAGGCGCGTACGGCAATCCGCCGCAAGCAGTCTGGCGGTTCCGAGACGGCACCGGGCTGCAAAGCGGGGGTGACGTGTCGGGGTCGTACGGTACCGCCACGTTCGGCGGCCGGCTCGCCGCGGGCGCGCGCCATTCGGATGGATATCGCCAACAGGACGAGGGCAATCATTGGCAGCTCGCCGGCAGAGCTCGGTGGCTGGCCTCGCCGCGCACGCGCGTGGACGTCTCCGGCGCCTGGGCGGTCGATCATTACGACGTGCCGCTCGCGTGGTGCCGGCAGGGCGAGTGCGACGATCGCGGCCAGGCGTTTCAGCCGTTCAAGGTGGCCACCGCTTCGCTGGGCTCGTGGACGGACTCGCGCAAAGCGTACGTTGCCGCGCAGGCGCGGACGGTCGTGTCGCAGGGGTTCGCCTGGCAGGCGCGCGCGTCGTGGTTTCGCACCAACTTTTTCGATCAGCGGCCTCCCAATGGCTCGGAGTTCGGGATCGCCGACCGCTTCGGCGCTGAGCTGCGGGCGGAGGCGCATCCCGATTCCACTCGTACGGTGCTGGTCGGTAGCGAGGTGACGTTTTCGGACGTTACCAGCGACATCTTCGGAAATCATTCTCAATCGGAGTTCGCCGCGTACGGCGAGAGCGACCAGGCGGTCGGCGTCATTCGTCTCAACGCCGGCGCACGCATCGATTTTCTCGCCACTGATGGCGGGTCGCTCAGCGCCGTCGTCAGTCCCCGGCTCGGCGGGACCGTGCCGACGGACCATAGTGGCGGGATGCTGCGCGCGTCGATCGGCCGTGGTTTCCGTGCCCCAACCGTCGCCGAACGATTCGTCCATACCTTCGCCGAAGGACTCGAGGTCATTCCCAGTCCCAACCTGCGGCCGGAGACCGCGTGGTCGCTGGAGGTGGGCCACACCACGGCGCCGCTGTGGCACGTCCTGCGGCTCGACGCCGCGCTGTTCTGGACGGAAGCACGCGAGTTGATCGAACCGCGGTTGATCTCCGGGGGAAAGATCCAGCTGCAGAACGTCACGCGCGCTCGCATCGCCGGGCTCGACGTGGCGATTCTCTCGGCGCCGATTCCGGATCGGCTGACCGCGACGTTGAGTTATACCTACCTCAGTACTCGACGGCAGGTCGCCGGCGATCCTTCAGCATCGGGACCACTGGCGTTTCGTCCCAGGCACCTCGTCACGCTCAGCGGGGACTACAGTCTCGGCGCCTCCGCTGTGGGCGCCGACTTCCGCTACGCCAGCCGCGTCGAGCGCATCGAGTTGGAGGGGTTCGTCGACGCGCGGCGGGTGCCCGTGAAGGTGCTGGACCTCCGAGCGGGCTGGAAGCAGGGGCCGGTCGAGCTGCGGCTGCTGGCGGCCAATGTCCTCAACTACATCTACAACCTGGTCCCCCAGACGCTCGCTCCGGTGCGGACGGTTACAGTGACGGCTGTTTGGTCGCATTAGCGTTAGATTCCGGATCATGAGCTACCGACTGCTGGCACTGACCCTCGTGGTGGCTGCCTGCGGACGCGGGAGCGGCGGTTCGCCGACCTGCGGGATCGCCTTCCTCGCCGGACCCTCCCTGATCACGCAGCAGCTCGGCAACGCGCGCGCCGTCCTCACCGATCCCCCCCGGGGCGTCCCGGACTCGCTGCCCGCACTCGTGATCCTGCAGAAGACTCGGGACATCGGGGCCGTGCTCGCTGGTCGGGACGGCGCAGGTCGCATTTCGATGCAGTATCGGGGATCCGGCTTTCCGCAGCACGGCTACGGCTTACTGGTGGTCGATGACACGTCGCAGCGGGCGATGGGTGTCCTCGTCCTCGATGCCGAGGACCCGCAGGGCCATCCCGCGATCGGCACGATCATCGGCGGGAGTACGGCGCTGAATCTCTACGGCGTCCGGGTAGACTGGGCGAGCGTCAGCAATCCCCGCTGTCCGTTGTTCGGCGGCCCCGCGACCCAAACGTCGTGACCAGGGCCAGCGCGGCCGCTCCCGTCGCCGTGACGGCTCCGCGGCGCATGGTCGATGGCCGTGAACGAATCACCCTCAACACAGCGTACGTCCGCGCGCTGGAAGGCGCCGGCCTCGTGCCGCTCGCCGTCCCGACGATTCTCGCGCCGGATCGCGCCGCCGCAGCGCTCGACGGCGTGCGCGGCCTGGTGCTGACGGGTGGTGAAGATGTCGCGCCCGCGCGCTACGGCGCCGCGCCACACCCGCGGCTGGGTGACGTCGACCCCGCTCGCGACGCGGCCGAGCTGGCACTGATCGACGCCGCGCGCCGGCGGCGTCTGCCGATTCTCGCTATCTGCCGAGGCATTCAGATCCTCAACGTCGCCCTCGGAGGCACTCTGTATCAGGATTTGAATAGCGAGCGGCCCGGTTCTGTGCCGCACAACGAATCCAGCAACCACGACGTGCGGGTCGAACCGGGCTCGCTGCTCGAGCGGACGCTTGGCGCGCGCTCGGCTTCCGTGAACAGCCGGCACCACCAGGCGATCCGGGACCTCGCGCCAGGCCTCAAGGCGGTCGCGTGGGCCGACGACGGCGTGATCGAGGCCGCCGAGCCGGCGGATGCGACCGCCCCCTGGATCGTCGCGGTGCAGTGGCATCCGGAAGACCTGACGGAGCGGGCATTGTTCGACGGATTCGCACGGGCGATCGCATGAGCGCCGCTTCCCCGGCTCACGCGTTCCCATCCACCGAATGGGTCGCGGCATATGGGGCAGCGATCAATGCGAGTGACGACTACCGCACCGCCTCCACCGACTGGACCCATGGGTCCGTGGCGCTCGTGCTGCCGGCCCAACCGGCGATCGGCGTGCCCGAGGACATCGGCATCTGGCTCGACCTCGACCGCGGCGTGTGTCGAGCGGCGCGCCTCGTGACGCGTGACGAAGCGCAGAAGGCGCCGTTCGTCCTGACCGCGGAATACCGCTACTGGAAGCAGATCATCAAGAAGGAGCTGGGCCCCATCGCCGGCATCATGCAGCGCAAAGTCGGGCTGGTGGGCTCGTTGCCGATCGTGGTGCGGTTCATCAAGTCGGCCGAAGCCCTCGTCGACGCCGCCACGCGCGTGCCGACCCGCTTCCTGGACGAGGCGTCGTGTTAGAGCGTCTCATCGCGATGTCGCAGGAGCTCGCCGGCGCCTTCCGGCCCGCGACCATCATCGAGATCGTGGCGCGGACGTTGTCGGAGCAGTTGGCGCCAGGCCGCCTCTCGGTCATGCTGCTCGACATCGATACCAATCGGCTCACCGTGACCTATCACAACGGCCCACGTCCGGCGACGACCGATGAGCCGCTGCTGCAGCTCGCCCTGCGCCGCGGCCCGCTCGTTTTTCCCGACAAGGTGGCGGCGCGTGCCGCCGAGCTGCAGGTGTCGCTCGACGGACCACCTCCGGCGAGCTGGCTCGGGGCGCCGATCGTCGCGGTGTCGCGCACGATCGGCGCCGTGGCGATGGAGGGCGACCGCAAGAATGCGCTGGACAGCGGCGCGTTGCTGTTCACCCGCGCGGTGCTGGCGCAGGCCGGCATCGCACTCGAGAACGCCCGCCTGGTCGAGCTGTTATCGAGCGGCAAGCGGGAATGGGAGCAGACGGTCGACGCGTTCAATCAGGCGATCTGCTACATCGACCCCCAGGGCGCCGTGCGCCGCGCCAACCGCGTATTCGCCGAGCTGATCAAGCTCCCGGTTACGGCGCTACCGGGCCGTTCCTGGGTGACGCTGCTGCCGCCGTCGTGGGTCGATCCGGTGGCCCGCTTGCTCACGCCGGAAGGAGCAGCGGCTCCCGTCGAAGTTCGCGCCGGTGAGCGCACGATGATGGTCACCGCGATTGCGACGGGAGAGCCTGGCGCCGCCATCCTGTTGTTCGAGGACCAAAGTGAAAAGCGCCGGCTGCAGGAGAAGCTACTGCAATCGGAGAAAATGTCGGCGATCGGCCAACTGATCGCCGGGGTGGCACACGACCTGAACAACCCGCTCGCCTCGGTCGTCGGCTTCAGCGACTTGCTGGGTGAGGCCGCCGACGTACCGCCGCGGCTCGCCGAGCCGCTCGCCGTGATCCGCCAGGAAGCCGAGCGCGCCTCCGCGATCGTCCGCAACCTGCTGTCGTTCGCGCGCCGTCAGGAAGGCGAGCGCCAGCTGCAGTCGATCCGCCCGATCCTCGAGTCCACGCATCAGCTGCTCAAGAATCAGCTGCTCGCGGCCCGGATCCAGCTGACGCTCGAATTCGAGCCCGGGCTGCCCGAGGTCGAGGTGCATGCCAATCAGATCAAGCAGGTGTTCGTGAACATCATCAACAACGCCGCCCAGGCGATCACCAGCACGCGCGCGAAGGAGGGCGGCGGCAAGATTCAGATCGTCACGAAGTGTGAGCCCGACGGGCTGTCGGTCAACATTTCCGACAACGGGCCCGGCATCCCGGAGGCCGTCGCGCAACGCGTATTCGAGCCCTTCTTCAGCACCAAGCCCGAGGGCGAAGGGACCGGGCTCGGCTTGTCGATCTGCCTCGGCATCGTGAAAGAGCACGGCGGCAGCATGACCGTCGATCCGGGAGGCGCCGGCGGCGGGCGCGGCGCGACGTTCACTGTCGAGCTGCCCACCGGTGTTCGCACGGAGCTAAGCCCTCTCGCCGCCGGCGCCGAGGCGCAACCGGTGGCTCCTGAACGGCTCGAGCGCCTGCGGGTACTCGTTGTTGATGACGAGCCGCACATCCTTCACTACATGCAGGCGACGCTCGAGAGCTGGGGTCACGAGGTCGTGCTGGCGCGCGACGGCAGTCAGGCCTTGAAGCGCGCGCTGATGCAGCCATTCGACCTGATCATCTGCGATTTGCGCATGCCGCGGCTGGGTGGCCGCGAGATGTTCCACACGCTCGCGCGCATGCACCCGACCGTCGCGGACCGCATCATTTTTGCCACGGGCGACACGGTCCGCGGCGACACGCTGCAATTCCTCGAAGAGCTGGGCCGGCCATTCCTCCAGAAGCCCTTCAAACTCGATGCCCTGCGCCGCGTACTCGCCGGAGTCGTGAAAGTCCCGGCGTAAGGAAGGCCGGGACGGATGCGAGTCCTGCAGGTAGACTCGGGCCGGGATTGGCGCGGCGGCCAGAATCAGGTCTGGCTGCTGTGTCGGGAGCTCAGCCGCGAGGCTGAGCTGGAGCAGGCGCTCGTCACCAAGGAGGGGAGCGAGCTCGCCCGGCGGGCCGCCGCGAGCGGCATCACGGTGTACGGCACCACCTGGGAGATCGGCCTCGATCCGCGCGCCTGGTGGCACCTGCGGCGCACGATCGCAGCGTTCCAGCCGGACGTGATTCACGCGCACGACAGCCATGCGCTGACGCTCATCGCAACAGTCGCCCTCGGCCGCAACGTCGTGGCGACCCGTCGCGTCCAGTTCCGTATCGGGCGCTTTACCGCGTGGCGACGGCCCGACCGCATCATCGCTATTTCCCAAGCGGTGAAGCGCGTCCTGATCGATGACGACATTGCCAGCGACGCCGTCGACGTGGTCCATGACGGCATCGACGTCGATGTTGTGCGCCAGGCCGCGACGCCGCCCCTCGACATTCGCCGGCAACTCGGCATCGCTGCGGGCGCTCCCCTTGCCGTCAATGCCGCCGCGCTGACTGGCGAGAAGGACCACCACACCCTGATCCGCGCCGCGCATTACGCGCGCCAGCAGCGCCCCGAGCTGCATTGGGTCATCGCGGGAGAGGGCAAGTTGCGCGACTCACTCGCCGCCGAAATCAACCGCCTGGCGCTGGGTGATCGCGTCCATCTGATCGGATACGTGGACCGCGTGGATGCGCTGATTGCGGAGGCGAGCGTGTTCGTGCTCTCTTCCAGGAGCGAAGGGCTGGGCAGCGTCGTGCTGAATGCGCTGGCGTTGGGCCGTCCCGTCGTCGCGACCGAGGCGGGTGGAATCCCCGAGATTCTTCCCGCCGAGGCCCTGGTCCCGGTTGACGGGGCGGAGGCCCTGGCCCAGAAGGTCGTGGACACGCTCGATCACCCCAGGCCCCTCCCCTTCCCTCCGCAGTTCTCGGCTAAGGCCATGGCACACGGAGTCTTGGCCGTCTATCGGGCACTCGTCTAGATTGCAGGGCCATGATTTACGTCTGCGTTCCGGCCCATGATGAGGCGAAGACCGTCGGCCTCGTGCTTTGGAAGGTCCGCCAGGTATTCACCGCCTTCGAGCGGGAATACCAGATCATCGCGTGCGACGATGCGTCGACCGATGGGACCGCGGACGTCCTGACCTCCTATGCCCGCGTGCTGCCGCTGACCGTGATCAAACACCGGTCGCGGCAGGGGTACGCGCGCAGCCTCGAAGAGCTGCTCCGCGTCGCGCTGCAGCGTACCGATCGGCCCAAGCGCGACTGTGCCATCACGCTGCATGCCGATTTCGTGCACGCACCCGAGACGATGGAAGAAATGGTGAAGCGCATCGAATCCGGCGCCGACCTCGTGGTGGCCGAGCAAGGGCGGATCGCGGGTGCGCGCACGTGGCAGGAGGGCTGGGCGCGACAGTGGGCGCCCTGGTTGCTGCGCGTCGGCGGCGGGGTAAAGGACTCGATCTCCGGCTTTACCGCATTGCGCTTGATCGTGCTGCGCCAGGCGACGCGGGGTGGCGACGCCCCGCTGCTCACGACCGAAGGATGGGCCGCGAATGCGGAGCTCCTCGCCCGCCTTGGCGCCCATGCGCGACGCATCGAGGTCGTCTCGAGCGCGGCCCGATACGACCTCAAGCAGCGAGCCTCGCGTTCCAGTCCCTGGCATCAGCTGCTGACCGCGTGGCGCTCGCGCGCGCTGATCAGCGCGGCGCGCAAAGGCTCGGCGCTGCTGGCGCTCGCGTTAGTCGGCGCGGCGCCACTGCGATCGCAGGACACCATCTGCAGCGGCACACCAGTGGTCCGGCCCGTGATTCGGGCGAACCCGGCGGTGCCATTTCCCGTGGGCGAGCGGCTCACCTTCAGCGCCAAGTACGGCATCTTCAGCGTCGGCAGCGCCACGATGGAGGTCATGGGCATCGACACGGTGCACAGCGTGGAGACGGTGCACATCCGCTTTCGTATCTCGGGCGGGGCCTTGTGGTACCACCTCGATCAGACGATCGAATCGTGGGTGGGGCGATACGATTTCCGCTCGCGGCGCTTCTCGTCGGTGCAGGACGAGCGCGACAAGCATCGCGAGCGGCGGTACGAGATCTTCCCCGATTCCGGCTTTTACCGGGAACAGGGCCGGGACACGACGTTTGCCACGGTACTCGAGCCGCTCGACGACGCGTCCTTTCTGTATTGGATCCGAACTGTCCCGCTGGAGGTCGGCAAGAAGTACGAATACGCCCGTTATTTTCGTCCCGACCGCAATCCGGTGATCATCGAGGTCCTGGGTCGCGAACGGGTGGGGGTCGCGGGCAAGAAGTGGCGCGCGCTCGTGGTGCGCCCCAAGATCCCGCAGGGCCGCGGTATCTTTGCGGAGAAGTCGGAGACGCGGATCTGGTTATCGGATGACGCGCAACGGCTGGTGCTCGCGATTCAATCGAATTTCTCGTTCGGCCAGGTGACGCTGAAACTGAAGGACTACGTGGTCCCGGGAGCGACAGGAGCGCAGTAATGACCGATTACCGCGAAGCCGATTTCTCCCGCCTCAAGACGGTCCCCGTAGCCAAACGTCATAACAAAGTCGATGCCTCACTGCTCGCGCACGCGCCTCAGTCGTCCGATCGCTCCTTCAATGCCTTCATCGAGTCTCTGCCGTCGATCCTCGCCGCTCAGGACCTGCGCTACGTCGTCGATCAAGTGGCGGCGGCGGCGGGACGCCGGGCCGTGGTCGCGATGCTGGGCGGGCACGTCATCAAGGTGGGCCTCGGGCCGTTGCTGATTGCGCTGCTGCGGAAGCGCGCGATCACCGTGGTCGCGATGAACGGCAGCGCGGCGATCCACGATTTCGAGCTGGCGGCGTATGGGGGCACGAGCGAAGACGTCGCGGCAGGACTTGGCGACGGCTCGTTCGGGATGGCGGAGGAGACCGGCCGCGAGATGAACGCGGCGCTGGCGCGCGGCGCCCAGGCCAAGCAGGGCGCAGGCGAGGCGCTCGCCGAGTACCTGCGGGCCCGCAAGGATCTTCCCGGGCGCGACGTGTCGGTATTGGTTGCCTGCGCGGAGCTCGGCGTGCCGGTCACCGTCCACGCGGCGATCGGCGCGGAGATCATTCATCAGCATCCCACCGCCGACGGGGGGACGGTCGGCGCGACGAGCCATCGTGATTTCAAACGCCTGGCGGGCGCGTTGCCTGACCTCGATGACGGCGGTGTCGTGCTGAACCTCGGCAGCGCCGTGGTCATGCCGGAGGTGTTCCTCAAGGCGCTGACCATCGCCCGCAATTTGAACGGTGGACGCCCCAAGAACTTCACCGCGTGCGACTGCGACATGCAGCGGCATTATCGCCCGCGCGTCAACGTCGTCGAACGGCCCACGCTCGCCGGCGGCCGCGGCATTCAGCTGACGGGCCATCACGAGATCCTGTTCCCGTTGCTGGCTTGGGCAGTGCTATCCCGGTTAGAAACGAAGTAGGGAGCCCTAGGACTCGGTGGGGCGTCCCTTGATCATGTCTCGAATGCGATCCGCGGTGCGCGGGCTGACGAGACGCAACGCGACATAGACGACGAACCCGATGAACGCGAGCCACAGGACCGTCATCGCGAGGCCGACCAAGCTCCCGAGAATGCCAAAAATCAGTTTGAGAGCGAGCCATGCGACAACGGCGAGAATCGCGAACCCCAAAATGCTCCGGAACATGATTACCTCCGTGGTGTCCGGTGCGTCCGCAGCGTACGCCTAAATGTCGCACAAAGTTTCGTCTTGTGAAGTCTTAGTCGCCGGTGGCGGCATCATCGGCGCCGCCTGCGCCCGCGCGCTCGCACTGCGCGGGCTGCGCGTCCTGATTTGTGAACCGGGGCCGGAGTCGGCTGCGGCATCGGCGGCGTCGGCCGGGATCCTGGGCCCGCAAATCGAGCGCACGGATGAAGCGCTCCGCGCTCTGGGATTGCGCGCCCGCGACCTCTACGGCACCCTCGCATCTGCACTCGTCGAAACCACCGGGATCGACATCGGGCTGTGGCGCGAAGGCATCGCATCGCTGGCGTTTGAGGAAGCCGAGGCTGAGCGGTTGCGCGACGCCGTCGCACACCAGCGCCAGGCGGGACTGCGCTCCGATTGGCTGGAGCCGGCGGAGGTCGCGGAGCGATTCCCCGCAACGGCACCCTGTCTCGGCGCCATGTTTGCGCCCGAGGACGGAGCCGTGGACGCGCCTGCGCTGGCGCGCGCGTTGCGCGCCGATGCTCACCGCGGCGGCGCACACACACTCGATGCGCGGGTAACCCGACTCAATACCATCCTGGGTCGCGCGACAGGCGTCGAAACGACAGCCGGTAAGATCAAAGCAGAGCACGTCGTCATCGCGGCCGGCGCGTGGTCGACGCAAATCGAGCACCTGCCCCGGCGTCTGCCGGTCGAGCCAGTCCGCGGACAAATGGCGGCCGCGCCGTGGCCGGCCGACATGCCGCGTACCGTCCTCTACTATGATCACGGATACGTGCTGGCACGCGGCGGTGAAGCGATCTTCGGCAGCACTATGGAACACGTCGGATTCGACGGCGGCGTCACGCAGACTGGAATCGCGGAGATCGTCGCGGCGGCTCAACGCCTGCTTCCTCACCTGCCATCGGTCCCGACGCGCACGTGGGCGGGGCTACGACCCCTGACGCCGGATGGACGCCCCATTGTCGGCCCTGACCCGGACGTGCGGGGGTTGTGGTATGCGACGGGGCACGGCCGCAACGGGGTTTTGCTGGCCGGTCTCACCGGCGAGATCATCGCAGGCCTCATCACCACAGGAGCATCCGAGATAGAGATTGCCTCTCTCGCCCCGGAGCGATTTACTTCCTAGGATGTTTGTCAGTTGTGCTTTCTGCAACGCGTCGTTTGACGGTGATGGCGGCCCATCAGGACTCGGCGTCGGTCGGCGGATTGCGTTCGACGAGTGGAAGGGCCGGCTGTGGGTCGTATGCCCTCGCTGCAGTCGCTGGAATCTCACCCCGTTCGATGACCGGCTGGAGCGCCTCGAGGCCGTGGCGCGCGCCGCCAGCCAGGGTCGCGTCGCGGCGTCAACCGATCAGGTCGCGCTGATTCGCTGGGAGCGCTACGACTTCGTGCGCGTGGGCAAGCCGCCGCGCGTGGAGCTCGCAACGTGGCGCTACGGCGAGCGGCTGCGCAATCGCCAGCGTGAGCGCATGAAGGTGGTCGTTCCCCTCACGGTCGCCGCGATTGGGCTCGGTATCGCGGCCAACGTTGCGGCCGGCGGCGGATTCGGGATGGTCGTGTGGAATATCCACCGGGTGGCCGACTGGATCTACTTGCGGATCATGGGCGGCCGCAAAGTGTCTTTGGTCGAGCCGCCGATCTGCGCGCACTGCGGCACCATCATGCAGCTGCGTGCCCGGCACATTCAATTCGCGCGCCTCGTCCCCGATCAACACGCCGAGATGGCGATCGTCGTGAGTTGCCCGCACTGCCATACCGAGGGGGCGCAGCTCACGGCGAACGAGGCGACACACGTATTGCGACAGGGCCTGACTTATCTCAATCTCAAGCGCGGTGGCCGGCGTCGAGCCGAGGACGCTGCGCGCGAAGTAGATCACGTCGGCGGTCCCGATCAACTGGTGCGCGATATCGCTCGCCGCGAGCTCATGCTGCGGAATCTGCGGCCCGAGCGCGGCCTTGCCCTCGAAATGGCGGTGGACGAACGGGCGGAGGTCGAAGAGCTGGAGCGACAGTGGAAGGAAGCTGAAGAACTGGCGGACATCGCCGACGGGACGTTGAGCACGTCAACCGAGGTCGAGGACGAGTTGAAGAGGCTGAAAAACCGGGATGGCAATCAACCGTCTGGTTGAAAAACGGCCTACCCTGCTCCGCAGGCTGTGCTTATCTTCGAGTTTCCATGGCCGCCCCTCTTGTTCAGATCCAGCCCTCCCCCTCCCCCTCCCCCTCGCCGGCGGCGGAGCCGTCTCGCAAGCCCTCATGGTTGAAGGTGAAGGCGCCGGGCGGCCCCAATTATCTCGCGCTCAAGCACATGATGCGCGACCGCAAGCTCCACACGGTGTGCGAGGAAGCGCACTGCCCCAACATCGGGGAATGCTGGGAGCACAAAGCGGCGACCTTCATGATCCTCGGCGACGTGTGCACGCGCAATTGCGCGTATTGCGCCGTCGCGCACGGCACGCCGAAGCCGCTCGATATCGACGAACCGCAGCGCCTCGCGGCCGCGGTGGCGGAAATGGGGCTGAAGCACGTCGTGATCACAAGCGTCGATCGCGACGATTTGCCGAACGGAGGCGCCGAGATTTTCGCGGCATGTATCGCCGAGATCCGCCGCCTGATGCCCGAGACGTCGGTCGAGGTGCTGATTCCCGACTTCAAGGGCAACCCCGCAGCGCTCCGCATCATCGTTGACGCCAAACCCGACATCCTCAATCACAACCTCGAAACGATCGCCCGGCTGTATCGCATTGCCCGGCCCGGCGGCCGCTACGCGCGGGCATTGGAGCTGCTCGAGCACGCCAAGGAGATGAATCCCGAGCTGCTCACCAAGTCCGGCCTGATTTGCGGGTTGGGAGAGGATTGGGACGAGTTACTCGCCTCGCTGCGCGACCTGCGTGCCGCCCACGTCGACATCATCACCCTCGGCCAGTACCTGCGGCCGTCCGATCAGCACCTGCCGATCGCGCGCTGGTACACGCCCGACGAATTCGCGGAGCTGAAGCGGTACGGCATGTCGCTTGGCTTCCGGCACGTGGAATCCGGCCCGCTGGTTCGCTCCAGTTACCACGCGTGGGAGCAAGTGGAGGCTGCGACCGCATGACCGCGACCGCTCGATCCGCGAAGGACACCGTGCAGTCCGAGCTGCATCTTCGGATGTTGCGGCAAATGCTGTTGATCCGTCGGTTCGAAGAAAAAGCCGCCGAAGCCTACGCCCTGGGCAAGATCGGCGGCTTCTGCCACCTGTACATCGGACAGGAAGCGGTGGCGGTCGGCGCGCTTTCCGCGCTGCGCGATGACGACTACGTCATCTGCTCCTACCGCGAGCACGGGCAGGCGCTGATCAAGGGCATCCCCGCGAACGCCGTCATGGCGGAGCTGTTCGGCAAGGCGACGGGGTGCTCCAAGGGCAAGGGCGGGTCCATGCACCTGTTCGACGCCAAGCGCGGGTTCATGGGCGGCCACGGGATCGTCGGCGGCCACGTCCCGCTGGCCGCCGGGTTGGCATTCGCGAGCAAGTACAAGGGCAGCGATCAGGTGTGTGTCTGCTTCTTTGGGGAGGCCGCGGTGAACATCGGCGCGTTCCACGAGACGCTGAACATGGCGTCGGTCTGGAAGCTCCCGGTGATTTTCCTCTGCGAGAACAATCGCTACGGCATGGGGACGGCGTTCGAGCGCGTCGCCGCGGTCACCGACATCGTCGAACATGCCTGCAGCTACGACATGGCGGCCGAGCTGGTCGACGGGATGAACGCGCTCACGGTGTACGATGCGACCCGGCGCGCGGTCGAGCGGGCGCGCAAGCACAGCCACCCCACGTTGCTCGAGGTGCGGACCTACCGGTTCATGGGCCACTCGATGTCCGACCCGTTGCACGGCGTGTATCGCACCAAGGACGAAGTCGAGGAGCAGAAGGCACGCGACCCGATCACCCACCTCGCGGCAAAGCTCAAGGAGGACGGGGTGATCGACCAGGCCGCGCTCGACGCGCTGGACTCGGAGGTCCACGCGGAAGTCGAGGACGCGGTGAAGTTCGCCGACGAGAGCCCGGATCCCGATCCCGACGAGCTCTACACGGACGTCCTGGTCGATTGATGGCCACCCTTACTTACCGGGACGCATTGAATCAGGCGCTGCGCGAAGAGATGCAGCGCGATCCCAACGTCTTGCTGATGGGCGAAGAGGTGGGCGTCTATCAAGGCGCCTACAAGGTGAGCCGCGGACTGTTGGAGGAGTTCGGCCCGAAGCGCGTCGTCGACACGCCAATCGCGGAGCTGGGATTCGCGGGCATCGGCGTGGGAGCGGCGATGGGTGGGCTGCGGCCCGTCGTCGAGTTCATGACCTGGAACTTCGCCCTGCTCGCACTCGACCAGATCGTGAATTCCGCCGCCAAGATGCTGTACATGTCGGGCGGCCAGATCCCGCTGCCGATCGTCTTCCGCGGCCCCAACGGGGCGGCGCTGCAGCTCTCGTCCCAGCACTCGCAGGCATGGGAGAGCTGGCTCGCCCATATCCCCGGGCTGAAGGTCGTCGCCCCGGCGACGCCCGCCGACGCGAAGGGCCTGCTCAAATCGGCCATCCGCGACAACAACCCGGTGATCGTGCTCGAAGGCGAAATGCTGTACAACCTCAAGGGCGAGGTGCCCGACGGTGAGCACATCGTCCCGATCGGGCGCGCCGACATCAAGCGCGAGGGCGGCGACGTGACGCTGGTGTGCCATTCGAAGACGGTGAGTGTCGCGCTGAAGGCGGCGGAGCAGCTCGCGCAGGACAACGTGTCGGCCGAAGTGCTCGACCTGCGGTCGCTGCGTCCCATCGATGAGGCGGCGATTCTCGAATCGGTCAAGAAGACCAACCGGGCGGTCGTGGTGGAAGAAGGATGGCCGCACAGCGGGATTGGGGCGCAGATCGTGGACATCATCCAGCGGGATGCCTTCGATGATCTCGACGCGCCTGTGCAGCGCGTCACCCAGGCCGACGTCCCGATGCCGTACAACAAGCTGCTCGAGCGCGCGGCCAAGGCCTCGCCCGAGAAGGTCGTCGCCGCCGCCCGGCGCGTGTTGTACCGCGAATAGCCCATGGCGACCAAAGTCCACATGGAGGCGTTGTCGCCGACGATGGAGGAGGGGCGCCTCGTGAAGTGGACGAAGCACGAGGGCGATGCCGTGAAGTCGGGCGACACGCTGGCCGAGGTCGAGACCGATAAGGCCGTGATGGAGCTGGTGGCCCGCGCCGACGGTCAGCTGATCAAGGTGATGGTGCCCGAGGGAACGACGGTGCCGGTGGGGAACGTCGTCGCGTGGATTGGGAAGCCTGGAGAAAAAGTAGATGGAGCAGGGAGCGGGGAGCAGGGAGCCGCGGCATCGAAGCCGGCACCCACGGCTCCCGCTACTCCCGCTCGCACTCAACCAGCTGCGTCTCCAACTCCCGCAGCCGCCCCCGCTGACGCGACCCGTGTGAAGGCATCACCGCTCGCGAAACGGATTGCGAAGGACGCAGGCGTTGACCTCAAGCTCGTACAAGGCTCAGGCCCAGGCGGCCGGGTCATCAAGCGCGATGTCGAAGCTGGAGCGACACAGACGCAGGCGGTTGCTCCTGCGCCTGCTCCCCGCTCCCCGCTCCCCGCTCGCAGCGGGGCGCCGTACGAAGACGTCCCCCTCACCCAGATCCGCAAGACGATCGCCAAGCGTCTGGCTGCGTCGATCGGCCCGATTCCGCATTTCTTCCTCACCACCGAGATCGACATGGAGCGCGCCGCCGAAGCCCGAGAGGCGCTCAACAAGCAGCTCGGCGAGGACGGCGGCAAGATTTCGTTCAACGACATCATCATCAAAGCCGTCGCGCTGGCGTTGGTGCGCCATCGCGCCTGCAATGCGTGGTTCCAGGAAGACCATATCCGCTACTGGAACGAAGTGCACATCGGGATGGCGGTGGCGATCGAGGACGGCCTGATCACGCCGGTCATCCGCAATGCCGACATGAAGACGCTGAGCGAGATCGGCGCCGAAGCCCGTGAGCTGGCGGGACGGGCGCGGAATCGCCGCCTGAAGCCCGAGGAATACACGGGCGCCACGTTCAGCGTATCGAACCTCGGCATGTTCGATATCGATCAGTTCACCGCGGTGATCAACCCGCCCGAGGCGGGCATCGTGGCGATCGGGAGCATCGTGGCGAAGGCCGTGCCCGAAGGAGATCGCGTGGTGGTGCGGCGGCGGCTACGGCTCACGATGAGCTGCGATCACCGGGTGATCGACGGCGCGACTGGTGCGGTCTTCCTGAAAACGTTGAAACAGATGCTGGAAAACCCGTTGGCGATGCTGCTCTAAGGAGTCCACGTGGCCAGTTTTGACGTCATCATTCTCGGCGGCGGCCCCGCCGGCTATATCTGCGCCATTCGGAGCGCCCAGCTCGGCCTCAGCGCGGCCGTCGTCGAGCAGGACAAACTGGGCGGCGTCTGCGTCAACATCGGGTGCATTCCGACGAAGGCGCTGCTGCACTCCGCATACATCGCCACCCTGCTGCAGGAATCCAAGGAATTCGGCGTCGAAGCGAGCAGCGTCAAAACCGACTACGGCGTCGCGATGAAACGCTCTCGCCGCGTGAGCGATCAGAACTCGAAGGGCGTCGAGTTCCTGATGAAGAAGCACAAGATCACCGTCATCAAGGGTACCGGCGTCGTGCAGCCCGGGAAGAAGGTGAAGGTCGGCAGCGACGTGCATGACGCAAAGCAGGCGGTCGTCATCGCCACCGGCTCGCGCGTGAAAGGCATTCCGCAGATCGGCCTGGAAATCAACAAGACGACGGTGATCTCGTCGGATGAAGCGCTGCTGCTCGAACGCGTGCCTGATTCGCTCGCGATCATCGGCGCGGGCGCCGTCGGGATGGAGTTCGCCGACATCTTCCACGCATTCGGCGTGAAGATCACCGTGATCGAGGCCCTGCCCCGGATCCTGCCGCTTGAGGACGCCGAGGCGTCGGACACGCTGAGCAAGAGCTACCGCAAGCGCGGCATCGAGGTGATTGCGGGAGCGAAGGTCACCAAGGCGAACGTCGGCAAGGACAAGGTCGTGCTCGACGTCGAAGCGGGTGGTGAGAAGAAGCAGGTGACGGCGGCCGCCGTGTTGATGGCGGCGGGACGCGCGGTGAACACCGAAAACATCGGCCTCAAGGAATGCGGCATTCAGCTGACCGACCGCGGCTTCATCAAGGTGGACAAGAATCTGCTGACGACAGCGGCGGGATACTACGCGATCGGCGACGTGGCGGGCCCGCCGATGCTGGCGCACAAAGGATTTCGCGAAGGCGCCGTGGTCGCCGAGATCATCGCGGGGCAGAAGCCCCATCCCATCAAGTACGACAACGTGCCCAGTGTGACCTACTGCCACCCCGAGGTAGCCAGCATCGGGCTGACAGAGGAGCAGTGCAAGGAGAAAAAGCTCGATTACGTGGCGGGCAAATTCCCCTTCTCCGCCAACGGACGGGCGCGCGGCACCGGCGAGACCGAGGGCTTCGTAAAGATCCTGCGCGACAAGAAATACGGCGAAATCCTGGGCGCCCACATCGTCGGCGCGCACGCCTCCGAGATGATCCACGAGCTGGCGGTGGCGCGCGAGAACGAATACACCGTCGAAGAAATCGATCTCGCGATTCACGCGCATCCCACGATGTCGGAAGCGATCGGCGAGGCGGCGCTCGATTCGCTGGGACGGGTCCTGCACATTTGAGCGACGAACCGGTCAATGACCCGCTCGCGCTCGGGCTCGGCTCCCTGGCTGCGGGGGTTGGCTTCGGCGCGGCGTGCATGACCGCTTCGCAAATCGCGCTGTCAGTCAATCAGCAACGCTTCGAGCTCCTGGGCTATTACGTGCTCACCGCCGGGCTGATCGCGGCGGTCGGAGTCGGTGGCGCCGTCGGGTGGTATCGCAGCTTTTCGCTCGACAACATCTGGCAACGTGGGGTGATCGCCGTGCTGGCCGCCGTCGGGTCGATTCTGATCGGCTTCCTCGCGGCGCTGCTGGACCGCTTTTTCGGCATCCGCGGAATGATCGTCTGGCTGCTGCTGAACATCGTGTTCGGCATCATCGCCACTCGGTGGGCGCTAAGGGGGAAGGGGGAAGTGGGAAGCGGGACGGGTACGCCATGAACGCGCTCGAGATTATCGAGGCAGGCACGGTTCCGTATGGCGAGGCCCTCGAGTGGCAGCGGCAGCTCGCCGAGGACCGGATTGCGGGCCGCCTGCCGCACGACGTGCTGCTGCTGCTGGAGCACCCGCCGGTCGTGACGCTGGGCAGGAATTCCCACGCCGAGCATCTGCTGCAGTCCGCCGGCGTCGACGTGTTCGAGGTCGAGCGCGGCGGCGACGTCACGTTTCATGGGCCGGGTCAGCTCGTCGGCTACCCCATTCTCGACCTTGCCGCCTACAAGAAGGATCTTCACTGGTACCTGCGTACCCTGGAGCAGGCGCTCATCGAGGCTCTGGGCATTCTCGCCATCCCGGCGGACCGCAATCCGGGATTCACGGGCGTCTGGACGGGAGGCCGGAAGATCGCGAGCATCGGCATCCACGTGAAGCAATGGGTCACGTGGCACGGGTTCGCGCTCAACGTGGCCAATGATCTCACAGATTTTCAACGGATCGTTCCGTGCGGCATCCCCGGCGTGGAGATGACGTCGGTGCTGAAGGAGCGGGGAGCGGGGAGCAGGGAGCCGTTGTGGCGGGAGAGCGTGGGCGCGGTGGTGAAAGCATTTGAGACCGTCTTCGGAGTGGATTCACACCCTGAAGGGTGTGCTCGGCAGACATTGTCCTTAAGGACATAGCGTGACCAATCCCCTCCCACGCGTCCCTCCCGGCCAGATCCAAACCACCAAATGGCCGGTACTGCACTACGGCGACGTCCCGACCGTCGATACGGCGAAGTGGACATTCACCGTCGGCGGGCTCGTCGAGCGTCCCTTTTCGCTCAGCTACGAAGAATTGCTCGCGCTGCCCCGCAAGACCGTCGACTGCGACATCCATTGCGTCACCACCTGGAGCAGACTCGACAACACGTTCGAAGGTGTGCCGGTCCAGGCATTGCTGGAGCGCGCGGGCCTCAAGCCGGCGGCGCGCTACTGCCTCGTCGTCGCCGAGCAGGGGTTCACGACCAATCTGCCGCTCGCCGACTTGAACCGGCCCGAGAATCTCATCGCGCTGAAGTGGGCCGGCGAGTGGCTGACGCCGGAGCACGGCTGGCCGGCGCGGTTGCTGGTGCCGCATCTCTACTTCTGGAAGAGCGCGAAGTGGGTGCGCGGATTGGAGCTGCTCGACGAGGATCTTCCGGGGTTCTGGGAGCAGAACGGCTATCACATGCACGGCGATCCGTGGACGGAGGAACGCTACGGGGGCCGCGGCTTGACCCAACACGAGATCAACAAATTCCGCAACGCGAGTAAGAAGCACCTCTAGCCCAGCAGCTGCTCCACTTCGTGAGCCGCTTCCTGCTGGTAGCGGCTCTCGTCGTTGAGTTCGCGCGCCAGCTCACCAAGACTCTCCCCCGCCCCTTGCGCCGCCTGCCAGCGGGTCAGTGCCGCGCTTGCCTCTTCCAGGCGTTGCGCGAGGAGCGCCCTGCCCCGTTTGGCCACGGGTGCGTCCCCATGCAGCTCGAGCGCCGCGAGCTGGCGCGCTGCCACGCACGCCGCCGAGACCAAAGGCTCGGCGTGTGCCGCTGCGGGAACCGCCCTGGCTCGTTGCAGCAAGTCGCTGAGCAGGACGCGGGCCTGGCCGTCAGGGAGCTGAGCGAGAACCCGGCCAGCCGCGTCGCTCCACTCCGGTGTCCGGCGGCCGACGGTCGCTGCCACAGCGAGGGCTGTCGCCACGACCGGGCTGGTGATCAGGAGGATAGGGTTCCTGGCCAGGAACGCTGCGACGATTCCGCCGACGGCCACCACGGCGACCAGCGGCAGGATGTCGAATGGAACGGTCCTGCGCCACGCCGTCGCGGCGGTCACCTCACCCCTCCCCCTGCCTCTGCCTCTGCCGCTCCCAATCGGGCGAGCGTGAGCTGTGCGTTGCGAGTCCACCCGTCATTCTGATGATAGTACGACAGGAATGCCGTGAGATTCTTGCGCGCCAGCTGCGATTCGCCGAGCGCATACTCGGCCATGCCGGCGTGATACAGCGCCATGTAATGATTGGGCCAGTAGCTGATGACCAGCTCCATGATCGGCCCCGCCGAGCGATCGTCACCCGCGTCGGCAATCGGATGAGCGATGTCGAACACCATTCCCACAGCCTTATAGCGATCGGCCTGGGGTAAACGGTCGATGATGGCGCGCGCCGAATCGATCTTTCCGGCGAGTGCATAGCAGGCGGCGCTGTACGCCTGGGCATCAGCTGCCGCCGGCGCGGGCGCCGTCCGGTGTGCCAGCTCGACCTCGACCGAGTTACACCGTGGCTTGATCTGAACCCACCAGGCGTATCCAGGGCGTGAGTACCAGTATCTCGTCGCTGCCGGGTCGGTCGGGATGTAACTGTAGTCGGGTTTGTAGTGGCGCAGCACGAGCATCCCGCAGATTGCGAGATAACCGACGCCGGCGAGATACAGGGCTCTGTGCATGGTGGCTTCTATAATGAAGGACGGCTATCGAAGCCGGCTGTGCACAGGGTCACATATCCCGTTGTGCTCCCAGCAGTTCGTAGAACGTGCGGAACACCTCAATACCGTCCCACAACTGCTTGAGCTCCAGCTTTTCGTTGGGAGCGTGGAGCCGGTCATCGGGGAGCCCAATACCGGTGAGAATCACCGGCGCTCCCGCCGACGCGAGCGCCGGCACGACGGGAATCGAGCCACCGGCCCTCGCGGGGACGGTGCCCCGGCCGGTGACCTGCTTGAAGGCCTGGTCCAACAGCTTGAAGGAGGGATGGTCGAGCTTGATCTGCGCCGGATCGGCGCCGTGGAGAAAGCGGACGCTCACCGTCACGTGCTTTGGCGCAAGTTTTTTGACTGCAGCCGCAAGCTGCCGCTCGACGGTTTTCAACTTCTGGTTCGGGACGAGGCGCATGCTCACTTTAGCGGTTGCCGCGGCGGGAATGACGGTCTTGGCGCCTTCGCCCGTAAACCCACCGAGGATGCCGTGAATCTCGAAGGTCGGCAGCGCCCACAGGCGTTCGAGCACGGAATGCTTCTTCAACCCGACGAGTCCTTTGCCCTGGACCCGCTTGTTCAGGAAATCCTTCTCGTTGAACGGCAACTTCTTCCACGCGGCGAGCTCTGCTTTTGAAGGGCGCTTCACCGGCGCATAAAAACCAGGGATGTTAATGCGGCCATCTTCTCCCTTGAGACGCGTGAGCAGCCGGCCGAGCTCCTCGTGCGCGTTCGGCGCAGCGCCACCGTATTCGCCCGAGTGCAGGTCCGTCTTCGACGTACGAACGGTGATCTCCGCATAGCACAGGCCGCGTAACGTCGAATAGACCGCGGGCCAGCCGGGTGCGACGTACGACATGTCCGCGACGAGCACCGCGTCCGCGCGGACGCGCTGGGGCTCGCGTTTCAGGAGATCGAACAGGACTTTGGAGCCGTACTCCTCTTCGCCCTCGATCAAGAACCGGAAGTTGACCGGCGGCCGCGACGACGCGGCGACCGCCTTGAGCAGGCAGAAGACCTGTCCCTTGTCGTCGGCGGAGCCGCGTCCGTAGATCCGGCCGTCTCGCACGGACGGTGCGAACGGCGGCGTCGTCCATTCGGCGAGCGGATCGGGCGGCTGCACGTCGTAATGGCCGTAGATGACCAGCGTCGGCGCGCCCGGAACATCGGGCCCTTTGCCCCAGACGACGGGATGTGTCTCGCTGCCCAGCAACTCGACGTCGCGACCGCCGAGACGGCGCAGCTCGGCCGCGACCCACTCGGCCGCGGCGCGGCAATCGTTGTTGTGTACGGGCAATGTTGAAACAGAGGGAATCCGCAGGAATTCGCTCAGCTCGCGCAGCAATTCGTCTCGATTCATGGCGGCAGAAATGTAGGTACACAGGTCGCCGCTAGCCAGCGAGAAAGGCCCGGGTAGATTTGAGCGCCATGCGGACCACGGCATCCTACGATCTGTTCCCCGATGCGCGCAGCGAACGGGCGCTCGCTCGGGCGCGCTGGCTCGCGCGTGAGGGGCGGATGCGGGATGCGCAGTCGGCATACGACGAGCTGCTGTCAGCGAAGCCTGAGTTGAAGGCGGGTTGGGCCGAATACTTCGAGCTGCTGCGTGCCGGCGGGCGCGGAGAAGAGGCGCTGCAACTGGCCGACCGCGCGCGCGCGACGTTCGGCGAAACCGGCTTCTCGTTCACCCTGCGTGGCGCCGCCCTCACCGAGCTGGGACGCTATCCCGAGGCGCTCGCCGAGCTCGAGCGCGCGGTCGAAGCCGATCCCGACCTGGCCCTCGTGTGGCACGAGCTGGGCTACGCCGCCTACAAGCTCGGCGACAAGAGCCGGGCGCTGCTGGCGCTCGATCGGGCCTTTGCGCTCGAGCCGCACACCGATACGCTCAAGCTGCGCGGCCAGGTGCTGCGCGACGCGGGCCGCTATCAGGCGGCCGAGGTTGCCTTCGAAGGTGCCGCCCAGGCGGCCGAGCACGTGGAGCAAAGGTCCGATGCCGAGCGGGAGATCGCCGCGACGCGGCGCTACGGAACGTATGCGCCGCGCCGGCCGGAGGATCTGAGCTCCGGCGAGCGCTGGTTCGCGGATACCGGCGCCGTGGTGCTCGCGCCGACGCCGGGACCGGTCGCGCCGAGTGACGAGACACTCGTAGCGACGTTCGCGGAGGTCGCCGCCAATTGCGACTGGCATTTCGGGCAGGTCATCGTGCTCGGACCGGAATTCCCGGCGTGTAACGATTTGGCGTATCGGATGGAGGCGCCGCTGGTCACGCCCTCCGGATTCGATCCCGCGGTCTGTCCCTTGATCGTCGGCTTGCGGCCGCTGGTCGGCGATCGGACGTGGACGGGCATCGTGGGCAGACTCGCCAGCCAGTCGATCGGTCTCGTCTTCGCCATCGAACACCCCGCCGAGACCGCGGCAGCCGTGACGAGCGACGTCATCGGTGTCCTGACCGACGCCGGCACGCGGCGCGAGCGGGCGCCGAACCCCGTGCAGGCCGCGAGCGAAGCGCAGCACGCCGGCTCCCGTCTGGCAGGCCGTCGCCTGCGCCCCCTCTGAGGCGCGCTCTATATGACCGCGACTGACCAGCCGCCGCGCACCACCCGTGCGCCGATGTCTGGCCGCGCGATCGTCCAAAGCCAGTTCGACCGCGCGGCCGACCTGATCAACCTCGAACCGTACATGCGGAAAATCCTCATGTCGCCGTTTCGCGAGGTGCAGGTCGAAGTTCCGGTGCGCATGGACGACGGGCGGATCGAGGTGTTCACCGGCTATCGCATCCAGCACAACGGCGCGCGCGGCCCCTGCAAGGGAGGGATCCGCTACCATCCGGAAGCCGACCATGACGAGGTCCTGGGCCTGGCGGCGATCATGACGTGGAAGACCGCGCTGATGGACATTCCCTTCGGTGGCGCGAAAGGCGGCGTCACGGTCGACCCGAAAAAGCTCTCGAAGCTCGAGCTGGAGCGGCTGACCCGCCGGTTCACGCAACGCATCGCGATCGTGCTCGGCCCCTACCGCGACATTCCCGCCCCCGACGTCAACACCAACGCACAAGTGATGGCCTGGATTCTCGACGAGTACTCGAGCCGCCAGGGCTACAGCCCCGCCGTCGTCACGGGAAAACCGGTGGCGCTGGGGGGATCGCTGGGACGCGAGGAGGCGACCGGACGGGGCGTGATGTACGTGATGCAGGAATACGCCCGCGACTTCGGCATCACCCTCAAGGGCGGCCGGGTGGTCATCCAGGGATTCGGGAACGTCGGCAGCCATCTGGCGCGGCTGCTCGATACCGAGGCCGGCGCCAAGGTCGTCGCGGTGAGTGACGTGACGGGCGGGATCTACAACGACAAAGGACTCGACGTTCCCGGACTCCTGGCCCACGTCGCCAAGGGCAAGCCGGTCTCCGAATGGCAGAACGGCAAACGCATTACTAATGAAGAGCTATGGACCATTCCGTGCGAGTGGCTGGTACCGGCCGCGCTCGGCGGGGTGATCACCAAGGAGGCCAACGCCAACACCGTCGACTGCAAGGTCGTCGTGGAAGGCGCGAACGAGCCGACCACGCCGACAGCCGACCGCATCCTCGAAGAGCGTGGCATCGCGGTCATCCCCGACTTCCTCGCGAACGCCGGCGGCGTGACCGTCAGCTACTACGAGTGGGCGCAGAACCTCCAGCAGTATCGCTGGACGCACGAGCAGGTGAATCGCGAGCTGAAGGCCACGATCACGAAGGCGTACGTGTCGGTGCGGGATCTGGCGAAGGAAAGGAAGGTGACGTTCCGGACCGCGGCGTATGGTATCGCGCTCGAGAGAGTCGCAGATGCGGAGAGGCTGAGAGGGAACTAGTTCATTCCAGGCCGTGAATAGAGTGCTCGGTACGGATCGCGATCGGATTGGGTGAAGACACGGATCTGGATCGCCCGCACCGTCTCCGCGATATCCGCATTGTTCTGCAGATACACCTCGTCGAACAGATTCAAGTCCATTCGATACAACCGCTCGGCAATGACCACGGCGTTGTTCAGCGGCGCCTGCGCGAACCAGCGCCAGTCGTAGGTCTCGAGGGATTGCCCCACGGGGCCCCGGAACTGCTCGCGTGCCCAACCAAACAACGAGTTCCGGACCTGCTCCAAGCGCTCCCCGCTCAACGGCTCCACATAGGCGGAGTCGAGCCGCCGGGCCAGCTCCGCATAGAACACGTCCAGCGTGCGCTCATCCCGCCAGCGCGCCGCCGCGCGCCGGGCGTCCGCGGTATCGCGTCGCGCGCGGAAGAATGCCTCGGCGCCGCGATAGCCCACGAAGCTGGCAAAGCTTTCGTTGAACGGCGTCTGGCTCTTCACGTAGAGCGTGTTGTGCGCGAGCTCGTGAATCACCGTCGCCACGAGCTCCATCGTGTCGCGGCTCATCGCGGTCGAGAACAGCGGGTCACTCAAGTAGCCCAGCGTCGAGAACGCGCCCGAGGGGCGCAAGAAAACGTCGAGGCCTTGCGACTCGAGCTGCTGCCCCTCCGCGCGGGCGCGGGACGCCTTGAAGAATCCTTTGTATGGCACAACGCCCACGATGGGATAGCGCCAGGTGACCTCGCGCAGCTTGTCGCGGCGGCTGGCGGATAGGACGAGCAGCAGCGTGTCGCGACCGACGTCCACGTACGTGGTGTACGTCTTGCCGACAGCCAGGCCGAGCGAATCGGCGGCATAGGCGCGCGCGGCCAGGACGAGCGCCAGGCGCTGGCGCAGCGGCGCGGGCGTGGCCGTGTCGGCGAGCAGCTTGTCGATCGCCCGGCGACGCAGCAGCAGGCGCGCCTCTTCGATGCCCGCACGGGCGATGTAGCGGGCGTCGGCACTGACGATCAGCATGAGGGCGACACCGGCGGCCGCTGCGCCGACGGCAATCGCGATAATGCGCTTGAGCAGGCGTCCCCAGCGCGGCCGCGCCCGCTCGGTCAGGGCGTCCATCGTAGCCCGACACGATGCGTGCCGCCTCCCAGCGCGTCATACGCCTGGAACGCATAATCCATCGCCAATCGTCCCAGGACGACGCCGCCACCAAACGTAAAGCGCGATGCAGCGGTGACCGACGGCCGTGTCGCGTACCCGACCCGTCCCACGAGTCCCACGCCGCCCGTCACCATGCCGCCCTCGACGCCTTGCACCAGGACCGCGCTCCGGTCGCGCGTCCATTGTCCTTCGAGCGTCGTCAGCAGCCGATACGTGCCCTGGGGATCGGTATAGTTGAGGGTCAGGCCGGCGCGCGTGCGCCGCGCCAGCAGTGCGCCGTTGCCCAGATCGCCGCCAAGATTCTGCACACTCACGCCGACGGCCATGATGTCGAAGACCGCGATCGCCAGACCGACGTCACCGGCCCATGCGTCGCTCACCTCCGCGCCGATCTGCTGGCGATCGTACTTCCCCGTGACGCCGATGGCCGCGAAGCCACGCCGATAGACGAACGACGTCGTGGCTAACGCCTCGTACGGGTGGAACGACGCGCCGGTGGGCATCCCCTGCCGACCACCGGTCGCCGGATCGGGGACGATCTCCGGCTCGGAGCCGTAGTCGAGGGTCTGCGCACCGACGCCCCAGGTCCAGCGGCCGACGCGCAGCGCCAGGGCCGCGGTCGACAGCGCGCTGCCCGCCAGGTACGGCTCGTAGGAGCCTTCGAGACTGAGGTGGCGAATCGTGGCGATGCCGGCGGGGTTCGCGAACATCGCGCCCGCATCGCCGACGAGGGCGACGCCGGCGCCGCCGAGCGCCGCGGAGCGCGTCGAGCCGGGAAGGATGGTGAGGATGGAGCCTTCGGTCTGAGCGGAAAGACGGAATGACGGAAGGACGGAAAGTAGTCCCAGTAATATTCCTACCGTCCTACCGCCATTCCGTCGTACCGTCGTCATTGTATTCGAATCACATTCAGCCGCGGCACCATCCCCGCGCCGATCACCGCGCCGCTCGGCGCAGTGAAACTGAGCGTGAAGCCCGGGTCACCCGGCGACTGGGTCGCGCGGTGATAGATGCCCGACCCGGCGAGGAGCGTGCCGCTGCGGCTCACGTCGCGACCGGCGCTGACGGCCGGAACGAGCGGGTAGGCATTCTGAAATACGTCGGGGCGCTGCGCATGGAGTGACGCATACGTCGACCGGAAGGACCACGAGTCGTACGTCAGCGCGGTGGGCGGCGTGAAGGCGGGCAGGTCCGACACCCAATTCGCCAGCGCCCAGCGGCTGGCGACTGTTGTGAATGGATCGCCCGTCACGGCGGCGATGTTGGCGGCGCCCGTGTTCGTGGTTGCGAGCAGCGCCCGCGTCACCGCATTCCAGTCCGCCTGCGTGTTGCCCGCCGCGTACCGATCGACGACATAGCGCACGAACAGCCATGCCGCACCCCGTTCTGCGAGCGTGCCGAGCCCCGACGGGGGCTCGAGGGAATGCCTGCTCGTCGAGTCCAGATAGGTGTAGGCGTTGAGGAGATCGCCCCCGTAAAAGCGGCACGGGACCGTGCCGATCACGCAATCGCTCAGGCGCGCGGTGAACGACGCTTCATAGGTCCTGCCGCCCAGCTCTTCGGCGTAATGCGAGAAGCCCTCATTCAACCACAGCACCTCGCCGTTCACCGAATTCCCCACCAGCACGTGCTGATTAAAGCTGATCATGTGCTGAAATTCGTGAATGAACGTGACCGGCACGAACGACTCGACGTCCGCCGTCGTGTGGCTGCAGCTCAGGACCCCTGCGGGATCGGGGACGATCGAATAAAACACCTCGCCCTTGTTGGAACGCGAATCGGTGCGATAGTGCGGATCGAGGTCCAACCCATAGAAGAATCC
>Ga0137418_10000120_pt1 | contig 57249 bp, 58 predicted proteins | sample CZODoug3_1_2_16f_FD_122242 | JGI IMG/M metagenome (GOLD analysis project Ga0137418, IMG submission 122242) | Vadose zone soil fungal communities from Angelo Coast Range Reserve, California, USA - CZODoug3_1_2_16fungal (Hybrid Assembly) | ecosystem: Environmental > Terrestrial > Soil > Vadose...
CCGCGAGGCGCACGAGCGGCTGCTGGCTCACTCCTGGCCGGGAAACGTGCGGGAGCTGCGCAACGCGGTGGAGCGGGCGCTTATTCTGTCCGACGGTGAGATGATCACGCCCGAGCATTTGCCCGCGCCGCCTGAATCGCCGCATGAATCGCCGCGTGATGCAGCGCCACGCGAGAGTCTCGATCTCGAGACGACGGAGCGCGAGCTCGTCGAGCGAGCGCTGCGGCACGCCGGTCAGAACAAGGCGAAGGCGGCCCGGCTGCTCGGCCTCACGCGGACGAAGCTGTACACGCGGATGCAGCGGTTCGGACTGTCGTAGGCCTGCGGACGTGTCCGCACTTCTGTCCAGTCCTCCACACTCTCCGGTTCCGACCTAGTCCCACTCCATTGCTGTTGAGCGCCCGAACGCTCGGCAGCACAGTCACTTGGCGGAATTGGCCCACGCCGTCCGCCGTCTGGCACGTGCAGTGCAAATACACGGCCCGGCAGCAGAAGACTTCCGCGCTTCAGCACACACTTTGGAGGAGGATGGCATGCGTATCGCACGATTTGTTTCCGCAGCCGCCGTGGTCGCTCTGGCAGCCTGCGCTTCGGCGGTCCAGGTGCGCACGGCACTGAGCCCGGACGCGAGTTTGAGTGGGCTGCACACGTTCCGGGTGCAGGCGACGCCGAAGCCGACTATCGCGACGGCGCAGTCGACCAGCGACCCGATGCTGGTGAACTCGATCTCGAATCGCGCGCTCCGTAGCGATCTGCGGCAAGGGTTCGAGAAGCTCGGCTACGCGGTCAACGACAGCACGCCCGATTTCTGCGTCGCCTATTACGCGAGCACGAACCAACAGCTCGATATCTCAGCCTACGACTACGGGTATTCGTTCCGGCCGCGCTGGTGGCGGGGCTGGGGACCGCGCTATCGCAGTGCAATCTATGAGCCGATGGTGACGCAGTACACGCAGGGGACCGTGATCGTCGACGTGTTCGATCCGAAGACCAAGGACCTGCTGTGGCGGGGGCAGGGCGTGGCCGCGGTTTCGGACAATCAGGAGCAGTACGTCCAGGAGCTTCAGACGACTGTCGCGGCGATTCTCGCGAAGTTCCCCGCCGCGGCTGCCAAAGTCGCGCAGGCGCAGTGACGCTCGGTTGAAAGATCACTATTTCGCTCGGCGAGGGGGCCCGTCCGGGCCTCCTTGTCGCGAGTCATGGCGGAATCATCAGTGTGACTTCATCCCCCGGCGACACCGTCATCGTCTCGGTCCGCTCGACAGCCCCATTCCCGATCGAACGGATCTCGAAGACCAGCTGGGTGGAGTAGTGGACGATCGCGCGTGGCAGCGTCAATACCTCCGTGTGCCCGCCGTTGACGCTTCCCAACCGGAAGCGTTGGCCACTACTGACGACGAAGACGTTCATATCGAGCACGTTGTCGTTCACGACCTTCACCGTCGTCGCCGATTCCGTCGTGGGCGTGGTGGGCGGCGCCGAACGCGCCGCGTGACTGCACGCGGCAGCGAGCATTACCAGGGCGAGAAACCTTGCGTTCACTCTTCCTCCTTGGTCGACCTGTGTAAACGTTAATCGCTGCGCCCGAACGCCACGCCGCGGCGCTCCGGGCCCGCCGTCGCCACCACCGCGCACACGACGAACACCAGCGCCGCCGACAGCGCCATCGTCTGCGCGTAACTGGTATGCGCGGCGAACAGCGCCTGCACGTGCGGAATCTGGCTCGCGACCGCCACGCCGCATTGATAGGCGAAACCCGGCAGGAAGCCACGCACGCCGTCCGGCGCGAGCTCGGTGATGTGCGCCGGAATGACGCCCCAGGCCCCCTGCACGAAGAACTGCATCACGAAGGCGCCGAGCACGAGCAGCGGCGTGGCGGGCGCGAATGCCCAGATCGGGATCGCGAGCAGGGCGCCGGCGAGCGCCAGCCCAATCGTACGCCGGCGACCCAGCCGGTCGGAATAGAGCCCGCACAGCACGCCACCCGCGAGCGCGCCAACCTGGGAGAACGCCGTCAGCGCGGCGCGTGCCTGCGGCCCCCAACCCCAGTCCCGCTCGAGAAAGGTGGGATACATGTCCTGCGTGCCGTGCGAGACCATGTTCATCAGCGCCATCAGGCCCGTCAGATAAAGGAAGAGCTTCCAGTTCGACGCGATCGCCCGTCCCAGGTGCTTCCAGCTCTCGTGACGGGTCTGGCGCCACACCTCCGACTCCTGCACGCGCGCGCGCACGAAGAGGGCGAGCAGCGCCGGCAGGCCGCCGATGAAGAACAGCGGCCGCCAGCCCCAGTGGGGAAAGACGAGCAGGTAACACAGCGCCGCCAGCAGATAACCGGCCGCATACCCTTGCTGCAGCAGACCCGACATGACGCCACGCAGGCGCGGCGGCACCTTCTCCATCACGAGCGACGCGCCCACGCCCCACTCCGCGCCCATGCCGATCCCGAACAAGGCGCGCAGGATAAGGAAGGTGGTGTAGTTCGGCGCCAGGCCCGACAGCACCTCGATGATCGAATAGAACACCAGATCGACCATCAGCGGGATCTTGCGGCCGTAGCGATCGGCGAGGAGGCCAAAGATGAATGCGCCGACGGGCCGGAAGGCGAGAGTCAGCGTGATCGAGAGGGCGATCGCGGCGTCCGACTTGTGGAATTCCTTCGCGATCGCCGTCAACGTCATCACGACCAGGAAAAAATCGAACGCGTCGAGCATCCAGCCGAGAAAGCCGGCGGCGACGGTGGCGTTCTGATCGCTGGCGGGCGTGGTCATCGTGCCGTGGTCGAAGGGACCTCTAGATTACAGCCGGTGCGCAGAACCTTCAATTGGCCGCTCGCCGTCTACTTGCTGGCGATCCTCCTCGTCACGCTGCAAAAGGGCGTGATCACCGGGCATGCCGGGAACTACATGCTGTTCCGCGAGACGTTCCACCGTCTCATCTCGGGCAGGGACATCTACTCTCCACCGCCGGGGGAGATCCGCGACTTTCTGTATAGTCCCAGCTTCGCGCTCCTGTTTGCCCCGTTCGCGATCTGGCCATTCGCGCTCGGCTTGCTGCTGTGGAACGGCGTGAACGCCCTGGCCGTCTACTACGGGCTCACGCGGCTGCTGCCGGCGCGCGAGGCGCGACTCGCACTCGCCATCGTGCTGCTGGACGTCGTGCGCTCGCTCCAGGCCGCCCAGAGCAACGCGCTCGTCGCCGGCCTGATTCTCGTCGCCTTCGTCGCACTCGAACGGGGGCGGGAAGCGACGGCTGCCACGGCGGTGGTCACCGGCGCGCTCATCAAGATCTATCCGATTGCCGCGGGGACGTTCGCGATATTCGCGCCTCCCCCTCCCGCGCGACGCGTTCGATTCCTCGCCTGGTCACTCGGGATCGGGCTCGCGCTCGCCGCCCTCCCGCTGCTTGTCCTGTCTCCCGCCGCGGTGGTTACCGTCTACAGGGAATGGTTTGCGATTCTGCAGCGCGACACCGTGTTGCAGGGCCAATCGGTGATGCGGATCCTCTCCGACTGGTTCGCCATCGCCGTGCCGAACTGGACGATCCAGCTCGCCGGCACGGTGCCGCTACTCCTTCCGGTGGCGCTGCGCCGGGATCTCTGGGCCGACAGTCGCTTCCGCCGATTGTTTCTCAGCTCGATGATGGTCTTTCTGGTGATCTTCAACCATCAAGCGGAGTCGCCCTCGTTCGTGGTTGCGACCTGTGGGATCGCCATCTGGTACGTCTCCAGCCGGCGGGAATGGTGGCGCACCGCGTTGCTGGCGTTCACCCTGGTCGCCGTCACCGTGTCGCACCTCTTTTTCTTCCCACACCAGTTCTACCACGACGTGATCAAGTCCCACGCCCTGGACGCCTTTGCGTGTGCGCTCGTGTGGCTCGTCATGCAGGTGGAGCTGTGGACCTGGCCGAGATCACAGCTGGCCGAAGTGACGCAGCGCGATGTCCCCGCGGGTGAGACGGGCTCGAACCAGAGCTGACCGCAGTGCGGCGAGCTCCCGCTCGCGCGGCGTTGCATAGTCGTCCAGCGCTGCGAGCGCGGCATCGGCGTATCCCGGGTGGACCATCAGCTCGGTCGCCCCAGGCGGGAGGTCGTCGAGCAGCTGCAGGAGACCGATCTCGTAGTCCGCCGCATGCATAAGTGCCAGGCCGCGAAACTGCCGTACCAGGCGGACATCATCTCCTCGGTCACCGCTCGCCGCCAGGATCCATGCCGCGCCGAGACAGATCTGTTTGATCGACACGCCAGGTTCGCGCGGCACGCGGACTGCGCGGACGCCGGCCTCCCGTGCGACCGCCACCACCGCGCGCCAGATCCCTGGGAGGACATGGACATGGCGATGGCTGTCGATGTGGGTCACCGCGATGCCCGCTGACTGGAGAGCGGCGAGCTGCGCCCTGCATTCGATCGCCACGTGCTGTGGGTCGACCTGCCCGGCCAGGGCACGCCGCACGAGGCGCCCTAACGGATGGAACGCCGCGGTGTGGGGATCCCACAGGCTCGCCACTTCCTCCCGCGGCGCGACCGGCGTCCCCACCGTGAGATTCACGTGCAGCCCGACCCCGAGTCGCCGGGCCCGGTGTGCCCGAGCGATCGCGTCGGCGAAACAAGGCGCGTTGGCGACGAGCGACGTCGAGGTGACGCTGCCCGCCTCATGCGCTTCGATGATGCCCCGATTCACTCCCCGCGAGAGTCCAAAATCATCCGCATTCACCACCAATTGCCGCTCAGCGATAACGCCCCCGGAGGCCGTTCCAGCGAATCCGCACGAGGTCGCTCAACATCGTGATGGCGTCCCGCGTGAAGCGCAGCGTGGTCGGCTCACGGTCGTAGCGGAAATGCACCGCCTTCTGCGTGATGCTGAGGCCGTGTTGCCGCGCGATGTACAAGAGCTCGACGTCGAACCCAAATCCCTGCACGGTCAGGCGCGGGAACACGGTCTCGGCGGCTCGTGCGGTGAACCCCTTCAGACCCGCCTGGGTGTCGAGGATTCCGGGCAAGAGTCCCAGGCGGACCGCCCAGTTGAAGGTCCGGCTCATCACGTGACGCGTGTAGAGATACTGGAAGAACTCGGGGCTGATGTCGTAGCGCGATTCGGGCAGGACTCGGCAGGCGATCACGACGTCGCTCCCCGCCTCGAGCTGCCGCGCCGTGTCGGCGACGTCGTCGAGCGAGTACGCCAGGTCGGCGTCCGTGAAGATTCGCAACCGGCCCGTCGCGGCCTGCATGCCGCGCGCGACCGCGAGCCCTTTGCCGCCGTTGCGTTCGTTGACGAGCAGCTTCACCGCGGGCGTGGACCCCGCGAAATCGCGCAACAGGGTCGCGGTGCGGGGATTGCTGCCGTCGTTCACGAGCACGAGCTCAGTGCCGGTGGGTTGCCTCGGGAGCCAGTCGCTCAGCTGCGTGAGAGTGCCGGGCAGCGACTCGGCGCCGTTATAGACCGGAATGACCAGCGAGAGTCGGATGTCGCTCTGCATTGCAGGGTGCCTGTGGGTCCCGTAATGGAACCTTCGACAGGAGCAAACAGTGACAGCCGTGTAGCGACTTGCTACGTCTTCCCTCCAAACCGCTCGAAGCGGTAGGCGAGCTCTGGGCCTCCGTCACCCTCGTACGCGAGTTGTGCGACGAGCCATGTCAGAGACCGGTCCTTTTCTCCAGAGCCTCGGGGTACCGCGCCCCCTGGATCGTGATGTGTGAGGCGGCGCTCTCGATCTCACGGAGCTCGTCGGAGGTGAGCGCGATCGACGCGGCTCCGATGTTCTCGTCCAGGCGCGCCAGCTTCGTCGTTCCGGGGATCGGCACGATCCACCGCTCCTGGCCGAGCAGCCACGCGAGCGCGATTTGCGCCGCTGTCGCCCGCTTCTTTTCCGCAATGTTCCGCAAAACATGCACGATCGTCTGATTCGCCTCACGCGCCTCCGGTGTGAAGCGCGGAATGACATTGCGGAAATCGGACTTCACGAAGGTCGTCTTCTCGTCGATCGTGCCCGTCAGGAAGCCCTTGCCGAGGGGACTGAACGGCACAAACCCGATGCCAAGCTCTTCCAGCGTTGGCAGCAGCGCTTCTTCAGGGCGTCGCCACCACAGCGAATACTCGCTCTGCACCGCCGTCAGCGGCTGTACCGCGTGTGCACGGCGGATCGTGCCCACGCCGGCTTCGGACATGCCGAAGTGCTTCACCTTGCCTTGCGCAATCAATTCCTTGACCGTTCCCGCCACCTCTTCGATCGGTACCGTCGGATCGACGCGGTGCTGATAATAGAGATCGATCACGTCGGTCCGCAGCCTTTTCAGCGAACCCTCGATGCTTTGCCGGATGCGCTCGGGCCGACTGTCCTGCACCTGCTGCCCGTTCTCGATTTTGATCCCGAACTTGGTGGCGATCACCACCTGAGCGCGCACTGGCGCCAGCGCCTCGCCGACGAGCGCTTCGTTGGTGAACGGGCCATAGATCTCGGCCGTGTCGAAGAATGTGACGCCGCGTTCGACCGCCGTGCGAATGAGCGCGATCATCGCCTGTTTGTCCGGTGGGACACCGTAGCTCTGGCTCATCCCCATGCAGCCGAGCCCGAGGGTCGAGACTTCGAGCCCGCTCTTTCCCAGCTTCCGCTTCTGCATCATTGCTCCTTTTTCCCGCTCCCCTGAGCAAATCGTAACGGGCCGGAGCGCGTCCGAGTAGCCGGAGAAGTCGTGAACTGAAACGCGACCACCTTGCGGTGCCTACGCACGGCAATTCATCATTCGCTGGAATCCCACGGGAGCGCTTCTATGCGTCGAGCGGACCTGGTTCCCCTCACTTGGCTGGCCTTTTGCTGCGCCCTGTTCGCAGCCTGCGGCGACAGCACCTCTCCCCCCGAGCCGCACTCAACGATCGCGGCCGACGCACAAGCGGCCAACGCCACCACCAGCTGGGTCAATAAGGGCGGTACCAACTGCCTGATGGTCACCTCGCAGGACAGCACGACCTTCACTGTCGACTTCTCCGGGCAAACCGGTTGGTGGTTCTGTCCCAATCAGTCGTCCGGGTTCGTCTCGCCCGACGGGTACGCCAGCCTGTACCTCGCCAGAGACCCGCTCAATCCGGGCTCCTCACTGACGCTGGAAACCATTTCGGTTGTGCGCGGGCCGGAGGTGCCGACCACGTACAACTCAGACGGCAGCGTCGCGACGTTCACGCGTAGCGACTCGCTGACCTGTGATAACGGTGGCAGCATCGCCCCAATCTGGACGGGAACGGCCACGCAGAACTTCGCACGCAGCACCTACCGCTGCTGCTCGCGCTACGTCTGTCGCACGTGCACGAGGATCACCAATATGGGCGGCACCGGGATGCTCACGGCGAATCAACCCGCGCCACCCCCCCCGCCGCCACCACCGCCTCCGGCAACGGCGGCGTCGGTGGCCGTGAGCCCGGAATCGGCGAGCGTGATGGAACAGCAGGTCGTATGGCTCACGGCGACTCCGCTCGATTCCGCCGGGAACCCCACCGACCAACCGGTGACGTGGGCCACGAGCGACACGACCGTGGCCACGGTATCCCAGGAGGGCATGGTGACGGGAGTCGCCGTGGGGCAAGTGACGATCACCGCGACGAGCCAGGGCCAAAGCGGCGCGGCGAGCGTCACGGTGACGGCGGAAGCAGACGGGCCCGAGGATGTCAGGGCGGCGGTCTCTACGACTGTTCCGAAATCGACTTCGACGAGGCAGAAGATCGAGCGCTAGCCGCTTGCGCCCTTTAGGGCGATTGATGGCGCGCCAGCTTGGCCAGCTGCTGCCGCGCCATGCCGAGGCTGGCGCGCTCACGGTCGAGCACGAGATGCACGAACACCTCCTGCCCGGGTCCGAGGAAGCGGATCACGTGATACTGCTTCCCCAGTGTGAGCATGATGTCCTCGACGCGGTCGTCGAGCTGCAACGCCGCCTGCACCAGCTCCTCGGCGATCCGCGCGGGCCGCTCCATCTTGAGCCCGCGCCCCACCGCGACCTCGCCGAGGACCGCTCCGCTCCCCGTCCGCACGATTGCGGCACCAAGCGCGCCGTCGATTTTGAGGACTTCCTCGAGGATGCTGTCCGCGGCAAAGTCCTCTGCCCGATCCGGCTGGACGACGCTTTGCTCCACACCTCCCGATCGGGCCGATTCGTCGAGCAGGCGGGCGGCCTCCATCAGCACGTGTTGTAGCGACTCCCGCACCGTCCGCTCCCGCGCCCGTCGCTTGTAAAAGATCTCCACGGCGGGGTCGGGCCAACCCAGGATTTCGTAGGCCGCCTCGAGACCGTTGAGATGGCGGGTATGCGCGTGCACCAACTGGCCTTCATCGAAATACAAGCGGCCTTCACGCTGCGATGCCTCCACCACGACGAGACCGCTCTTGCGCTCCACCTCGAGCAGCTGCAGCAGTCCGAACAGCGTGACCCCCGTAATGCGCCCGACGGTCTTGGGGTCGAGCACCCGCTGCAGCTCGTCCGCCAGCGACACGACGTCGACGGGCTTCGAGAACACCGCCGCGATCCCGTAGGCCTGGAGCCGATGCCGCAGCTCCCCATGGATCAGCTGGCCGGTCATCACGGCGATCGGCAGCCGGACACCCTGCTCGAAGAGTTGGGCCAACAGCGTGAGGCCATCCATCACAGGCATCTGGAGATCGGTGAGGATCGCATCCACGCGCTCCGTGCGGAGCAGCTCGAGCGCGTGCCGCCCATGCTCGGCGGGGATGACGGTAAATCCTCCCGTGCGATTGAGCGCCCGGCTCAACGCGCCGCGCACAAAATCATCGTCATCTACGAGGAGAAGGTTCGTCATGGGCTACAAGATGGCGGACGCGCGACCCGCCCGGTACTCGGAGGCCGCGCGGCGGATCGCTAGCCCGGTAAGGTGACCGTCGCCGTGGAGTCTGCCTGCTGTAGCATGTGCGCGAAATCCCGAAGCTCCGCCACGCCAAGGTCGGAGACCACCCAGTACGTGTAGTCCGGCGACATCCAGTGCAGCAGGTGATAGCCCTGGTGGTCGCGGGTCTTGGGCTCCCCTTTCCCCCCGCCACTCGGGCCGCGCGCCACGGGCCAGACGAACACGTTGATGACATGCTGACGCCGGCCATACACGAGGACCGCCACCGGCCGTCCATCGATGTAATCGAGCCGGCCGCCCAGCAGCGGATACCCGCGTCCGGCGAAGTCGTACACAGCGGGCGAGAAGTCGAGCCGGCCGTTGAACCACGGCTTCACCGTGTGCTGATCTGACGAGAGGACGTCGGTCAGGTGGCCCGGCATCAGCGAGCGGATGTGACTCGCGAGCACTTCGCCCGCCAGCGCTTCGCCGGCCGAGCGTTGCAGCGCGAGCGTCCAGCTGCCGAGCGCAACAACGGCGAGTGACGCCGCGAGGGCCAGCGGCCGCCACAGGTTCCGCACGCTGAAGCGACGCCGAGCACTTGAGCGCGCTGCCGCGTGGACGCTTTGCTGGAGACTGGCTGGTGCCAGGAATTTCGGAATGCCCGCCACGATGGCCGAGCGCAGCGTGAGCCGTTCGTCGCGGAATCGCGTGCACTCCGGGCACTGGGCAAGGTGTTCCTCGAGGTCGCGCGCATCGACCGCCGCCAGCTCGCCATCGAGATAGGCGTCGACCTGGGCTTCAAAGCTCGGATGGGTCACGTCAACGCCTCCTGGAGGCGTGCGCGCGCGCGCGACAGTCGCGACATCACGGTGCCCACCGGCACGCCGGTGACGTCGCTGATCTCTTTGTACGAGAGCCCCTCGAGCTCGCGCAGCACGATCACCTCCCGGAATTCCGGCGCCAACCGTTCGAGCGCGCGACCGATCGATTCCCTGGCGTCAGCGCGCAGCAGCGCTGCCTCCGGGTGCTCATCCGCGACCGCGCCGCTGTGCTGCGTCTCATCGAACTCCGTTGCGTCCTGCCCGCGTTGGCCGCGCCCCGCGCTGTAAGCGGTGTTGCGCACGATCGTGAGCAGCCAGGCGCGTGCGCTCGTCTCCTCCTCGCCGCGGAAACTCTCGAAATACTTGAGCGCGCGCAGGCAGGCGTCCTGCACCACGTCTTCGGCGTCGTGCACGTTCCGCGTGAGATAGCGCGCCAGCGTATACGCAGCGTCCAGGTGCGGCAACACGACCGATTCGAATCGCGCCAGCTCGCTTGACTCCAAACCACTCCTCACGATGTCGCCGATCCTTCGGGAAAAGACTTCGCGGGCGGCGGGTTTATTCCCGGCGGAATAATCCTGCGCTGCGCGGAGTCTCCGGCATTGACCACAGAGCCGTCACCACTTCGTGCGGAGGAACATCGCGTATGCGTTTCATGCACGCTATTTCATCTCGGAACGTCGCAGCGCTCCTGTTCGCAGTCATGCCGTTAGGCGGAACGCGCCCACCGGCAGCAGTGTCCGCTAAGCTCTCAGAATGGAAGGTCGAGCTGTCGCACGGCACCATCGCGGCGGGCAGCGTGACCTTCACCGTCACGAACGCCGGCAGCATTCCACACGCCTTCGAGGTCGAGGGGCAGGGAATCGAGCAGGAGACCGACCTCATTCAGCCAGGCTCGAGCGCCACACTGACGCTTACGCTCAAGCCCGGGACGTACGAGGTCTACTGCCCGGTGGGCGCGGACTCGCACAAGAAGCTGGGCATGGAAACGCACTTGAAGGTCGTCGGCGCACAGGGCGCGGGCGGGTCGAGCTACGAAAGTCACGAGATGAGCGAGTCGTCACCAAGCATCCAGGCAATCCGGGTGACGGGTGGGGGGCCCGTCATCCAGATCCTCCCCGGTCCGTTCCCGTTTCCCGACAGCGCGGCTCCGATTCTCCAGCAGTTCGGCGATGAGCGGGAAGGCCTCGAGTCACAGGTGAAGAATGGGCCGTACTCGAACAACGTGACTCGGGTGGCGGGGACCTTCACCTTCACGGCCTGGGACAAGGGCGCGACGCGTGACTCGGTGGATGGCGTCGCCGAGTTTGTGACGCAGGATGGCGCCCGCTGGAAGCTCGTGCTGGACCGCGTCCAGACCAAGGATGTCCCCCACCATCCCCGATTCGGGGGCGTGATTCTCGGACTCTACTACCACGGCAACACCGCCGTGCACACACCGCTCGTGCCGACGATCAATAGCGCGGTGGCACTGTGGGCATTCGGCCACCTCTACAAGAACGACGCCCTGGTGACCGACAACGCCATGGTGCACGTGATGCTGTTGTCGCGCACTCGACGCGACGGTGATTTCGCGATCGCCTGCTGGGACTGCTCGAAGAACAAGATCGATGAGCTCCAGCTGCAGATCCTTCCCGGACCGGGCGAGCCGAAGTTCGCTGCGCCGGGCGGGTTCCTGTTCGTCAACTGGGAGCAATCCAGCTCGCGCAAGCCGGCGAGCGGAGGAGAATGAGTCAATGCGCTTCTCCACAGCAATCATCGGCGTCATCGGGCTCGCGTCGCTCGCGGGCTGCAGTAGTGCGAGCGGTCCCTATGGGGGTGGTACGGGCGGGGGACAAGGTGGTGGTGGTGGTCCCGCGGGCACGGTGACTCTCGGCCCCGGCATCCAATTCGTCAGCGCCCATAACGGCAGCCAGAATCCAGCCGTAGACACGATCCCGGTCCGCGGCTCCATCACCTGGACCTGGACCGGCTCGCTGCCACATAGCGTGCAGTCGACAGGCTCGACGAGCTTTACCAGTAGCGGCACCAAGACCGGTAGCGGGACGTATGCAGTCACATTCACGGCACCGGGGACGTATCACTACGACTGCGCCGTGCATGGTACCGCGATGACGGGCACCATCGTTGTCCACTAGCGCGTTGTTCACGTGACGCGAATCACGCTTTGTCGGCCCGCACGACGGCGGGTGTTACGACGGACCCGCGTTGCTGGTCTATAGGGTATGGAGTTCCAAGATCAGCGATCCGTCGAACCCTCCGGAGGTGTCATGCTCGCAACACGGTCTATCATGCTCTTTGCCCCAGCAGCGCTGCTGCTCAGCGCCTGCAATTCAACCGGCCCGCAAGCGGCGCAACGCATCAACGTCTCTGCGATGATCGCGTCCGGGTCTGCCGCACAGCCGGGCCCCGCCCGCGACGTCATCGTCAGCGGCAGCGGCGGCTCGGTGCGCATCACCTCCGCGCAGATCGTGCTGTCGCACATCAAACTGGCGAACGACGCGGCATGCTCCAGCTCGACCGACGACGATGCCAACGACGTCAGCGATGCGAACGATGCTACGGAAGGGCCCGAGGCCAACGAGCCCGACGACGCCAACAACGACGAGCACGACTGCGAGCCGGTCCGCGTTGATCCCGTCCAGGTCAACCTCCCCCTCGATGGCACGACCAAGGTGATCCTCGACGCCCTGGTCCCGGCGGGCAGCTACACCGGCCTGCGTGCGAAGCTCGACAGCGTGAAGGTGGTTGGGGTATTCACCGACGCGGGCGGCGCGGACCACCCGTTCACCTTTACGTCAGACGCCGAAGCGGAAGTGTCGATCGACTTTGCCGCGCCCGTGACGGTCGATGCCACCACGACGAACCTCACGATCGACGTGAACGTCGGGAGCTGGTTCACCGACGGGTCCGGCGCCGTGATCGACCCCACGAACTCGGCCAATCAGGAAGCGATCGAGCACGCCATTCGCGCATCGCTACGCGCGTTCGAGGACAACGACCGCGACGGCGACGACGATCACGAGGAGGCGGGCGGCCACTAGCCGTCCCGCACTCACAACGCAAACGGCGAGCCGAAAATGGGCTCGCCGTTTGTGTGTGTTACCGGTTGATCCAGTACGACAGCTTCACGAGAAAGCTGTTGTCGGGACGCACGTTGAACAGGTCGCTCAGATCCCCCCCGAAGCCGCGCGTTCCCTCGACACTCGTACCTCCCGCCCGGCCCTGACTCCAAACGACGAAGAGCGTGGACCCGGGTCGGTACTCCCAGCGGAACACGACGTTTGAGCGGAACTGCTTGAAGTTGAAGCCCGTGATGTGGTTCGTGATCGACGTATCGGTGACGGCCTGATAGCGGCTGTCGTAGTCTTTGGCGCGCGGGGTCGCCGAGAGCTCCCGGACATTGCTGTAGGTGCCCTTGGAGACGAATGGCTGCGCGTAGACCTGCAGCGTCATGTTCGCGTTGAACGGATAGGTGAACCGCGTCGTTAGCGCGAACTCTCTTTGCTTGAGGTGCGCAAACACGTAATGCGTGAGGCTGTCTGCGCCCCTCCACGGGCCTTGCGGCTGAATGTCGTCCGTCGAACGAGAGTAGCTCGGTGACAGCGCCGCCGTGAAACGCGACGCGATCTTGAAGTCGATCTCGGGCGACACGCTGGAGCGACGCGTCCGCCCGCCGTCCCCACGGAACCAGTTGAACCAGAGATATGGGACGATCATCTTGCGGTCGTCACCGTTGATGCCCAGCCAGGGACCGAGGTAGGAATCGCGGCGGACCGCAGGCCCGCCCCGCGCGCAGTCGTAACAGTATACGGTGCCGAGCCGGCCAAGTGTCCCGCCGAAGTGCAGCGACCATTGGTTCGGAAAGGTCGTGTGCGTGTTGGTGTTGAACGCCCGCTCCTCAGCTAGGCCCGCAGTCGTCCAATACTGCCACCAGTTGAAATTCCATTGGAAGCGCTGATAGAGCCGGCGCGCGTGACGATCGAAGTAGCCCGCCCACGTGCTCCAGGCCAGCTGATCGGCCCGCTGCAAGTAGCCGAGATCGTTGATCTCGAACCCGGGGGAGCGACGCTCGACGTTCGTCTGAAAGAGCAGGTGGTTGCCGCCGACCTTGCCGAACTGGAGTCCCTCGGCGTCACCCGCGAGCGAGGTACGCGTCGAATCGAACCGGAGGGCATCAGGCCGCTGGTAGTAGTGCGTCGAGCCCTGCTGCGTGTTGGCGATCGCCTGCGCGGTGCCTGCGACGCGGCTGAAGTCGAGCGAGCCCGAGACCTCGTAGCGGCCGCCCGGAAAGCGATGGCGGAAGTCGACGGCGCCCACGTAGGCGCTGCTATGCAAGTGGGGTGAGCTCCAGGAATCGTTGTGGCGATTCACGGTGGTTATGATGCCGCCCACGCTCGACTCGCCACCGCGCAGATCCTGGCGCAACCGCAGCACGCCATAGTTGGTCGTCGGCTCGATGGTTACGCCGCCCGCACCAGTCTCATGCGCCGTCACCGCGTCCAGCGCGCCGATCGTGAGGCCTCCCGGCAAACGGCCGGTGAGCTTCCCGGCGCCCCAAATCGTGGTGAACGCAGGGGACGTCGTGTCCGAGTACGCTCGTGACAATTCGGGCGCGCGCCCGATCCGGCGTGAGTAGACTAGCCCCTCACCCGTCCCGCAATCGTTGACCGCCGTGCAGTTGACGTTCCACTGAAACTGTCCAGCGCCCTGCACGAAGAACGGCCGCTGCTCGCGGAAGAACGTCTCGAACGCCGTGAGGTTCAACACGCCCGGATCGGCCTCGACCTGGCCGAAATCGGGATTGATCGTGGCGTCGAGCTTGAGGTTCGACGCGACGCGGTACTTGAAGTCGCCGCCGACGGTGAGGTCCTGGCTGCGCCCGAGCGTGTTGTTGTCGATATGGGACACGTTCTTGGTGACGAGATAGGGTGCCGCTTCGAGCCGGCGGGGAGCCGCCAAGTCCTCCAGGCCGTCGATCTCGCCGAACTGCGACACGAAACCGGACTGGGACTGCCGGAACAGGGGCCAGCTCACGCGCTGGGCGTAGCGGTACACGTCGCGATCGACGGTAAACCCAAAGACATGGGTGCGCTCGCGCCCATAGGGCAGCTGTGTAAGGGGAACGCGGAACTCCGCCGACCAGCCGGCCGAGTCGACGTGCGTGGCGACATCCCACACGGCGTCCCAGGCGAAGTCCTCGTTGCCGTCGTTGAAGATCTGCGCATCGAGCTTGACCCCCGATGGGTTGACGCCGAACTCGAAGCCGGTGCGGCGGTCGTGATAGGAGTCGAGGAACAACCACACCATGTCGGAGGGCGTGAAGTAGTCGCGGCGGGCGAGGACGGTGATGATGCTGTCGGGGTGCGGATCGAAGCAGCGGACAAAGACGTAGAGGTTGCCGGCGTCGTAGGCGACTTTCGCTTCGGTGGGCAGCTTGGGCGCGCCGCCCTCGCTGGGACGCCACTCCTGGAATTCCGTAATCGGCGTCGCCTGACGCCAGACGGGATCGTCATCCCGTCCGTCGATGGTAACCGCCTGCGCGGCGCGCGTCGCGGTGATGCGCCTTGAGGGTGGAGGCGAGGACGAGTCCGCCGCGCGGCGTGGCGGCTGATTTGGAGACTGACTGACGAGCGTGACGACGGCCAGGAGCGGTAATCCGATCGGCATGACCTTTTCCAGGGTGGTTTCATGGTTGGATGACGAAACCCTGGAAAAGGTTGTTTCAGGGTGGTTAAGGCTTAGAACACCACCGTCTGGATCGAGTGTGGCCGCGCGCTGATCTGCACCGACGTCGCGCCGACGACGAGGTTGTAGTCGCCCCCCTTGGACGTCGGGTTCATGACGACCACAGCGACGCTGCCGTCGGGATTCACGAACGCGGTGGTCAGCAACATGCTGCGGCTCGGTGCCGCCAAAATCCGTCGCGCGCCGGGACGGATGAACTTCGAGAAGTGGCCGATATAGTAGTACGAATTGGTGTAGATGAGATTGCCGGTCCGGGTATCGGCATGGATCGGGGCAAAGCAGAAGTTGCCGACATGGTTCGGCCCGCCCCGTTCATCGAGCAGAATATTCCAGTCGGTCCATCCCTCGGCCCCCGAATTGAAATCGTGAATCATCGAGCGCCCGTACGCCTCCCCCAGGCTCCAGCGTCCGTACCCGGTCGAGTCGAAGTTTGCCGGCGTGCCCTCGGTGAAGACGAGGTGCTTGTTGGGGTAGAGCCGGTTCACCAGCGACACGTTGTCATACATCTGCGTCCCGCCCGACCAGTCTTCGTACCAGTGGAAGCCCATTCCCCAGGCGTACTTCGCGGCCGCGGAATCGTCGAAGATCGCCAGCGCCCGCTCGATGATGAGGTCGCGGTTATGGTCCCACACCATGATGTTGACGTCGCGCAGTCCCCGCCGCCACATCGTCGGGCCGAGGTGGTTCTTGAGGAAGTCCCGCTCGTCCGCCGCCTGATACACGCACGATTCCCACGTCTGGGTCGCCATCGGCTCGTTCTGAATCGTGACGCCCCACACCGGTACCCCTTCCTTCTTGTAGCTCTCGATGAACTTCGCGAAGTAGAGAGCCCAGGCGTCGAAGTACTCGGGGCGCAGGTGCCCGCCGTGCAACATGTCGTTGTTGTCCTTCATGTACGCCGGCGGACTCCAGGGACTGGCAAAGAGTTTGAGGGTGTTGCCAGTCGCGGTCATCGCGCGTTTGATGAGCGGGATCTTGAACTGCAGATCGTGCGCGACGGAGAACGAGCGCAGCTCCTTATCGCCCTCCGTCACATAGGTATAGCTCGCGCTCGAGAAGTCGCAGCTGTTGATGTTGGTCCGGCCCAGCGTGTACCCGATGCCGCGGTCGCTACGGTAATACGCCGCGATCACTTCGTCCTGCCGCGCCGCGGGCAGCTTCGCGAACGTCTCGGCGGCGGCATCGGTCAGCGCCCCGCCGATGCCAATCATCGGCTGGAACGTTTTCCGCGGATCGACGAAGACGTAGACCTTCCCCTCGGAAGTCGGCTCCGACTGCCTGAACACCAGCGTGTCGGTGGGCGTCAGCCGGAAGCTGGTGCTCTCGGCGGTGGTATACACGACGGCGCGCCTCTGAGCATCGGGATGCTGAGCGAGGACGAATAGGGTAAGAAGCAGCACGTTAAGCCTCGATTTTTGAGAACCGCCACGCCCCGAACACCACGAACAGGACCCCAACGGCCAGCAGCACGGCAACGTCCAACAAGATGCCGAAATGCGTCCTCCCGGTCAGCAGGCCGCGCACCCCGTCGACGCCGTAGGTGAGCGGATCGACTCGCGTGAGCGCCCCCAGGACCCGGGGAAGTCCCTCGAGGGGGTAAATCGCTCCCGAGAGAAAGAAGAGCGGCATCACGAGGAAGTTCATCACCATCTGGAAGCCCTGCATCTCCTTGATGCTCGACCCGATCGCCGTGGCGAGCGCCGAGAAGATCACGGCGATCAGCGCGACGACCAGAAACGCGAGCGGCACCGCGAAGAGACTCGCTGGGCGGAACCCCGCGATCAGCGTCACGGCGAAAATCAGCGTGCCCTGCAACACCGCCACCGTGGCGCCGCCGAGCGTGCGGCCGATCATGATCAGCAGGCGCGGCACTGGCGCGACCAGCGTCTCCTTCAGGAATCCGAACTGGCGGTCCCACAGCATGGCGATCCCTGAGAACATGGCGGTGAACAGCACCGTCATGCCGATCACCCCGGGCGCCATGAACTGGAGATACTTGCCCTCGCCGGCACGCTGAAATACGGGGCCCAGACCGAACCCGAGCACGCCGAGGTACATGAGCGGCGAGCCGAGGGACGCGACGATCTGGACGCGCGATCGGAGATACTTCTTCACTTCGCGCAGCCAGAGGATGTAGATGACGCTCATGCGCCTATCGCCTCCAGACTCGAGATACCTGGCGCATCTGATCCGCGGCGGTGGCGCTCTCATCGCGAATCGACGTCCCGGTGAGCTTAAGGAAAGCCGCCTCGAGCGAATCGGTGCCCGTCTGTTGCTTGAGCTCCGCGGACGAGCCGATCGCAACGATGCGCCCGTGATCGATCACGGCGATGCGGTCGGCCACCCGGTCCGCCTCGTCCATGTAATGCGTCGTGAGGAACACCGTGACCCCTTCGGCCTTGTTGAGGTTCTGCACGAGGGTCCACATCTGATTGCGGCTCTGCGGATCGAGCCCGAGCGTCGGCTCGTCCAGAAACAGCACTTTAGGAGTGTGCAGCAGCCCGCGCGCGATCTCGAGGCGGCGCTTCATTCCGCCCGAGAACGTCTTCACCAAATCATCGCGCCGCTCCCACAGCTCGAACATCCGGAGCAAGGTCTCGGACCGCTCCCGCCGGATCTGGCGCGGGACGTGGTACAGGACGCCGTGGATGTCCATGTTCTCCCACGCGGTGAGCTCGCTGTCCAGGCTCGGATCCTGGAACACGACGCCGAACCGGCGCCGCACCTCCGTCTGATCTGTGGTGGGATCGAGCCCGTCGAGCTCGAGCGCTCCGCTCGTGGGGCGGAGCAGGGTCGTGAGCATCTTGATGGTGGTGGTTTTCCCGGCGCCGTTAGGACCGAGAAACGCGAAGATTTCGCCGGCTCGCACGTCGAACGAGACGTCGTTGACCGCCGTGACTTTCCCGAACGACTTCACGACATGCTGGACACGAATGATCGTCATGCGCCGCCCATTTTATCCGCCCCCGACGATGCCGCTAGCCCCGCTCAGAACGTTATAGCGCGACGGTCACATGCGGAGCCTCTTCTACTCCAAACAGGAGGGAAAGACATGCGCAAGGCGATTGTGATCGCGGGTGCCGCACTGGTCATGGCGGCGAGAAGCGCGACGGCCCAATGTGGCGGGGTCGAGCGCTGGGCGGTCAAGATGGCCGCCGATCAGGGGGCGGCGCTGATCGACGTCACGCCGGTGTCTACCGCATTTGTCGATCTGATTCACATCACCAGACCAACTCTGCCGGGCGACGACATCACCCGAGTGCCCGCCGAGCGAACGGTCCGAGTCGTGGACGGCCGTCTCGTCCAGTTCAAGCTGGAGTCCGGGAAGACGGGCGACGCCGATTACCATCTGGTGATCTCCGATGACACCCAGCTTTTCTCCGCCGGTGGTCCCGGTGCGGCGTCACCGCACAGCGTGATCGCCGAAATTGTCGATCCCGACTGCGTCGCGGGTCGCGCCGGCTCGGTCATCGGCCCAAGCCGTTTTGCCACGCAATTGACCGCGGTGCGCGCGAAGTTCCTACTGCAGTTCCCGTCCGTTCACTCGGCGTGGAACCAGGCCGGTGGCATACCGGTTCGCGTGACCGGCGTGGTCTTTTTCGATCGTCCACACGGCCAGGTTGGCCGCGCCCTCAATGGGCTCGAACTGCATCCGGTGCTCGATATTCAGTTCAACCCGTCCCCCGGTGCTCCTCCACCTGGCGCTCCGCCTGCTGTTACGACGACCACTGTTGCCCTTGCAAACCCCGGTTTTGAGCAGGGGTCGGTCGGTTGGACCGCGACGGCCGACGTCATTCACACCGGGAATGACGAGCAACCGCACTCCGGCGACCGGCTGGCATGGCTCGGGGGCTACGGCTCTGCCCATGTCGACAAACTCTCTCAGGAGGTTGCCCTCCCCGGATCGGTCAGTGCGATCGCGTTGTCCTTCTTCCTGCATGTCAGCACCGAAGAACCGACGACCGGCATTGCCGATCGGTTGCGCGTGCGCGTGCGCGACCACAGTGGCGCTCTGCTCTCCACCCTGGGAGTTTTTTCGAATCTCGATGCAGCGGACGGTTTCCAGCTTCGTACCTTCGATCTGACACCGTATCGGGGGAGAACGGTTCGCATCTCGCTCGAAGCGGTGGAGAACGGCTCGAACGTGACCTCGTTCATCGTGGATGACTTTTCGTTGGTCATCCAGCCATAACCGAGGTCCTCCGCTAGTACCGGAGTCCGAATCCGAACGGGTAGAGCGGCCGCGGGCTGTCGTGCGGCACGTCGGATCGCTGTGCGGCGACAGCCTCCATCGACGACGGCAGCTCGAACGGCAGCTTTCCCTGCGGCCGCGCTCGGCCGGTCAGGACGTCGATCAGGGCCGCATCGCTCACCCCGAAGTTTGCGATCAAGGCACGCGCCCCGTCCCGTAGTGGAGTCAGAATCGCCGGGCGATCGAGGTAGACCGTCACGATTGTCGGCACCGCGGCGCTCACGCGCTTGAAGGCCACGTAATCGGAATCGCTGTCCTTGAACGCGAGACTGCCCTCGTGGAAGAACTGGCCAAAGACGTACTGCATGTGCAGCCGCTCGAACGGCGCGCTCAGGCGCATGATCGCGACCTCGGCCTGTGCTGGATCGGACACGACCGTCCAGCCCTCGCGCGTCGCCGCTTCGGCGGAAACCCCGTGCAGATACACACGCAACGCGCGGCCCTTGGGCGTCCTCAGCGGGAGCAACCGCCCCTTGTTCTCGAGCAGCACAAGCGCCCGGCGCTGCGCCGCGAGACCGGCAGCCAGGAACGTGGGATTCCCGACCAGCCGCGCCGCGGAATCGGGGCTGACGAAAGCATGCTCGAACAATCCCTGCGCGAACTTCTGCGTGAGAATGCGGACGACCGAGCTGTCGAGCCGCGCCTCGGTCAGCTCGCCCGCGTGCACGGCATCGACGAGCATGTCGGCGCGCTCGGTCCCGCCGAATTCGTCCACGCCGGCCTGGACCGCTTTGACGAACCGCCCGCGCATCGGGAGATCCTCGACGCCCCACGGCATGCCGACGTCCGCGAAGGACGGGCGCTCGCCGGCCGGCGCGCCGTTCTTGCACCGCTCGACGCAGTCCCACGTGATCGCCCAGTCGGTGACGATCACGCCCTGAAAGCCGTAGCGACCGCGCAGCATGTCGGTCAGGAGCTGGCGGTTGAATCCGGCGCCGACCTGCTCGATCGGTGTGCCGTTCCAGGTGGCACCTTCGAGGATCGAGTACGTCGGCATTACACCGGCGGCATGGGCGGCAAAGGCGCCAAGGAAGGGGCGGATATGGTACTCGAGGTTGTTGCCCGAGAATGTCGCGAACCGGCCGTAATACGTATGACTGTCCCAACCGTCCTTGGCTGCTCCATAGCCGACCCAGTGCTTCACCACCGTCACGACGCCCCCCGTGTCGAGACCGGCGCGACCGTGCTGGAATCCGACCACGTACGCGCGCACGTGGCGGCCGGCCAGATCGGCGTCTTCGCCGAAGGTACCGGCGACGCGCGGCCAGCGGGGCTCCGTCGCGAGGTCGGCCTGGGGAGACAGGGCCATGTGGATGCCGACCGCGCGATACTCCTGACGCGCGATGTCTCCGAACGCCCGAGTCAGCGCCGTGTCGTCGACGGCCGCGAAGCCGAGCGCTTCCGGCCACTGCGAGAATGTGGTCTGACTGCTGACGCCGGGCAGATACTGGAAATGGTTGCGCGGATCGGTGCTGATGGTCAGCGGAATGCCGAGCCGCGTGCGCTCAGCGATCGCCTGGAGGATGTTGTTCGCGGCTGCGAGCGTCCGGGGATCGGCGTTCAGACGCGTGATCAGGTTCGTGACCTTGACGCTGTCGATGAGCGCGCGAGCCGACGCGGTGTCGTATTGGCCGCCCATGCCTGCTGACGCCATGGGGCCGCCCACGGCGCGGACCGTGCCGTGCATCATCGTGCCAGCTTTTTCCTCGAGCGTCATGCGCCCGACGAGGTCGCGTGCGCGCTGATCGGGGGAGAGGCGCCAATCTTCGTAGGGATCGAGGACGCCGTTGCGATTCAGATCCTTGAACTGGAGCCCGTTCTGTTGCAGGACGGGGGCGGGGGCCTGAACGAGGACCAGTAGCAGCGCGATCGTATTCATGCTTCTAGACCCTCGGCGCCGCCGGCTTGGCCGCGTAGATGAAGTTGTAGTACTCGCGCATCGTCAGATCGGCGGCTGCCTCCTCGTCCACGATCACGATGGCGTCGCGGTGCAGCTGCAGCGCGCTCGCGGTTACCATACTGGTCACCGGCCCTTCGACCGCTTGCATGATCGCTTTTGCCTTGGCTGTGCCGCTCGCCACCAGCAACAGCTGCCGCGCATTGAGGATCGTGCCCACGCCCATCGTGATGGCATAGACCGGCACGTCCTCGCGGCGGTCGAAAAAGCGCGCGTTGTCATCGATCGTCTGCTGGGACAGCGTCTTGAGCCGCGTGCGTGAGCTCAACGAGCTGGTCGGCTCGTTGAACGCGATGTGACCGTCGGTACCGATGCCGAGGATCTGCAAGTCGATTCCGCCGCATTCCCCGATGCGCCGCTCATACCATTCGCAAAAGGCCGCGTAGTTGCTGGTCGTGCCGGACGGGATGTTGATGTTGTGCGGCGGGATGTTGACGTGGCGAAAAAAGTGCTCGTGCATGAAGTAGTGATAGCTCTGCGGGTGATTCACGGGCAGGCCGACGTATTCGTCGAGATTGAACGTCGTCACGCGCGAGAAATCGAGCTGCTCCTTCTTGTGCAGCCGCACCAGCTCCTGATACAGGCCGAGCGGCGTCGAGCCCGTCGCCATGCCGAGCACCGCGTTCGGCTTGGTGTTGAGCAGTTCCGCGACGATGTGCGCCGCGACCCGGCTCATCTCGTCGTAGTCCCGTTGAACGATGACTTCCATGTCCTCACCCCCTTACCCCCTCTCCGTCCCGGAGAGGGGGAACGTGGGGTTGGATTCGCTCTACATGCGACGCTGCGCCGTGGGCGGCAGGACGCCATTCAGCCGCAGGTAATTCGCTTCCTGGCTGTAGTGATCCGACCAGTCGGCCACCGTGATGAGGACGGCCGTCGCTCGCGTCATGTTCATGCCGAACATCGAGATCGGGTCGGCCAGCTTCGAGTCGTCCATTCGTGCAAAAGCCTGCTCACAGAACTGGAACGTCTCTTTGAGCCGTGCGACGAGCTGCTCTTTGGTCGCGGTGCTGTCGACCGCCGCGCGCTGCGGTACCGCGAGGCCGGCGGTGTTGCCACACAGGACGTCGTTTCCCTCGTTCGCGAGGTGCACCTGGATCTGTGCGAAAGTCATCTGACCCGGCGTGGGGCGATAGTTGTACTTGTCGGCGGGCATCGCCTCGGCGGCGGCGATCAGAATGCTCGAGAACCGCTGGTGCATGCCGCGCAGCCCATCCGCGACGGGGCTGGTTGAGCGGACGGGAGCGGCGGCGGGGGCAGCAGGCTTCGTACCAGCCGCCGCTTGTGCCGCGAGCGCCTGCGGCGCCATGGCGATAGCGATCATCAGAATACAGGCTCGGGATTGCATGGTCAGCTCCGGTAAGAGGAGGCGTGGATTTTGTCCCAAATGCGTGGAACGCGCTAGACGTTCCATCCCCGGACGCGGACAGGAAGGCCGAGGAACTCGCCAAACCGCCGTGCCGCACGCTGCACCAGCACCCGCTCCGGCCCCTTCAATTTGACCAGGAGCCGCAGCTCCAGCTCCACCGCTGTGCCGAGGGTCCTTGAACACGACGAAATCTGATACCTTGCTCCTTATGGTGACGCGCACGACGACGCGCATGATGACACGCAGGTCCACGACCGCGGTGTCGGGCCCGGGGCATACCGCCAAGTCCGTGGCATTGCTCAGGGTCTACAGCTCGGAGAGCGGGCGAACGTATCAGTTGCATCAGCTCGTCGGCAAGGGAGGGTTCGGGGAGGTTTATCTCGCCACGCCGAACCGGCGAGACGGGCTGCCGGCACAGATTTGCGTCAAGATCACCGACCGTCTCACGCCGTGGCTGCGGGAGTCATACTTCGCCGAGCTGCTCGACCGCGAACCGCGCGCGCTGCGGGTGCTCGACCGGTTTGTCATTGCCGACGGTGCGCGCACGCGCTACTGCCTGGCGATGGAATACGCGGTGCACGGGGACTTGGGGGCCTGGCTCAAGCTCAAAGGGCCGCAGCCGGAGCGCTTTGTGCGGCGCGAGATCGCGGGGATCCTGGCGGTGCTCGACGCGCTGCATCGCGGCCAGGCGCTGCACCGCGACCTGACGCCGTTCAACGTCTTCGTGTGCGACGACGAGCAGCTCAAGCTCGGCGATTTCGGCATCGCCACGCACCAGCTCAACCGCCGCGGCGTCACCGCCGACGCATTCAACCTGTTCAACGTTCCGAACGAGATCGCGTGGGGACGGGTGCGGCGCTGGCAGCAGCGCGACGACATCTACCAGGTCGCGCTGATTGCCGTCATGCTGCTGCGCGGCGATATCGCCAGCCCCATCCTCAGTCGCGACGTGCGCCGGCTGCCGTGCAGTGATCACCTCAAGGAAGTGATTCACCGCTGCCTGGGGGTGCGTGGCAAACGCTACGAGGCCGCCGGCGAGCTGATCGACGCACTCCGGTTGCCGCGTAAGGAACCGGGGTTCGGTCGCGTGCGCAGTCTCGCGGACAAGCGCGTCTCGTTCACCGGCTTCCTGAGCCGCCCGCGCAGCGACGCCATTAAAGCCGCCAAGCGGGCAGGGGCGATCGTGCAGTCGAAGCCAGGCAGGATGACGGACGTGCTGGTGCGGGGCCGCCCCAACGTGCTGCAGATTGCCGGTGCGGTCGGCGGGTCGAAGCTGATCGAGATCCGGCGCCTCGCCGAGAAGGGGCACGCCGTGACGGTCATCGGAGACCGGCAGTTCTGGAAGCTCGTTGGTAAGAGGACCAAGACTCGGCGTTGAGCTATATTCCCGGCAACTCACTCTGGCGGAGCGTCTGTGTTAGCGGACTTGAGTATCTGGCACATCCTGATCCTGGTGGCCGTCATCACGCTGCTGTTCGGTACCAAGCGGATACCAGAGATCGGCAAATCGATCGGGAAGGGAATTCAGGAGTTCAAGCGCGGCTTGCAGGATGTGACCAACACGGACGAAGCATCAGCGCCACCTGCGAGTCCACCCGAGCAGCGGTTGTTGCCACCGACGGGCGCAGCGCCGAAACGGCTCAGCGAGTAGCGGCCCTCAGGCCTCTCGCTTGCGCCGGGTCTTCTTCTCTTTCTCCATGGGGCGCGGCTCGCTCGTCCCGGCCACCACGACCTGGTTACGGCCGGAGCTCTTCGCCTTGTACATCGCACCATCGGCGGTGGCAATCAGCTCCTCGGGCGTATCGCCGCCGTCGGGATACTCGGCCACACCGATGCTCAGGGTGAGGTGCCCCTCGCCCACATCCTGCTCGGCGACGCGGGCGCGAATGCGCTCCGCGACGAGCGTGGCCGTCGCCAGGTTCGCCTCGAGCAGCATCACCACGAACTCCTCGCCGCCGTAGCGCGCGACGCAGTCCACTTGCCGCGTCGTCTTGCGGAAGACTTCGGCGATTTTCACGAGCGCCGCGTCACCCGCGAGATGCCCGTGGGTGTCGTTGTACTGCTTGAAGCGGTCGACATCCGCGAGCAGCACCGAGAACGCGCGACGCAAGCGTCGCGAGCGCTGCACCTCGCTGGCGAGCGTTCCCATGAGGTGGCGGCGGTTGTAGAGACCGGTCAGGGAGTCGGTCAGCGACAGCTTCTCCAGCTCACCTTGACTCTCTTTCTCTCGCAGGCGCGACACGAGGGTGTTGAACGCCCGTGTCAGGTACCCGACCTCGCCGCTGCCGCCGGGGGGAAGCTCGACCGATAAATCACCGGCGGCCACGCGCGCTGCGCCTTCGCTGAGGCGCTCGAGCGGCCCGGTGATGAACGACCCGACGATGAACGCCAGCAGTCCGACGCCGAGCAGCAGAGCGGTCATCAGGAGCACCGTACGGAACCGCAGCACTCCGGCTTCGCGCACCGCTTCGGCGCGGGGCGTTTCCGCGACGGCCGCCCAGCGCAGCTGCGGGATGCGCCGCAGCACCGCCAGGACCTCACGTCCCTGCGGACGCGATTGGGCGACGGTCTGGCCTTCGCGCTCGATGAGCTCCCTGGTGGTCGCTTCGGGCAATGTCGTCTTCATCGCCTCGGCGGAGTTGCCCGCCGAGGTGGCGACAACGCGCCCCTGCTCGGTGATCAGGTAGAGGTTTCGCGACTGGTTCGCCGACAGCTCGTCCAGCACGTTCCGGAGACTGTCCAGGTTGATCTTGGCCCCCAGCGCGCCCAGAAATACGCCGTCATCCTGACGAATCGGCACGATCACGACCAGCGCGGCCTTGCCGATGCTCGCATCCCAAAACGGGTCGCCCACCAGCGCGTCCCGGGTCCGCAGCTCGCTCATACGATCCGGCGTCAGGCGGAAGCCGGTCCGGCTGCCGCTGCTGGTCAGGACTTGTCCGTCCCGCCCGATGATGACGAGTCCCTCGTGCGCCCGGAGGTTCTGCCGGACGGTGTTGAGGTAGTCGCGGAGCCGGGTGAGGGACTGGGCTCCGGTGCGACCGGTGGCTCGGGCCAGATTGTCTGACACGACGTAGGGGCTCGCCCGCAGGCGCAGGTCGTATACCCGCTGGTCGAGCCAGACATCCGCCTCGCGGGCCACGTCCGAGCTCAGTCCGCGGAGCTCCTGCCCGACGCGATCGCTCAACGAGCGCCGATTGCGTCCGTACAGCATCACCGTCATGGCAAGGGTCGTGAACAGCGTCGCCAACACGGCGAACGCGACAAACCTGCCCCTCATGGTGTCGAGGCGCAGCGTACGCAGCGAGCGAATGATTTTATCCCAGATGGTCACGGAGCCAACATTCACTTTCGGGGCGCAGAAGCAAGTCAGCCCATGGAAACCCCTGGCCACAGCGTGCTGCGAATCACGGAATTACGGGCGTAAGCAAACACTGACTGGCGCTCCTAACTATTAGGGACGACTTCTTAGCGGCCGGTCCGGTGTAGCATCCAAGCACCAATCCTCCCGAGCGTTCCAATGTCCGTCGATACGCAGTCCCGCCAGTCCGAGTCCCCGTCCGCTCCGGCTCACGGCGACTTGGACTTCCGGCGTGTGCTGGAGGCGTTGCCGGCCGCCGCGTACATCTGCGATGCGCAGGGCCTGATCACCTACTACAACCGCCGGGCCGTGCTCGCCTGGGGACGAGAACCGAAGCTGAACGATCCCGAGGATCGCTACTGCGGGTCGTTCCGGTTGTCTACGGCCGATGGGAAGTGGGTTCCGCACGATCAATGCTGGATGGCGCGGTGTCTGCACGAGCGGCGGGCATTCGAGGGAGAAGAGATCGTCGTCGAGCGGCCGGACGGAACTCGCCTCGTGGTGCTGGCGCACGCGATTCCGATCACGGATGAGCAGGGCGTCGTGACGGGTGCGGTGAACGTCGTTGTGGACATCACGGATCGCAAGCGCACCGAGCAACAGCTTCAGGAGCGCGAGCGCGAGCTTGCCGAAGCGTCGCGCCGCAAAGACGAGTTCCTGGCGACGCTGGCGCACGAGCTGCGCAATCCGCTGGCTCCCATTCGCAACGCGCTCCATTTGTTGCGCCTGGCGGAGGCCCCGAGCGACGGCGGGTCTCCCCTCACGCACGTACACGAAATGATCGAACGACAGGTGAACTACCTGGTTCGCCTCGTGGACGACCTGATGGACGTGTCACGCATTAGTCGCGACCGGATCGAGTTGCGTCGGGAGGCGGTCGAGTTGGCGGCGGTCGTCCGTGGAGCGGTCGAGACTGCCAGGCCCCTCATTGAACGCGCCAACCACCAACTCACGGTCGACGTGCCGGCCGAGCCGCTGTTCCTGGACGCCGATCCCGTCCGTCTCACACAGGTGTTCGCGAATCTGTTGAACAATGCCGCGAAGTTCACCGAGTCAGGGGGGCGGATCTGGTTGAGCGCCCGACCCGACCATCCGGACGTCGTCGTGTCGGTGCGGGACACCGGTATCGGTATCCCCTCCGACATGCTGTCGAAGGTATTCGACCTGTTCGCGCAGGTCGATCGTACCTACAGTCGGACGCAGGGCCTGGGAATCGGGCTGACGCTCGTGAAGCGCCTGGTGGATATGCACGGCGGCCAGGTCGAGGCGCAGAGCGAGGGACCGGGGCGGGGCAGCGAGTTCGTGGTGCGGCTGCCCTTAGCGAGCCCGTCGTGGACCGCCGCAGCCCGATCGACGGCGACGCCGGCCGCCATCGTGCAACGACGGATTCTGGTGGTCGATGACAATCGCGACGCGGCGGACAGTCTGGGAATGCTGCTCCAGTTTCACGGCGCCGACGTGCGCGTCGTGCACGACGCAGCCGCGGCACTCGAAGCGCTCACGGCCTACCGGCCGTCGGTCGTGCTGCTGGATATCGGGATGCCGGGTATCGATGGGTACGAGCTTGCTCGTCGGGCGCGCCGCCAGGCCAATGGCCAGGACGTCACGCTGATCGCGCTTACAGGATGGGGCCAAGAAAAAGACCGGCGCCTCTCGAAAGACGCCGGTATTGACTACCATCTTATCAAGCCGGTGGACTACCAGGCGCTGGTCAAGTTGCTGAACAGCTTACCGGCGGCACAAGGCTAAGTCGCGTCCTCCCACCGCTTCGCCCGCTCGAGCGCCTTCTTCCACCCACGCTCGAGCTTCTTGCGCTCGCCTGACTTCATCGCGGGCGTGAAGCGCCGATCCACCTGCCACTGCGCCGCGATCTGTTTCTGGTCCTTCCAATAGCCGACCGCGAGTCCCGCCAGATACGCCGCGCCGAGCGCCGTGGTTTCGGTAACTTTGGGTCGCACGACGGGGACGTCCAGCAAGTTCGATTGGAATTGCATCAACAGATTGTTCGCCGACGCGCCGCCGTCCACGCGCAGCTCCTTCAACCTGATCTTCGCGTCGGCCTCCATCGCCCGCAGCACGTCGGCCACCTGAAAGGCGATCCCCTCGAGCGCCGCGCGCGCGATGTGGGCCGCGGTCGTGCCACGGGTGACGCCCGCGATCAATCCTCGGGCGTATTGATCCCAGTGCGGCGCGCCAAGGCCGGCGAAGGCGGGGACGAGATACACGCCCTCGGGGTCGGTCACCTGCGCGGCCAATGCCTCGACTTCGGATGACGACTTGATGATGCCGAGCCCGTCGCGCAGCCATTGCACCACCGCCCCCGCGATGAAGATGCTCCCCTCCAGCGCGTACTCGGTCCGCTTCCCGATGCGCCAGGCCACCGTCGTCAGCAGGTTGTTCTTCGACGCGATCGGCTTCGTGCCGGTGTTCATCAGCATGAAACAGCCGGTACCGTAGGTGTTCTTCACCATGCCCGGCGCGGTGCACGCCTGGCCGAACAGCGCCGCCTGCTGGTCGCCCGCGATGCCCGCAATCGGGACTCTGCCGCCGAACAGCGTCGTCTCGCCGTACACCTCGCTCGACGAGCGAACCTGGGGCAATACCGACCTCGGCACACCAAACAGCTTGAGCAGCTCGTCGTCCCAATCTCCGGTCCGCACATTGAACAGCATCGTGCGCGACGCGTTGCTCGGATCGGTCACATGGACTCGGCCGCTCGTCAGATTCCACACCAGCCAGGAATCCACGGTGCCGAACGCCAGCTTGCCGGCTTTCGCTTTGGCGCGCGCGCCCGGCACGTTCTTGAGGATCCACTCGAGTTTGGTGCCGGAGAAGTAGGCGTCGACCACGAGGCCGGTCTTGCGCTTGATCATCGGCTCGAGCTTGCGCGCCTTCAGCCGGTCGCACGCGGCAGCGGTGCGGCGGTCCTGCCAGACGATGGCATGATGGATGGGCTCGCCGGTGTCGCGGTCCCAGACCACGGTGGTCTCGCGCTGGTTCGTGATCCCGATGGCGGCGATGTCGGCAGCCGTGAGCCTGGCTTTGCCGATCGCCTCCGACGCCGTGTGCAGCTGTGTGGCCCAGATCTCTTTCGCGTCGTGCTCGACCCAGCCCGGTTTGGGGAAGATCTGACGGAACTCCCGCTGCGCCGAAGCGACGACATTGCCGCCGTGGTCGAAGACGATGGCGCGTGAGCTGGTCGTGCCCTGGTCGAGGGCGAGGATGTAGCTCACGCGGGCCACCACGTCTTATAAAGGAAGGCGGCGATCAAGCCACCGATGATCGGGCCGAGGATCGGGATCCATGCGTAGGCCCAGTCGGAGCTTCCCTTGCCGGGGATGGGCAGGATCGCGTGGGCGATTCGGGGCCCCAGGTCGCGCGCCGGATTGATCGCATAACCGGTCGGCCCGCCCAACGACAGCCCGATAGCCCAGACGATCACGCCGACGAGCGCCGGCCCGAATCCCACGTTCCACCCGTACGCGGGGTTGAGATTCTTGGGCGTCAGGATGGCGAGGACTCCGAGCACCAGGACGAACGTGCCGATGACTTCCGTGAGCAGATTCGCAATCGGGTTGCGGATAGCGGGGGCGGTGCAGAAGACCGCGAGCTTCGACGCCTGACTTTCGGTGACCGCCCAGTGCGGCCAGTACGCAAGCCAGACGATCGTGGCGCCGAGCAGCGCGCCGAGCAGCTGCGCCGCGATGTAGAGGGGCACGAGGCCCCACGCGAGCTTGCCGATGGCGGCAAGCCCGAGCGTCACGGCGGGGTTGAGGTGCGCGCCGCTGAACGTGCCGACGGCGTACACCGCGACCGTCACCGCGAATGCCCAGCCGGCGGTGATGACGATCCAGCCCGAGTTCTGGCCTTTGGTCCGGTTGAGCACGACGTTGGCGACCACGCCATCACCCAGGATGATGAGCAGCATGGTGCCGAGCAATTCCGCGAGGAAGGGGGACATAGGGCGGCGAAGCTACGTGTGGGCCAGACCCTTGTCTACATCAACGCCACACCGACGCCTTCTTCGCCCACGTGCTGTCCTGATACCGCTCGGCAAACGCGCGCCCAGTCGCCTTGAGCGACGCAGGATTCCCCGTTGCCTTATACGGCGCGACACCCGCCCAGTACAGCGCTTCGGGCGCTGCATCGGTCTGCGGGAATTGCTCCACGATTTCGCGGAACCGCCGCTCGGCCTCGGCCCACTGCTGCTGCGCAAACGCCAACTTCGCTCGACCGAGCATCAGTTGCGCGAGCAGGTCATCAGCGGGCAGGAAACCTTCAATGCGGTGCTGCTCGACGCCGTCAGGATCGAGCAACAGAATCGTCGGCGTCCACGGCGCCCGGAACCGCTCGCTGAAGCGCTGGAAGGCCTGCCCGTCGTCCTTCACGTGCACGCGGGCGGGAAGAAAATTCTCGTTGACGAAGCGAACTACGCGCTCATCCGGCCACACCTCGGCATCCAGCCGAGCACAGCCACTTCACATCGGCGCGGCGCTGAAGTCGAGGAGAACGGGCTTGCGTTGCGCCTTTGCGTCCTCGAGGACCTGATCTACGTCGTGGCGGAAATTGATTGGCATAAATACCTCCTCGTTGTCCAGAACTGAACAAAACTGTGGTTGGCGTCCCGGATGCTGTTGCCGGACGCCAACAGGTGGATACAGTGTTCTCTATTGAGCAGGCCGTCAACTTTGGAACGCTGCGTTCACAAACACCGGAGCTCGCGTGACGCCCCTGAAAGCCTATCTGGTGACGACCGGCATCCTGTTCGCTGTCATCACGGTTGCCCACATCCTCGAGATCGTCGATCGATCGCGCCTGTTCGCCAGCGACCTCGTGATCGTGGCCATCAGCGCAGGATTGTCGGTCTGGGCGTTCCAGCTGGCGCGAAAGTCATGGGCGGCTTCGCACTAGCCCCGATGCTGTCGGTGCGGCAGGGCGCACGGGCGGTGGAGTTCTACAAGTCGGCATTCGGGGCGATCGAGGTGTTTCGGATCGAGGCTCCCGACGGTGCCGTCGTATCACGCCTATCCGTCGAAGGGGCGGAATTCTGGGTGAGCGATGAGTCGCCGGAACACAAGAACTTCAGTCCTGAATCTCTGGGTGGCGGCACCGTACGGATGATCCTCACGGTGCCGGATCCCGATGCGATGTTCGCGCAGGCCGTTGGCGCCGGCGCGCGCGTGGTCGTACCCGTCGAAGAGAACTACGGCTGGCGCCTTGGCCGGGTCGTCGATCCATTCGGCCATCACTGGGAAATCGGCCGTCCCCTCGAGTCGTAGAGGCTCGAGCGTCCGCCAATGCCGCAATTCTGACCCCTCATGCCGCAAAAACGCCCTACCACGTCGCGGCGGCCCGATTGTATCTTGGCGCGGCGATGGTGCCAGAGCGAGCGCATGAGTGCGAGGTCTTACGGCAGGCCGGGGTCGCTTTGCACGGCCGCGTCGTGACGCTGTGGGAAATCTCCCCCTCCGCAGACGCCGTGCCCCTGTTTAGCAGTACTCCCGAGCCCCCGGCAACGGCTATCGAGCTGGACTTGGAAACCACTCTGCGCCGTTGGGGCGCGCCCATCGTTCAAAGGAGCCGCTGGGTCGGCTGCCGAGTGGCCGATGACGGGCCGTGGGTCGTGGCACCAGTGCGCTCGCGTCCAGCCGCGCCGCCGCCGACTGGAACTGAACGGCGCAGCCGGGAACGGCTCATCCTGGAACTTGCCGGCCTCTCCCTGGGTGCGATCGCTGCGAGTGCGGAAGGCGCCCAGCGGCGGTTGTCGCCGGCAGAATCGCTGTGGGAGCTCGCGCGCCAGCCCAGCGTCATTGCCCACGAAGTAGGGAACCCGCTCGCCGTGGCCCTCGGCAATCTGGACCTCGGCATGGATGCGCTGCGTGACGCCCAGTTTCTGGATCCGGCATTTCGCTCGGCACTGCTCGAGGATTTCTCGAACGTGGCGGAGGGGATCGAGCAGGCCGCCGAGTATCTCCGATCGATACAGGACCGCCCCTTTGGCGGCGTCGGTCGATTGGGGCGCTTCGACGTCACACCCGTTGTGCGGTCCTGTGTCACGCTCGAGCGGCCGGTCGCCCGGAAGCGCGGCGTCCCCTTGCAGTGGGACTCCGTTGTTGACTCGCTCTATCTGTATGGTGATTCCGGCGCGCTCTACCAGGTGCTCACGAACCTGATTCGCAACGCCGTGGATGCCTCGCGCGAGAGCAAGGCGATGATCGTCATTTCCATGAATCGCGTGGCAGATACCCTCCGGCTCGCGGTGCGGGATCAGGGAACCGGAATAGACGCGCAGTATCTCGGCCGGATCTTCGATCGGGGATTTACCACCAAAGCCGGCGAAGGCTCAGGCATCGGACTCGCTGTCGTGAAAGAGATTACGGAGAACATGTTCGGTGGAAGGATCGAGGTCGAATCGGAGCCCGGCCACGGCACCACATTCACGGTGTCGCTGCCGATCCCGCGGCAACGCGGAGTGTCTCCGGACGCGTGCTGAAAGGGCTATCGCTGTAACTGGCACACGTAACGCACCGCCGACGCCGAACGGCAATACCCTGATGGCTCCGTCACGACATGGGATCCTTCCTTCAATAGGATCCGCTTGTCGCCTACCATGAGCTGAACGCGGGGCGCGGTGCGGGGAATCCGAACTTCGAACGTCGCGCGACCACGCGCCTCCACAACCAGGCGATCAGACCCGGCGCTGAACGTGGCGGTGCCGCTCAGCGCGCGCACCTCGACCTCGGCGCCTTCCGTCAGCAGGACGTCGATCTGCGCGATGGGCTGTGGATTCGTGAAGCGCACGACGAAATCGATTCCCGGCGCGAGCGCGATGCCCGCAGCGGTCGAATCGGGAAACTGCGGGGGCGCCGTGGGCGGCGGGGGCGGCGCAGGCGGCGCGCGGTGCGACAGGTTGTTCACCCAGCGACGCAACGGAGACCCCGGAATAGCGTAGGCAGCGCCGGCCACGCCGAGCGCTAGAGCAATCATCGCTGCCCACCGCAGCCACGGCGTCGCCCGGCGCTGCGCCGCATTCGCCAGCTCAGCCGCTGTAACCGTGGGGACCGGATGATCGATCTCGCGGAGCAGCGCGTCCACCTCGGCCTCGTCGCGCTGCGCCTGGGCGAGCCGGCTGCGGCAGTCGGCGCATTCGGCCAAATGCCCGCGAATCGTCAGCTCATCGGATCCGGACAGCTCGCCGTGCAGCAGTCGCTGGATCCGCTCGTCGTCAATATGCATCGTGAACGTCTCCGTACGTCTCGCGGAACACGCGTTTCGCGCGCCCTAACAGCACCCCCACGCTCGCCTCGTTCAATCCGAGCGTCTGAGCGATATCGCGGTAGCTATAGCCCTCGGCGCGCAGCAGCAGCATGTGGCGCTCACGCTCCGGCATGCGGTCGAGCGTCGCGCGAACATGCCCGCGCACTTCCGCGCGCGATACGGTCTCGTCCGGTCCGGGCGGCGCATCGGCCTGCACCTGTTCGCCGCGAGCCGGCGTCAGCAGCTCCCGGCGCCGTCGTTCGGTCGATCTCGTGTTGCGCACGAGATTCAGCGCGACGGTGATCAGCCACGCCGCGGGTGCATCGGGGAGCGATCCTCGACGGTGCAGCCGGATGAACGCCTCCTGAGCGATGTCGGCCGCCAGCTCCCGATCGCCGGTGAGCCGATCGAGGTAGCGGTAGATCCGCTCGAAGTGTGCGTGGAACAGCTCCGCGAACTCAGTCAGCCGGCCTCCGCTAATGGAACCAGAATCGCGATGGCTTTGTGACAAACGCGGCAGCGAGAGGCTAGAACCGCCAGTCGACCCCGATGACGAGCGGCGCCAGTGGGCGCATGGTTACGGCGTCGAGCCGACCCGTCGCAGCGTCTCGGACGTAGGTCATCACGTTCTTGCGCGCGAAGGTGTTGGTGACGGTGCCGAACAGGGCGATCACGGTCTCACGTCCGGCCAGCGTCAGCTGCCAGTGCTTACGGACGCCGAGGTCGGCGCGCAGATACGCCGGGAGCGCCATCCCGCCCAGCGGCTCGCCGCCGTAGTGCGGGCTGCCGGCGAGCTCGCAGCCGCGGTCCATGAGGTTGCATGATTCCCACTCGAACCCGCTGGACACGGTGGTGCGCCGGCCGAACTGGCCGCTCAGGCCGAGCCGGATCGAGGTACTTGGGGTGGGATAGGCGATCACGCCGCCGTCGATGACGTGCCGCACGCCATGATCGGGCACGTAGCTCCCTCCCCGGTAGTGCATGCGCACGCGTTGCAACCCATAGCTCACGAAGAGTCCGTAGCGTGACGTGTTCAGGGCTGCGTCGACCGACATACCGCGCGCGCTGCCGCTCCCCACGATGATGCCGGTCGTCGCGAACGGCTCGCCTTCACGCGGCGCCACCAGCACCAGGCCGTCCGAGTGACGCGCGTAAGCTTGCAGTCCAATGCTCAGAGCCGCGGTCGGCCGAAACGCTGCCGCGATCACACCCTGGTCACTCTGGGCGACGGGCATTCCGGGCGCAGCGGCGCCCATGTAGAGGTCCACCGGGAAGACGCTACCCACGACTGATTCCGGATTCCGCAACGATTGGGCGAATTGGTGGGTGCGCGCGTAGCTGGCGGAAAGCGCCAACCATGGTGCCTGAGACCAGCGCAGCTGCGCGCGTGGCGCCAGATACGCGCGACGCTCGGAGACGGCGGCCGCGGTCCCCAGCGCCAGCGCGAGTCCGTGGCCCAGCGTCCTCGTGTGGTGCGCGAACACCGTCGTCAGCGGTGTTTGTCCTTCGAGCGGCCACGCATGACCAGCGGGTGGATCGAGACGGACGCGGTACGATGTGTTGCTGCGCTCGACGCGCACGCCGGCGACCGTGGCGGCGTGATCCGAGCTGTGTTGCACGGTCGCGAGCATGCCGGCGTCAGCGCGCGACCATTGCATGATCACCGGAGCGATTGTGCCGGACCACGCCGAGCCGGCGCGCCCCGTCGCACTCCATCCCAGGACGCGCACGGTGGTCTGGGAAAATGCGCGGCGCCATTCGGCGCCCATGGAAGTGCTCCGCCAATCGAACGCGTTGCGCCCATGCGCTCCGGCCGCGGTGTTGATCTCGTTCTCATTGTCGTAACCGAGCAGCCGGAGGCGCCCGCCGAGCAACGGGGACTCTAGCGTAGCGAGGCGGTCGCCCGCTTCACCCCGCAGGTACGACCCCTCTCCCCTGGGTGCGACAAACCCTGGCGAGTTCGAGCGGATGCTCACGAGGTAGCGGACGCTGCCGATTCCCAGCGGGCCATCCATCGTGAGTCGCGCTTGCGTCGTGCTGATGCCGCCCTGCGCGTGGATGTTCGCGCCCGGTGTGCGCGTCTGCGCGACGAGCGCTCCCGACAGCGCGCTGCCGTACTCCGGCGACGGCTCGGAGGATTGCAGCTGCACCTCCGCGAGCGCATCGGGATTCCACGCGCTGAAGACACCGGCGGTGTGATACGGGCTGAACACCGGCACATCGTCGATCAGGTACGCCGTTTGGTCCGACATACCGCCGCGGACGTGTAATCCGCTGGGCGACTCCGGCCGCTGTACCACCTCACCGCCCTCGACTGCCTGAAACGCGTCCGGCTCGGCGAGCAGCGGATGATTCCACAGCGCGCCGATCGAGGCGATGCGGTCCGGAAATGCATTACTGACCACATCACTGCCCGCGCGACCGGGCTGAGCATTTACCTCGAGTGCCTGGAGCCGGACCGGTTGGCTGTGCAGGGAGATGTGGATTTCCAGCACGCCCGAGGGAGGGACGAGGGCTTGCAGCGAGCGCGGCACGTAGCCCATGAATCGGACCAGGACGCGGTGCGGTCCGGCTGGAATGTCGAACAGCTCGTAACGGCCATTGGCGTCGGCAGTCGCGAAGCGATCGAGATCGGTGAGTGTGACGGTGGCGGCGGCGAGCGGCTCTCCGGTCTCGCCGTCCCGCACCGTGCCCATGACCGTCGCTTGCAGCACCAGCAGTACTTTGACTGCGCCGAGGAGCAGTGGTTCTCCCTGTTGCGATTCAAGTTACCACGGAAGGGTCCGGCTCAGCGAACCTGCGCCGTCTATACCCGGCCTTGACAGCCGGCGAGCCGTCCCCTTATATAACCATTCAGTTATGCACGCACCGCGCCGCCTCGATGCCATCTTCGCCGCCCTCGCCGATCCCACACGGCGGGCGATCATCGCCCGTCTTGCCTCGGGGCAGGCGTCGGTGAACGAGCTGGCACAGCCCTTCGCCATGAGCCAGCCCGCCATCTCGAAGCATCTCAAGGTGCTGGAGCGGGCGGGCCTGATCTCGCGCGGGCGTGAGGCGCAGCGGCGGCCGCGCCGGCTCGAGGCGAAGCGGCTCGCGGAAGCGGATAAGTGGCTGGAACGCTACCGCCGCCTGTGGGAAGGGAATTACCGGCGACTCGACGCACTACTCGATGAACTCAAAACAGCGGGAAAGGAAGGGAAACAGCGATGAAACACGCGCTGCAGATCACAACGCAGGGCGACCGCGAGCTGGTGATGACGCGCGAGTTCGACGCCCCGAGGAAGCTGGTCTACGACGCGCACACCAAGCCTGAGCTGGTGAGGCGCTGGTTGCTTGGTCCGGACGGTTGGTCGATGCCCATCTGCGAGATGGACGTGCGCGTGGGCGGCAAGTACCGCTGGGTGTGGCGGCACAACACCAACGGCAGTGAGATGGGGATGGGCGGCACCTATCGCGAGGTGAAAGCGCCAGAGCGGCTCGTGGCCACCGAGCGGTTCGACGAGGCATGGTATCCGGGTGAGGCGCAAACCACGCTGGTGCTCGTCGAGAAAGGCGGGCGCACCACGCTCACACAGACGATGCGCTATGAGTCGAAGGACGCGCGCGAGGCGGTGATCAAGTCCGGGATGGAGAAGGGTGTGGCGGCGAGTTACGATCGGCTGGAAGGTGTTCTCGCGTCCGCGGCGCAGGCCACTCGATGACGTCGAGCTTCTGGCGGAGCGTGGGCGCGGTAGCCGCCGGATTCGTGGCGGTCGTCGTCCTATCGCTCGCGACGGACCAGGTGCTGCACATGCTCCAGGTCTATCCGCCGTGGGGCCAGCCGATGTCCGGCGGGCTCTTCGGGTTGGCGACGGCGTACCGCATCGTGTACACGATCTTCGGCGGCTACCTCACGGCGCGGCTCGCTCCGCATGCGCCGGTGCGGCACGCCCTGATCCTCGGCTTCATCGGACTGTTGCCGGCGTTCGGTGGCGTGATGGTGGCCCTCAGCAAACCGGAGCTCGGCCCGCTGTGGTATCCGATCGTGATCCTGGTGAGCGGCGTGCCGTGTGTCTGGCTGGGTGGCGTGCTCTACCGCTCGCGTGTCGCCTCGAGCGCGCCGAGCAGCGTCTCGACGTCGTAGCTGCCGTCGTGCCGCACGCCGTTGATGAAGAACGTCGGCGTGCCGTTCACGCCGCTCTTCACGCCGCTCATGAAGTCATCGCGCACCCGGTTGCGATAGGTGCCGGCGGTCAGCTCGCCGCCCAGCCGGTCGGCGTCGAGGCCGAGGTCGCGCGCGTACTCGAGGAGATTCTCGTCTTCCAGCGCGAACTGCCGCTCGAACAGGCGATCGTGCATCTGCCAGAAGGCGCCCTGTGCCGCGGCCGCTTCCGCCGCTTCGGCCGCGTGCTGCGCGAACTGGTGGATGCGCGTGAGCGGAAAATTACGGAACGCGAAGCGTAACCGCACGCCGAGCCGCTCCTGGATCTGCTTGACGATGGGGTACGCCTCCCGGCAATACGGGCACTGGAAGTCCCCATACTCGACCAGCGTGATCGGCGCGTGCTCGGCGCCCTTGACATGATCCTTCGGCCCGACGGCGATCGTCAACCTCGCGTCGCCGTCATTCGATTGCTTACTCATGCGTTCTCCAGTGCCAGTCCCTGACGCACTGCGGGTGCGATCTGCGTGCCGAGCGTCTCGATGGCACGCATGAGCTTGGCGTGGGGGAGGGAAGAGGCGTTCATTTGAAACGTGATCCGGGAGATCCCACCTAACGCTTCACTGTGCCGCAGAATCTTGTCCACCACTTCGTCGGGCTCGCCGATCAGCAGCGCGCCGTAGGGCCCGCGCTGCGCGTCGAAGCTCGCCCGCGTCATGGGGGGCCAGCCGCGCTCGCGCGAGACCGAGTCGACGGCACGCGCATACCCCGGGAAGAAGTCATCCGCGGCCTCCTGCGTCGTCGCGGCGACGTAGCCCAGGGAGTGGACGCCGACCTTCAGCTGCTCGCGCGGATGCCCGGCGCGCTCGCCCGCTTCGCGATACAGATCGATGAGGGGTCGGAAGCGGCGCGTCTCACCACCAATGATCGCGACCATCAACGGCAGACCCAACATGCCGGCGCGGACGAACGATTCCGGCGTTCCGCCGACACCCAACCAGATCGGCAAGGGATCTTGTACCGGCCTCGGGTAGACGCCCTGACCGGTCAGCGCCGGGCGATGTTTGCCGGACCACTGCACGTGCTCGTGCTCGCGGATCTTGAGAAGGAGGTCGAGCTTCTCCGCAAACAGCGAGTCGTAGTCCTCCAGCCGCAGGCCGAACAGCGGAAACGCGTCGATAAACGAGCCGCGGCCCACGACCATCTCGGCGCGTCCCTGCGACAGCAGATCGAGCGTCGCGAACTGCTGAAACACCCGTACCGGGTCGGCGGCGCTCAGGACGGTGACGGCACTGGTGAGGCGAATCTGCCGGGTTCGCGCCGCGGCTGCGGCGAGAATCATCGCCGGGGCGGAATCGAGGTAATCCCGCCGGTGATGCTCGCCAATTCCAAAGACGTCCAGCCCTACCTGATCGGCATGTTCGATCTGCTCGACGATGTTGCGCAGCCGGTCCGACGTGCTGACCGCCAGGCTCGCTTCGTCATACGCGGCTGCAAAGCTGTCGATCCCAACCTGTACTGCTTCGTTGCCTGCCACAACTATCACGCTCAATTCGGAAAGTGTAGTGAACAGTGTAGTGATCGGTTAGACGAGCTCACGGCCCCAACGTTCGATCGCTTCGGCCAGTTCCCGAAACGTGCGTCCGCTGCGCGTCAGCTCGTATGACACCCGCACGGGCGGGCCCGCATCGACGTGGCGCGTGAGCAGCCCGCGCGCTTCCAGCTCCTTCAATCGTGCCGAGAGGACCTTGTCCCCCGGTCCCTGGGCGCGCCCGGACAGCTCGCTGAAGCGCAACGCCCCTTCCTGCAGCACGTTGAGGATCAGCGCATTCCACGGCCGCCCCAGGACCTCGATGGCTGTCTGGAACGAGCGGCACTGAGAATCCACCCGCTTTGTCATGCCCTACTATATACGGCTGTCGCTTCCCAAAAGATAGCCCCTTGACACCGGGAAGCACGGTGTCTACGATTCCTTCCTGTTAGATAGTGACATTCCACTAGAAAGCGATGGGAAACGGCATATGAGTATCGGACTTTTGATCCTGCGGCTCGTCGTCGGCCTGACACTGGCGGCGCACGGCGCCCAAAAGCTGTTCGGGTGGTTCGGCGGTTACGGATTGGCGGGCACGGGGGGCTTCCTCGAGCAGCTGGGCTTCGTTCCCGGCCGGCGCGCCGCGCTGTTCGCGGGGCTGGCCGAAACGGGAGCCGGGCTGCTGCTGGCGCTCGGCCTCGCGACCCCGTTCGCGTCAGCGGTCGCCCTCGCGGTGATGATCGTGGCAGGCGTGAGCGCCCATGCGAAGAAAGGCTTCTTCGCGCACAACGGCGGCTACGAGTACACGCTGATCCTCGGGATCGCGGCCCTCAGCCTGGCGTTCACCGGGGCGGGTCCCTTGTCACTCGACGCGCTGCTCGGCGATCGGCTGGCTGGGACAGGGTGGGGGCTCGCCGCATTCGTCTTTGGATTGGCCGGGGCGACACTGCAGCTCGCCCGCCGCCAGTTCCCCGCAGCACAGAAGGTCGACTGACCCGCTAGCGCGTTCGCGACTACCGGGGGCATTATCGAGGGTATGAACCCTCCCCCGGTACGCGAAGAGGGCCTCGTGGTGGTGCGGGGCGGTGCGGGCGGCTTTGTTCAGGAAATCACCGCGGGCCGTCACCATCTCGTTGCGGACGAGCCTGTTGGCGCTGGTGGCACCGACCGCGGCCCCAGTCCTTACGATCTCCTGCTGGGCGCACTCGGCTCCTGCATGTCCATGACCATCGCGCTGTATGCGCGCACGAAAAAGTGGCCGCTCGAGGCGGTCGTGGTCCGACTGCGGCACTCGCGGATTTACGCCAAGGATTGCACCGACTGCGTGGTCAGGGACGACACCATGCTCGATCGCATCGAAACGGAGGTTCAGCTCTCAGGACAGCTGACGGCCGAGCAGGAACGGAAGCTGATGGAAGTGGCCCACAAGTGTCCGGTGCATCGGACACTCAAGTCCCAGATCAGCATCGAGGAAGTCGCCGCCTCATAGCTCGCGGCGCTTCAACTGCTCGACCGCGTAGTGGCACGCCCGCGCGGTGAGCGCCATGTAGGTCAGCGAGGGATTCTGCCAGCCGCTCGACGTCATCGCCGCACCGTCGGTGACGAAGAGATTCGGCACGTCCCACGACTGGTTCCAGCCATTCAGCACCGACGTTTTCGGATCCCGGCCCATGCGGGCCGTCCCCATCTCGTGATTGGTCCCGCCCGGCGTACTCGGCCCACTCGTACTCGGCTCGATGTGCTTCGCGCCTGCGGCGTCGAGCAGCTCCGCCGCCGTGACGTTCATGTCGCGATGGATCGCCAGCTCGTTGTCGCTCCAGCGGCATTCGATGTGCAGCGAGGGGATGCCCCACGCATCGACCAGCGTCGGGTGCAGCGTGGCACGGTTCTCCTCACGCGGCAGCATCTCGCCGAAGCCAGCGAAGCTCATCGACCAGGGGCCGAGCTCAGTGAGGCGCGCCTTGAGCGCCGGCCCGATGCCGGGTGCGTGAAGCGCGGCGTGCCACCCCGCACGGCCCGCGCCGCCCTGAAATCCGTAGCCGCGGATGAAGTCGGGATAGCGCGATGTGACATTGCGAAAGCGCGGCACGTAGATGCCGTTGGGACGCTCCCCGATCGTGCGGCGATCGGTCCAGCCGTCGAACACGCCGCTCGCGCCGCCCCACTTGATGTGATCCATGACGTTGCGGCCGACCTGCCCGCTCGAGTTGCCAATTCCTGAGTTGAGCAGAATCCGCGCGCTCTCGAGTGCGGATGCGCAGAGAAAGATCACGCGAGCCGAATAGACCCGCTGCGCTCTTGTCTGGGCATCGATCACGTGAACACCAGTGACACGATTACCACTCGCGATCAAACCCGTCACGATGCTGAACGGACGCAGCGTGAGCCGGCCGGTGGCCTGCGCCGCCGGCAGCGTCGCGTTGATGCTGCTGAAATACGACCGCGTGATGCAGCCGCGTTGGCACGGCCCGCAGTAGTGGCACGGCGCCCGGCCGTTGTGCGCCTCCGTGAGGTTGGCTACCCGGCCGATCGTCAGCACACGCGCGCGCCCGAACGTGTCGGCGATCCGCTGGCGCACGTGCTGCTCGACGCAGTTCAGTGCCATCGGCGGCTGGAACTGCCCGTCGGGGAGATGCGGGAGGCCCTCGGCCTGGCCGCTCACGCCAATGAAACGCTCGACGCGATCGTACCAGGGCGCGATGTCGGCGTATCTGATCGGCCAGTCGACCGCGATGCCGTCGCGCACGTTGGCTTCGAAATCGAGATCGCTCCAGCGGTAGACCTGGCGTCCCCAGATGATCGACTTGCCCCCGACCTGCCGGGCGCGAAACCAGTAGAACGGCCGGTCGGCGGGCGTGCTGTACGGATTGTCGGCATCATCGGTCCAGAACACGTGACTCAATTCGTCGAACGACGCCGAGTGGCTCTGCACCGACTGCCTCGCGGCCACCGCGCGGCGATCGCCCAGTCCCCGGAACGGCACCTCCCAGGGAGGTTTGTGCTCGGTGTAATCCTGTTCGGGGACGATCGGTCGCCCGGCCTCGAGCACGAGCGTGCGCAAGCCGAGCTCGGTCAGCTCCTTCGCGGCCCAGCCGCCGGTCATGCCGGAGCCGACGACGATCGCGTCAAAGTCGGTCATACGGGTGCGCACCCATCGTAGCGCCAGGGCAGGGGCCAGAGCTTGAGTTCGCGCATCCCCACTTCAGAGGTGCAGTAGCCGTATATCGTGAGGTACTTGAGCCGTGCGAACCAGTCCGCATTCGATTCGTCGAGCGCCGTGAGAATGGCGATCTGATCGACTTCGCTCTTGTCGAGGAAATTTCCGTGCGAGTCCAACTCTCGTAGCCCAGTGAGAAGGCGCTCGCGCTCTTCGGGCGTGTGCCAGTCGGTCAGCATCTTATCGATGAAGGCTCCGACATTCGCATCCGTCGCGCCCGGCAGGATCCGTTCGGCGGCAATAGCGATGGTGGGGTTGACCCGCCGCGCCGGTAGATGGCGATGCACATCGCGGCCGAGCGCAAGGAGGTCTTCCGGAGCGAGCGCCTTGATGCTCTGCACGCCGGCAGTAGCCACCAACCAGCGGATCAGCTCGCGTCGTTCCATCGGCCCTCGGCTTCGAGGTAGCGCCTGGCGATCGCGCCTGATTCCTTCGGGGTGCGGACATTGTCCGGCACGCTATCGAGCTCGACCACACCCCAGCCGTCGAAACGGATCGTATCGAGCGCCGCGAATACGGCCTTGAAGTCGACGCGGCCGCGCCCGAGCTCGACGAAGCGGTCCGACGCGTCGAGATCCTTGATATGCAGGAACAACAGTCGGCCCGCATGCTGCCGCACGGCCTCGGCGGGATTTCCCCCGGCTTGCTGGTAGTGCCCGGTGTCCAGCTCGAGCCGCACGAAGCGGGGATCGGCGGCGTCGAGCACACGCGTGACTTCGGCGGGCGATTGGCCCAGGGCGCCCATGTGATTGTGGTAGCCAAGCGGGATCCCCACATCGGCGCTGCGCCGGCCGATCTCGGTGAGCAGGCGTCCCACGCGGCGGTAATCGTCGGGCGCCGGACTGCGCCCCGCAGGACGGGTGTCGATCACCTGGAGATAGCGGCCCCCCACGTCACGGACAAAGCGGGCGTTGCGGGAGTGTTGCGCCAGTGTCGCCTGTTCGGCGGCCGGATCGAGTGACACGTCGCCACTCGACAGCGCGACCAGGGTAAGGTGACGCTCGGCAAGGAGCTGCTTGAGCTCTTCAGGGCGGTCACCCCACGTCGTTACGGCGGACTGTCGGAGCTGAATGCCACGGAAGCCGAGCGCGGCGATGTCGTCGATCGCCTGTCGGTCGTTGCCGCCCCAGGTGATCGCTGCGTAGCCAAACCGAAGCAACGCCTTGGAAAGCCGTCGGCTGGGATGCCATCCGGCCACCCATCCCGCCGCGCTCACCCCTCTCACCAGGAAATCCCGCCGCTGCATCGTGAGATTAAGCCTCGTTTCTGTGGGGATTCTACTCCTCTACCATCGGACCGGCCACCTACTCAAGTTCCCATGTGTCGGAATCGTCGTTTCCCGTAATGGTTGCGATGGCTCATTCGGGGCTCAGGAGGTCAGGATGCTCTCCGATCAGATTGCCGCTGCCGTGCGGCACCATTGGTGGCTGTTCCTGCTGCGAGGGATCGCGGCGATTGTCTTCGGCGTGCTCGTGCTGTGGTGGCCCGGCGCGACCGTGGTGGCCCTGACCGCCTTCATTGCTGCCTATGCGCTGGTAGACGGTATTCTCTCGATCGGCTCCGCGTTCCGGATGCGCGCCCTGTTCGACCGTTGGTGGATGCTGCTGATCCAGGGTGTCATCAGCTTTGTGTTCGGCGTATTCGCGTTCCTGAATCCGGCACTGTCTCTCCTGTATATCGTCGTCTCGGTATCGCTGTGGATGCTGTTCGCGGCCGTCGTGCAATTCATGCTGGGGCGGGCCCAGAAAGCGATGGGAGGCTCTGCCGTGTGGAGTACGTTAGGCGGAATCCTGAGTCTTGCGCTCGCTGTCGCAGCGCTGGCGTATCCGGGATTGACCGTCGCGACGGTCGTCGTGTTGATTGCGTGGTTCGCTCTCGCCCTTGGCGTTGTCAATCTGGTCGTCGCGTTCGGCGTGCGCTCGTTCGCCAAGGCGCTGCGGCCAACCGCCCCTGCACTTTAGGAGAATCGCAATGGCTTCCCGCACAGTTGCTCATCGTAGAGACGGAAAACAGAAGCGTGCACGGCCGACTCCCCCCTCCGCTCCCGCTCGCTCCGAAGTGCCCGAGACGGTTCCCGCGAACCGTTCGCGCGAGCCGGCCCGGCTGTTTGCGACCAAGAACGATTTGCCGGAGACGACCCGCGTCGAGGTGATCGAGCTGCTCAATCAGCGCCTCGCCGAGTGCATCGACCTCCAGACGCAGTGCAAGCAGGCGCACTGGAACGTGAAGGGCCCCGCCTTCATCGGCCTCCACAAGCTGTTCGACGATATCAACGAAGATGTCGAAGGCTACGTCGACCTGATCGCCGAGCGCGTCGTGCAGCTGGGCGGCGTCGCGGAGGGAACGGTGGGAGCGGTCGAGGGCCGCTCGACGCTGCCGGACTACCCGCTGGCGTTAGCGACGGGCGCCGAGCACGTCGCCGCGTTGTCGGACGCCCTGGGCGCATTCGGCCGGACGGCGCGCATCGGCATCGCTGAGATGGACGAGCTCGAGGATGCCGACAGCGCCGATCTCCTGACCGACGTCTCGCGCGGCATCGACAAGTGGCTGTGGTTCGTGGAAGCGCATCAACAGGAGGGGTGAAAAAGACGACGGCGCCCTCTGTGAAGAGGGCGCCGTGGTTTTGCTGTACCGTAGTGGTTACAGCTTGACGACGTTCTGCGCCGCCGGACCCTTCTGGCCCTGCACGACTTCGAACTCGACGCGCTCGCCTTCGGCGAGCGACTTGAAGCCCTGCGCCTGAATGGCGGTGTGATGCACGAAGCAGTCCTTCTCGCCGTTCTCGGGCGTGATGAAACCAAAGCCCTTCGCGTCGTTGAACCACTTCACGGTACCGGTGATACGTGCCATAACTGGTGATACTCCTGTCCAAAACTGTTCCCGGCGTCGCGCGTCGTCACCATTCGGTGCGCCGCGTACTGTGATTCCGGCGCCGGTGAGCGAGGCCATTACCAACAAAAAAGGACCAGGAGACGCTGCCCCAGGTCCTCGTTTCGTCGGTCACTGGCTACTTCGCTCGACACAAGGATCGGCAGATGTACCAGGAAAGTCAACCCTCCGCTACGGCGGCCCAGAGTCCTGGCTTGGCGAACGCGTCTTGCCGCGCTTTCAGGCGGGCGGCATGATTAGCGTCGCCTATCTCGAGGTCGACCGATGCTCGCATCGTGTCTGTCGGCGATTCATACGGCCCGCCCTTCCTTAACCACGCTGCCACGCGCGATTGTCGACGCTGTCGCCCTCGCAGAGGGTCCCATCGGCACCGCGACCGCGGTGGCGCGCCGGCTCGGCCTCGATCGCTTCCGGCTCGCGCGCTTGCTGCGGCGCGAGGGCGTGCCGCCGCTGCATCGCCTTTCGGGCTGGGCCATCGTCCTCTCGTGGGTCCTGGCGGCGGAGCAGGATGGTGTTTCGCTCTGCTGGATCGCCTTTCACACACACCGCCATCCGAGTGCGTGCTACCGCCTAGTGAAGGAGGTCACGGGCCTGAGCTGGTCCGAGGTCCGGCTGCGGGGATCAGGGTGGATCGAGCGCGAGCTGCTGCGACAGTTCAAACCAGGTTAAGCGGATCGTTTAAACCGGTGCGTGCCGGCCGCCGTCTTACGACCATGAAATCACTGCTCCCATTCCTGCTCCTGCTCGGCGCGCCTCTCCCCGTCCCGACTGCGGCCGTCAAGCCTTCGATCCAATACACGCTCCGTGTCGACAGCGCCGACCTGTCCGGTTGGACCGTCGCGATCCGCCTGCGTACGAATTCCGACACCATCCGCCTCGCCATGGCGGCACATCCGGAGTACGACGATCGCTATTGGCGCTACGTGCGGGATTTCGCCGTGGAGAGCGCCGGCGCGACCGTCACTCGCATCGACAGCGCGGTCTGGCAGATTGTCGCCCCACCCGGCGTCGTCAATGTGCGCTATCGCGTCGCGCTGCCGCCGGCTGACCCCGGACCTCGCGCATCGTGGCGGCCGTTCCTCACGCCCACCGGCGGGCTGATCGGCGGTCCACACGCGTTCATGTACGTGCTGGGTTCGGAGGACAGCACGGTGCTGGTGGAGCTTGCGCTACCGGCGAGCTGGCGGATCGCCACCGGCCTCACGGCAACGCGCGATCCGCACTATTTCAGCGCGGCCAACGCTGCCGTGCTGGAGGACTCGCCGATTCTCGCGGGTCACGTGCGCCAGTGGAGCTTCGTCGAGGGTGGTATCGCCCATCGCGTCGTGTATTGGCCGTTGCCCGACGCCACGCCATTCGACACGGTCGCATTTGTCTCCGGAATTCGGAGCCTGGTCCATCAGGCGTTCGCGCTGTTCGGCCGTGCGCCCTATCGCGAGTACACGTTCCAATTCGAAGATGGCGCCTACAGCGGCGGCCTCGAGCATCGCAACTCCGTTACCCTCGGTGCGCGCAGTGAGGAGCTGGCGCGTGATCCCAACGCCGTGATCCAGGAAACGGCGCACGAGTTCGTGCATACCTGGAACCTGATGGCCATCCGGCCGGTCGAGTATCGCGATATCGACTACCGCACGCAGCCGCCCGTCGCCAGCCTCTGGTTCAGCGAGGGGCTCACGATGTTCTACGCCGATCTGCTGCTGCGGCGGGCGGGGATTGCGGTTCACGACTCGACGCGCGCCGCCCATCTCGAGCGGCTGATCGGCTCGTACCTCAACAACCCCGCGTATGCCCGGTTCTCGGCCGAATCCATCAGCCGAGTGGCGTACAATGTGGAACCCGGTGCGCTGGGCGATTACAGCGCCAGCACGCATCTCCAGGGCGAGCTGATCGGCACGATGCTCGATCTGATCACGCGCGACGCCACTCAGGGCCGCCGCTCGATGGACGACGTGATGCGGCTTCTCTTCGAGCGCGCCGGCACGCAGAAAATCGACTCGCGCGCCATCGAGCGGGCTGTCGAGACGGTGTGCGGCTGCGATGTCACGCCGTTCTTCGATGCGTACGTCCGCAACGCGGGCGCCATCGATTTCGACCGCTACCTCGGCCTGATCGGTCTCCGCACGCGCGTCACCTGGGCGCCGGCGGTCAATAACGGCGCGCCCGAGCGGGATCTTCGCATCTACGGTTGGGAATCGGACCGCGACAGCAGCGTACGGTTGATCGTCAACAATGCCGCGAGTATCTGGGGCAGGGCAGGACTGCACAGCCGTGACCAGCTCGTGGCGATGAACGGGGCGCCGGTGCGGACCTGGTCCGAGCTGCGCGCGAAACTACAGAGTCTCCGCCTCGGCGACACGGTCCGCGTTCAGGTCCGGCGGCCATCGGGTCGGTTCGAGGCCAGCGTGGTCGTAGCGGGATTCGAGCGGGCGACCGTGCGGATCGAACGCTTACCAAATGCGACACTTGCGCAACGGCGTCTCGCGGAGGCCGCGATATTCTGAAGACAGGCTCCTCATGTCCGCTCCATCGAGGAGCCCCCCCCTCGCCGCTTGACGGGGGTCGAACCCTGCATGCATCGTTAGGACGTGACGGGCGCGTGGAAGTCGCATGCTGGGGTGTTGTGCTTGGCCGCCATGGCATGCATGGCGGGAGGGTGCGGGTCGGGTGGTGGCAGTGAACCCACCGCGTCGGACTTTAGCGTCTCAGCCGACACAGCGGCCGCGACGACGCTCGGCCAGCAGGTCACCTTCCATGTGCACCTCACGTCGACCGGTCTGTCGACCTCCGTAACCCTCAGCGTCACCGGCGCACCGGCGAGTTGGACGGTCACGCCTCCCGCGTCGCCCGTGGCGCTCACGGCGAATGGCCAGGCGACGGCCGACGTGCTCGTGCTGGTCCCGTCCAACGCTGCTCCCGCCGTCGCAGGCCAAACCCTGACCGTTCATGCGGACGCGCCCTCGCATGCCCATACCGCAAACACCCTCGTTACAGTCGCGAATCACTTTATCATCCCGATTCAACGCGGTGCACTGAGCGGCACGCATTGGGGCTCGCTCGGCAACACCACGATCCATTTGAATTCCGGAACGCTATTGACGTTTCGCAACGACGACACGACCAGCCACAACATCCACACCGGCAGTGCTCTACCCGGAGTTCAGCACCAGAACACCAGTACGACCACCGCGCCCGGCGGCACGTACGATCAGACGCCGACCGGCACGGGCAGCACGAAGGTTACTTGCCACTCTCATCTCTCCGACTCACTGACCGTAGCCGTCCCGTAGTTGTTCCGCTCACATAGATGCCTGACGTAGCACCTCGCGCGCGGACGCTGCATAATCCGCGCATGCGAACTTCAATTCTCGTCCTCAGCGTTCTCGCGCTCCTTCCGGCACGCGCGATTTCACAGACTCCCGACCTCGGCGGCTCCCTCCGCTGGCGCACGATCGGCCCGTTTCGCGCCGGCCGCGCCCGCGCGCTCGCCGCCACGCCCGGTCAGCCGACGGTGTTCTACATCGGCTTTGACAACGGTGGGCTGTGGCGCTCGAGCGACTACGGCTCCAGCTGGGAGCCGCTGTTCGATCACGAGTCCACCGGCTCGATCGGCGCCGTCGCCGTCGCCGCTTCGGCCCCCAATGTCATTTACGTCGGTAGCGGCGCCGGCATCATCCGGCCCGATCTCGCCACCGGCAACGGCATGTACCGGTCCAATGACACGGGGCGCACATGGACGCACCTCGGTCTCGACGAGACGCAGATGATTGCCTACGTGGACGTGGATTCCAAGAACCCCGATCGGCTATTCGTCGCGGCACTGGGGCACCCCTACGGCCCGAATGCCGAGCGCGGCGTTTACCGATCGAGCGACGGCGGCCACACGTTCGAGAAGGTGCTGTACAAGGACGAGTACACGAGCGCCAACGAGGTGCGAATCGACCCGAGCAATCCCAGCATCGTGTACGCCGCGCTGTGGCAACAGCAGTCGACGTTTTACGAGTACGCCGCTTTCGGGCCGGACTCGACGTCGCCCGGTGCAGGCGGGATCTACAAGTCGACCGACGGCGGCACGACGTGGGCGCAGCTAACGAATGGTCTGCCTCCCGTCCTGGAAGCGAACATCGCCATCGCGCCGTCCAATCCGCAGGTGATCTATGCGATGATCGCCGCGGTGAATCCCGCGGGCGGATCGGGTCCGGTGGGGTTGTACAAGTCGAGCGACGGCGGCGCGCACTGGACGCTGCGGACGCGGATTCCGGGCGTCGCCGGCCCGCAGGGCGACACGAGCGCGACCGCCGATCCGCGGCCGCTGGGGCGCATTGGCGGCGGTGATCTGCCGCCCATCGTCGTCGATCCGAAAAACGAAAACGTGATCTACAGCGCCTCGATCGTGATGTGGCGCAGCGAAGACGGCGGCGACAGCTGGTCGGCAGTGCGCGGCTCGCCGGGCGGCGACGACTATCAGCGCATCTGGATCCATCCGGACGATCCCAACCTGATCCTGGCGGTGTCCGATCAGGGCGCGGTCATTTCGTCCAATCGCGGCGCGTCATGGAGCAACTGGTACACGCAACCGACCGCCGCCGTCTATCATGTGACGGCCGACAACGCGTTCCCGTATCGCGTCTGCAGCGGGCAGCAGGACTCGGGGTCGATCTGCGTCGCGAGCCGATCGGACGACGGCGAGATCACCTTCCACGATTGGCACCCGGCCAACATCCAGGAGTACGGCATTGCCGCGCCCGATCCGCGCGATCCCGATGTGGTGTTCGGCAGCGCACGCCGCGGCGTGTCGCGCTACGACCGGCGCAGCGGCCAGACCGCGCAGGTGGGCCCTGACTCCGCCGCGCGCGGCGACAAGTTCGGCCGCAACGTCCGCACCATGCCGCTCATCTGGTCGCCGCTGAACCCGAACGTGCTGTACTACACGTCCAACGTCGTGTGGAAGTCGGTCGACCATGCACATACCTGGACGCGCATCAGCCCCGATCTCGCGCGCCAGACGTGGCCCATCCCTGCGAGTGTCGGCAAATACGCCGCTGCGGTGACGCCGACTCCGCGCGGCGCGATCACTGCGTTGTCGCCCTCTCCCAGAAGCAGCGCCGTTCTCTGGGCGGGCACGGACGACGGCAACGTCCAGGTGACGACCAACGGCGGCGCGACCTGGCGGAACGTGACCCCGGCGGCCATCCAGCCATGGACGAGGATCTTCAACATCGAAGCGGGCCACTTCGATACGCGGACGGCGTACGCCGCCGCGAATACGCTGCGGATCGACGACATGCATCCGCATTTCTGGCGCACCCACGACGGGGGCCGGACATGGACCGAGGTCAACACCGGCATCGCCCCCAACGCCGTCGCCAATTCGATTCGCGAGGATCCGCGCGTTCCCGGGCTGCTGTACGCCGCGACCGACGCGCAGGTCTGGGTGTCGTTCGACGACGGCGCGAGCTGGCAGTCGCTGCGGCTGAACATGCCGGCGATTTCGGTGCGCGACATCCAGGTCAAGGATGACAGCACCTGCCTGTGCGCCGATTTAATCGCTGGCACGCATGGCCGCGGCTTCTGGATTCTCGACGACCTCAGTCCCTTGAGGCAGATAGCCGAGGTGCGAGCGGCAGGCACGCCCTATCTCGTCAAACCGCAGACCGCTGTGCGTGTCCGCTTCGGCACGAACGAACCCACCCCGTGGCCGCCCGAGCTGCCTGCGGGACAAAATCCCCCGGCCGGCGCAATACTCGACTATTTCCTGCCGCAGGACGTCCCAGGCGAGGTCACGCTGCAAATTCTCGACGCCACGGGTCACGTCATCCGCGCGTATTCGAGCGCCGATTCGGTGCTCGAGCCGGATCCTGCTGTTGACCCGGTTGCATACGATCGCGTCTGCCGTCAGAAGCCGAACGCCACCGATTGCGGTTTGCCGCTGTACTGGCGGGCCCCGCGGCAGCGTCTCTCGACGAAGGCCGGGTTGCATCGGTTCACCTGGGACATGCGCTACCAGCCGATCGGCGAGACGAAGGTCCGGGAGACGGGCGACGTGGAGGCCACGGGCGCGGTGCCGCATCGCGGCGAGCACGCGCCGACGGCGCCGTGGGCGCCGCCGGGCCCGTACGTGGCGCGCCTGAAAGCGGGCGGCCAGACAAGCAACCAGCTCCTCACGCTGCGGCTCGACCCGCGGGTCAAGACGCCCGCCGTGGGCCTGCGCCAGTTAGCTGCGCTGTCGCGGGAGATGTACGAGCTGGCTGCCGCGTCTCATGCGGCGTACGTACAGGCGCGCGCGCTCGTGGATTCGCTTTCCGGCCCGGCGCGCGCCCAGGTAGAATCACTCGCGCCATCCCCCACAGCGCAGCGCAGGCCCCGCGGCCCGGCGCGCCCGGGTCAGCCCGCGCCGCCGCCGACACTCGAGAGCGCGGGCAACGCGGCGCTCGCGGCGGCCATGGCGATGCAGGATGCGGACATAGCACCAACCGCAGCGCAGGCCGCCGGCTGCGCGCGGGCGCGGGCGCAAGTGAACGGGGTGCTGGCGCGGTGGCGCAACGCGCGACTCAAGGCGCGGAGGTAATGCCGCCGGGCAGGATGCTCTTGGAGCCGAACTTCTCGCGCACGCGGTCGATCGCGTGCGACAGGCCGCGATCGCGGTCCGTCTCCTCGGTCAGAATCGCGATCTGATCCGTCGCCTTCGCAGCGGCGAGTCCCGACAGGCGCACACCCACGAGCCGAGCCGGCACACGCCGGATGTTCCGCAGGCCGGTGAGCAGCTCGTGCGCGACTCGCAGAATGACGCGATCGGAGATGACGGCTTCCGGCAGCGTGCGCTGCGCCGAGCGCGTCTTGAAGTCCCAATCGCGCAACCGCACGGCGATGGTGCGCGCGCAGAGCCCGTCGCCCCGCATGTCGGCCGCGGCGCGCGTTACCAGACGCAGCAGCTCGCGCTCGATGTCTTCGTCCTCGAGTAGATCCTTGCCAAAAGTCTCGTCGCGGCTGATGCCGCGGTTTGTAAGACGGTGGGCGACCGTCCCGTCATCGATGCCATGTACGCGGTTCCACAGCCAGCGTGTCTCGCGCTTGCTCATCCACTTGCCGAGTGTGTCGGGATCGAGGCGCAGCACGTCTGCGACGGTGATCAAGCCGCGGGCCGCCAACCGCGCCTGAAACTTGGGACCGACGAGCGGGATGTCGGCGAGCGTACAAGTTCGCAGGAACTCCTGCTCCGATCCGGGCGCGACGATCACCACACCGCCGCCTCCCGCGCTCGGCTTGGCGCGATCGACCGCCATCTTGGCGATCAGCTTGTTCGTGCCGCCGCCGATCGAGAGCGTGAGTCCCGTCGCTTCGCGAATCCCCGCGCGGATGCGCTCGGCGGTCGCCGCGAGTGGCTCGTGGTGGTAGACGCCTTCGGTCCCCGTCATGTCGAGGTACCACTCGTCGATGCTCGCGCCCTCGACGATCGGCGAGTAGCGGTGCAGCAGCTCGCGGATCTCGCCGCTCTTCTGGACGCACGCCTTGAAGGGGACGGGGACGCACGTCGCGTCGGGGCACAGCCGCAATGCACGCGCGATCGGCATCGCCGAGCGCACGCCGAACTTCCGCGTCTCATAGGACGCGGAGCAGACAACGCCGCGACTTTCGCGTGAGCCACCGACAATGAGGAGCGTCGCGCGCCCAGCGCCCTCGGGATCTACCGCGCGGGCGACGGCGACGTAGAACGCGTCGGCATCGGCCAGGAGAATGCGACGCATGGGAAAACCGAAAATATCCCGAAACTATTAGCGGAGCAAGACGGCGCGCTTAACGCACAAGCCGGTACCCGGCAGTCAGTGTGAGTCCCTCGACGGTGTCTCGGCGACCGTCGTCCAAGCGACCTTGCTCGATGCGATAGGCGAAGCGCAGCCGCCATGGGTGGCCGGGGAGCATCGCCTCGAGGCCCAACTCCACGCCCCTCCCGCTGGCAGACGCGGCGGGCCGATTGAGGCTGCCACTGAACGCCTGCCACAGCTCGACGAAGCTATCGACGCGCCCGGGGAAGATGCCGCCGCGCGCGCTGAGACCGCCCGTCCAAAACAACCAGCGCCGGTCACTCAGTCCTGATGTGACGAACGTGCGGGCGCGCGGCCCCAGCCAGATCTGGAGCCAACGACGGGCCATGTAACCGGCGAGCAGCTCCCCTTCGACGACATCGCGCGCCGTGCTGTCGCTCGTGACGTGACCCTGCCCGTACCGCAGTCGTGCAACGAAGCGGTGTCGCGTGACGACCGCCTCCCCGTTGAACAGTGAGCCGGTTAGGCGGGTCTCCGGAGTCCCAAAGCGCGAATGGACGATCTCGCGCGCGCCTCCCGCACCGAAGGACACGGTCCAGTCCCCCTGTGCGTGCAGCTGAGTGGTGAACGTAAGTACGCTCACCACCGCCGACCATGCGATCCTGCGCAGGGGATTCACGGGCCGGTCGCCTCGGGAGTCAGGATCACCGGTGGCCCGGTGCGTACGCCGATCAGGCCACGGCCGCGCTCGGCATTGCGGCGTGCCACGTCGGCGTCCGCGCGGCGCCAATCATGAATCGCGCGATTGTGGGCGACGTTTGCCGGGATTTGGCGGCCGGGTCGATGGGAGACGAATGACGCGATGCTCGCTAACGTGACGGTTGCGCCCACCGCGAAGCGCGCGCCGCTCGCCTGCTCGCCGCGGGCGACGAGGCCCGGCAGCACCGCTACGCCTACGCCGGCGAGGACGCCGGGTGCGAGCACCCGCAATGCCGGTCCCAGCGGTTGCCGCTCGGGCAACAGCACCGAGTCGGCGGGCGGCGGCGGGTGCGGGAGCGTGTCGGTCGGCCCAGGGAGCAATTCGACCGGCGTGCGCAGAATGCGTACGACGCGCCCATCGCGATTGAAGGACGACACCGTGAGGGCGTATGCGCCGCTCGGCGGCGGGCCCGTGCCGGCCGAATCGAGGCCGTTCCAGCGCAACACGAGGCTGTCCCCGATCGGGCCGCGATACAGCGTGCGCACCACACGCCCATCCAACGCGACGAGCGTTGCCGCGATCTCGTGGACGGAGCTGGCGTAGAGTCTCACCGCCCAGGCCTCACTCCCCGGCCGGATCGCCGTATCCGCAGCCGCTTCTCCAATCACCGCCGGCGTCGCACGCCGGACCACCTCGTAGAGCAGCAGCAGCTGCGGCGGAAAGACCAGCTCGTCGGGACGAAACCGCGGGTTCGAGAGGACGAGGCGGCGCGCGATCGCCCGTGCCGAGTCGCGGCGATCGCGGAGCAGCTCAGTCGCCGTGAGGTAGACCAGCGCGCGCGACTTGTCGGCGGCGGTAAGCGCATCGCGGCCTGGAACGGCGAGCGCGCGGCGCAGCAATCCCGCGGCCTGCTCGAACTCGAGGTCGTCATAGGCGCGCACGCCTTGAGTGAGCGTGGCGCTCGCCGCCTGACCAGCCGCGCGGGCAGGCACAGCCAGCGAGCCGCAGCACAGCCCGGCCAGGAGTAGCAGCGCGGATCTCATGAGCCGATCGGCCTGAGCGTTTTGCGAGTCCACTTGATTTCCTGACCCGCCGCGGCGGTGAGCACGGTATCGAACGGCGCGAAGCCGTCTCGCTTCACCTGGACGCGATGGCGGCCTGCCGTCATGTCGAGACCGATCACCGGCGTGCTCCGAATCGCCTTGCCGTCGAGGAAGAGCATGCCCGGCGGCTGGGTACTCAGCGACAACCGTGCGTGGGCGGCCGCCGGCTGGTGGCGCGACGTCGTGTCGGAGCGTACCGGCGAGGCCACCGGCGGTGCCGAGTCGGCGATCTGGTGGCGCGTGGCACCGTTCGCTGGACCGCTGGGGCGCAGCGCCGCCCATATCCCGCTGCCCACGAGCGCAATGGCCGCGAGGCCGGACAACACGAGCGCGCGGCGTCGACTCCGCTGGGGCAGACGGACTGTCGGCGCGTCCGCCAGTGCGCTGCCAGCCGCCACCGTGGCGCTCGCAAACGCGGCGGAGACGCGGCGCTCAAGCTGCCCTCCGAGCGCGCGGACGAACGCCGCCACGTCCGGGAAGCGCTCGGCGGGATTCTTGCTCATCGCGCGCGCCACGGCGTCCGACACGTTCCCTGGAATGTTGGGTCGGGCGTCGCTGAGGCGCGGCGCGGGCTCGAGCAGGTGTTTGCGGATCAGCTCGCCGACCGACTCGCCGGTGAACGGGAGCGTGCCGGTGAGCGCTTCCCACACCAGGATGGCGAATGAGTACTGGTCGCAGCGGCCGTCGACCGGCTTGCCCTCGACCTGCTCCGGAGCCATGTACCGCGGCGTGCCGAGCGAGGCGCCCGTCTGGGTCAACGAGACGCTGCCAAACGCCCGCGCGACGCCGAAGTCGCAGACGTACGCCCAGCCCGACTCCTCGATCATCACGTTGGCGGGCTTCACGTCGCGATGCACCACGCCCTGGCGGTGCGCGTAGTGGAGCGCATCCCCGACTTGCTGGACGATGCTGAGGACGTCCGCGAGCGGCAGGCCGCCGCGCTCGCTGATGATTTGCTCGAGCGAGCGCCCGCGGATCCGTTTCATCGTATACCACAGGAACGTGCTCGTAGACCCCACGCGGAAGATCGGGACGATGTGGGGATGATCCAACGACGCTGAGATCTTGCCCTCGCGCTCGAATCGCTCCGCCGCGTCGGCGCCGTGCAGCAGCTGCAGCGGCAGCACCTTGATCGCGACCTGGCGGTTGAGCTCCATCTCCTGCGCCAGATACACGAGCGACATGCCGCCCCGCCCCAGAAGATCCGTGATCTGGTATTGGCTGGCGAGGTCGCGTCGCAGCGCGCTCAACAGCTCGGCGGGGATATTCTCGCCGCCGGCCGCGTTGGTTTTGGCGTCCCGCGCGTCGTCGTTAGGGGACATGGAAGTCGGTCGCCGCGGTGATGGCGTCGGAATTGCCGCCGAACGGGACCCACGCGCTGCAGCGCGCCGTCTGGTCACAGGCGCGAGCGCGCCAATGGTAGTTGGTGCCTCCGAGTAACGGCACCGAGTAGCCGGCGGCGGCGGCGGCGGTGCTGCCCGACGCGACGCCCGTTCCGCGGTACACGTTGGTCGTTCCGTCGAAGGCCGTGCCGGTGGTCTGGGCCTCGACGTCGATCACCAGGATGTCGCCGGGGTCGACGTCGCTCACCGTCGCCTTGAATGTCACCGTTTGGGCGCTACCAATCCCGCCACCTGTGCCTCCGCCGAGCGGGATCGGGACGGCGCCGTTGAACTGATTGAGCGAGAACGCGTCAATGGTCGGGTTTTCCGGGATCGCGTTCACCAGGAAGTCGGGCGCGGCGTCGGAATTCCCACCGAAGCTCAACCAGGCACTGCAGCGCGACGTCTTGTCGCACGTGCGTGCGCGCCAATGGTACCCGGCATTCTCGTTCAGGCCGGTCGCGCGAATCCAGGCCGTTTGGCCCACGCGCACGAAACCGCTTTGGTGACTCGTCGTGCCGCTGAAGGGACTCGACACCTCGACGAGTTCGAGCTCGAGCCGCACGGAGTCGCGCAGATTCGGATCGTTGACGGTCGCCTTGAATACGGCCACGCTGTCCGGCGTGGTCGTACCGATGCCGATCGACGTCGTGCTGTCGCGACGGAGCTGCCCGATTGACTGCGGCAAACTTGGCGCCCGTTCCCGAACTGCCGAGAGCGAGAACGCACCGGTATCGGCGGCGCCGACCGTCGTGGCTTCGATCACGTAGCGGCCCATGGCCGGCACACGGAACTCGAGGAGACAGGAGGGGCCCGTCGAGCCGGGGCAATCGTCGTTCTGATTCAGGAGCGTGCCCAGGCTGTCGTGGAGCGTGAGATACGCGTCAAAGCTTCCGCTCGTCAGCCGGAATGAGAGCGTATCGCCGACGTTCGCGGCCA
>Ga0137418_10000121_pt1 | contig 57232 bp, 42 predicted proteins | sample CZODoug3_1_2_16f_FD_122242 | JGI IMG/M metagenome (GOLD analysis project Ga0137418, IMG submission 122242) | Vadose zone soil fungal communities from Angelo Coast Range Reserve, California, USA - CZODoug3_1_2_16fungal (Hybrid Assembly) | ecosystem: Environmental > Terrestrial > Soil > Vadose...
TCACGCCGCGATCGGTCGACGTCTATGTCCGCCGGTTGCGCGAAAAAATCGAGGGTGATCCCCGCCATCCGCGCTACTTAAAGACGTTGCGCGGCGTCGGCTACCGGCTGGAGAGCCCGAAGTAGAGCACCAACCGCGGAAGTCTCGGAGTCGGAACGACCAGGCAACCGCTGATGCGGCAGGACGGCGGCTATCCGGGCTTTGTTATAATTTGGACTCGTCCAGCGGCGCTATCGTCTAGGGGTTAGGACGGAAGATTCTCAATCAGTCGAAAACGCACTGATTCCTATACTTTTCAACGATTTAGCATTAGGTTAAGTTAGGCAAAAGAGCCCAAATTAGGTCACCATGGTGACAATTCTGGTGCGGATGCCGGAAATCCCGGGGCGCTTGACTCGACTATAATGCCGGGGTAGGGTGCCATTACGAGATCGATTTAACCGACCCTCCTGCTGAATCTCTGTTGCCTCAAGCAAGTTGGCCTGGGGGTGGTCCGTATCTTCCTGTGCCCAAGATAAAGCACACAATGGCTGACTTCGACAACCTGCTTGTTGTGAAACCACAACTTCGGATACATGCAGTATCGGTGACGTTCAGCGATGGGTCAACGTACACCGAGCCAACTGATGATAAAGAACGACCTTGGTAGTGGCCGGGCACGGCCCGCAGTCCTGCACTTGCCATGAATCGGATTACGAATCGTTACCGCAGACGGGGCCCTCGACTCCGTTCTACTGGGCTTTCAGAGAATCAGCGGGACGATACTTCCTGAGGGATAAAACAGCGGAGAGGATTCTTACATCCCCATTCCGCTCGCAGCGTGCTTCATCAGCATTGCGAGAGCGGTCTTCAATGCTTCAAGCGTCAAGGCTCCGGCGTTCTTTTGTAGAGTGTCTTTGGCTTTGTTCCACATGTGTCGCTTCTCGCCGCGTCTAAAAACTCATCACCTTCATAGGTGAGGCGTTGAACCATAAAATCGGTTGTGCCGTGTGCCGGGGGTCATTGATCTAGGTGGTTCAACCTGCTCCCGACGCATCTTCGACCGCTCGTCACTCTGCTCTAGTACTGCGGGAACCGAATCGGTAAGGCGTTGCAAATCGAATGGTCGCAAATCGATCTCAATTCACGCGCGATTCGTTTGGAAGAGGCGCAGACGAAGACGGGCGAGGCTCGTGTTCTGCCGATGCCGCCTGCTCTCGTGATGATGCTCGCAGAAATTGGGGCACAGTCTGGAAAAGTGTTCGATGGAACGAACCTTCGCAAGGAATGGGTCAAAGCGTGTGCTGCCGCTGGCCTCGGCACGTTGACTGAGGTTGAAGGCAAGCCGTACGACCCGATATACTCAGGGCTGACGTTGCACGACCTGCGACGGAGTGCGGTCAGAAACCTCGTCAACGCATGCATGCCGGAACGTGTTGCGATGAGTACAAAACTCGGAGCGTCTTCGACAGGTATCATATCGTGAGCACCGAGGATGTTCTCGACGCGATGCAAAAGGTTGTGACGAAGTCTCTCGGCACGATGAAGGCTCTCGGTGATGGCAACGGAAAGTAAGCAATGGCAGCGGCCCTGTCATCTAACGGTTAGGATACTGCCCTCTCAAGGCAGGTATACGGGTTCGATTCCCGTCAGGGCTACCACACTTGGCCGAACTTTGTTGAGCAATGGGTTCAACTTCGCACAATCGGGCTTCGAGTTTCAGAGCAACTTTAACCGTATCACACGCATGTAACTCTAGCCTGCACGCTCCAAGTAAACTGTCTCGAAGATGGTGGTCGCGGTCGAAAGGCCGGTCGGCACAAGTGCCAGAGCCAACGTATAGGACTTCCTCCTCAATGCCCCGATTCTTATAGAACACGTAGACGCAGGGCTTGAACAGGATGCTCAAGTCTTCCTGTGTGAAGTGCATCACAATGTTTTCGCCTACCTTGACACGATTGGACTCTGCGAATCTAAACTTAGCCAAACGGCGTTGAAGGGTTGAAGTAGTTGGTTTGCAACCACCGGCGATCCGGTCTTGGCTGATTCTCTGATTCTCTGACTTGCTGGCCGTCGTGGTAATACTGCATCCACCAGAGTCTTCCTCGTTTGAACAGTCCACTGTTTTCTCTCTGTTGACTTCCGTTCCAAGCACTCCTAGTATTCCCGCCTCAGTGGTCACCCGCTTCCCGATTCGTCGGTCAAACCATCTCGCACTACCGCATAGTCGAGACGCTGCGTGGCGGGGGATGGGAGTTGTTTACAAGGCTGTAGATGTCTTTTCGTCTTTTCCACATTACGTGATTTAGCAGGAGGGGACCATGAATCGAGAACGGGCGCTGAAGGTTGTGTTGGTGTTGGTGGGATTGCTGTTTTCGGCTGGCATTTACCCGCTGACGATGTCTTTATGGAAAATGAATGAGTCGGACTACGGCGATGACATGATGCTCAGCCTCTATTTCGCGCTTGGCATTTTCCTGCTGATGGCAGTACGTAATCCATCGGCGAATCGCAGCCTGATCGCCTTCGCAGCGTGGTCGAGCTTCGCTCACGGCGCGGTTATGGCCGTGCTGGCAGTCCACATTGCGAGCGAACGCGGAGGCCTGCTGAGCGCCGTGGCTGCGCTCGTTATCATCGGTGTAGCCCTGATCGCGCTGGCCCCGGCGAAGCAGTCAGGCGAGCGGGCATCCGCGGTCGGTGTTCCTCGGTGACATATCCCCTATGAGTGCGTCAGGGTGGCCCAGCATCCTTCACGAAGGTCGTGATCCCAATCTTCCCTTGGGCGCGAATGCGTCGTTAGGCGCAACAACACCCCACGCGTCCGCTTCGCGTTGTCGATCCGCCAGTCCGCCATCTCTTTCAACGCTATCATATCGCTCGTCTTGACTCGCAAACAGACCTTAGGTAAGCAGGCGATAGCGCTCACAGCCCGCAGTTTGCACCACTCGTTAAGGAGCCTTTCTGCGCCAGCAGCGACCAAAGGTTCGCTGTCAGCGATTGCCTGTGAGCCGGGTCACGAGAAGTAGCAACGACAATCCAATGGCAACAATGCTGTTGGCCCGAATCGCACGATAGCTTGCCGCCCAAGGGAACAGCAAGATACCGAAGAGCGGCATGAGTCTGTCCGGCCAGAATAGTCCTGCCAACCCGAATGCCAGAACCAGTTGGACAACAAAGCACAATCCCAAATTATTCACGGTTATGATTCCAATGCGAGCAGTCCTTTTTATTGGAACGTGTCGGAGGCATTGGAAGGAAGTTACGAAAGTTTACCCCATGTCGGAACGGTCTTGGGTGGCCTTGAGTGCACTGGCATGCTCGTCGCACAAAGTCTTAATCCAACCACCCTCCCTCCGTTCTCCCGGTTGCCCGCAACCTCGCAGATGTAACGGACTCCTGTCTGGCGACTTCGAGGCGTCCGCGGATGGCGTCGTTCGCATGATTCACGTAGACGCGCAACCCGCCAAACTTCTCTTTCACTCTTTCACTTGCAGTACTTCAAAACAGCGTCCGCTCCCCTCCTCGAATTCGGCGACGAGAGGCTCCACGTCTTCGCACAGCCGCCAGAGGATGTCGAACCAGCCGTCGCCATGAAGAAAGCCTAAGGACATCAATGTGAGGCGAACATCGCCCCCGGTGTTGAACCACGTCGGCCAACGCCCGACCAGCGATCCTGTCCTGTTCCTAAGGATCGGTTGTCCCACATAGGGCGTAAAGGAGTTGCGCTCCGGGCTCCGCATTTTCGTAGATAATCCGTCACGTGATACTTCGCTCGTGGGTACCCCAGTCGTCGTCCTCGCCGAAAATGTCCCTGAGCAGTTTTCCTTCGGGCGAGTTCTTCTCCCAATCCTTGAGTGCTTTGCACCGCTCCAGATAGATCGCCCATTCAACGGCATCGCATACCCAAAATGATCAAGACCGTGCTGTAAGGTCAGGTCGCGGCAGGGTCCAGTGAAAACATCTGATTTCTCGAATGGTCAGATATTGACTTTGTGCGCTGTATCGTTCGCATTGACAGGAAGAAGGTGAGGGACGGCGATTGTATCGTGGACTTTATTCCGAAGAAGTGGTCAATCCGCGACATTGCCATTCCGTCAGACCTGATAGCACTTCTGCAACAGCATCGGGCAAAATCAGAGTCTAATCTTTGCTTCCCTACTCGGACGGGTCGCGTCAAGGGGAAGTTGGGCGGCCCAACACTGGACGAAATCTGGCATGCCCGTAGGACCGGAACGTCCATGCCTCGCCCGAAGAACTAAACCTCTGGTTGCCAAGCTCGTGCCCTGAGCCGATTGGTTTTTTTCTGGACGCTTGCAGTTGCAAACGTCTATCGGAAATCGAAACGGATTACGATTAACGTGGAAGAAAGTCGCGAGCAGCACCCGGCGCTAAAGCGACAACAAAATTCTAGAAATCAGACCGATTTCCCCGCTCATTGTCGCTACGATTAACTATGCGTCCAATACCGCGACCCAGACCGTGCCGATCGCTCCGTAGTCCCCGACGTCCTCCTTCGACAAGAACCGTCATGCTGCCCCTTCTTCAAGCAGCCCAGAAGAGGCGCAACTGGGATGTGGAGTTGGAACGAAAACATGGAATTCATTCCCAATTCTCATGACTTCCACCGGCATGCGCATCGGGCCAGCAAATCGGAGGCGCGCCGTGCCTCCGACAACTACCTCCAGCCGTCCCGAGTTCGTCAGAAGATAAACGGCAGGTCGTCCGCTCGGCGTGTTGGCTGGAGATGCGTCTGCTCCATCTTCTCTATCGAGCAACCCGATCACGAACCGAAGCGCCTCGGTTTCCCAACGCAACTGGTAAACCCTCTCTTCTTTTACGCGCAGAACTTCGTATGGATTCTTCATAACTGCCCCTTCGTGGGTCACTTTGGCAACCATACCGGGCAGCCCGTTAGGCCCTGGCTATTCCATACTCGAAAACCGGGGGATCACTTCTCAACCGAAATACGAAAAGCAGGAAGAATATCATACGATTCATCGTCGCAGCGAAGCTGTAAAGAGCTTGTAAAATTGTCAGCACTACTCGGAGTGAGCTTGCCTTTTTTTATTTCAGTGGGTGAAGGATGAAGCGTGAACACTTCGTCAAGCTAGTCGAGGAGGCGCTCGACTCGATCCCACCAGAATTCCGGAGTCGCATTCGCAACGTTGCTGTTCTGGTAGAGGATATGCCGCCGAACCAGCCATCACCGCAGCCGGAGCAGCAAAGGCCGCTGCTTCTGGGCCTTTTCCATGGGGTGCCCACGACCAACAAGAGCGTATTTGACCTGCCGATGGGACCCGACCACATCGTCCTTTATCAGAAGAATATTGAAGCGGTATGCTCCAACGAGGCCGAAGTCCGCGAACAAATCCGCCTGACGATCATCCATGAACTGGGCCACTATTTCGGGATGGATGAGAGCCAACTGAAGGACGTGTAGCTACTCATGGCTTCCACCAGCAACTATCGCCGCCAGCCAACCTCATGTCGCCAGTTTCGAGCCGTACTCAGGTGGCACGGCTCTGTGCTACGGGTCGCCCGATGAGTGATCGAGACAGGGAAATGCCACTGAGGAACCGCCTCAGGTCACGATCACTGAAGCCTACCGCGACTACCCGCCTTCGATTGATGTCACCGCTGTGATTCGCAAACTGCTCGAAAGCGTTCCCCCGAGCTAAGGACGCCGACCTCGACATCCCCGTCCTGAAGCACGCCAAGGCGGAGTACGCGAAGTTGCAGTAGCCCCTTTCTTTGCGCTGAAGGTTGGATTGACCTTCAGAACCAGCCGACCTAACATTCCCTCCAGTAAGAGATCAGCCAGTGGCGCCGGAAGATAATATGCGCGACTTGGTAACCGAAATTGCGGAGAAATCCGACGAGAAGCGCAGCGTAGAGGCAGCGTACCGAGTCCTCTACCACGGGCAGTGCGAGATTTGTCAGGCTTGCGTGTCATGGCTAAAAGCTCTTGATCACGAAAACAAGGCGGTATGCCTGCCCGTCAGCGCAGAGGTCCTTTCAGGTGTCAATTCCCCGACTTAAGATGGATGAATGCCCGCGGCAGTTGCACCTGGTTACTCCTGAAGCTGAAATCCATGTCGGCTGGGATGCTGTTGTTTGTTTGGCCCGTTTGTTCCCCCCGTGGCTCATTGGCGCTGTGGGACGGCGGTTCCCCTTTCGCAATGCGGGAAGGCTGCTCTACGGGTGCATTGCCACGAACAGATATTCTCTCAGCAGTTGTCGCGGTGGCGCTTGCCGGGTAACAAAACCAGAAGCAGTACGGCGGCAAGCCCAACTAGGCGCGTTCTGGTCATGCTACACGCTGGGTTTCTTCATCCGTTTGCCGCTTGTTCTATGGGCGGGCATCGAGGCTGCTACACAAAGAACGGTTCCGTTGAAGGCGGTTATAGACAGCTCTGTTATGTCGTAGTTCGCCAAACTGTAGCCTAAATCTAGAGTCGATGACGAAATGCCAGACGCGGTTGCCGTTCGTTGCCATCGACGGGCTACAACAAAGACCGTATGGACTGTGCTGCACCATGGCCTGATACTGGCTTAATGGATTCATGATCGATCCATGCGCCAGCACGCGAGCGAACCGGACAACAATCCCGCCACTTCTGGAAGGTCGATATGAGCAACCCAATCGTGGCGTCTTTCTTTGTCGTGGTCTGGTCAGGACTCAGCTTGGCTCAATGCCCAGCGGACCACCAAATTCAGTCCGAATCAGTTTGTGTTTCGACTCAGTCAGACTTAATGGCGCGCTCCGAAATGCAGGCCCCCAGACCCATTCCCATCGTGAAACCGCTGCGCTTCTCAGAAATACCAGTCGGCGCCTGTCTGGACAATCTGCGGCCAGGACTTCCTCGAATAACCGATCCGCAAGAACCTGCACACTGCCTTGGGACGGATACCGGGGAGCGACCGGCCTCCACACGGTCTCCGCAACCTCCCCCGCGCCAGGCGCTTTCCGCGGAAATTGGGGCGACTGATTGACGTCAGATTGCTTAGAGCTTAGAGCTGCGCCGAGCTAAGCCCCGGATAGAATCCGGAACAGCAAGAGCCAACGGCGCACGTTAGTGGTCATCAGGAAGTTCTCTTTGACATGCTCTCGCCCATTTCGTCCTAGCTGAAGAGCGAAGTCCGGATGCGTGAGCAAGTAGCGGATCTGATAAGCACAACCCTCGACGGAATGCACCAATCCGCCGGTAAGTTTGTCGATCACTTGAGCTGGAATGCCGCCAACCGCACTTGCGATGGTGGGCTTTCCCTTCCACAATCCTTCGGTCACCGTCAGGCCAAAACCTTCTTTCAGCGACTTCTGGACAATGATCGTAGAAGCACGTTGGAGCGCGTTGATTTCGAGCGCCGACCATGGGGGCAGATCGAGAATGATAATGTCTGGATCTTCATCGGCCGCCTCCATGACTTCTCGCAGCACAACGGCTCCCTCGGGGTCGTCAGCTGCGCTCCCCCCCGCAAGCACCAACTGGAAATCGACGTATTTTTGGGCCATTTTACAGGCCTGGATGACGCCAACCGGGTCCTTCAACCGGTCGAACCGGGAGATTTGTGTCACGATCGGGCGCGAGCGGTCCACGCCGAAGTTGTCGCAGACTTCCTGAATGTATGACTCGTCGAGTTCCTTGTTCTTCTCTGAGAGTGGATCGATGCATGGGTAAAAGAGCGCCTGCGGGATTGCCAACTGTCGAGCAAAGGCGGGAGATGAGAAAACAGCGGAATCGTAACGCTCGACCATTGGTTGGAGAAACCTCCACACTTCGGCGTTTGGATTCGACAAGTCGATGTGACATCGCCATACCCAGCGGGCTGAATGATCCGGCTTGGACGCAATCAGACCCGCCGGCTGGGGATCGTGAATCACAACGAAGTCCTCCTCGAAACTCATGCGCTGGCGATTTTGCTCGGTGTGAAGCATGAACACGTCGCGAGCTTGCTGCGTCAGTGTGTATTCACCGCCATGCAGCGCGTTGTGAAAACCTTTGGTAACCTCGAAGAAGTCATTACCGCCCGTAATCACCTCCCACCCGGCCTTGACCTCTAGTTCTCCGAGGAGCGGCACCAGTCGGTTCAGCATCTCAGCTACTCCCCCGCCGAGCGCGGTGGAGTTCACCATTTTCACGGTTTTCCCGCGCACAGCGCCGGCCAGAAAGCGAAGCTCATCGAGCTGCGATTTTCCAATGATCGACTCGTAGTCCGCGAGCTGGGGGGGTGGAGGGGCGAGCGGCGGAGTTTCAGAAATGCGCGGCTTTCGCCGTTCTCGTACCTGCGCCGGCTTTGCCTGGAAGTGACCGGGACTCTCTGGTTGTGCTGGGATTGAACGACCCGTTTCTTCCATTTTTTCCTTGTCCCTTGTGGCTTGAAGTCAGGCTGTGGCGTTCTGCAGTATCTGTACAATTTTCCGTCTTACGCCTTCCAGGGTGGAGGTATAGATGTCGATGTGGTTGAGGAGGGAGGCCGCACGGCTCAATCCCAATTCAATCTGGAGCCAGAGAGAGAAATCGTTGGTCTCCAGCTTACGCCGCAGGCGAGCTTCGATGAAGTGGTAATGAATCGAGTGAACACTTACCTGCTTGAGACCTTCGATGAAGTCAGCCAGATTGTTGGCTCTCAGCTGCACCGGCAAAACAACCGCCTTCGACGAGCAGAAGTAGAATGGGCTCTCTGCCCTGTTTTCGCGCGCCTTGGGATTCTGATCGATGAAATCCTCGACGATCTGGATGAGACGCGAACGAAGGGATGACAATGACGTAAACTCGCGCACGTCCAGACTCGCCAATCGCTCTCCCAGCCCGACCACGCTCAGGTCCGAATACGCCCAGTGTGCGAAGTCGTTCGAAAACCCTTCCTTGATGAAGTGATGCTCCTCGAGCGTGCGAAAGGTGTGCTGGAAGATCGAATCTTCCGGACACGAGCGAAGAGCATCCAGAAGCCCAGGGAGATTGCTGGCTTGTTCGCGCTCAATGAATAGAAGGTGAGCGGCCGCTTTAAATTCAAATGGAGTACTCGCCGAGCGGGTCATTAGGTCGGTCGTCGGAATCATTGCATCCCCCAAACCACCACTCATTTTCTGGCCATTTTGCCTAGAGTCATGTGATGCGCAACCCAGGGCATTCGCTTCAGATACAGCGTTCTTCATTCCCGCCTAAGGCGATTACTGGATGCCAGGGGTAGCTATAATCCGTTTTGATAACATAATTGCAGTTATTGTAGTTTTGGCCGAGACGGCGCGATGGGCACGCTCGAGGTCTGGATCGAATCGGAACGAATCAACCGAAGGAACAACCGGCGTCATGGTCCAACCGAGCTCAGAAAGCACAGTCGAAGGCTCTACAAGTGATAGGAGAAATCATCCGACCTTTCAGGAATGGCGGCTGGGAGCAACGCGCGCAACGGATGGACATTGCGAGTTCTTGGTATGGGCTCCCGGGGTTTCGCGCGTTGCGGTGCGACTCTTTGAAGAATCGGAGCGGGTCGTAGAACTCGCACCTGAGCCTCACGGCTATCACCAAGGTGCGGCAGACTCCATCCAGCCGAATGTCCGCTATACCTACCGGCTTGATGGCAACAAGGAGCGGGCAGATCCTGCCTCGCGGTTCCAGCCAGAAGGAGTTCACGGGCCGTCGCAAGTCATCGAGACATCCGCCTTTGAATGGAACGATCAAGAATGGCGAGGCTTGGAGCTGGAAGACTATATCTTCTACGAGCTGCATACGGGGACTTATACGACCGAGGGCACGTTCGACGCCATCATCCCTCGCATAGCAGATTTGAAGTCTTTGGGAGTTTCCGCCATCGAATTGATGCCTGTGGCGCAATTCCCGGGCGGCCGGAACTGGGGTTACGACGGAGTCTTCCCGTTTGCGGTTCAAAGCACCTACGGCGGCCCCGAAGGCTTGAAGCGGCTTGTGAATGCCTGCCATTGCGAAGGATTGGCCGTTGTTCTCGATGTCGTTTATAACCACTTGGGACCCGAGGGAAACTACCTGGGCGACTTCGGCCCTTATTTTACGGATCGCTACCAGACCCCCTGGGGCCAGGCTATCAACTTCGACGGCCCCCAGAGTGATCACGTTGTTCGCTTCTTCATTGAAAATGCAATCTATTGGCTGGACGATTTCCATATTGATAGCCTGCGGCTTGACGCCATCCACGGAATCGTGGATCGCAATGCTCAGCCTTTTCTCGCATTGCTGAGCTCGGTCGTCGACGACTTCGGACGCCAGCATGGCCGGCGGGTGAACCTCATCGCGGAGTCCGATTTGAATGACTTTCGAGTGGTAACGCCACGCACAGCCGGGGGGTATGGCCTGCACGCACAATGGAGCGACGACTTCCAACACGCCCTTCACAGCCTGCAGGCGGAGGAGCACGATGGTTACTACGCTGATTTTGGAACCCTGGACCATCTGAGAAAGGCGCTCCACGAGGGCTTTGTTTTTACCGGGGAATACTCCAGCTTTCGTCAGCGTCGGCACGGAAGTTCATCCAGCACCATCAAGGCACCGCAGCTGGTCGTGTTTTCGCAGAACCACGATCAGGTAGGCAATCGCTTGTTCGGTGAACGCTCCAGCGCGCTACTGCCCATGGAAGGACAGAAACTTTCCGCGGGCGTCGTCGTGCTATCACCCTACTTGCCCCTGCTGTTCATGGGGGAAGAGTACGGCGAGACCGCCCCTTTCCTGTATTTCACCAGCCACTATGATCCGATTCTGGGCGAGGCCGTGCGTCAGGGTCGAAGAGCGGAATTTTCGGCTTTCTCCTGGGATGGTGATCCCCCAGACCCGCAGGCCGAATCCAGTTTTCTGCGATCGAAACTAGACCACAATCTGCGCGACCGGCAACCGCATCGCGCTCTATGGGGCTTTTATCGGGAACTGATTCGGCTCCGAAAGGCGTCGCGACCGCTCCGCCACTTGGACAAGGGTAGGAGTGACGTGGGAATTTGCGAATCCGAAGAGTCTTTATTTGTGCGGCGATGGTGGAAAACGGAGGAGGTGTTGGCATTGTTTAACTTCGGAAATCGTTCAGCGAACCTCTCTGCCTATATCCCACCCGGGGAATGGCGCACACGATTGGACTCCGCGGACACAAAGTGGCTGGGGCCAGGGACCATGGTTTCCCAGATGGTTTCCGCCGGAGAAGACTTCGAACTCAATCTGCAGCCCAAAAGCTTTTGCCTCTTCGACAGAATCTAGCTTCTATGAGATCCATCTGCATCCACGGTCATTTTTATCAGCCCCCGCGAGAGAATCCCTTTCTCGAGTACGTTGAACTGCAGGACTCTGCATACCCATACCACGATTGGAACGAACGCATCACGGCGGAGTGCTATGCACCCAATGCCGCCTCCCGAATCATGGATTCGGAAGGGCGCATCGCCAAGGTCGTCAACAACTACAGCAAAATGAGCTTCAACTTCGGCCCGACGCTTCTCTCGTGGTTACAGGAAAACGCCTCGGAGGTCTATACCTCCGTGATCGAAGCTGATGTGGAGAGCCGGAGGACGTTTTCCGGGCACGGATCTGCGCTGGCACAGGCCTATAACCATCTCATCATGCCTTTGGCCAACAGCCGCGACAAAAAGACGCAGGTGATCTGGGGCTTAAGGGACTTCGAGCACCGATTCGGACGCAAACCCGAGGGAATGTGGCTTCCAGAAACATCGGTGGACCTCGAAACCCTAGATCTTTTGGCGGCGTTCGGAATAGGATTCACGATTCTCGCCCCCCGGCAGGCCAGTCGAGTCCGCAGGATCGGTTCGCGATCTTGGAAAGACGTGAGTGGAGACCGTATCGACCCGACTCGACCCTACCTGCTGCGGTTACCGTCGCGACGGAAGATTGCACTGTTCTTCTACGATGGCCCGATCTCCCGGGCAGTCGCGTTCGAAGGACTGCTCGATAGCGGCGAACAGTTCGCGAATCGGCTGTTGACCGGGTTTTCTGACCAGCGTGACTGGCCGCAACTTTTGCACATCGCGACGGACGGAGAAAGCTATGGACACCACCACCATTTCGGCGAAATGGCTTTGTCCTACGCGCTGGAGCATATTGAGTCCAACGGCCTTGCAGAGATCACGAACTATGGGGAGTTCCTCGCCAAAAATCCGCCGACGCACCAGGTAGAGATTTTTGAAAATAGCTCGTGGAGCTGTGTGCATGGCGTCGAACGCTGGCGCAACAATTGCGGGTGCAATTCCGGGGGCCATGGTGATTGGAATCAGAACTGGCGCTCCCCGCTTCGGAGTGCCCTCGACTGGTTACGCGACACCTTGGCTCCCCGATACGAAGAGAAGGCACACGTGTTTCTGAAAGATCCCTGGGAGGCGCGCGATGAGTATGTCCAGGTGATCCTGAACCGCGCTCCCGAGAACATGGATCGCTTCCTCGCGCAACACGCCCACCGCGAACTCGCTGAAGCCGATCAGACCGCCGTCTGGAAGCTGCTCGAACTCCAGCGACATGCCATGCTCATGTACACGAGCTGTGGCTGGTTCTTCGATGAAATATCGGGGATTGAGACCGTCCAGGTCACTCAATACGCAGCGCGCGTTTTGCAGTTAGCCATGGACGTCCTTGCCGACCCAACTCTAGAACCTGGCTTCCTGGCGAAGTTAGCCGAAGCGAAGAGCAATATCCCCGACCATCGCGATGGCGCCCGCATCTACGAAAAGTTCGTGAAACCCACGATCGTCGATTTACCGAAGCTGGCTGCGCACTACGCCATCTGCTCGGTTTTCGAAGAGTACGGGGAGCAGGCAAATATCTACAGTTACGTGGTGGATCGCAAAGATTATGCGCGCGCCGAGACCGGCAAGATGAGACTGATAACCGGCCGAGCGCGTTTCACCTCGCGCATCACCCACGACTCATCTTCTCTGGCCTTCGGTGTTTTGCATTTCGGAGATCACAACGTCACCGGCGGCGTTCGCGAGATCACCGACAGTGAAGAGTACAAGAGCAATTCGGAGACACTCCAGGAGGCATTCTCCCGGGCTGCGATCCCAGAAGTCTTGCATCTACTGGATCGGGGCTTCGACAAGAATATCTATTCCCTCAAGTCGCTGTTCCGTGACGACCAGCGGAAGATTCTCGACATTATCCTGAGCTCCACGCTCGCGCAGGCTGAAAACAGCTTGCGCCGACAATACGAGGAACATGCCCCCTTGATGAAATTTCTCTCCGATCTGCACGTTGAACAACCCAAGCTGTTTCGAACGCTGGCCCAATTCGCTCTGAATACCGAGCTGCGTGAAGCGTTGCAAAAAGACGAAATCATCTCAGAACGGGTTCAGTACCTGGTGCACGAAGCGGAGACCATGCAGGTCGACATCGATGCCCCGAGTCTCGAGTTCATCGTTCGCAGGCAGACCGAGCAGCGCGCATACGCCTTTTGGCGAAATCCGACGGAACTGGGGGGCTTGGAGCGGTTGGAGACGGCCGTCCGCCTGGCCCAGGGCATGCCGTTCAAGGTGAATCTCTGGAAGGTTCAAAACCTATGCGCCCAGAGACTGGACGGCTCCCTCACCTCAATGAGAGCGCAGGCCGAGCAGGGAGATGACAATGCCCAGGCATGGGTGAGTCGTCTGGGTTCACTGGCTGACACTCTTGGCCTTCGAGTCAGCGGATGACAGGAACACGAATCCCAATCTCGACCTATCGCCTGCAGTTCAATCAACAGCTTCGCTTCACCGATGCGAAAGACCTCATACCTTACCTCCACAGCCTGGGCGTCACCGATATCTACCCATCTCCGCTTTTGCAAGCCAAGCGGGGAAGCCCGCATGGCTATGACGTCACAGACCCGTCGCGTCTGAATTCGGAATTGGGCAGCAATGAGGAATTCGATGCCATGGTGCGGGAATTGCAGGCGCATGGCATGGGTTTGTTGCTCGACATCGTCCCCAATCATATGGCGGCGAGCGGTGAGAACCCGTGGTGGATGGATTTGCTGGAAGACGGCGCTCGTTCGGCGTTTGCCTCGCATTTTGACGTCGACTGGCATCCTCCGAGCCGGTCTCTGGAGAATCGGGTGCTCCTCCCGATTCTTGGCAAGCCCTACGCGGAGGTTCTAGAAGGGCGCGAACTCGCCCTGACGTATGCGCAGACTGGTTTCTTCCTGAGCTACTTCGACTTCACCCTGCCGGTCGCCGTGCGATCCTATGGCCGAATCCTCGGTCACAGGCAAGATCGTTTGCAGCGCACCTTAAGGGTGGACTCTCCGGCTTTGCAGGAGTTCCACGGGATCCTGGCTGCGGTCGCGCAGATCCCGAGTCCTGCGAGCCCACCCCTGGAGGCTGCAGGGGAGAGGCGGCAGCACCGCGAAGCAATCAAGGAACGTCTCTGGCGGCTTTACAGCGATACCCCGGAAGTAAAGCGATTCGTGGATGGAAATGTTCGGCTGTTCAACGGCAAAAGAGGTGTACCGTCGACGTTTCTGCTGATGGATCAGTTGTTGGCCGAGCAGGCCTATCAACTTGCGTTTTGGCGTACTGCCAACGAAGAGATCAACTACCGTCGCTTCTTCACGATCAGCGAACTCGTCGGGCTTCGGGTGGAAGATCCCGTCACGTTCGAGGCTGAGCATTCCGTGGTCCTTCGGCTCGCGAGCAAAGGGATGGTGACCGGTTTCCGCATCGACCATATTGACGGCCTTCGTGATCCGCTCGGGTATTTGCGGCGACTGCAGGAGCGTCTTCATGGCAGTGAAAGCAATGGACGGCGCAAAGATTTCTATGTCGTGGTCGAAAAGATTCTGTCCGAGGGAGAATCTCTGCCCGCGGAGTGGCCCGTTCACGGCACCACCGGGTACGACTTCCTCAATGCGTTGAATGGCCTTTTTGTGGATGCATCGAATCTGCCATCGTTGGAAGATGCCTACTCGCGCTTTATCAGCGAACGGATTCATTATCCCGATCTCGCCTACCGCAAGAAGAAACAGGTGATGGACAGTCTGCTGCCTGTAGAAATGCGAACGCTGGGGCGCTATCTCAGCGTTCTCGCCGAGCGGGATCGCTACGCTCGTGAACTCTCCCGCGAAGAATTGACGCGGGCTCTGGTGGAAACCACCGCCTGCCTGACTCCCTACAGGACCTACATCCGCGGCTTCGAGATGAAGCCTCAGGAAAGGCTCGCGATCGAAAACGCCCTACGGGAAGCGCAGCGACGAAATCCGGCTACCGATGCCGAATGCTTTCGTTTTCTGCTAGAGGTATTGCTCCTGCAGCCCGGTTCTCACCTGGTTCCCGAACAGCGAGAATCCCGATTGGCTTTTGTAATGAGTTGGCAGCAGTTCACCGGTCCGATCACAGCCAAGGGGGTGGAGGACTCTGCGCTCTATGTCTATAACCGCCTCATTTCTTTGAACGAGGTCGGGGGAGCGCCTCAGTGCGCCGGCGTCTCGCTGTCGAGATTTCACGAATCCGTCCGACAGCGGCGCAAGAAATGGCCTTTCACCCTGAACGCAACCATGACGCACGACGCGAAACATGCGGAAGATGTCCGGGCGCGTATTAACGTTCTCTCCGAATTGCCGGCGGAGTGGGAGAAGTGCCTAAACAACTGGAGTCGCTGGAATGACTCCAAGTGCCGGGTTGTCAAGGGCGTTAGAACGCCGGAGCGCAACGAGGAAACGCTGCTCTACCAGATCTTGATCGGCTCCTGGCCGGGTCCGGAACTGGACTGCGTTTGCTATACCCGGCGAATTCAGGGCTTCATCGTGAAGGCTGTCCGGGAAGCAATGGTTCACACCCGATGGACCGTCCCCAACATCGATCACGAAAAGGCGCTCACTGACTTCGTGGCATCGATTCTGGCAGATTCCCCGGAAAACCTCTTCTTACGAGACTTCAGGCAGTTTGCCAGGAAGATCGCCTACCACGGTGCGCTCAACAGCCTTTCCCAGCTAGTGATAAAAGTCGCGTCTCCGGGAGTCGCCGACTTTTACCAAGGGACTGAGCTGTGGGATCTGCGGCTAGTGGATCCAGACAACCGACGCAAGGTTGACTTCGTCCGGCGGAGCGAACTGCTCGCGCATTTGTGCCAGGGTGGTCATTCCCTGTCGGAGCTCGTGGATCACTGGCAGGACGGTCGAATCAAGATGTATGTCACGCAGAAGAGCTTGCATTTTCGGAGGACTCATTCGTCACTGGTCCTGAGTGGGGATTATCTTCCACTGGCCGTGGAGGGTCCGAAGCAAGATTGCGTCGTCGCCTTTGCACGCCGCTATCGGGGCGACTGGAGCATCGTCATCGTTCCACGTTTCACCACCAGGCTGGTGGATGAAAACGGTCCGCCAGTCGGGACGACGGTGTGGGGCGAGACTCGAGTTGTACTGCCGAAAGGGGCGCCAAAACGTTGGGCCAATGTCTTCGAGAGTGCGGATCTCGACGCAAGCGCGGGTAGCGGTGAGAACTATCTGTCTCTAGGCGATGTGCTTCGGCGGTTCCCGGTCGCGTGGCTCGCCAAAGCGCGCGAATAATGGCCACACCAGGTCCCGAATCATCTCTCTCAGCAGTCTTCCCGCCGACGGAGATGAGCATGAGAGGATTTCACGAGGGTGGTTGGACCGCAGTGCGGACTGCACTCAGCCGACACTGGACCAAGCCTTCTATCTTGAGCGCGCAGCAGGAAGTCGCGCAGGGGGCTACATCTTCGCCGAGCCGGCGGCCAAGCGAGTCCCCGTTATCCGGGGTTCACACTATTGTTTCTCGGCCTCGGCAGCTTCATGTTCCTTGAATTGCCGGCTGGCCTTGACAAGAGCGGCTCGAAACGACTCGGTTTCGGGAGGTGCCGCCACGGATCCGCTGAGTATGCTTCGGAATGAAGCGTTCTTCCCGTAAATTGCGATCGTGGAGTCGTCATCCTTTTCAACCACCGCTCCCTCGATCGTGGCACCAGCGAATGCCCCCTTCGACCGAGAGTAGGTCAGCAGCTCCGTGTGCAATTTCCAATCGGTGCCAGCGGAGGCGTGTCTCCCTACGGGGCCCGCTGCCGCCGATCCCTCACCGCTGACTTGAAACTTGCTCGACAGCAAATGCTGCAAGCCCTGATCGTTCATCACCAGCATCACCAGGTCGACACCTTCGATGCCAATCTGGAACCCGAAACTCCCGCCTCCGACTGAAACGAAAGCCGGCGCGCTCCAGCCCTTGTCGGCCGTGCGGCATGAGGCGACTCCTCTGCCGTGTTTCGCTCCCACGATGAAACCACCCTTCAGCAAGTGAGGAACGACTACCACGCACTTGGCGTCATTCATCACTTCTTCCGGGATCCCTTTATCCGGCGCGTCCATGATCTCTTGAAGCACTTCGGTGGCAGCCTGGAGGCGTTTCACCGCCTCTTCGCGTGCCGAGGTAGCCGAACAGAGCGTGCTTCCGGCTAGCAGCACCGCGGTGGCAATGGTGGCAATAAACATTCTCGACGATTTCATCCTGACTTCCCTTTCACAGCTCGAATGTTTGCCGCACGGTGGGCTTGGCCGCATCAAGCTACCCCGCCCGAAGCGACGATCAACGGGCCTGTCGGCGCTGGATCGCGCATCGGACGTGGGTGGCCATGCTCCGTGTCAGCTGGAACGGGTCCCGGTCAGCCGGTAAAGTTGACCTCACGGGTGGACCAACTCCGCTATGCCTGCGATTACAGGCTACGGTTCGAGCTTAGAGGGCGCAGCCAATCGGGAACAATACCGCCAATCTTGTAATCTGCAGGAAAGCGGACCCTACAGATTCGTACCGAAAATTTGTTTCACCTGGCGCCTTCGAACCATTGCCGGAAACTCAGCGGATGTCTCCCTGCGATGAACGCATGGCTGAGACAATGATGGCAAAGGGACATTCCCAGACTTACAGAGGCTGAGCAGCCCTAGACTGGCTGACTCAGGAGCACGCCTGGGCCACCCTCGCTACCGACAAGTGTTAATGGGGCCATAGGCGGCGCCAGATCCGAACATCGCTATCGTTTTTACGTTAATTAAGTGCGGGAGAGCGCTAACTTAACTAAGACCACGCCGGAGCAGCTGACGGGGGTCGAGCCCTTCTGCATCCTCAGTGACTTGGAATTTCGCGCCCGATCGTCAGCCTCACTTCATATTCTGGAGACACCGTCACTGTTTTCACCTCGGCAATCTCCGCCCTCCCTTTGAATTCCAGCCAGGCAGCCTTCGGCAGGTAGATTGGTGCGTCTTTCCTTAGAGGGAGAACCTTCAGTTCCACGCCCTCCGCCGACACTTCGGGGGCGAACCGTTTTAGGCCAACTTCCCAGGTTGTGCCATTGAAGAAATTGTCGTCCAGCAGGCGGGTACCCTCATACAGACGGGCGACATCGCCAGCGTAGTGAATCTCGAGGAAGATGTCACTCAAACCCTCGAGTACGCCCTTCGGCAAGGTCAATCGCCAGACACCGGCCTTGTTGAAATCCGCGTCATCCGGAGCGGTTGCGACGGGTGCTGGACGCGATTCCAATGACTTGCCCATCTTCACAGGGGACGCAGGCGTCGCATCGCGGGCTTTCTCGACGCTCACGGCGACTTGCCTCGCTTCTACGGACGCAGTGTAGCTCACGAACACGCCGTCCTTGCCGCTCCTTTGCAGCGGCACAGTGCAAGCGAGATGTTCAACGGCTTCAGGGAAGACCGAAAACGAAAGCGCATTTACATCCCGTGAGCGCAGATGGACGTTCTCCCCGTCAACGAAAACGTCAGCCGGGGTTATGAACATGTGTTCTTGCTGGTTGATCAAAACCTTCCAGGAATGCTCCGCCTGTTCCTGGGAGAGCAGCACGATGTGAACGGTCTTGCCGGCGCGTGTCTGGACGCCTATCGCGACGCTGGTCGAGGGACTAAGTCGGTCGACGTACACTCGATCCTCGTGACGAGAAACCACGCCGGCCTTTGAGTCAACGGACTTGATGGTTCGAGCCGCGAAGACAAATTGGGGAGCAATTCCCGCAGAAGGGGTGAAGAAGTAGTAAGCAAGCTTTCCGTCTTCGATCTTCGCAAACGGTTGCGCAGTGGCGTATCTCAGCAACGCCCCACCGAGGTCCAGGTTGACCGGCCAATAGAAATACGACTGAGACGGTATATTGACGGGGTGACGGGGTGGCGGGGCACGGTGATCGTCTCGGACGGGAGTTTCAGGACCGCTTGAACGCCTTTGTGCTCCGGTAACGAATAGTTGCGCACGTAGTTGTTGAAGAAGAGGAAGCCGTGGTCGCCCTGGGTCCGGGCAACGACTCGCAGCGTCGTAGTGTCCTGCGTGCCCGAAGGCAGGAGATCGGGCGCGACCGCGGTCATCGGTGCAAGGTAGCTCCCGAAGTCCTGAACGAATTGGTGAACTACCTTGAGCTTTCGAAAGGACCCGTTCATTTGTCCGAATTCGCCCAGCGGTGCCTGAAAATCGTACGACTTGACCGGGAGGTCGTTCGGGTAATCCGTGGCTTGCGACTCCTGCAGTGTCGTCCTCTTGCCCTGCGGGTTGGTGCCGCCGTGGAACATGTAGTAACCCAGGAGGTTGACTCCCGAGCCCAGCTGGGTCAGCGTCATGGGCGCAATGTCATCTTCGGCAAGCGCCGGCCGGCGATGGTAGGCAACCTGCATTCCGCCCCCCAACTCCGCCGTGAACTTCGGATAGTGCCAGAGTGGCACGCCCTCAGACCTGGCCGACCTACCCTCGAGAATGCGTGCGTGGGCGCTGGTGGGCGCGACGTGGAACTGATAGACGCCTTCCGGATCCGGGGGCAAGTCCTGCAGGCTGGCCGACCAGAACTCGTCCGGGTAACCTCCAAAAACAGGAATGACTTCGCGTGGCGGATACGCCGCATTGTCCCATCCGGTTACGGTGTAGAGCGGCACATCGAGACCCGCTTCGATCGCCGTGCTTTTCAGCCTCGATATATGGGCTGCGCCGCCGTTTGGTGCGCGATTGGAGTATTCATTCTCAAGCTGGACCCCAATCACCGGGCCGCCATTCTTCCAGAGCAGTCCTTTCAATTGCCGTCCCACTTCCTCGTAGTATTTGCGCACGTACGACAGATAGACCGGGTCATTGACGCGTGTCGGCCCCTTCGTGAGCAACCAATCCGGAAGGCCGCCGTTGCGGACTTCGCCGTACGCCCAGGGACCGATTCGCGGGTACACATAGAGAAAATGCTTGGCGCAGAGTTCCACGAACCTGCGCAGATTGCGCTGGCCCGACCAATCGAACTGTCCCTCCACTTCTTCGTGATGGATCCAAAAAACATAGGTTGCGATGATCTGGACACCACCGGCCTTCATTTTCAGGATCTCTTCTTCCCAGTAGCGTTCCGGATAGCGGGTAGAGTGGAACTCTCCCATCACTGGAAGCCACGGCTTTCCATCGAGTATCAGATAGCGGTTGTTGACGGACAGGATGTGGCCGTCGGGCGATTTATTGGTCCGGCTGTTTCCCATTCGGAGGTAGCCCGTTTCCGGGGCTGCCGCGCGGGCGCTGGCGTCGATCGTGAGGAGGGTACCAGGGTTCGGAGCAGACTGGGCAGACGTCCTCGAGACACCCCATAAGACCAGCAGCACGGAGGACGCTCTACGGCATCGGGATATTGCAAGAACTCTCCTGGCGTCTTTGGGTCCGCTTCCCAATTCTCTCCTCGTTCTGCGATCCCCGTGAGGTCGGGTGAGCCTAGTACTTGACCACAAAAACGTGGCCTTCCAGTTGCACAGCATATTTCTCCGCCGAGGAAAAGCGGACCGTGAGCGGCTTTCCCACCTGGAACGAGGAGTGATGGATCTCTCCGACGGCCCAGGACAACCCGCTCCAGATCATCTTGTCGTAGTTAATGTCGATCGGAACCTCGCCTCCCTCCTGGGTAGCGCGCAGCACAAGAACTTTGCCGACCGTTGTGCCGTTGGGAGGGCCACCCGGCCAGCTCCGGAGCGCTTGCCCGTCTTTGCTCCGTTGTTGCAGGATGATCCTGAGATCGCCTTCGGCGGGCGGCGTCAGCGTTGCTTCGATCGTGTTATCCCCGAGCGAGAGAAACTTCGCGGAGAACGGGGCGATGCTTACCGGTATGCGCACGTCGTTCTGGATGCCGAGGTCATACTTCGGGTCCGCATAGCGCCCGAACCCCACAGCAGCCATCTGTCCCGGGCCCAGCTCGATCTTGTTGCCGCTCAGCCGCGGAATGAATCCTGCGTCACGAAAGAGTACGCGTCCATGGCCGTTCTGCTCTTGTACCCGAGACAGCAGCGGCATCTCGATCTGCTCTACGCTCTGCGCTGGATTCACTACCGTATAGATCGCTCCGCCAGCATCGAACGAACCAAAACCGTAGGGCTGAACCTCGCCGGGGACTCCGCCGAAGGTCTTCGTCCGGCCCATCGCCTGAAGGTGTGCGTACATGGACTGCACCTTGGCGAACCATCGGGCCTGCTGGTCATTGAGGAATTCGAGATTCCCGTGGACCGTATTGATCCAGCCGCCCCGGGCCGCCATCAGGAGCAACATGCCTTGCCAGGCATTTGTTTTGCGGTAGTAGATGGTTCCAGTGTTGCCAATCATGAACCCGGTCGAGTCAATCCGCTCGAGTGGCAGAAAGCTCTGCTCGTACCGGCGTACCATGTGGTCGCTGTAGATATCCACCGAGCGCCAGAAATTCATCTCCGGAACATCCGACGGTCGCGGATCGCCGGAATAGATCGCATCGAAGACCTCGAGCCAGCGCAGATCGACCGGATGTTGAAACGGAAAGGGCGCGCCCGTTGACTCGACGTCGCCACCGAAGCCGTTGAACGCCTCCAGGATCACATCGGGGTTTTTCCCGCGAAACGTCTTCAGCGCGCCCCGAAAAGCGTTCTGATTGCGAGTACTGATTTCCTCGGGCGTTTGCGTCTTTTCCGCTTCTGGAGTCGCGGCTGAGAAATCGACAAAATCAAACTTGAACATGCGGATGCCGTGGTCGTACCAATGTTGCAGGACATTCATGAAGTCGGGCAGGAAGCCGCCTTCATAGAAGGACATTGCCCCTTGGTTCTGGTTGAGGGAGTCTTTCCACTGCCGCGCTGCATTGATTTTGACCAGAGTGTTCGTGCTGAACCACAAGCCGGGACGGATCCCATTTCGACGGCACTGGGCAATCCAGCGGTCTGGGCCGTCGGGCCAGTTCGGCTTACGCCAATCGCGATATGCGCCGTCCGGGTCAAACCAGAATGCGTCCATCATGTAGTAATCGAAATGAACCCCGAGCTGTCGCAAGCGCACAATCTGGGCCAACTCTCGCATGGCCAGTTCTTCCGTCAGCGGGATGCGATCCGACAATTCATCGTAAGACGACCAATTGTTGTAGACCCATAGGGGGTCGCGCGGGAGGGACGCACCCAGATGGGTAGGGTCCCAGCGTTGCGCGACTAGGCCTGGCACGCGCGTGCGGGCTTGGGCATGGGCGGAAGCGGCCAGCCATGAGGCCACGGCCACAAACAACAGAACAGCAGGTGCGAGCCGCAGCAAGTGGGAAGTGCCGGTGAGGTTGGGATTTCGCATGGTCAAGAGTTGTGGAGCGTCGGATTCTTGATAGAACAACCCACCAGTCTCGGCGTTGCAGCTCAGTCTCCCCCGGTAATTCCCGGCCAATCATCACTTCGGAAGGGTGAGGCAGGCAGCCCGTCTTTGTTGAACAGGTTGCAGGGCGGGCTGTCGGCCCAAGCGTAACGGACCGCCACCGGTTGAGCCACTTGCTGGCTGGAAACCACCACGGCGTCGCCCTCAATTCGCGCATCCGCCCAATAAAACCTTCGGTCAGACCCTGCAACCGCGAAACCCTCGAGCTCCCCTCCACCGTGCGCTTCCAGGCCAGCGCCTATGTGAGTGAAATGTATCGCAATTTCCCTCCCCTGGATCTGCATGGATTCATAGACGGGACCCGAATAGACGATCGGACGTTTGTAGACCGTCGCCAGCGCCCAAAGCGCCAGCCGTTGGCCAACTTCGAGCTTGTGGTGCGGATGAACATTGTCCGGGTCGCCGACATCGATGGTTACCGCCAAACCAGCGTGGGGAGCCCGCTTGAACGCCATCAGCTGAGCTTCGCGCAACTCGGCCCATGCGGACTCTGCCGGCTGCTCGGGGACGGCCCCGTGATTGGGCAATTGCACGATAAGGAACTCAAAGTCCCGGTTATCCGACGCGTTGCGCCAACTCTCGATCAGGGCGGGAAGAAGTTTCTGGTACTGATGAGCCTTCAAGGCGTTGCTCTCTCCCTGGTACCAGAGCACGCCGCGAAACGCGAATGGAAGGAGAGGAGCGATCATGCCCTGGTAGAGCGCGGACACCGGCATCGGAGCATACCCGAGGGGGGTCAGATTCTCGACGGAGAAACCCGAGAGCGCGTCTTGCGTGAACGGCAGGGACACTCCCCAGCCTTCCTGACGCAGATCGCGGAACCATACTGTCACGGGCCGCCAGTCGGCGGTGGCCTTCACAACTGCCGTGGTGTAGTTGTCGTAGTCGGTGATGGTCGGCTGCAGCGATCGAAAACGGAACGAGCCATCACCCCGCACCCAGAAGCGAATGCCGCTATAGGCATTGAGGTCGACCGGCGCGCCGTCCAAGTTGTAGCGGACGGTCAACGTCGAGGTTTGCGCTCCGTCGAGCCGACCGGCGACCCGCGCGGCGAACCCGCTGCCGCCACGGCCGGGGGATACGAGATCGAACACACTATCGGGCGCGTCCGCCCAGCTGTAAGAAAACGTTCCACCCATCGAAGTGCGCGATGTCCCATCATCAAAGTCCGCTAGCATCTTCGTTTTCGAACTGGGCGGAGCGGAGACCAATTCGAAGGCATCGAACTCGAGCTCAAGGGGCAGCGAGTTTTCGGCAAACTTCCTCTCGGCGGGTGCCATCCGCTCTGTTTGTTCAAGAATGGGTCTCAATGCGGGATCGGCGCGTAGAGCCTGGGGAGGAATCCATTCCTCAATCGTGGTTCCAGGCCATGCGCTCTCAATCATGCCGATGGGAACGCCCTGGCTCTGGTGGACATCGCGTGCGAAGAAGTACGCCACCGCGGAAAAACCCTTCGCGGTGTCGGGCGTGCAGGCTTGCCAGTGGGCCGAAAGAGTGTTTTCCTGCGGGGATAGTGCAATCTTCTGGGGAACGGTGAACAAGCGAATTTGAGGGTAGTCGGCTCTCGGAACTTCGAGCGCGGCGCCGTCGGCATCGTTGAGGCCGAACGTCATGTTCGATTGACCGGAAGCGACCCAAACTTCCCCGATCATCACGTCTTTGATTACGATCTGCTTGTTTCCGTGGACCGTGAGGGTGAATGGGCCGCCGGCGGCCAAGGCCGGCAGAAGCAGGCTCCAGCGGCCACCCGCGTCGGCGGCGGTGGTTTCGGTGTGCCCGGCAAGGTCCACCGCGACCTTCTCACCAGGGTTGGCCTTACCCCAGACCTGAACCGGGCGGCCTTGTTGCAGCACCATGTGGTCGCTGAAAAGGGTCGGAAGCACCGGATCGGCCCAGCAGGCCAGGCCCCAGGCAGCTAGAGAAACAGTCGCGAGAACGCGGAGAGGACTTGCAAGAGTCATTTTTCTTCAACAATGGCAAGATCCCAGGGCTTCAGTGTGATTTGTTGTGCATGGGCGACTGCGGTCTGTGTCAGCAGGTCGGCCCCCGGCCCGTAAAGATAGCTGAGCGTTTGGGCGTTGTCTGAGTAATTCAGGTAATAGTGGACCGTGTGGCCGCTGCGGTTCACTCCATGTTTCACTCGCACACTCGGGGGAAGCGTCTGGTCCGGCCCGGCCAGCCCCGCGAGCTGGAGAACGTCAAGCATTACCTTCTCCTGCAGTTTGTCGGTCAGCACCGTCCCTTCATACGTGAGGGTCCCTTTGCCGAAGCGATTGCGGGTGATCGCGGGGTACTTTCCGAAGAATGGGTGGTCATAATACGCCAACGACTGGGCCGCGTCGGGCAGGAGCATCTCCGCCCACTCCGAGACTTTGTTGTCAGCACCCGCTTTGAATGGGTCACCTTTGAGGGCGAGTGGAGCCTTCAGATTCGAGAACTCCTGATAGTGGAAGCCCGCGGCTTCCCGGAGCGGACCCGGCGCCATCGTCCAGCGGACGGTGTCGAATTCATTGGTGAATCCGCTCTTGAAAGCCATCACGACGTGGCCCCCATTCCGCACATAGTCGGCCAGACGACCCAGGAGTTCGTCACTGGCCACATAAAGAGGAGGAACCACGACCAGGCGATACTTCGAAAAATCCGCGGCTTCGGGAAACACAAAATCGACGCCTACATTCGCGCGATAGAGGGCGCCATACATCTGACGCATGACCGAGCCGTAGTCGGCATGATCGCTGACAGGCATGAAGCGGATCCCGTAGCGCGAGTCATTGCTATAAAGGATGGCGACCCTATTCTCGCGTTTGAGATCGACAATGCGCGGCCCGATGCGTTGCAATTCATGCGCAGTGCGGCTGACCTCGGCGTAGGCGCGGTTGGGTTCCAAGTCGTGGGACAAGACCCCCTTCCAGTACGTTTCCTGCCCGTAGTGGATGGAGTGCCAATGCCAGTATTCGACCATGTTCGCGCCGGAAGAAAGGTGCGTGTACACGTCCAGCCGGAGCTGGCCATCGTAGGGAGGGAACTGGTCCTTGGAGTCCCATCCGATGGTCTGAGCGTTGGTCTCGGTGACCAGATAGTTCGTCTGCTTCAGGGAACGTGTGTAGTCGCCGGGCAAGCTGGAACCCATGCCGTCGAAATCATCCTGCGCGCCGTGATAAGGATTGGCCGCAACGATGTCGAGTGAGCGGCCGATGTCATATTCGTTCACATCCGGACGAGGAGGCCCTGCAAGGTCGTGCGTAACGAACTGGTCCGGCCGTTTGTACTGGTTGACCAGAGACGCCTGCCAGGCAAGGAAGTCGGTGGTGATCCACTGGGAATAACGCTCCCACTCCAGTTTCCACCCGGGATTGATGATGCCCTCACGCGGCGGAACCTCCGTCCAGTCGTTGAGCCGCTGGCCCCAGTAGTTGAGCCCCCAGTCTTTATTCAGCTCGTCGACGGTCTTGAACTTCTTCTTGAGATACTCGACGAATCCGACCTGCACGTCATGGTTCGCGGCCGCGGCGGAAGAAGTCTCATTGTCGACCTGATAACCGATGATCGCGGGATTGTCCTTGTAGTGTTCGACAATCTGGCGGATGACCCTCTCACAATAGAAACGGTAGGTGGGATGCAGGAGGTCCGTGTTCTGGCGCAGTCCGTAGCCGATCGTCTTGCCGTCCAGGCGGGTCACAACTATTTCCGGGTGCTTTTTGTACATCCACGCCGGGATCGAATAGGTTGGAGTGCCCATGACGACCCTGATGCCGGCCTTCTGCATTCGGTCGACGACCCGGTCCATCCAGGCGAATTCGAAGCGGCCGTCCTCCGGTTCCCAGAGTCCCCAGCTTGACTCTCCGACGCGGACGACGTTGATGCCCGCCTGTTGCATCAATTCGACGTCCTTGTCCAAGCGCTCATAGGGCATGTACTCGGTGTAATAGGCGACGCCGTAGAGGACGGTATCCATCTTGTCCGGGGCAAACGCGGGCGCCGACTGCGCCCGCGCCCAGGACGCGGCGAACAGGACAATAAGAAGCCGCGAAGAAAGCTTCCCTACGGGTGCATTCATTGAGAACTCCTGCAATCCCTGGATTCCACAGCGCCCCGGTCCACTCCCCCACATTGGGGGACTGTGGTACCGAAGAAATCGCGGCCGCCATGGTTGTCGATTGTTCTTCCGGAATCGAGGGCGGGAGAAGCGGAACGCAAGAGATATCCGGAGGCCGTTTTCCGGCCGGTCCCCGCACTGCCCGGGCTCCCCAGCCGCGGATTACTCGTGAGCCCGTGGGGGTCAGTCTGGGGTTGAACGCGATAGTAGACGTTGGAGTCGAAGAGGTTGTTCGAACTCTTGCCCGATCCGGGGGCGACCAGGTAGCCGCCGTCTGGCCCGCGCGATGTGCCATAAGAAAAACGGGCGGTGCCGTCCACATAGAAAACATTGTTGAAAAACGAAGTGTTGGCCGCCCATCCGTTCCAGTCCGAGTGAAGGACCACATCCACATCCTCGTTCTTGCCAACGTAGATGGTGTTGTTGTAGATGAGAGTGTTCTTCACCGGACCCGCGACGTTAATCCCTCGATGATGGTCATTCTGGCTGATGTTGTAGCGTACGACCGTGCCCGTGTTGCCCGCGCTCTCGGCCGGATTTTGGCTTCCATCGTCGCAGATGAGCAGAAAGCCGCCGTCGTTCTCGTGGCTATAGTTGTATTGAATGAGCGTATTGCGGCTGTTCCAATCGGAATCGAAGCCTTCGCCGTCGCGCTGGCCGCGCGTGCCGTAGACTTCGTTGAATTGTACGATCGTGTTGTCGGCGCTCCACGGCCAGATGCCAGCATTGTAACCTTGGGACCGCTGGTTCGGCTTGGCGACGACGTTAGATTCAACGAGCGCGCCATCGGTCGCCACGACCACGATGCCATCGCCGCCGATGTCGTCCAGTGCGTTGTTGCGAATCATGACACCCAAGCTCGGGTACCACTTTGAGCGCACCCAATGGGTGGACCAACCGAAGATGCCGCTGCGGTCGACGTGGTAGATGCGGTTGTCCTCAATGCGAAGATCGACAAACCGGCTGGGCTTGGTGTCCCCAATGGCGCTGTAGTGAATGCCGCCGTTTACCTTGTCGGAATCCACGCCATTCACGTCGTGAACGGTCAGCGACCGCAAATAGATGTGGTGCATTTCGCCATAATTCTCGGCGACTACGTGGACTCCGCGCCGCACCCCGGGGTCTTTGGCGGTATTGGTGATTTCGAGGTCCTGGACCTCCCAGTATTCCTGGTTTTTCAGCAAGAGGGCGTCTTCGACGGCCCCGGCACCGTTGAGGACGGGCTTGGCGTCGCCGCCGTACTTGCCAATGGCGATGGGGCGCGCTTCCGTTCCAGATCCTTTGGGCCAGAGTTGGCCGGTCAACGTCGAGCCCGATTTAAACAGGATCTTGTCTCCCGGGCCGAACACGGTTGCATTGACTCTGCTGAGGCCCTTCCATGCATGGGTAGCGGACGTTCCCTCGTTCGCATCGTTACCGGCCACCGCATCGACGTAGTAGGCGGCTTCGGATGCGTGCACATCCGAGCCTACGGCGGCCCCTGTACCGCATGCCGCAGGAAACAAGCACGCGCTCAGCAAGGAGAGGGCGCATCGACGAAGTTGGAACTGGGCGATCAAGGCGAGTTGTCAGTTCTCAGAGTAACAACTGGGCAACCTGCACCGAGCCCGGTTGCCCGAATAAGTGGCTTCCGGCAGGGTTAGGTAAGCTAGAACTCGAAGCGGAACCCAAACTGTCCCTGCCGGGGGTTGCTGTTGACTCCGTTGATTAAGCCAAAGTTTCCGCTTCCAATCGTCGCCCGGCTGCCTCCACAGCCTGTGATGTCGTAGTGGTGCGATTGAAGACATTGTAGAATTCGACACGAAACGACAGTCGGGACTGTCCCTCGGAACCCATGGGGAAATATTTCAGCAAGCCCGCGTCTTCGGAAGCTGCGCTTGGACACCGTAAGGATCCAATGGCCGGCGGACCCTGACCGCGCTGTCCCACGACCGGCTGACTGGCCACGCTCGCGGGCATATAGGTATGTACCGTGGGAAACTTGGTGGGGTCGTTGGGACCCTTGAATCCGGCCAAATTGAAATTGCGATAGAGGTTGCCCCACATCGGCCAGAAAGGATTTTGCGCAGACACCTCGAACGACTGGCCGGAGTCGTACCGGAGCATCCCAGCCAGGTTCCATCCGCCGAGGATCCCGTTCACCCAGCGGTTCTGGTTTGCCATCCAGCGCCGCCAGGCCGACCTGCCACAAAGGGATAGGCAGAGTCTCGGTATGGGCGCTTCCGTAGAAGGCGTACCACTTGTTGCCAACCTGATAAGGAAAGAACGAGTCCGTGCCTTGCAGGCCCTCCCAAGCATCGGAGTCTGTTCCGCGCTGCAAAATGATGCCCGCGTCCTGGTAGGGGCCATCGATGCCGGAGATGCCGGGTGTCTTTGAGACCGCGCGCCAGATGCGGCCCCGCTGGAACGGATCGTCAGGACCGGGCGGTCGAGCTGCCTGTACACCACCAGCTCAGGACCCTGGCCATGCGCTGGAGCCCCGAACCACGGGAGAAGCAGAACCACGACGCCGAGAAGCAGCCTCATTCCGGCGGCCGGCACTCCAGATCCCATGGCTCCCCGACTATTCATTTAATTTCTGCGTACGCGGAAAGGCCGAGAACGCTCCGCGCGGAATTTCACTGCCGACCAGCTTTCGTTCGGCGATTCAGGTTGCAGGTAAGAGCGATTTTCATCGCAACATGTCTGTTGATTACACTGGCTTGTCCCGTGCCTCAAGGTAATAGAGGTTATGGCGAAGGTTAAGGGAGGCCTTACGCCAGTTGCCGGGGTGATCGTCAGGGAAACCCGTGCTACGCGTGATTTCTGGTCCCGAGAAGAGCTTCCGTCCGGCTCCCGGGAGACCCGGCGAATGCATGTTCACGTGCCTGCCTAGCGCCAAGGCACAGACTTGCGCATTGGAGTGTCCCTTGGCGGAGCCAACGACAGCCTGAGCGGCCACCCAAATAACCGGTATTAACGGGCCGACTAACCGTTAATTGAGCCGGGATGGTCTGACGCTCCAACGCGTTGACGGTGCCTAGCGGGCGGTGCTATCGTGCGGCGGGCGAGGTAATGCGCCAGCCGTCCGCACGGCAACCTCTCAAGCTGCACTTCCCGGAAAGGGAGCTATGGTGACGTCTTTACACAGCTCCGCGAACTCCGCCATCTCTTTGTTTGAGAAACGGGAAGAACTACGCCGCATCCTCGAGAGCAAGAACTTCGCCAGCGCTCCGAAGAAGACCCGATTTCTCGAGTTCGTTTCCGAACAGACCTTCCTCGGCAATGGCGACAAGCTGAACGAGTATCTGATTGGGGTCGAAGTCTACGATCGGGGCTCCGAATTTAATTCCCAAAACGACCCGATCGTGCGGGTGCAGGCCCACGAAATCCGTCGCTTGCTCAAGAAGTACTACGAGGAGGACGGCAAGAACAGCCTGATACGGGTCGACCTGCCGTCTGGCCACTACGTTCCGGCCTTCCGCAGGAGCACGGCAGATGAAGCAGACGACCCCAGGGTCGCGGCGGAACCGGCCATCCCTGGAGCGCGGGACCGGAGCCGGTTGCACGCTGTGCTCACCGTGACCTTGGCCGTCATGTGTTTCGTGCTGGCGTTTCTCCTGCTCACCCGTGGCTGGCGCAGCGGGAAAGCGGCACAATCCGGGTTGTCCGTGGCTGTTTTGCCGGACGGCCTCGAGTGGTTCTGGCGTCCGTTCCTGCCACCGGCGGACCCGCCGCTGATTGTACTCCCAAATCATCCGTTGTTGAGGGCAGCGCATGACGGCGACAGCCCGCAAACCCTCGCCAGCGGCCATGAGATACGCAAGGCAGACCTGCCCGAATTCCGCGACACGATCCATTTCCGCGAGTTGAAGCGTTTCCTGTTTGTGCCGTCGTTGACGGATTTCACATCTGTCGGAGAGACGATGGGTCTGGTCGGCTTGTGCCAGATGTTTTCCAACGTGGGCCAGAAGTACCGCGTGCAGCAGTCTCGATTGGTGAACTTTGAAGAGATCAAGGGAGACAACGCGATCCTGTTGGGAGGCAATCAGGCCTGGAGCGGCAGGGTTTTTCTCAACGTCGAGGGATTTCATTTCCAAAGCGGCGTGATTTACAACAGGAACCGACGCCCTGGTGAACAAGCCCTGTACAAGCCGGAGTTTGACCCGGTGACCAACCAACTCAGGCGTGACTATGCCCTGGTGCTCATGCTCCCCAACGAAAGAAGGGAGAACCGCGTCCTCCTGATTTATGGTATCTACACCCAAGGCTCTCAAGCGGCGATCGAGTACCTCACAAACCCCGAACGAATGACAGAACTCCGCAAGGCTCTGATCGACCTCTCGGCTGACCACAAGACCGTCCCGCGCTATTTTCAAGCCCTGCTCACAACGACAGTGGAGAATGCTGTGCCCGGGAATTCCTCCTTGGTCGCTGTACGGGCGATCTCCAACTGAACAGGGTCGGCTTCGGCCACGCGAAACGAACTCGACATTGAGCCTAGTCAGCTCATCGAGCGCCTCGAGAAAGTGCTGGGCGGAGCGAGCCAGACGATTGCACGCCCAAACCAACACCCTTTTGAAACGGCCCGGCGACCGTCAGCCAGGAGCCCTGTCGCGCTGGCGACCCCGGAGGGAGTCGAACCCCCAACCCTCAGATCCGAAGTCTGATGCTCTATCCAATTGAGCTACGGGGCCTCAATCACTTACGTCAGTTTACGTCCTCGTCTTTCACCGTCTTTTCACCGAACCGGTCTATCTCGTCTTGCTTCGTCGCCATGTAAGCATCGAGCTTTCGAGCAGCGTCCTTCAAGTCAGTCTCCGAGACGATATTATAGCCCAAAGACTGAGCGGGTCTTGTGGCCGCTGATGGCCATTGCGACCTGCTCGCCGACGCCTGCCCGAACAAGGTTCCGCACGCCTGCGCGCCGCAAATCGTGAAAGATCAGGCCATCATAAATCTCGGTGCCGTCTTCCCGTTTCGTGACCTTGCCGAGCCCAGCTTTAACACAAGCAGTTCTCCAGGACTTCCGGAACTGGCCCAAGGGCGTGCCATTGCCGAAAACGAAGACCGAATCTGTCTTCTTCCGCAGTATCTTTAGCATCAGCACCGTTTCCATGTTCACGGGAATTACGCGGGCTTCGTCATTCTTGGTTTCGCCCGCGTTCAGCCGGATTGTGCGATCCGAGAGGTTGACCTGCTCCCACCTGAGATTTCGAATCTCGCCCCAAACGCATCCCTGTATAGAAGCCGAGAGTGACGACCGGCTTTAAGTATTCGGGCAACTGCTCCCGCAGTTTTTGGAAGCCTGCCAACTCAAGAAAGCCCTTCCTCGCTGGCGGCTCTTTCAGCATTTCAATGGGTGGCATCTCTTTGAAGCTTGCCATCCTGTATCGCAATGCCCGAGCACACCGGCCTAGTCTGCAGAGCCTCTCAGAAGATCAGCTTCAAGCCCAGCTGCACCGCACGGCTCCCGCCTGAACCGACGACGGGGTTGGCGGCCGCTACGTCCGGCGTGGCGCAACCGCAACCGAACGCGCCGGTCGAAGGATCGTTTTGACCGAATCCATTCTGGCCGCCGTACGGGTTGGCTAAGTTGGGGTGATTGAAAATGTTGAAGAACTCGGCGCGGAACTGGACGTGGAGCCGCTCTCCAAAACGCCAGTTTTTGGCAACGGAGAGGTCGAAATTCCTGAAGCCAGAATCGGGGAACGTATTGCGCCCCATGTTCCCGAATTGACCCAAGGGAGGTGGGATCATGATGGAGCTGCCCTTGGCATAGCAGCCGAAGAACGCAAGTGATTCCGTCGACGCACCGGGCGAGCCACCATCCAGCGCGAGCGCCTTCGCATTGCAGGCGGCGGCGTCGGTGGGATTGCTCGGGCTGTTGTTTCCTCCGAAGAACGGAATCGAGGTCGGCCCCGACTTGAAGTCTGCAGTCTTGCCGTAAAAGCTCCAGCGGATCGGAGCCGTTGCCGGCGGGCTGACGGGCAAGGACCCGGTGCCACTGGCGTCGGTGCCTAGATCAATCGGCCCCCAGTATTGCGGAGTCTGCAGGGTCAGGATGGTGTTGAGTTCCCAGCCCTCGAACATCTGTGCGTAGCCTTTCTTAGCGGGGATGGCATAGGTAAGGGAAAGAGTCAGGCGATGGCGCACGTCGAAGTCGCTGTTGGCATACTCCCGCCCAACCTGGTAGGAATCTTGCGGCAGGCCGACTCCGTAACCAAAATCCCAGTTGGCGCCCACGGCATCGAGAGCATGCGAGTAGGTGTAACCGGCCACCATGTTCAGGCCATGGAAATTCCGCGAATTCAGAGTCACCTGCAGGCCGTTGTAGTTTGACTTGTAGACGTTGCCCATTTGAAAAATGTTGCTGAGGTAGGGGAACTTTGCGCTGAATGGGCGTGGTCCCTGTTCGTCGGCGGTCTGGCAGGCAGGATTGTTCAGGGTGTCGTAGTTGCCTGTTGGCGTGAGGTTCTGGTTACACGTAACGATGTTGGCCGCGGGCCACCCCGATCCCACCGGCGGCTGATTGATGTCACGGATACCGGTCAGATTCTTCCCGTGGTTGCCGACATAGGCAATTTCGAGAGAGACCTGCGGCGTGAAAGCGTGTTGCACGTTCAAGGTCCAGTTCCAGACATAGGGAGTGGTCAGGTTGCGATCCACGCCCATGATGCCGCACGGATTGGCATTCACGGGATCACAGCTAATCGTCTTGGTGAGATCGCCGAAGATGGGACCATTGTCCCAAGGGAAGGGAGGCGTGGGACTGAGGTTGCCGGTTGTAATCGTACCTCCGAGGGTCGTGTTGGTTGGTTCATCGATGATGGCGCCAGTGGGAACGCTGGGAAGGCCGAAGCTATTGTTGAAGGCGAGGAAGGCTTGCCAATTTACGGTTTCGTGCACGATGCCACCACCGCCTCGGATCACAGTGGTTCCGTGGCCCGTGGGATCCCAGGCAAAGCCCAGGCGGGGTGCGAAATCCTTGTGGTCGGCGTTATAGGGAGCGCCAATCTGTTTGCCCACTTGCACGATTCCGAGGGTCGGATCAAAGTTGCCCAGCAGGTTGTGGGCTTCCTTGAGCACCGAGTTGAACTCGTATCGCACTCCAAGGTTGATCGTCAGGGTCCGGGTGGCACGCCAGTCATCCTGCAAGAATCCGGCGTACGCCCAATTGTGTGACTGGCGGGTGGGATTGCCGGAGAGTACAGACGCTAGGGTCGGCGCGCCCGCGAAGAAATCTTCCAACTGCGAGGAAGCGATGCTGGGGTCAATGGGACTTGTGAAGGTACCATCTAGAAAGTTGATACTGCCCCGGGCGTTGCCAAACGCGCCTCCGCTCACGCCGTCGCGATGAAATTCCCCGCCGAACTTGAAGGCATGCTTGCCCACAACATAGGAAACGTGGTCGACCAATTGGAAGATTGTGTCGGGCCCCTGGAACTTTGGCCATTTAAAGCCACCCAGACCCGGAAAGAAGTATCCGCCAAAACCGATCCGGGGCAACCCACCCGTCAGGGGACCGACGGCCACGCCCGTATCAAGACCGTAACTTGACGCTGGCACGTTGAGATCACCGGGCAGCGTCGGCTGGTAGAGACGGTTGTAGCCGAATCGGGCTTCATTCACCCAGCGGGAATTGGGGACCCATACCCAACTGGTCCCCAGAACCTGCGCTCTGGTGTGAATGTGTGACCGCCACTTCGACTGCAATTCCGGAAAATCCTCGACGGTCCCCGAGTTGTTACCGAAGAAATACATGCCGCTTACGCTGTTCCGCTGGTCGAAGTGGTAATCGACCTTGCCGACTACGTTGTGAACGGTAACCTCGTTGGGGAACCCATTGACGATGTCGATGGTGGGATTGTTATTGGTAGGGAATCCGGTACCATCGCAGGTCACGGTGGCGCCCGACACGGCGCAGCCGGCAACCTTCAGGCTGGTCCCACTCACGGCCACGGGCACACCGCCCACCTGGAATCCAGCCCCCTGGGCAGCTTGCAGATCCGCAATCACATCCGGAATGCTGTTCGCGCAATCACCTGTGGACAGGAAGAGGCAGTTTCCGGCAGCGGGCATCGAAACCATGGAGGGGCTGGTCACGCCCCCGAACGAGTTCGCGACGTTGTAGCGTTGCCCCTCGTATGCGCCGAAAAAGAAGACCTTGTCTTTGACAATGGGACCGCCAAGGCTACCTCCGAACTGTTCCAGGGTCCGTGGGGTTTTCGGGTTCGGCGCTGTGTTGAAGTAGTTGCGTGCATCCATCGCCCCATGGCGGCCAAACCCGAAGGCCGTGCCGTGCAGCGAGTTGGTGCCCGACTTCAGGGCCACGTTGACAACCGCGCCCGGCTTCCAGCCATATTCGGCCGGCGGATTTTCCTGGATGTTGAATTCCTGAATCGCGTCGATGGGAAGGATGGTCGCGGAGTCCCCGGCAATGCCCGCCCCGTTGATAATGCCCTGCCCGGAGTAAGGTTCGCTGTTAAACAAGCCTTCGATGATATAGGCGTTGTCTTCCGCGCGCAGCCCGTTGGTGCTGGTGGTGGAGAATCCGCCTCCTGGGTAGCGCGTGACGCCCGGACGCAGCTGCAGCAGGTTCTCGTAGTTGCGGCCATTCAGAGGCAGATCGTTGATTTCATTGTTGCTAAGGGTCCCCCCGAGGGTCGCGGAGGTCGTGTCGAGCAGCGGAACGTCCTCGGTCACGATGATCGTCTCTCGTACCTCTCCGGGCTGCAGTCGGAAGTCGACCACGACGTCTTTGGCAACCTCCAGCAGAATATTGACGCGCTCGACGGTCCTGAACCCCTTTGCCTCGGCGCGAACCTTGTAGGTGCCGGGAACCAGGTTGGGGGCCACGTAGGCACCGGCTTCGTCGGTGGTCAGCGCTCGGATGACACCCCTCTCCACGTCAGTGATAGCCAGGGTGGCTCCGTTCAAAGCCGCCCCGGTCGAGTCGGTGACGGTTCCAAGGATGCGACCGGTGTTTGTCTGCGCTCGAAGCGGAAGACACACGAAGAGCAGCGTGACTGCAAAAACCGTGGGCCGAATGACCGTGGTCAGAGGACGCATGGATCTCCCTCCCAGGGGACTAACGTGCGGTAATCGCTAGCTTGTGGGGCTGCGGCGACAACTTAGGCCGAATCATGGATGGTTGTCAAGACACATTCTGGTCTGGCAGCTATACCACCATATGGAGCGAGGGGCAACCAACTTTGCTCGCCTATCAGAGTGCAATCCATGGTCTCCAGAGAGTTGAGGGCGGGGCAAACTCCAAAATCAGCGGCGGTTGGGTAGACTTCCGGAGGAGCGATATCTTCGGGGCCAGCCGGCCTTTAGAGATTATTGACCGTCGGTGGACGCTGCTGGTTCAAAGAACAACCGCCCCGGATCAATAGAGTCAACTTGGCCGAGAACCACTTTCACGGCCTCGCCAGGTTGTGACGTTCCGTCACTTCTTTTCGGCTCTTGGCTCTGAGATCAACAAAGGGATCTTCTTCGCACTTTGCGGCGGCGGCAACGACTGTAAGAACGCATAGATATCCGTCAGTTCTGCGTCTGAGACAATCTTGCTGGTGTAGGGAGGCATCTCGCCCCCAGGTTGCCGGATGTATCTCACAAACCCTGAAAATCCAGTCGGGTTCGGCCCGATGCGCGGGCCGGTGAGTATCGAGCCTTGCCCCTGACCTCCGTGGCATTGGTAACAACCGCAGCGATCGTACAGGCGTTTGCCGTTTTGGGGATCGCGATGGACAGGGCCGTCAGCTTTGGGAATGGAGTCGACGTCCTGGGCAACGGCTCGTGCAGGCGAGGCCATCCACGGAAGCATGACCAAGATAATGGCTGGGACCATCCGCGGCAGCCCACGCAACCAAAACCCCCTCAATTGATTTCGCCAGCTGTGCTCTGACCCAGGAAACATGCAAGTGTCCTCCACATTGCCTAGCGCGGCTGCGTAACAACATCGACCAGGGCAGGCTCCCCGCGCTCGACCGCTGAGATTGCGCGTCCGATCGCCGGTCCCAGTTCCTTGGGATCGCTGATTGGCCCTTCTGCACGTAAGCCCATGCCCTGCGCCAGTTTGGCGAAGTCGATGTTGGGATGATCGATGGTGGTGCCTAAGTGCGCGCGGTCCACGCCTCGATTGTGGCGGTTCCCCATGCGCTGCAAGTGCATGACCTCCTGATGGTAGGCTCGGTTGTTGTGCATGATGTTCAGCAGGGGGATCCGGTGATGCGCGGCGGTCCAGAGAACTCCGGGCGCGTACATCAAATCTCCGTCGCACTGGATGTTGACCGAGAACCGCCCGTGCCTTTGGTTGGCCAAGGCCGCGCCCACTGCCGCGGGCGCTCCATAGCCAACCCCATAGCCTCCAGGACCACCGATGAACTGATAGTGCTTGTCGAAGGCCCACAGCCGCAACGGCCAGTTGCTCATGCCGGGCGCAACCGGTGAAACCAGCGACCAGTCTTTGTCCTTGATCTGCCCCCACAACTCCGCCGATAACCGCGCCGTGCTGATTGGGCTGGCATCCCAGGCATATGTGGCTTCGGTACGAGTTTCTTCGGAAAGATCCTGGTGCGACCGCGCCAGCAGCTTCCCTCTTTGCTCCAACATCTGCTTGCGATCCGCGGTCAGTGCGCGCTTGACCGCGTCGATCAGCGACGGCAAGGTCGCTTCCGCGTCGGCCGCGATGGCCAGATCGACCTCCGGGTAGCGCTGGAAGTCCTGGTAGTTTCCCTTGATGTAAAGATCATTGGCCGTAATGCTGATCAGCTTCGTACTGCGATCAAGTAGCGATTGCGAGCTCCGGGTCAATTGATCGCGATAGGAGTGAACCGTGCCCCAAAAATCGGTGAGCTCAAGTCCCAGGATCACATCCGCGATTGAGATGATGATCCGTCCGTGTCCGGAATGGTTGAGGGGATGGCGGGTGGGAAAGTTCATGCGCCCGGCCTGGTCGACCACCGGCGCCTGCAACAGTTCCGCGAGTTCGACCAAGTACGCCAGGCCGGCAGGCGTGCGCGCGGCGCGGTCCGCAACAATCACAGGACTCTCGGCGGCGACCAGTAATCGGGCAGCCTCGGCGACCGCCGCCGAATCTCCTTGCGGAGGCGCGGCCAGCGTGAGCTTCGGAATGCGTAACTCCGCGTCCGCAGGCACGGGACGCTCCTGCAGTTCGCCGTCAGCGACCAGCAAAACGGGCATCGTGGGGGGTGTCATCGCAATCTTGTAGGCGCGAACTGCGGACTCTGCAAAATGAGGGAGTGAAATCGGCAGGTCGTCCCATTTGATGTAGTCCCGAACCATGGCGGCCGCATCCTGCACGCTGTGGTCCCATTCGACGCCCGGCCGCCGCATGGTCGCGTCAATCGTATTTCCAAGAACAATGTAGACCGGAACCCGGTCACAGTAGGCGTTGAAAATGGCCATCGCGGCGTGCTGCAGGCCCACGGTGCTGTGGGCAAACACGGCCATGGGCTTGCCTTCGATCTTGGCGTAGCCATGCGCTATGCCCACCGACGATTCTTCGTGGCAACAGGTGATGAGTTCCGGAGAGTGATTCCCCGCGTAGTTAATCACTGACTCGTGCAGACCGCGGAAACTCGACCCGGGATTGGCCGCGACGTATGCGATGCCGAGGGACTTGATGACATCGACCATGAAGTCCGATCCCGGGCGCTCGGTTGTCAATACTTCAGCATCGGAAGGGTCTTCCACCTCGGCGGCCCGGCACATCACGGGTGCCAGCCCGCGGGGGGGGCCGGGCGGCAGCGCAGCCGCCGACGCATTGCCTGCGACCAGCGAGGCTGCACCGCCGGCAACCGCTGTCTTTAGAAAGTCGCGACGGTCGAAGGAAGTCTGCTTGGATCTTGCCATGATTCCCCGGGGTTCCTGCTGTTAGATTTCGCGCTTTCGGACCCAACCGTACGCCAGATTGCTTCGGTCTGGGCCAGAGTTGAGGTAAGCCACTCTCCTCTCCGACATCGAATCATGCCGCCAGGTGGCGTTCTCGGTCACATCGAAGCCAAAGAGACGAGCACTGTTGAGACCGAAAATGGCCCGTTTGGTTGCGCCGTCCGCCGGCCCGAGAGATGCGTATCCGTGGTGCTTCTGGATGTCGTCGGGAATCTCTAGCCTGCGCAGTGCTTCGATCTGCCATTGTGGAGAGCCGAACCAAAGGGAATCCGTACCCCAAAGAACGTGGTCCGACCCCAGACCTTTCACCAGCATGCCGATCAGTGCGGCCGCCAACCGGGGATAGCTGATGCAGCAATTGGCGAAAGTGGCTCCCACATCCGCGTACACATTCGTTACGCCGTACTTTTGTGGGACTTCTACCAGATCCGAGACCCAATCAATTCTGCCGGTCTTCTCAAACTGAGCGGCTCCGACGTCGGAGGCGCCCTGCAGGGGCGGTCCACCAGCATATCGATAACCGCCGTGGTAGATGAAGAAATCCAATTGCGGCCAGTCCTTGGCGGCTTTCCCCACGTCATCCACCTTGGCGTACTGCTTCAAGTTGGGAACTTCGCTTTCCATGGCAGGCGGGTAGAGTCCCTTGTGAATGGCAACCTTCCGGATGCCGGACTTCACAAACTTCTCGTAAGCCGGGTAGACCAGTCTCTCGTCGTCCATGCGCCACGGATACTTGCTGATGGCGGGGTTGGTGTTATCTCCGATGGTGTAGCCCTTCCAACCCTCCGGCTTCAATTCGATCGCCCGATCGATGTCGTCGAGCCACCCTTTCTGCCCGGGAGCAAAGACCGCATGGGTAAGCAGGCGTCTGGAACCCGCAAAGGTGTTCAGCTTCTGCCGCGCATCGGCTTTCATTTCATTCGTGAGGAACCAGTCAGTCGGAATGTCAGAAGGAGCCCCGCTCAAAAGAGCGATCTTGGTGTCGCTGTCGAGGAACATTTCCTTCACATAGTTGCCGAATTTTAAATGCTCCAGAGTCTGTGGTTCCTTGACCAGATCGGGATTGAACCCGGCTCGCCCTGTCCACTCCCGGAGCTTCACAAATATCGTCAGCCGGGTGTCGTCCCGGAGGAAGTGGGTATGGATGTCGCAAACGAACTCGCCCGCGTATTGCTTCGCGCGCTCGGCTGCCAACTCCGGTGTTGCCGCTTCTGCCGGGTTGACATCGAACACTCGTCCGTACACCTGGTTCATCGCCAGGAACGCAGCCGCCATGCCCGCTGCTGTCTTGAGGAACTGCCGACGCTCGATGCCCAGTTTCTTCCCGGCCGAGTCGGCATACTCCTTGATCAGGCCTTCGACCTGCTTTTGCTCCCTGCTCTGATGCAACGGAAAAAATTCCCCGTTTGATATGGGCTGAGTCGGGACCGGAGACTCAAAGCCGTGCGTCTCCGCCGGGTCAAGCTTCTGGAGTTCGTCGTCCGATAGAAACTCGCTCAATTCTTACCCCCTGTGCTCGAGAGTTCACTGCCGACGGCTGACCTCATCCAACCGGACTAGAGGGTCTGCGGTCTCGCATCGCCTGGTCTAGTCCTGCACCGTGTACAACAAGACTTCCGCGCCATGATCGGCCCGGGCTGGAACTGCCAGATAGAACACCTCAAACCCCTTCCGTCCTTTTCCAAAGTATCCAGCCGTGCGGGCACCCACCGCGGATGGGACCTTTGCCAGCAGCTCGTAGTGGTCCGCGTCTTTCCGGCGGAACACGCTGATGTAGCCCTCGCCGCCGGGAACGTAGATGCGCTGGTGGCCGGCATCGTAGAAAACATCGTCGGAGTTCTGCACGCACGGCAGCGCGGCGATCATACGGCCTGAGTCGGTAGCGAGCACCACCAAGCGCGCCGGCGCATGGGTGACAACGAACAGCCGGTGATTGGCCTCGTCCAGGGCCATGGGAAAGTTGCTCTCCAGTGTCAGCGTCCAGCGGGAGATTTTTCCTGTATTGCGACTGATGACGGCGATCTGCTTCAGATCCGGCAGATTCACGTAGATGTTGGGTCCGGATTTTTCCAGCTGGAAAGATTCTGGGTGCGCCCCCAATTTGAATTCTTCCGCAAGCCGCTGATTGGTGGTTGCATCCACCACCGCGATCGCCCCCGCCTGGTCGTCACCGTAACCGACGTACACGCGTTGGCTGGGTGCGTCATACCGGAGGTTATCGACATCGTCGCCGAACTCCAGCGAGGTGATGAGGTCGAGAGAAGTTCCATCGTAGATATACAGCTTTCCTTCGTCGCTGCCCACAAAAAGCTTATTGGCTTCCGGCGAGAAAGCTACTCCCTGGGGCCTCGGGATTCCACGGATGCTGTGGGCCCGTATTCCTGCCGCCAGATCGAGAACCTCTTCCGAATTGTTCCCGAAGGCAGAAACAAACAACCGGCCTCTAGAATCCACACCGAGGTGGTCGACGCGTCCTTGCACATTGGGCAGGGGGATCGCTCCGGTCAAGACGAGCGGCTGAGCATCGATTCGAGTCGACGGGAGTTGAGCGAACCCATGCGCGGGCAATGCCAGAAGCACGGCTAGTGCCAAGCGACTCTCTTTCATCTTCATCTTCGTCGAACCAGCCTGAAGCAACGGGCGTCTGGCGTCTCAGACATGCAGGCCAATCAACGTTCCCGCGCCACCCCTCGAGCGGCCGCGATCACGCGGTCTTCGATCGTCGGGCGTTTGCATGTGGAAGACCCGCGCAGTTCTTCTACTCGACAAGCAGTTGGCGATATTCGCACACTTGTATCAATCTAAGCAATGTTGCTGAGCAATCGTGAGCTTGACAGGGTTGACCGGCGGACGCTATCTTGGCCGCACAAATCAGCGACTATCGCGCGTTGTGCGGTGATGAGCGCCGCCATGGGAACTGGGGATGTCCAAGCTTCGGCTGTCTCTCGCGTGCTGGAACTACGACCGCACTCGTGCCCTGCTGGAAGGCCGCATCCCGGTTGACGGGATCGATCTCACCTACCTGAACCTGCCGGTGGAAGAAACTTTCTTTCGGATGTTGCGGCACCAGGAGTTCGATGTCGCGGAGATGTCCCTGTCTTCCTACGTGCTGTCGCGGTTCTCGGAGAATCCGCCGTTCATCGCTATCCCGGTGTTCCCGTCGCGATTCTTTCGACACTCCTGCATTTACATCAACCGCAACAGCGGGATTCGTGAGCCTAAGGATCTGATCGGGAAGCGGATCGGGACCCCGGAATTTCAGATGACGGCTGGAGTCTGGATCCGAGGAATTCTCAGCGACGAGTACCAGGTTCCGGTTACGAGCGTCTCGTACTTCAATGGCGGCGAGGAGCAGCCCGGGCGCTCGGAGAAGCTGAAACTCGATCTCCCTCCCACGATTCGTCTGCAGGCGATACCCGAAACAAAGACTCTGTCCGCGATGCTGGATGCCGGGGAAATCGACGCTCTATACACCGCGCGGATGCCCTCAACCTTCTCGCAGGGCTCCGGTTCCGTGAAGCGCCTCTTCGAAGACTACCCGGCGATCGAGAGGGGGTACTATCTCAAGACCAAAATCTTCCCCATCATGCACACGGTAGTGATTTGCCGTGACGTTTACGACAAATATCCATGGGTTGCCCAATCTCTGTACAAGGCCTTCGTGCTGGCACAACGTGAGGTCTACCAGGATCTCTATCAGACTGCCGCCCTGAAATACATGCTGCCCTGGCTCATCCGGCACGTTGAAGATACGCGGGCGCTCATGGGACAGGATTTCTGGCCCTATGGAGTTGAGCCCAATCTGCAGGTGCTGGAGACATTTCTGCGCTATTCGTTCGAGCAGGGCCTTTCCAAACGACAACTGCAGGCAACGGAATTGTTCGCCAAGGAATCGCTGGAGTCCTTCAAGATTTGAGCGGGGCGCCGTCTGGGAGCGGCGAGATCCGATGGCTAAGGCCAACTCAGTGCGGTGGTGGACCCTGGGACGCGGCGACATTGACGCCACTGTGGCGCAGGTTGGCTTCAACCTCGCGCAGATGGTGATTCCGGTCTTTCTTCTCCTCCCTGTAGGGATTCCACTGGAGTTCAGCGTTGCTCACTTGTTGCCGGGATACGCGGCCGGTTTTCTCCTCGGCTCGCTCGGACTCACTTTGCTTGCGTTTCGTCTGCGGGAGCGCGACGGCCGGGATAACGTAACCGCGCACGTCTATGGCAACAACGTGCCGGCGATCATCGCCTACACGCTTGCCATTGTGTTTCCCACCTATCTGCAGACCCACGACCCGATTGCAGCGTGGCAAATCGGAGCCGCCGCCGTGATCTGGACTGGCCTCATCAAACTAGCCGCCGCCCCCTTCGCCGGCCTGTGCCGCCGTATCATTCCCGTGCCAGCTTCGATGACGGTCTTCGGCGCAGCCATGTACAGTTATCTGGCTCTGGTCCTGCTCCAGCGGGTCTTCGACCATCCTCTGGTGGGCATCATCGCGCTGGCCATCGTGGCTTGCAGTGTGCTGGCGAACTTGCCCATCACGCGCTGGCGCATCCCGCCCTTCATTGTGGCATGGCTCATTCCGCTGCTGGTCGGCGTCGCTGTGGGGTACGTTCACCCGGTCTGGCGAGGCTGGTTCCCCGGATTCCCCTGGGTAGCTTCGACCGGACCGCTACGCAGCCTGGTGCTCGCCGTGCCCTATTTGTCCGTCATCGCACCGATCGCGATTTACCAGGTCTTGCAAGACATCGCCTCCGTGGAAGGTGCGAACGCGGCCGGAGACGACTACGATGCCCGCAGCGTGGTTGGCTGCGATGGAGTGGCAACCCTGATCTGCGGCGTGGCGGGCTCGGTTGTCACGCCGGTCGTCTATGCGCTGCATCCACCTTACAAAGCCATGGGCGCAAGAATTGGGTTTGCTCTCTGGACCCCGCTCATCTTTGTCGCGGTGGTGACGAGCGGGCTGACCTTGTTCATCTCGCAATTGTTTCCCTGGCCAATTTTGGCAGCCATGATTGCTTACGTGTCTATCGGCGTAGGCACCGCAACGCTACGCCGGGTCGATCCGAAGTACCTCAGCGCGGTCCTGCTGGGGTTGGTTCTGCCCACGGGAGCGGTGGTTTCCGCCGTGGTGAATTCCGCCCTGCTTTCCGTGAAGCTCTCTGCCGCCGTTCCGGAAGTGCAGGCTGCCTTGAACCGCTCAATATATTGGGGATCGATCCAAGGACTGGGCAGCGGTTTCCTGTTTCTCGTTCTGGTGGTTGCTTCCTTGATCACGGAGATGATCGACCGGAATTTCGGCCGCGCGGCGATCTGGTGTACCGTGGCCTCAGGTTTCTCCTGGCTTGGACTGATGCATTCTCCGATTTTTCGATGGGGAGCCCAGCCAATGTACGCCGCTGGATGGTTGGCCGCAGGGGCGATCGCGTACTCGGCGCGCTGGTGGAGAGGGGACTCAATCCCCGCGCCCAGCGCCGCAACCGGGACGAGCATCCCCCGCAACGCTCCGTCTCAAGTCTCCGTGACGGCCAAATAGCGAAGGGGTAACGCGTGTCATCAAGTTTGCGTCATAGGATGACGGCTGAAATTCCCGACGACGACGCCCATTCCACGGTGGGCGCCCAGGTGTATCGCGAGCAAATACGCAGTCTGCCACTCCCTTCTGGGGCACGGTGGAAACCGCGATTTGCGGCGGGGATGTGTCCCAAGCCTCCGAAACTGCTCGAGCGCAAGGGGGGAACCGACGACCCCGCCGGAGCTGGGGGTCGGCCCAGCTAGATCCTGTGGCTCAGGGAACATCGCCGGTCGCCTCGACGCCCAGCGTGTGCACGAGCCAGGGAATGATCACTTGCTTGAAAATCATGGGGTCGGGCCATACTCCCACTTGTCGACCAAGATGCCCACCCTGGGGATTAATCCAGGCCACCTTCGGAACGTCCCCTTTGCTGAGTAACAGGTAGAGGTCGGAGATCGGCACTTGCGTGTCGAGCGCTCCCCCGATGACGAGCATCGGAGCCGTCGGCTTTCCGAGGAGATCCTGTTTCACCAGCGACATCTTCGGCAAAGTCTCCGCCAGGTCGTCGAGCGTCTTCACTCCATCCATTACAGCCATCAACGCCGGTACTTGATCAAAGAGGTATTCGCGATTTCCCACAAGAGAGTTCGAGAGGAATTCTTTCTGGAAGAAGGCATCCACGGGCGGAGATTGGGCGCTTGCGCCCTTCAGGCGGCCACGCTCCAGGATGGCAAGTTTTGTCGCCCAGTACGCGCCCCAACTGACCCCGTGCACGGCAATTCGGTCTTTATCCACGCCCGGCCGGCTCTGGGCATAGTCTATGACGCGAGACAACATGCGCTCAGCGTTCTCGCTTACTTTGATAGGAGCCTGGCCTGTTCCCGGCCCGTCCACCGCCAGAAATCCAATGCCGAAAGGCAAGATCGCCGCGAAGCTCTCCGACAAATCTTCCTTTCGGCTGTCCAGGCCGTTCACCGCGATCACCAGAGGTACCGGGGCCTTTGCGTTCTTCGGCAAACGCAGGTACCCGGTGATTTCTGCGCCCTCGAACGGAATGTGGACGACTTCGAGCGGTGGATCCCAGAAGCGTGCGTGAGCCAGAAATGCCTGCAACGCCTTTGCATACGAGCGTTGTTTTCCCGGCGATGCCGGGGTCGGCCATCGGCCGAAGGAATAGACACGCCAGGCCCGGATGTAGTCCGCGTTCGCCTTCGCCGGGTCTGTTGATTCCAGCGCCTTCCCTTCCGCCATGTAGCGATCACCCACCGCCATGAACGCTGCCGCCCATTCGTCCTTGTCGGTAGTGTGTATCGACTGAAAAGCCTCGCGGACATCGCCCACGTCGAGCCCGATCAGGGGGTATCTTCCTTGTTCGGCGCGGGCCATGGCTTCCGTCTTGATCTCCTCCAGTGTCCGCTCAGGGCGCTGCTGGCCAGATGCGGATATGTCTGCGGGAGCAAACATCAATAAGGATAGCGAGATCGTATGGGTCAAAACCGCAGCCATCCACCGGTTCATAAATACCAACCCTTCTCTGAAATTGGTCTAGCAGCTATACCGTTGGGGTGGTATACAAGTCAAGGGCAGGTTGGTGACGCGTTCGCGGTTTGTGATATGGTGGTCATACCAAAGGGATAGGCCACTTCCTTTTTCTGCCTGTGCGTCTGCACACTCAAGACTTGTTGCTGCGAAAAAGCTACCTTGGGGGATGATGCTGGCGGCGTTGACCTCCTCCGGCAGGCGAACGGCTGGTGGGATGTCGTCTACCGGTGGAAACAGGGACCGCAAATATCTCTGACGAGAAGCGATAGAGCCCACATTATGCCCATTGCGACTGTGAATCCTACGACGGGCGAGACTTTGGACACCTTCTCTCCTCTTTCAGCGGACGAGATTGAGGTCAAGCTCAAAACCGCGGCAGCCACTTTCCAGAGTTACCGTTGTCGCTCCTACGCGGAACGCGGGAGCATGATGGCGCGGGCGGCAGAGATTCTCGAGTCAGAAAAGGAAACCTGCGCCCGCCTGATGACTACCGAAATGGGAAAAACATTTCGGGCGGCGGTCGACGAGGCGGTCAAGTGCGCGACGGCCTGCCGTTACTACGCGGAACATGCCGAGAAGTTTCTGGCCGACGAAGTGGTTCGCACCACGGCGGCTCGCAGCTATGTTCGTTACCTGCCCCTGGGTACAGTGCTGGCCGTGATGCCGTGGAATTTTCCGTTCTGGCAGGTATTTCGCGCGGCCGTTCCGGCCCTGATGGCTGGCAACGTCATGCTGCTCAAGCATGCCTCGAATGTCCCCATGTGCGCCTTGAAGATCGAGGAGATCTTTCGGCGATCTGGCTTCGCCGAAGGAGTCTTTCAGACACTTCTGATCACCGCGGACCAGGCAAACAAGATCCTCGCCGATCCGCGCGTGGTGGCGGCAACTTTGACCGGCAGTGAGGGCGCCGGAGTTCAGGTGGGCGCCACCGCCGCCAGCAAGATCAAGAAACTTGTACTCGAACTCGGCGGTAGCGACCCCTTCATCGTCATGCCCAGTGCCGACCTGGAACAGGCCGTGACGACTGCCGTCAGAGCGCGCGTTCAGAACAACGGTCAGTCCTGCATTGCAGCCAAACGATTCATTCTGGCAGAGCCGATCGCAGAAGAGTTCGAGCGCAAGTTCGTGCAGAAGATGGAGGCGTTGAAGGTGGGCGATCCCTTCGCCGAGGACACGGAACTGGGACCACTGGCCACCGTAAGCGGGGTGTCCGAACTGGATGCTGACGTCCGCAAGACCATCGCAGCGGGTGCCAGGGTGCTGACGGGCGGCAAGCGGTTGGACCGTCCAGGCAACTTTTACGCGCCCACTGTGCTCACGAACATACCGCCGGATTCCCCTGCGTACCGCGAAGAACTCTTTGGTCCAGTAGCTTCCTTGTTCCGGGCCCGGAACATCGATCACGCCATCCAGATCGCCAACGACAGCCGGTTCGGCCTGGGAGCCAGCGTTTGGACCAGGGATGCGAATGAGCAAGAACGCTTCATTAACGAAATCGAAACTGGCATGGTCTTTGTGAACCGGATGGTCGCCTCGGATCCGCGCCTTCCTTTCGGCGGCGTCAAGCACTCGGGCTACGGACGGGAGCTAGGCATTCATGGAATCCGGGAGTTCACGGACATCAAGACAGTCTGGATTGAGGTGGCGAGTTGAAAACCTCTAACACAGCGCCAGGTGATCCCGGGGGAGGCCCGGTGTACAAAACCATCCGTTCATCCCGGCTTTATGAACAAATTGTTGACCAGATCGAACAAGCGATCCTAAAGGGAGAGCTGAAGCCAGGCGACCAATTGCCTGCCGAACGCGAGTTGGCGGAGCAGTTTGGCGTGAGTCGGACGGCCGTTCGCGAAGCTGTCAAGGCGCTCCGCGAGAAAGGCCTGGTCGAAGCGTTCTCGGGGCGCGGCACCTTCGTCACCAATGGTACCTCGCAGGCCATGCGGCAGTCGCTTGATCTCATCACGAGGATCGGGGGCCCGGATGGCTCTGCCCAGTTGGCCGAGGTGCGTGCCATCCTCGAACCCGAGATCGCCGCGCTGGCCGCCGGACGAATCGAGGAACAACTCCTCGTTGCTCTGCGTGAAGCTGTGGCCGTCATGGACCGCTCGCTCGAGGATCCGGACGCCTACATCGAGGCCGACCTGGATTTTCATCTGGCTCTGGCGGAGGGCGCCGCGAACCCCGTGATCCTGTCGCTCATCGACTCCATAGTGGGATTGCTACGCGAACAGCGGCTTCGCATTTTCAGCGTGGAGGGTGGTCCCGAGCGCGGACAATATCACCATAAGCAGATACTGGAAGCCATCGAGCAGCGCAATGCCGAAAAGGCGCGCGCAGCCATGCGTGAACATCTGCGGCAGATACGCGTGGACTCCCAGGCTGCTTCCGACGAAAGCGCCACGCTGAAGAACGTTTCCTAGTCCGGAGCAACCGTATCCATGGCTAATCTTGCATTCGTTGGTCTCGGGGTGATGGGCAGCCAGATGGTGAACCGTCTGCTGAGCAAGGGTCACACGGTGACTGGATACAACCGTACCCGCGCCAAGGCGCAGTGGTTGATCGATCAAGGCATGAGATGGGCGGACTCGCCGCGAGCCGCCGCCGCAGCTGCCGACGTGGTGTTTGCCATGGTTACGAACTCCGCAGCTCTGGCCGCGGTAACCGATGGCCCCCATGGCATATTGGCCGGCCTCAGCCCGGGAGCAATTTTCGCCGACATGAGCACCGTCAGCCCCGAAGTGAGCCGCACGCTCGCCGAGAAAGTGCGGCAACAGGGCGCGGATATGGTGGACAGTCCAGTGTCGGGCAGCGTCATCACCTTGCAGCAGGGCAAGCTTTCGCTCATGGTGGGCGGGCGCCGCGAGACTTTCGAGCGCGTCCGGCCGGTTCTTGAAGACATCGGTCCCAAGGTTACCCATGTCGGCCACAACGGGTTGGCTCTGGCGATGAAGATCGCCATCAATCTCAGCCTCGCCGTTCAGATGCTTGCCTTCTCCGAAGGCGTATTGCTGGCGGAAAAGAGTGGGATCGCACGCGAGACGGCGGTGGATGTCCTGGTGCACAGCGCGATCGCATCCCCGATGGTTCAATACCGCGGCCCTTTCGTCCTGAAGCAACCTGACGAGGCTTGGTTCGACGTGAACATGATGCAGAAGGACATGCTGCTGGCGCTTGAAATGGGCCGCAAACTCGATGTTCCTTTGCCGACCACAGCGGTGAGCAATGAATTCCTGACGGCCGCACGTGGCATGGGTATGGCGAAGCAGGATTTCGCCGTGCTGTTCGACGTCCTGGCCCGGATGTCTGGAGTTGCAAAATGACCACGGCGACGCGATCTGAGACTGATGCCACGATTGGCGTCGACCGCTGGCTCCGCGTCTACCGGCGGATGGTGAGCATCCGCCGGTTTGAAGAACAGGTGAACGACCTCTACACCCGGGCGCTGATGCCCGGCCTGGCACATTTGTACATCGGCGAAGAGGCGGTGGCAGGTGGAATCTGCGAAGCGCTTCGACCCGATGATTACATCACCAGCACTCACCGGGGCCACGGCCATTGCCTCGCCAAAGGCGCGTCTCCGGATCGAATGTTCGCGGAGCTTCTGGGGAAAGAGGCGGGCTACTGCCGGGGCAAGGGTGGGTCGATGCACATTGCCGATCCCGCGACCGGCAACCTGGGCGCCAACGCCATCGTGGCAGGCAGCGTTGGCATCGCAACCGGAGCGGCTTTTTCCGCCAAACGCGCGGGCAAGAATCAGGTTGCGGTTTGCTTCTTCGGCGAAGGCGCCCTCGGGCAGGGCGTTCTGTACGAGGTGATGAACCTGGCCCAGCTTTGGAAGTTGCCGGTCATTTACGTTTGTGAGAACAATCAGTACAACGAATACACCCATTTCTCCGAGACCACGGCGGGCGAAATCCTCATGCGTGGCACCGCCTTCGGCTTGCACTCGGAAGCGGTCGATGGGCAAGATGTCCGCGCGGTCTATGCCACCACAAGCCGGCTGGTCGAGCGTGCACGTTCCGGGGAAGGTCCTGCTTTCCTGGTGTGTAACACCTATCGTTACCATGGGCACCACGTGGGTGATATCAACCGAGAGTACTACCGCCCCAAGCAGGAGGAGCTGCACTGGCGGACCGAGCGCGATCCGCTCAAGCTCCTAGCTGATTGGTTAATCGAAACGGGGGCAGCCGACCAGGCGCTCCTGGACGGCATTCACGCCCAGGTAAGAGCCGAGATGGAAGCGGCGGTTAAGTTCGCGCTGGACGCCCCGTACCCCGACGCGTCCGAAGTGGGAGAGGACGTCTATGCCTGACGGCGCGCCGCGGGAACTGACATTCGCGCAGGCGGTACGTGAGGCGCTCGCTGAAGAACTGCGTCGCGACCCGCGCGTTTGCATTTTCGGCGAGGACGTGGCGGAAGCCGGCACTCCCTTCAAGGTTCTGTCCGGCCTGGTCGAGGAGTTCGGTACCGAGAGAGTAATTGATACGCCGATTTCCGAAGCAGGATTCACCGGCCTAGCGGTCGGCGCGGCGATGACCGGCATGCGCCCCATCGTCGACATCATGTTCGGTGACTTCATCACGCTCACCATGGATCAAATGGTGAATCAGGCCGCCAAAGTGCATTACATGTCCGGAGGCAAATGGAATGTCCCGATGGTGATGCGCACGACCCTGGGCGCGACTCGTCGTTCAGCGGCGCAGCACTCGCAGTCGCTGCATGCCTGGTTCAGCCACGTTCCCGGTCTAAAGGTGGTTTTGCCCTCCACACCCTATGATGCGAAGGGCCTGCTGAAGACAGCGGTTCGCGATCAGAACCCGGTTGTCTTTTTCGAAGACAAGATGATGTACAAGCTGAAAGGCCCGGTTCCGGCCGAAGACTACACGATCCCCTTCGGTTTGGCGGATATCAAACGCGCGGGGGACGACATTACTATCGTGGCAACCAGCAGCATGGTTCAGGTGGCCTTGGGAGCAGCGAACTTGCTTGAGCAGGCCGGCATTAGCGCTGAAGTTGTGGACCCCCGCACCACGTGGCCGCTGGACGAAAGAACTCTGATTGCATCGGCGAAAAAGACGTCCCGCGTGATCGTGGTCGACGAGGGATACGGACGCTACGGCGTGACAGCGGAGATTGCATCCGTAATCGCCGAGGGCGCGTTCTACGACCTGGATGCGCCGGTGAAGCGCATGGGGGCAATGCACGTTCCGATTCCCTTTTCCCCGCCGCTCGAGGACGTAACCGTGCCGACGGAACAATCGGTGTTAGAAGCAGCGTGCGCCTTGGTTCGCAAGGCCTGAGAGAGTCAGGAGGCACAGCATGGCACTGCCAACTTATGGAACGATGGCGGTTGACTGGGAAAAACGGGTGGACTTCGACCGTCTGCGTCGCGAACGTCTGGTGCGGGCCAAGGAGCTGCTCGCCAAGTCCGAACTCGGAGCGCTGCTCTGCTTCGACATGAATAACGTGCGCTACCTGACCTCGACCCACATCGGAACCTGGGCCCAGGACAAAGCCAACCGCTTCACGCTGCTCCCGCAGAACGACGAACCGATTTTGTGGGACTTCGGATCCGCGGCCCGCCATCACCAGCTGCACTGTCCCTGGTTGGGAGAGCGTTCCCGCCCCGGCATTTCCATGCTGCGCGGCGCGATGTCACCGGAGATGGGACGCGCTGAAGATGTGGCCCGCAAGATCCGCATCGAACTTGAGTTGCGCGGCCTGCTCAAGGAACCGCTGGGAATTGACATCATCGAGCCGCCCGTCCTATTTGCTCTTCAGAAGGAGGGCATCAAAGTCGTCGACGGCCAGCAGATCATGTCGGACGCCCGCGTCATCAAGACGCAGGATGAGATCACGCTACTCAACACGTCGGCCACGATGGTCGACGCCGCTTATGACGAGCTGTACCGAGCCATGAAACCGGGCATGCGCGAGAACGAAGCGGTCGGGCTGGTAAGCAAGAAACTCTATGATCTGGGCTCCGAGTATGTGGAAGCCGTGAATGCGATCTCCGGTGAACGCTGCAACCCGCATCCGCACGTTTTCTCGGATCGCGTGCTGCGCCCGGGCGACCCCGTCTACTACGACATCCTGCATTCCTACATGGGATACCGCACCTGCTACTACCGTTGTTTCACCATCGGCTACGCTGCGCATGCGATGGTGGATGCGTATAAGCGCTGCCGAGAATACCTGGATGCGGCCATCGAACTGGTTCGTCCCGGCCGTACGACTGCCGAGATTGCAGCCGTATGGCCGAAGGCGCAGGATTTCGGCTTCCCCAATGAAGAAGCCGCATTCGCGCTGCAATACGGTCACGGCGTCGGGCTCGCCATCTGGGAAAAGCCGGTGATCAGCCGCCTCGTGTCTTTCGAGCACCCTCACGAGATCAAGCCGGGCATGGTCTTTGCCCTGGAAACCTTCTGGCCTTCGACCGACGGCTGGAGTGCGGCCAGGATCGAAGAAGAAATCGTAGTCACGCCAACTGGGCACGAAGTCATTACGCGCTTCCCCGCCGAAGAATTGCTGGTGGCAGGCGCGCACTACTTCACCGTCAACGGGCCGCTGCCCACAACGCGCGAGCACGAATCGGAGCCGAGTCAACGGGTGGTCGAGATAATCGAGGCTAGTTCGAAAGCGGAACGCGTCGGCATCGAGAGCTGATGCTGTCATTGTAAATTACCCTCTACCCGGAAATCAGCAACCATGCCCATATCCATTGTCATGCCCGCTCTTGAGATGGCTCAGGAAACCGGCACCCTCATTGCCTGGAGAAAGAAGGAAGGCGAGAATGTCCGCAAAGGAGAGCCCTTGTTGGAGGTGGAAACCGACAAAGCTGTTATGGAAATCGAGTCTCCCGGAGACGGCATTCTGGCGGGCATCCGGGCACCAGAAGGCGCCGTCGTTCCTGTGGGCCAGACGATTGCGTGGATCGTCGCTCCCGGCGAATCCCCTCCTACTCAGGACGAGCTGATTCAAAGTGGCAGGAAGCTGGCGCAGATGCCTGCTGCCACAGGCTCGGTCGAGACCCGAACCGCCGGGCAGCAGAGTGCGGAAGGGGAGCCTAGGATCTCCCCCAAAGCGCGGCGGCTTGCCCGCGAGCACGGCGTCGATCTCACTTCCGTACGTGGATCCGGCCCCGATGGAGTGATCGTGGCGGAAGACGTACTGGCTGGAGCGCAGTCGAGCACTGCCCCAACCCCCGCCCCACAGGCGACGCTGAGCACGGTCGGCAGGCTCATGGCGGAACGCATGACGCAGAGCTGGACCACGGTTCCTCACTTTTTCGTCGCGCGCGAAGTCGACGCGAGCAAGCTCATTGCAGCCAAGGAGAAATTGGCCCCTGCCATCCAGCAAGTGCAGGGCGCCAAACTCACCTACACAGACCTCCTTACTTTTCTGACGGCTCGCGTGTTGACGCAACATGCTCGCATCAACGGGAGCTGGGTTGGTAACGGAATTCGCTACAACGCGGAGACCCACGTCGCCTTGGCGATCGCGGTTGACGACGGCGTGGTGGGAGCCGTTATCCACAATGCGGATAAAGCTTCGCTCGCTGACATCGCCGTTCAGCGCCGCGATCTCTCCGAGCGCGCTCGCTCGGGGCGTCTGCGTCCCGCCGACATTGCGGGCGCCACCTTCACGATCAGCAATCTAGGCATGTTTGGGGTGGACGCGTTCCAAGCGATTGTCACGCCCCCGCAAGCCGCCGTCCTGGCGGTAGGGCGCATAGGCGAGCGCGTCGTCGCCGTGCATGGCTCTCCGCTTGTGCGCCCGATGATGACGATTACTCTATCCTGCGACCACCGCATTGCTGACGGAGCGCGTGCCGCGCTGTTCCTCGACGAACTGGCAAGAACCATTCAGGAACCGGGGAGTCTGCTAGTTGTAGGTCTATAGGCATCCAGGTATAACGCTGCTTCGCTCAGAGCCGTCGGGAGGACGATCGCTCATTTGCGCCTGCAGCCTTGCAGTGAGAACAGGCGCACAGGTAGGAGGGATTGCTCTCGACAATCGTGTGGCCACAGCCCCCACAGCGGTATTGATTGCTTTGACCCTGCGGCATCATCGCTCTATATTGACCGCCAACAATACAGTAAGGACAGTGGTAAACCACGCCAGACATGCTCAACACTCCTCTGCCCAGGTGATCTGCGCTCTGGTGCCTGAGCCGATGCAGACCAGCAAAATAAGCAGTGGCACCTACCGCAGGCGCATGTGGTTCTGTAGGGTACAGACACCGCGGCGCTCGGGAAATGTTCCAAGTATTCTCAGTTGGTCCTATAATAAGGAGCCTGAACCTTTGTCCAGGTTTGACATTCGGTTGTAAGAGACTTACGGGCTCTGGCCGCCCGGGTCACCTCCCGCACCCAGAGCAGCCATGCGACTTGTCGGTCGCCGCGGCAGCGATCATCGTAGTAGTTCCCGCAAAGGGATGTTGGTTGTTCTTGTCTGTGGTTTTTGCTTGGGGCCTTCCGATGGCTTTGACGGAGTCGATCCTCCTGGCCACATACTTGTCACGGATCTCGTCGAGTTCCTGAGGCCGGATTGGCTTGGAAAGATAGCCGTTCATGCCGGCGGTGTCGGCGCCTCATATTCCTTGATCTGCACGTTCAGAGTTCCGACCGTTGCAAATCCGGCAACCGTGGCAGCCCATACGAACCAGCGCAGACACCTGGGGGATCTGCTTACGCGATGTTCTCCGCGTGATGGAGACAACTTCCCCTGTTGGTGCCCCGTCCGCTCTCCGAGGACGGCCGAACCCATGGACCAGACTCCACTTCTGCAACAAATCAGCGTTCCGACGCTGATCGTTGTGGGAGATCAAGATCAATACACGCCTGTTTCGACGCTCGCTTCACGCAGGACCGGATCCCGGGCTCGGAACTCGCAATCATCTAAGGATGCTGGGCATGTGCCCAACCTTGAACCTCCGGCCGCGGTCAACGTCAAGCTTGCCAAATTTCTTGTCCAAGTGGTTGGGAACGTTGATAGTGCGGTCTCTCCCCTTAGCTCCGTGGGCGAGCCGGCGAGCGCACGGGTTAGTGCGTGATCGAGTCTGTCCGTTTGGGGTCTTGTTCCGCCAATCTCGCAGCACCTTGGGCGCTGGCAACCGCTCTCTCATGACCCGGCGATACTCGAACCTCATGACTGAGGACTTGTAGCAGATCTGTGAGCGGGTTTCGCTGCTGTCTAGGGTTGGGGTCTTTCTCTGGAAGAATGTGCAAAATTGAACATCTTCCCAACTGTGGACGTTGCATTATGCAGTGATGAAAAGCAAGGACCTTACCCGGAAACAGGCAGAATCCGTGCCTTGTCCTACCTGTGGTGCAGCTCCCAAGGAAGCGTGCGAAATGCATTCGGGTGAACGGCGCACCGTCCCACACCGGGACCGGAAACTTTCCGCAGCCGAGGCCGTGGAAAAAACGAAAGGAACTCCCCAACGCAGGGCGGGAAAAACCTCCAGAGCCCGGCTGCAGGGCGCACAGAAAATAGCCAACTGCAATTCCGGCGTTCGCGCAGCGAGCCAATTCAAGTTCAAGCACGCAGTCGACGGCATGTGCTGATCAGACTGCTCCCACTTCGCAGAGCGTGCATTTCGATGACATAACCGTGCTGATCCTTCAGCCGGGTAGCCATCTCATCGAGCGCGAGCTTGGCGGCCTTGCTCAACACGCTCTGTCCGGGAGGGAAACGAATCACGGCCAGCGTGGCGGCCTTGTACTGATGGATGTTCCCCACTACAGTCTCGACTCTCGAGAGGTGGGTGTCGGCTCCCCTCGTGGTCCGCTGTGCTATCTGAGACTTGTTGGATGCCCTTTGCTGGCAAATTGGCGCAGGACGAGCGCCGACAGACGCCGACGTCCTTGGTTATCTTTCTTGTTTCCCACACAAGCGGCTTTCCGGCTTCCTTCGGCTTGATCTTCTTGCCCTGCAAGGTCATTGGATCGCCCAGCTTGAAGGACCTTCCAGCATCGTGAAGAGACAAAGCGGAAGAGAGTGCCTGGAGTTACCCTCGTAACCTTGTCGGGTGACCATTTGGCGCACCACACTGACCTCGCGAGGTACCGCCATGATTTGCATTCAGTGTGGAATCGACACTGGGAACGATGCGCAGCTGTGTAGGAAGTGTGGTAGAGGCATTGGGACAGTTTCAAGGCCTGCAACCAGCGGAGCAGCCGCGGGGGTTGCACCCGCCCGGTGTCCAGTTCCGCAATGGCAGCCGACGAAACGTGAACCCGATTGGGCTGTCTGGGTTCTATTGCCGATTCTGCTTTTGGTGGTCTGGTCCGCTGCTGCCAGCAGCCGGCAACTCCAGCAACTGTCCATACGGAGCCGCATCGAGCAGATCGCCAACACCCCGGTCACGGTGAACGCCAACGGGTACTACCAATACGCATTCCAGGTGCCGCCAGGCGCAAGGGATGCGATCATTCAAGGACACATCAGCGCGGCTGGCGGGAGTGGGAATGACATCGAAGTGTACATCTTCAGCAAGGATAACTTCGAAAACTGGAGGAACGGGCAACAAAACCGTCCGTCCTATCGAAGCGGAAGAGTTAATCGTAGCGCCATTAACCCTCGCCTTCCGGCAGATGGCGTTTACTATTTGGTGCTCAACAATCAGTTCTCTTTGGTCAGTGCAAAGGTCGTACAGATCGATGTAACTCTAGCCTACAACCTGTGACGCGAGCACGTTGCCGAAAGATCCTTTGGCCGAAAGCAGCCGAGAAGGGCTCAGGCGTTCCCTGCCCTCAATCTGTTGGCGATTCGGCGTCGGTCACAATGGGGCCTCTGCGCGCTGTCCCAAGCCACGCGCGCACCTTTCTCCAGGCTTCACGCCGCAGGTGGGGCATAAGGACAGATATTGCCGCCTTACGGGCGGCTCGCTTGGAGGTAATCTTGTAGACAATTAGAGCCGATGATGATGTGACTCGCTGAGTAGGGCCGAGTGGGATACCGGGAATTTCTCCCTCTGAGAATGGAGGGTATCCTCCAGCCCGGTTGTTGCCTGCTTCGATTTCATATCCGGCCACGGAGAGCGCGTCAACGGAAGTGATCCGGGCTTGTAATACTCGGAAGTGCATGGTCTGTCTGCTTTTCAGGTAGTTTTCACCTTGGCCTGACAGTCTGTCGCGGTCAGGCGGGCTCCGATATAAATCCGAACATTCTCTTGCGTCGGCAACTCGGAGGGTCTCCGTGTTTAGAATCGCGGCGGTTGTGTTGCTGTTGCTTTGGGTTCTAGGCTTGGCCACCGGGCGCACGATGGGCGGATTCGTTCACGTCCTGCTGGTGCTGGCGCTGGTCCTCGGGCTGATTAGCATGGTTCGCACCAACCCTCCATAGGGAATTTCTGGAAGGTGCTCTCATTCGTTTGCGGGTTGACAGCGCTCGGAAACTCTCGCAAGCTACGAATTAGCCCTCCCCCGATCCCTCCCTCCTTGCAATCGCCCCAGGGAGGTGGTAATTGCCAATCAGGAAGCGGCGGTTCGAGCGCGCAGGGAAGCTTAGCCAGCGACAACGACGGGTCGTCGAGCTAGTAGCCCAGGGGCTGAAAAATCGAGAAATCGCGACCGATCTCGGAATCGGCGCGCATGTTGTCAG